>Ga0268266_10001962_pt1 | contig 23086 bp, 21 predicted proteins | sample KBSS13metaG_FD_190356 | JGI IMG/M metagenome (GOLD analysis project Ga0268266, IMG submission 190356) | Switchgrass rhizosphere microbial communities from Kellogg Biological Station, Michigan, USA - KBS S1-3 metaG (SPAdes) (version 2) | ecosystem: Host-associated > Plants > Roots > Rhizosphere... | reverse complement strand
TCGATCAGCGACGAAGCCGAAACAGCGCAGGATTTCCGGCTGCGTTGCGTATTTTTCAGACCAGGTCCAGGCACGATCGAGTTCGGGATCGAACGTATAGCCGTAGTCGATGGTCTGGATGTCGCAGCGTGCGCCGGGATAGCGGTTCCAGTACCAGGTGCCGCCGACGTCGCCGGCTTCCTCGACCACCACCGTCGAGAAGCCTGCCTCGCGCAGGCGATGCAGGAGATAGAGGCCGGCAAACCCGGCGCCGACAACGGCGACATCGACCTGTTGCGTCGTGCCGCTGTTTGTCGATTCAGAAGAACGTGCTGCGACTGCTGCGTCTGGCATGCCACTCCTCCCTATGTTTTATATTTTGGGTGAGGCTACTGCCGCGTCTTCAGTTTGTCATCAGGACAAATGTAAGCGATGGATGTTCCTTGGAGATGCGATCCGAAGGGCGCCCGATCAATGATTTCGCGAATTCTTCGTGCGAAGCAGCGACTTAACCGCGATGCATTTCACTGCACGCGCTTGCGCCGTTCGCTCGCACGGCGGCGCTCGTTGCCGATGGCCGCCCAGTTCGGGCTGAAATCCAGCGTGAAGTCGCGAAAGCTCTCCACGGCCGGCGAGAGCGATGCGCTGTGTCGCACGAGCATCGCGATCCTCCATTTGACGGCCGGCTGCAGCAGCGGCAGGAACGTCAGCCCGAAGCCTCGCACCAGCGGCTCAGCCATCGAAGGGCAGATCACGGCGCCTTGTCTTACCCGTAACATCGAAAGCGCCGTGTTCACCCGGTGCACCGGCACCAATTCCCTGGGATGATATCGTGGCGGCACGTGGCTCAGCACGTTGATCGCGATGTTGGGCATGTAGTTGAGCAGGGGCCGCTCGCGGAGATCCTTCCAGCTGACCGACTTACCCTTCGCCAGGGGATCATCGCTGCGCAGCGCCACCCAGAGCGGGTCGGCGCAAATGATGTGCACTCCGACCGATTGGTCCGGGATGACGCCGGCCGGGCCGAAGCCGATATCCGTCGAGCCGTTCTGCAGGCCTGCGAGCACCTCCTGGATCGGCACGTCGTCGAAGCGGACGTCAACGCCCGGATGGCTGTCGTTATATCCGGCGATCAGCTCCGGCAGCAGCGTGCAGGATAATGTTTCGGGAGCGGCGACGCGCACCAGTCCGCGGCGAAGCTCCTTGAGATTGGTCAGATTGTCGAGCGCCTCGTCCAGGTTCGCAAGCACGCGCCGCGCCATCGGTGCAAAGGTCTCGCCGACGCTCGATGCAGAAACCTTGCGCGTGGTGCGGTCGAGCAGGCGGACGCCGACGCGGCTCTCGAGCTCCTTGATCAGACCCGAGAGCGCCGCCTGCGATAGATGCATGGTCCTGGCGGCTTCCGAGAAACTCGCGCTCTCCAGCACGGCCACGTAGGCGCGCAGCTGCCGCAATGTCACGTCCATCGCCATGTCGCGCCTCCCGGTGTTATTTCGCAATTCATAGGCCAAGCTTATCAATCGGTCAAAAAATACACATTGTTCGATAGAAGTCGCGTCTCTATCGTCATGGCAACGATAAGGCGAAGCGATCCAGCAATGCGATCGCGCCAGCTCAACTCGAGGAAATGCGATGGACGCGCCGGCTGCGCCTTCGGTGGCTCTCATTCCCGCGTGTAATCCAACGAGGCATTCATGAAAATCACACGCCGAACCCTGCTCGGGACCATCGCCGCCGGCTTTGCCGCGGACTCGCATCTTCCAGCGTTTGCCGAGGGCGAATGGCCGTCGCGGACCGTGCGGCTTGTGTCGCCCTATGGGGCCGGCGGAGCAAGCGACATCTCGCTGCGTATCCTCGCCGAGCAGTTCGGGCGCAGCCTCAACCAGCAGTTCATCGTCGAAAACAAGCCGGGCGCGGGCACGCGTGTCGCCAACGAACTGGTTTCGCGCGCTACGCCGGACGGATACACCTTCCTCTATGCGGCAGCGCCGTTTGCGACCGCCGAAGCGCTGTTCGAGAAGCTGAACTACAACCGCAGGGATCTGCAGCCGGTGGCGATGGCGGTCATGGCGCCGCTGTTTCTGGTGGTCAACGCGCAGGCACCGTTCAAGACGGTTCAGGAGATGATTGCCTACGGCAAGTCGAAGCCGGACGGCCTGACCTTTGGTTCTCCGGGCGCGGGCTCGCAACCGCATCTGGCCGCCGAACTCTTGTTCAGGGACGCCGGCGTCAAGGGCCTGATCGTCCCTTTCCGCGGCGACAACATGGCCTACACTGAACTGCTGGCGAGCCGTCTCGATGCGACGCTGACGGCGCTCGCCACCGCCTTGCCGCATATCCAGAGCGGCGCGTTGCGCGTGCTCGGCGTGGCCTCGGCCGAGCGCAGCACGATCTATCCGGAAGCCATGACCTTGCGCGAGCAGGGGCTTTCCAACGTCGTCGCGTCCGGCTGGTACGGCTTCATGGCGCCGGCGGCAACGCCGCAGCCGATCGTCGATCGCCTGCAAGCGGAAATCATTCGCGTGCTCGGCGATCCCGAGGTGAAGCAGAAGCTGGTCGTGCAGGGGCTGGAAGCTCGTCCAGGCAAGGCCGCCGAGTTCGGCAAGTTCATCGACGACGAGACGCGCAAATGGGGCGAGGTGATCCGCGCGGCAGGCCTCAAGGGGGAATAGGAAGATCAGTGCGGAGACAGGCCCTCGACGATCGGTAGTCGCGCGGCGCGCAGGGCCGGAAACAATCCGCCGATCAGCCCCACAACCAGCGCAAGCAAGACGCCTTCCGCGATCAGCCAGGGACTGAGCTTGAAGTCGAACACCACCTGCGTGAAGTTGCCGCCGAGCGTCGAGGCCGTCACGCCATCGAAGATCAGATAGGTAGCCGCGGCGCCCAGCAGGCCGCCGACCACGGCAAGCAGCAGCGATTCGGCGAGCGTTCCGACGAACGCCGGAAAGCCGCCGAAGCCGATGGCGCGCAGGGTTGCGATTTCCGTCGCCCGCGCGGCAACCGACGAATACATGGTGTTGAGGGCGCCGGCGACGGCGCCCAGCGCCATTGCGATCGCCAGCGGCCAGCCGAGCTTCTGAATCAGGTCCGAGGTCTGTGAGGCCTGTTCGGCGAAATAGACGGCTTCGGACTTGACGTCGAGCTTCAGCCGCGGATCGTTGTCGCTATAGCTTTTGAGTTCGCTGAGCGCGGCCGGTCCGGTGAGGCGCGCGCGCACGGTCTGGACGACGTTGTTGCGGTTGAACAGGCTCTGCACCACGTTGAGATCGGCCCAGATCTCGGATTCGAACACGCTGCCGCCCGCGTCGAAAACGCCGACGACGGTCCACCGCGTGGCGCCGAATGATACGGTGCTGCCAACGTCAAATCCCTCGAACTGGCGCTGCAATGCCTTGCCGACCACCACTTCGTTGCTGCCGCGGTTGAACATGCGACCTGAGGTGACGGTGATGTCCTTGCGCAGCGCGCTGCCCTGTTCGCCGATCCCGCGCAACGGCAGGTTGGCCTTGGTCTTGGTCGAGCGCTTGATGCCGTCGACCACCAGATAGAGTTCCGGCGAGATCAGCGGCTTGCCATCGGCGCCGCGCGCGATGCCGGGACCGTCCTCGATCACCCGTACCTGATCGCGGCTTACCGTGCTGTTGATCTCGGCCTGCGAGCCGGCGCGAAGCACGATAGCTATGTCGTCGGCGCCAGCTCCCGCGATGGTTCGCTTGAAGCCGTTGGCCATCGCCAGGAATGCCAGCAGCACGATCACCACCAGGGCGATCGCAATCACGGTCGAGAGCGAGAGCCAGCGCCGCTGCGCAATGCTCTTGAGATTGATTGATGTAACCGCCGCGATTTGAAGCCAGAGCGAACGCATGCCTATCCCCGTCCGAGCGCGGTTGCAATTCTAAGCCGCATGGCGTTGAGCGCGGGAATGATCCCCGTGATCAGCCCCAGCGCGATCATCAGCGCCAGGCCTTGCAGGATGATGGTCGGCGACACGGCAAAAGCGGGCGCGATGTTGGCAAGGCTGGTGCGCAGCGCCATGGCGATCAGCGCGGCGATTGCCAGGCCAGGAATGCCGCCGAGAAGCGCCAGCAACACGGATTCGCCGAGCACCATTCCCAGGATTCGCGGGCCGGAAAAGCCGAGCGTCTTCAGCACGCCGATCTCGCGGGTGCGCTCCCGGATCGACAGCGCCATGGTATTGCCGACGATCATCAGGATGGTGACGAACGCTGCGCCTACCACCAGCATCACGATCAGCGCGATGTTGCCGAACTGGGCCGCGAACGCCTTGCCGAACGCCTTTTCGGTGTCGGTCGAGGTCTCGGCGGTGGAGTTGGCGAACATGGCGTCGATCGTCTTTGCCACGCGGTCGTTGTTTTCGGGCGAGGTGGTCTGGAGGATCATCCAGCCGATGGTGTCCTTGCCGAAACTGCGGGTCTCGTCGAAATAGGGATACTGAAACAGCAGGAAGTTGGTGTCGACGTGGTCGGCCTTGCCCTTGACGATGCCGGCAATGGTGAGGTCCCAGGTGTGGCCGCCGGTCTTCTGACTGAAGATGTTGCTCTGAATGGGGATACGGTCGCCGACTTTCCAGCCCCATTTATTTGCCAGCTTTTCGCCGACCACCGCACTGCCGCGGTCGCGGGTGAAGGCCTGAAGCTGGTCGGGCGGAACCTCGAACTCGCTGCGGTAGACGTCGAAATAGGTGCCCGGTTCGATCGCGAGCGCCATGATGAAGTTCTTTGGGTCCTGATAATATCCGCCGAACCAGTTGGCGAAGGTGACCTGCCGCACCCCTTCCACCGCCTTGACGCGGTTGAAATAGGCGATCGGCATCGGCTGGGTGAAGTTGATCTTGTTGACCGTGATCATGCGGTCTGCAGCGGCGCGATCCTCGCCGGCGGTGAAGGCGCGATAAAATCCCGCGAGCACGCCGAAGATCATGAAGGCGATCAGGATCGACACGATCATCAGGATGGCGCGCAGTTTGCGGCGGAACAGGTTTTTCCGGACCAGGTCAAAATCGTTCACGCGGCAAGCTCCCGCTCGACGAACCGGCCCTTGTCGAGGTGCAGAACACGCTTGGCATAGTTTGCCGCCGCAGGGTCGTGTGTGACCATCACGATGGTCTTGCCGAGTTCGGCGTTGAGCAGTTGCAGGATCGAAAGGATCTCGTCGGCGGATTGCCGGTCGAGATCGCCGGTCGGCTCGTCGCACAGTAGCAGGTTCGGATCCGAGACAATGGCTCGTGCAATCGCGACGCGCTGTTGCTGACCGCCCGACATTTCACGCGGACGGTGCTTGATGCGGTCGGCGAGCCCGACCACGGAAAGCGCGGTGTGAACGCGTGCGGCGCGATCCTTGCGGCTCAGCCTGGTCAGCAGCAGCGGCAACTCGACGTTCTGTGCCGCGGTCAGCATCGGCATCAGATTATAGAACTGGAAGATGAAGCCGATATTGGCGGCCCGCCAGGCGGCGAGTTGACCCTCGGAGAGACCGTCAATGCGGTGGTCGGCCACGGCAATCTCGCCGGCGTCGACACGGTCGATGCCTCCAAGCAAATTGAGCAGCGTCGTCTTGCCCGAACCGGACGGCCCCATCACGGCGACGAAATCGCCACGGGGAATTGCCAGATCGAGATGATCGAAGATCGAGATGGTTTCCTTGCCCTTGGTGAAACGCTTGGCGACGCCGGTAAGGCGAACCATCGGATGCTCGGCTGTCACGCTTGTCTCCCTTGAGAATTTCGGGCTGGAAACTAGTTGGCGGCGGTGGTCTCGGCGGCGCCCTTTGCCCTGGCGTCCGCCAGGAAGTTCACCTTCACCGCCATGTCGGGCAGGATGCGCGGGTCCTTCTTGTCGAAGCGGATGCGCACCTTCACCGTGGCTTTCTCGCGGTTTGCGGTCGGCACGATCGCGATGACGGAGGCGGGAATAGTCCAGTCCGGATAGGCATCCAGCATCGCATTGACGGCGCCGCCGGGAACGACCCGGCCGATAAAGGCTTCGTTGACGTCGACCTCGATTTCGATCGAATCCATGTCGACGATGGTGCAGATGCCGGTGCGCGTGTAGCCGCCGACCGACATCGGCGAAATCATCTCGCCCGGCTGGGCGCTGCGGTCGATGACGACGCCGGCAAACGGCGCCCGGATCTGATGCTTGTCGAGCATCGAGCCGCTGCGCTTCGCGTCGATCTTGGCGGTCTCGAACTGCGATTTGGCCTGGCGCAATTGCGCGTTGAGCACCCCGACGCGGGCCTGCGCCTTGGTCAGATCGGCCTCGGTCGCGAAATTCTTCTGCGAGAGCGTTTGTATCCGCGTCATGATCCGGGTCGCGTCTTCGAGGTCGGCGGTGATGGCGGCGATGGCGGCATCAGCGGTCTCGACGCGCGACCGGGCCAGCTCAAAATCCTTTTCGGCAAGCACGCTGTCGAGCCGCGCGACGACCTGGCCTTCGGTCACCGTCATGCCTTCGTCGATGAAGACCTCGACCACCTTGCCGGTGATCTCGGCCGCAACGGTTGCCTTGCGGCGCGCCACCACGTAGCCGGACGCCGCCAGACTGCCGGCCCCTTTGTTGCTCGGTGCCGCCTGCTGAAGTTGCGGCTGCTGCGGTGCCTGCGGCTGCGCGGCAGGTTGCTGCTGGGCGGTCTGGGGAGCCGTCTCTTTCGGCGGGTCTTGCCTGCTGAATTCGTAAGCGCCAAAGGCCGCGAATGCGACGACGCAAGCGACAATCGCAGCCGAGACCGGTAGCCATCGGCTTTTCGGTCGCTCCGCCTTGCCGGCGCTGCGATCGATGGTCAGCGATCTCAGCAATTCGCTCTTGTCGTCGGTCATCGTTCATTTCCATCCGGCTGCCACTTTCGCGCGGGCGGCATCATTTCTCGCGCTGGGTGGTCTCGCTCGCAGCCGGTTCATTTCTCGCCATAAGAGGGAGCAGGCCTCAGGCTTTCTGTAAGGCCGCGACCCCAGCTCGGTTGCAATCCCGTTGAGCTCTCGCGAGCGCCGGGCGGCGCCCGTTGTCGACGAAGCGAGTTGCGGGAATTTAAAGCCTAATGAAGCCGGAAGCAATTCCTCGAACCAGCAAGAGTTGCATGCTCCATGTTGCCAGTTGTGGCCATGGGCGTAGAGGATCCTTCGCGCAAGGTCTATTGGTCCCTGAATACGCTCAAAACCCGGCAAAATCTTGCAGCGGGAACCGGTCGGTGAGAATAGGCAGTCGATGGCGAAATGTCGCGGTCAGCCGATCTCGATCGCCACCTTGCCGAAATGCGCGCCGCTTTCCATATGCGCGAACGCCTGTTTGACCTGATCGAACGAGAAGGTCTTGTCGACCACCGGCTTCACCCGGTGGAAGGCAATGGCATCGGCCATCGCCTTGAGATCCTCGACCGATCCAACGGTGACGCCCTGCAGCCGCTGCTGCTGCATGACCATCAACGGGAGCCGCGATTCTGATTGCGGCCGGCCGGCGAGCACGCCGATGAACGCGATGGTGCCGCCGATCCTGGTAGCCCTGATCGATTCGTTCAGCGTCCCGACGCCACCGACTTCGACGACCAGATCGACGCCGTCGCCGCTCCACTCGCGGGCTTTCTTTCCCCAATCGGGTGTCGTCTTGTAGTTCAGGGTAAAGTCAGCGCCAAGCTGCTTCAGGCGTTCGATCTTGGCATCGCTGGACGAGGTAGCCATGACGCGCGCGCCGCACATTTTCGCGAACTGCAGTGCGAACAGGGACACCCCGCCGGTGCCTTGAGTCAGGACGGTTTGACCGGGTTTCAAACCGCCGAGCTTGACGACTGCGCTCCACGCCGTGAGCCCGGCGCAAGGCAGCGCGGCGGCCTCGACGTCGCTGAGATGATCCGGCGTTCTGACCACCGCGTGCTCTGGAAAGATCCGATACTCCTGCAGGACGCCGTCGACCGCGCCGCCGAGGTTTGCGCGCATCTTTGCCTGGCTGGGCTCGCCGCTAAGCCAGCTTTCGAAGAAACTGCCGATGACGCGATCACCAGCCGCGAATTCCCGCACGTCCGGCCCGACGCGTTCGATGACGCCTGCACCGTCCGACACCGGCACGAGGGGAAATTTCTGGCGCGAACCATAGCCGCCCTTGACGGTGAGCAGGTCGCGATAGTTCAGGGTTGCCGCCTTGAGCCGGACCAGCACCTCGCCTTGGCCGGGCTCCGGCACAGGCTTGTCCACGAGGGCAAGTCCATCGATTCCGCTCGGTCCCTGTAGCTCGTAGCACTTCAACGGAGTTCTCCTTCGCAGGCGGTCAAGCGCAGTATTGCAGCAAATGTTCCGGTTCCCGCAAGTCTGGGATCAGAACCGCGCCGCCATATCGGCCAGCCGCCGGTGAGCGCCTTCGCGCGCAGTGCGGATCGGCTCCGCCGGCCCGGTGGTCGGTCCGATCGGCACGAAACGGACGTCGCTGACGCCGATGAAACGCAGCGCCTCGCGCAGATAGGGGGTCGCCATGTCGATGCGGCCGCGATTCATGCCGGTGATGAAATCGCTGCCACTCGCCAGGATCACGACCGTCGGCCGATCCTTGAGCAGGGGCAGGTACCCTCGCGCCGGATCGAACCGGAATGTCAGCCCGGGCTGCGTGATGACGTCGATCCATTGCTTGAGCTTGTAGGGAATGCCGAAATTCCACATCGGCGTCGAGATCAGCACGCGATCGGCGAGGGCGAAGCGAAGTGCAATTCGCTCGGTGACGGCAAAGGCATCGCGCTGCGAATCCGTGAATGTCCGCCCGCCGATGCGGGCATATTTGGCCTCCAGCACATAACCTTCAAATTCCGGCAGGTGGTCCCGCCACAGGTTCATTACTTCGATGTCCCAGTCCGGCCGTGCCTGGCGGAAGCGGTCAATAAAGACCTGCGCGCCCGCGGAGGATTCCGAGTCTGCCCGTGGCGAGCAGCTCAAATGAAAGAGTTTTGGCATGGCCGCACTCTGTTCATCCCAATCCTTTGAGAACCGCATCCGCGTTGGTGACGACAGCGACGTTCTGCATGGCAAAGTTGATGGAGGCGTTGTGCCAGTCCGCGTTCATGGTCGAGCAGCAATCCTCAGGCACGATCATGAAGTAACCCTTGTCGGCGCCGGCGCGCGCGGTGTGCTCGACCGACATGTTGGTCCAGGCGCCGGTATTGATGATCATGTCGCGGCCGGTCGCCTTGAGGATGGTCTCCAGCCGCGTGCCCTCCCAGGCGCTCATCCGCATTTTCTCGACGATGAAATCGCCGGCGCGCGGCTCGAGCCCCGAAACCGGCGCCGCGCCCCAGCTCCCGCGTACCATCGCGTTGCTGTCGACCAGTCCTTCGAACAGCGGCGCGTTGAGCGTGACGCCAGGCGCGCCCGGTTCGACGATGAACCAGACATGTATGATCGCAACGCCGCGCGCCCGCGCGGCTTCAGCAAGGCGACGGACGTTGTCGACCACCCGCTGCTGGCGCGCGTGCGCAGGTGCGCCGGAATCGGCAAACGCGCCGCCCTCCATGATGACGTCGTTCTGCAGATCCTGGATGATCATCGCGCAACGCCGCGGATCGAGCTGCATGTCGCCGCCGGCCAATTGAGGCGCGGCGGGCGGGGCGGAGGACGTAGCGGAACCGCTTGAGGCGCGGGCGCTCATATAGGGTTCGTGACGCGGTCCAGCCTTGACCGGGATCGCGTAAACCGAATGGGTCGCAGTCAGATAGAGCGTGCGAAAATCAGCGCCGCCCCAGGCGAGGTTGGCGACGAGTTCGGGCACGCGCACCTTGCCGAGCAACTCGCCGGCGGCAGAGTAGACCCAGACGCCGCCAGGCGCGGTGACCCAGACATTGCCGTGCTGGTCGCACTTCATGCCGTCGGGCAGGCCGGGTTCGAGCTCGGAGCGAATGCCGCTGGCGAAAACCCGCGCATTGGCGAGCGAGCCGTCGGCTTCGACATCGAAGACGCGGATCAGCGCCTGCACGGTGTCGTTGACGTAAAGCAGGCGTTCGTCGGGTGAAAAGCAAAGGCCGTTCGGCTGGTCGAACAGATGGCGGTCGACCACGAGTTTCGGCGGGCCGCCACCCGGCGGGATGCGATAGACTCCCTGGAAGCCGAGCTGGCGCGGCCGCTCGACGCCATAGACCGGCATGCGGCCATACCAGGGGTCGCTGAAATAGATCGCGCCGCTCGAATGGACGCAGACATCGTTCGGGCTGTTGAGCTCCTGATTCTCGAAATGCGAGGCGATCACCTCGCGCCGACCGTCGGGACGCTCGCGGATCAGGGACGAGGTGGCATGCTCGCAGACGATCAGATTGAGCTCGGCGTCATACGTCATGCCGTTGCATTTGTTCGACGGACGCTTGACCTCGGCGACGCCGCGCCTGGCATCCCATCGCCGGCGCACATCGCCGGGCATATCCGAAAACAGGAGATAGTGATGGACCGGATGCCAGATCGGGCCCTCGGTAAAATCGAATCCGGTGCCGACCTGGCCGACCGGCGCATAGGGGTCGATCAGGGTTTCGAATTCCTGGCGCAGCGTCACATGCGTCATCGGTCCGTCCTTCTTGGCGTTCAGGCCGGGAACCAGTTGCGTTGAGGCAGGCTCTGGACCACGGGGCCAGGCACCTGGTCATACAGCCGGCCGACCACGTTGCCGCCCTCGATCTTGGCCGGCCGATCATGGACCGGAAGCAAATAGCGCGAACCGCTCAGGAGCTTCTTGATCGCGGCCTTTTCCGCGCGCTTGCTGGTGCCGTGATTGCCCGTGGTGCGCGGCTCGGCGTCGTGGATCTCGTTGAATGGGGTGACGATCTGATCGTTGAAATCGTAGATCACGTCGCCGCAGATGGTGGCGATCCCGTCGGCGGTGTGAACGTGGATGTTCATCGAGCCTTCGGTGTGGGCGTTGGCGGCGTCGCAATAGACGCCGGGCATCAGTTCGACCGGGCCGGTCACCTCGAGATCGAGGAAGCGTAGCGCGCTCTTGGTGTGCAGGCGGTCGATCAGATGCTTGATGTCGGGCGCCGGATATTGCGGATGCATCAATCCGGAGACCGAATATTCTAGTTCCTTGCGGTTGAGCACAACCGTCGTGTTCATCGGAAACAAATCGTCCTTGCCGGCGTGGTCGATATGCAGATGTGTGTGGCAGACATAGCGGACGTCGCCCATCCGCACGCCGTGGCGCGCGAGCTGGTTCTCGATCATGTTCTCGTGGAACTGCAGCCCGCGCATGCCCAGCGTTTCCATGATCTGGTTGGAGCGGTAGCCGGTGTCGACCACGACCGGGTAGGGACCGCCGACGATCAGAAAGCCCAGCGTCAGCACGCGGCGGGTCCGCCCGCAATCACGGCCGAGCACGAGAAAGCTTGATTCCAGTTCGATATCTCCATAGTCCAGAATCTTGATTTCAAGCGGCATATGTCTCTCCCCATGTTCTCATAATCGCTCAAGCTCACAGCCGGTAAACGCGAACGGCGGTTGCTCGCAAAACGGCATCGCGTTGGTCGGCACGCAGATAGGCTGTCGCGGCGCGATGGGCGTCAATCAGTTCGCGATAGCTGGTCCAAAGCTTCTCGATCGGAAAATTGGAGCCGAACAGACAGCGGTCGGCGCCGAAGATCGCTACCGTGTCGGCGAGGACCTCGGATATGTGCGCCGGGTCGTTGCGGTGGATGAAGGTGCCGAGGCCGGAAAGTTTCGAGACGATGTTGGGACAGGCGGCAAGCCGCATCATTCCGCCGCGCCAGGCGGAGCGGCCCTCGGGCGATAGATCTTCCAGCATGCCGGCGTGCTGCAGGATGAAGGTTACGTCAGGACAGGCTTCGGCAAGCCCGGCGGCAACAGCCATCTGTGGCGCGAACACCTGCAGGTCGAAGCTGAAGCCATAGTCGGCGAGCCGGGCGATGTTGCGCCGGATCTTTGGATCGGCGCAGAGGTCGGGCCGGGCCGCAAAGCGATAGAGCGGGTTTTCGTGCCAGTGCAGCTGCATGCGCACGCCGCGCACCAGCGGATATCGAGCCAGACGATCCAGTTGCGTGCGGACGTCATCGACGCTGAAATCAGCATAGGAGACGATGGCATGCGGCCAGCCATGATCCTTTGCGGTTTCTTGCACCCAGGCGGTTTCATCCTCGAAGCGGTCGTTGGCCCAGTTGGTCTGCACATAGACCGAGCGTGTCACGCCTGAGCCTGCGAGGTCGGCGAGATATTCTTGGATCGGATAGTCGCGGCGGATCGGCTCGTAGGGGCCGAAGATACGCGGCTGCATCGGACCACTCAGCCAGGGCAGGTCGGCCTGACGCCAGATATGATGGTGGGCATCGACGATTTCGGTCACGCGGCCTTCCTTTGTCCAAGCGAGAGAACGTGCGAAACGATCGCGGCGGTGGATCCGCCGTCGACCAGGTCATCCACAAAACGGCGGATGGCGATCAGCGCTTCGGTCTGCGGCTGGAAGCCGGGGCCTGTGGCGAGCGGCGTCATCCAGCTCAGGCGCCAGGCGCGCCGCGACAGCTTTGCGACGGCGTCACGCAGCGCAGAAGGATCGCCGCGCTCCAGGCCGTCGGAGAGGATGACGACGGCCGCGCCGCGCGCATAGCCGCCGAATCTCGGTACCGCGAGAAAAGCCTGCAGCGCATCCCCGATCCGGGTGCCGCCGTCCCAGTCACTGACCAGATGCGCAGCTGCGGACAGCGCCTGCTCGCGGCGCTTGAGGCGCAGCGGCCGGGTGACGCGGGTGAGCCTGGTGCCGAAGGTGAATACCTCGACATGGGGGATGGCATGCACAAGCGCATGCGACAGCTTCATGTTGTCGTCGGTGCGCCCCTTCATCGAGCCAGAGACGTCGATCAGCAGCAGCACCTTGCGCGGTCGTTCGCGCCGCTTCAGCCGCCCGAGCCGCAGTACCTCGCCGTCGTTGCGCACGCTCTCGCGCAGGGTACGGCGCAGATCGGCCAAGGGACCGCGGCGGGAACGCATGCGGCGATGACCCCGTCGCCGCGGCAGGCGCGCGGGCGCCTCGCGCGACAGTTTTCGTAACGCGTCGCCGGTCGCGCTTGCCGCGAAGCGCCGTTCGACCAGCGCCTCGGCACGCGCCGCGGCAAGTCCGGACTCGTTGGCCTCGTCGGCCAGCAGCGTTTCGTCCTCGCCGCGGCCCTCCTCCTGCAGGCGAACCACTTCCTCGTCTTCCGCGCCTGCATGGTCGATCGCTTCGCTGCCGAGGAAATGGAGGTCGAACAGCCGGTCGTAGGTCGCACGCCGCTCGGGCGGCGGGGCGAGCGTCGCCAAACCCGCGAGGCGGATCGCTTCCATACTGCGCGGTCCCAATAGCTCGATGGCGGCGAGAAACGCCGTCGTCTGTTCCGGCGCCACGGCGAAGCCGTTGATGCGCAGCAAAGCGACAAAGGACACGAAGGCGCGGGCCGCCTGCGGCAGCTGAAGTTCATCGCTCACGCGGCCGCCTCCGCAATCAGGGCGTCGAGCCGGCCGGAGATGAAGGTGAGGTCTTCCTCGTCCTTCAGCGCAACGCCAATCGAGCGTTTGAAGGCATCCGGCCAGCGCGCGCCGCGCTCGTGCAGCAACGTGGCCGCCTCGGCCCAGTCGACGGCTTCCGCAATGCCCGGCGCCTTGCTGAGCGGTTCGCGCCGCAATTTGCCGACGGCGGCGACGACGGCGCGCGCGGTCGATTCGGCGACGCTTGACGCCCGCATCATTACGATGCGCGCCTCGCGGTCGGCCGTGGGGTATTCGATCCAGTGATAGACGCAGCGGCGGCGCAAGGCCTCGTGCAGGTCGCGGGTGCGGTTCGACGTCAGCACGACGACGGGGCGTTCCGCGGCGCGCACCGTGCCGCGTTCGGGAATCGAGATCTGGAAGTCGGAGAGGAATTCGAGCAGGAAGGCCTCGAACTCCTGGTCGGCGCGGTCGATTTCATCGATCAACAGCACCGTCGAGTCAGGCGCGCGCAAGGCCGCGAGCATGGGCCGCTCGATCAGGAAGGTCTCGCCATAGATGTCGATGCTCTCTTCGCCTGCCTGCCGGATCGCGAGCATCTGGCGCGGGTAGTTCCACTCGTAGAGCGCGGCCGATGCGTCGATGCCCTCATAGCATTGCAGCCGGATCAGGCGGCGGCCGAGCACGGCAGCGATGGCCTTTGCCGCTTCGGTCTTGCCGACACCGGGGGCGCCTTCGAGCAGCAGCGGCTTGCCGAGCGCAAGCCCCAGATAGGCCGCGGTCGCGAGGCCGTCGTCGGCCAGATAGTACGCCGTCCGCAGTGCCCGTTCGAGCGCTTCGGGACTGTCGATGCCGACTATGTTGCCGCGGACCGCCATGCTGTGCCTCAGCGCCTTGCCTGCGGCCGCGCGCCGCCCTGGGCCTTGATCGCGCGCAGGACTTTTTCCGGCGTGATCGGCAGTTCATCCATCCGCACACCGACGGCGTTGAAGATGGCGTTGGCCACCGCGGGCAGCACGGGATTGGCGCACATCTCGCCGGGGCCCTTGGCGCCGAACGGACCATCGGCGGCGGGACGTTCGAGCACGGCGATATCGTGCGGGCAGATGTCGCCGGGGCCGGGCATCAGATACTCGACGAAATCGCGCGGGCCATGCGCGGGGTTGGGATAATAAGGTTCTGGTGTTTCGAACAGCGTGTGGCTGATCCCCATCCATGCGCCGCCGACGAGCTGCTGCTCCACGAGGCGCGGATTGAGCGCGCGGCCCAGTTCATAGGCGCTGTCCATCCGCACCATCGTGACCTCGCCGGTCTCGTCGTCGACCTCGACCTCGGCGACAAGACACGCATGCGCGTAGCAGGTCGCGGGGGACATCTCGCCGGTCTCCGGATTGACCTCGGACAGCGGCACCAGGAAGATGCCGCGTCCCGAGATCGTCTTGCCTTGCTTGAACTGCGCGGCGATGGCGACGTCCTTGGTTGAGATCGAGCGGTGCGGTGCGCCCTTGACGTGGATGTTGCCGCGCCCGTCGGTGTCGAGATCGGCAGCGTTGACCTCCAGTTCCTCGGCGGCGGCTTCCATCATGACGCCGCGGGCTTCCTTGGCTGCCGCCATGACCGCGTTGCCGACGCGATGGGTGCCGCGCGAGGCGAACGAGCCCATGCAATGCGGACCGGTGTCGGAGTCAGCCGTGTCGACATAGACGTCTTCGACGGGCACGCCCAGCGTCTCGGCGCAGATCTGCCGTGTTACCGACTTCATGCCCTGGCCGAGATCGATCGACGATAGCGACACCGTGAACTTGCCGCTCGGATTGGAATGCACCAGCGCCTGGCTGGGGTCGCCGCCAAGGTTCATGCCGATAGGGTAGTTGATCGAGGCGATGCCGCGTCCGCGATGCTTTGTCATGGTCAGCGCCTCCTGGTACCGAAGACGGAGGAGAAGCGGGTGGCGCCGTGTGACGGCGATGGTGCCGATGGCCGCGGCGGAGGCGTCGGTGTGGGCGGCGGTGGCTGGATCGTCGCGGGCGGTGCACGATCGTAGCTGGTGCGCTGCTGCGAAACCGCGGTGCGTTGCGGCGCCGGCTCGCGCGGCGTCGGCGAGATCGTGGCGCGGCTGCCACCGCCATCCTGGCGCGACGACATGCGCTTGACCTCTTCGCGAAGCGGCCATTTCGCTTTCTCGGCGGCGACCTGGACGCATTCGATCAGCGCGGTGTTCTTGGCCTCGCGCCGGTGCGCCTTCATGTCGCCGTCGCGATAGGCGTTGAGGATGCGGAACTCCATCGGGTCGATGCCGACGAGATGCGCTAGCTTGTCCATCTGGCATTCGAGCGCGAAGTCCATCGCGGTGACGCCGAAGCCGCGCATGGCGGTTGCCGGCGTCCGGTTGGTGAACACGCAGTAGATGTCGCCATAGACGTTCGGGATCGTGTACGGGCCGGGCAGGTGGGCGGCGCATTTGACAACGGCGTAGCTGGAAAGCCTCGTATAGGCGCCGCTGTCAAAATAGGCGCGGATCTTGCGTGCAACGATGCGCCCGTCGCGCATGACACCGTCCTTGATATAGATGCGCTCGGCGCCGCGCGGCGAGCCGAACTGCATCTCTTCCTCGCGGCCGAGCTGATAGCGAACCGGACGCCCGGTCAGCATCGCGCCGAGGATGGCGAGCGGCTCGGTGAGCGTGTCCACCTTTCCGCCAAACCCGCCGCCGACGGTTCCGCCGATGAAGTGGAAGGTGTTGGAAGGCACGTCGAGGATTTTTGCGCAGGTATCGAGCGAGAAAAACAGGGCCTGCGTCGAGGTGTAGACGACGTAGCGCCCGTTGGTATCGGGGGCCGCGATCGAACCGTTGGTCTCGGTCGGCGCATGCTCGATCGGCGACATCTGGTAGCGCTGCTCGAGCACATGATCGGCCTCGGCGAAACCGCGCTCGACGTCGCCGAAGCGCAGTTTCTGGTGATCGTAGACGTCGTGATAGACGAAGGTGTTCTTGGGATAGGTCTCGTTGACGACGGGCGCGCCCGGCTTCAGCGCTTCCTCGACATCGAAAACCGCGGGCAGCGGCTCATAATCGACCCGTACTTTCGCGAGCGCCTCAAAAGCCTCCCGAGGGCTGTCGGCGACGATAGCGACGATCGGCTCGCCCTTGTAGCGGACCTTGTCGACCGCCAGCGACGGCTCGTCGTCCTTGCCGAAATTGATCAGGCTGAGGAGGGTGTTGAGATTGACCGGCACGTCAGCGCCGCGGATGACACGCCGGACGCCGGGGGCGCGTTCCGCTTCCACTGTGTCGACCCGGCGCAGGCGGGAATGGGCGTGCGGGCTACGCAGTACCTTCAAATGCAGCATGCCCTGCAGCTTGTGGTCGTCGAAATAGGTCGAGGTGCCCGTGACATGGCCGAGCATGTCCTGGCGCTGCGTGCCCTTGCCGATCTCCTTCAAATTATCGTCGCGCTCGTCGGCGAAGATGTCCTTGCGCAGTTCCAGCATGGTCGTTTCCCTCAGGCGCGGGCGCGTCCGCTCGTGGCGGCGGCGAGGACGGCATTGATGATCGGCTCGTAGCCGGTGCAGCGGCAGATGTTGCCCGAGATCGCCTCGATGACTTCGGCGCGGGTCGGCGAGGGATTGCGATCGAGCAGCGCCTTCGCCGCCATCAGCATGCCCGGCGTGCAATAGCCGCACTGGGCCGCAAACTGCTCCATGAAGGCGCGCTGCAGCGGATGCAGATTGGGTCCGTCCTTCATTCCGTCGAGCGTTTCGATCGAGCGGCCGTTCACGGTTTCCGCCAGCGTCAGGCAGGACAAATGGAGTTCGCCGTCGATCAGCACGCTGCAGGCGCCGCAGCCGCCCTGGCCGCAGCCGAACTTTGGCGTCATGTCGCCGATCAGTTCGCGCAGCGCGACCAGCAGATTGACGCCGCCATCGACGAACAGGGCGACGTCGCGACCGTTATGACGAAACTGGAGCGGGGTCTTGGTCATCAAGATTTACTCCAGGCCGGAAAGCAGTCGGCGAAGATGAACGCCGACGATCTCGCGGCGATACCAGGCGCTGCCAAGGGCGTTGTCGGCAGGCGATACGCCTTCTGTTGCGGCTGCTGCCGCAGCGCTGATCGCTGCATCGTCGAGCGCACGTCCTTCCAGCGCGCGCTCGGCGGTCCTGGCGCGAATCTGCGTCGCTGCCATCGAGCCGAGCGCGATGCGTGCTCCCGATATGCGGCCGCCGCTCGAAGGCAGGTGCGCCGCCAGCGTGATCACCGAACCGCCCTTCGGCTTGATCCGGGCGATCTTGCGATAGCGGAAGGCATCGGCGCTCGCAGGCCTCGCAAAGGAGACGGCCAGCACCAGCACGCCGTTCTGCCGTTCGCGGGACTGCAAAAATTCCTCGATTGGCACTTCGCGGGCGCCCAGCCCGCCCTGGACGGAGACGGTGGCATCTAGCGCCAGCAATGCAACGGTGAAGTCGCCATAGGGATTGGGCGCGAACATGTTGCCGCCCACCGTGCCCATGTTGCGCACCGCCGGTCCGCCGATCGAACGGGCCGGAGCGTGCAGGAAGGCAAGATCGCGCTCGTCAAGGATTCTGGCGAAGGTGACGCCGGCGCCGAGCGTGATGCGGGAATTTGCGACATCGATGCGGGACAGCGCCTGGTCGGTGGCGCGCACCACGGTCGAGATCGTGACATCGCCTTCGTTGAGAGCCCGCATGACCAGCGTGCCACCGCCGAGATAGCGTGCGCTGCGATCGGACGACAGCGCCGATGCCGCCTCGCCGGAACTGGCAAATGTCTTCACCGTGACAGGCATGATTTCGCCTCCGCGTTCATGCGGCCTCCTTCAGGTGCCGGCGAATGGAATCGAAGCCGGCTTGATAGATCTGTTCCGCGACCATCTGGGTCAGGCGCTCGGCGTCCGCGGGCCGCGTGGTGAAGCGGGATTCCCAATGCCAGAAGGTGCGATCGCCGTCGGTGACCGGGAGCAGGCGAACATGGGCGACATAGTTGAACATCGGGATTGGCGTATCGAGCAGGCAATAGCTGAAGGTCTGCTCGAGATCGGACAGCGCAAGCAATTGTTCGCGCAGTTCCGAGCCGTCCTGCAGCTTGAAGCGGCGGACGCAGCCGATCTTGTCGGGGGCCTGCGCACGCTCGATGGTGCTGGTCGCCACCGCGGGGTGCCAGCGGTCATGGCCGTTGAAATCGCGCAGCACATTCCAGACCGCGCCGGTCGGCGCGTCGAGGATCGTGCTTTTGACGATATGCGGCACGCTAGCCTCCAAAGGCGCGCTTGAGCGCATCGAAACCGCCCTGGAATACACCGCCGCCGATATTGTTAACGAGTTCGTTCTCGCGCTCGGGGGCGCAGTCGAACTCGGCGGTCCATTCGAGGAAAGTCTGGTCGCCGTCGGTCACCGGCGTCAGCCGCAGGGTGGCCACGTAGTTCTCGACCCCCATCGGTGACTCCAGGATGGAGTAGGTGCAGAACATCTCGTAGTCGGACAGCCCGAGCAGCTTCTCGCGGATGCGGTCGCCGTTGCGCAGGCGGAAGTCGCGCACGCATCCGATCTTGTCCGGAGGCTCGCCACCTTCGATGCGGCTCTCCGCGATGGCGGGATGCCAGTTCGGCAGGCCGTTGAAATCGCGCACGCGCGCCCAGACGCGGTCGTTGCGGGCATTGACGACGGTGGAGACGTAGACCCGGGCCATGGCTTGATCTCAACCTTTCTTGCGCGGGCCGCGTTCAGTGGGAGGCGCGTCGGGCGCTGGTGCGGATGGGGACGCGTCGGGCTTGCCCTGATCGCCCTTGCGCGCCGAGTCCTTGATGCCCTGCATGTCGCGCGCCTCGCGAATCAGGCCGGGCATTTTGGCGAGGCTGCCGCCTTCGACGCCGATGTCGGAAAGGATCGAGTCGATCAACGGCGCCTGCACCCGGTATCGCAGCGCCGAATCGATCACCTCGTCGGTGGCGCTGCGGCCGCCGCCACCACCGATGCCATTGCCGTTGAGGCCGTCGACGCTGAGGATCCGGATGCCCTCGATCTTCTCCATCGGCTTGACGCTCTCGCGCACGATGCCCTCGATGCGGTCGAGCAGCTTGCGGCGGAACAGCGAGTAGCGCGCCTGATCGGTCAGCACGTTCTCGGCTTCGTTGAGCAGCCGTTGCGCTTCGGCCTCGACGGCGGCGCGGACGCGCTCGGCGTCGGCTGCAATCTTCGTCTCTTCGGCTCGCTTCTCGGCCAGCAGCACTTCAATCGTCTTCTGGCGCTTGGCTATCTCGCTGTCGCGCGCGGTGACGACGCGCTCGGCCGCTTCCGTCGCGCGCACCCGCGCATCTTCGGCCGCGACCTTGGCGGCGGATTCCTCCAGCGATTTCTGATAGAGGACGATCGCCTTCTCCATCAGGGCCGTTTCCACGTCCCGCTCGCGATTGACTTCGAGTTTGCGCAGGTCGCGCTCGCGGCCAACGCGGGCTTCGTCGAGGCCGCGGTCGGAGGCGATGCGTGCCCTCTCGACTTCCTCGCGGGATGCGATCTCGGCCTCCTGCAGCGCCTGGACGCGGCCGACTTCGAGCTGCTCGATCGCGCGCCGGCGGGCGAGCCGGGCCGCTTCGAGCGCCTGCTCACGCGAGACATCGGTGGTCTCGACTTCCTTGCGCGCGATGATCTCGGCCTGCTTGACTTGGCGATCGGCATCGATGCGCTCGGAACGCTTGGCGGCGAGCGCGATCACGCGCTCCTCGTCGGCGATCTCGACCGCCTTCTTCTGATCGATATTGAGCACCTCGCGGGTCTTCGACGAGGCGATACGCTCAGCTTCCAGAGCCAGTTCGACCTCGACGCGCCGCCGTTCGATCGCGTCGCGGCGCTTGAGTTCGGCGGCTTCGATGGATTCGGTGCGGTCGATTTCGAGCCCCCTTGTCTCCTTCTCGGCCCGGATGCGCTGGGCGGCGACGGTCTTCTCCTGGGCAATGCGCGCCGCTTCGATGGCCTCGCGCGAGGCGATGTCGGCTTCCTCGATCGTGCGGTTGCGCGCGATTTCGAGCGAGCGGACGCGCTCTTCCTGGGCAATGCGTGAAGCTTCGGTTGCTTCCCGCGCGGTGATCCCCGCGACTTCGAGCGCCTGGTTACGCTCGATCTCAAGCTTGCGGGTGGTGTGCTCGGCACTGATGCGCTCGGCGGCTAACGTGCGCTCCCGGGCAATCCTTGCGGCTTCCACGGACTTTTGGGCCTCGATCTCTGCTTCCTGGATGGTGCGAACCTGCGCAATCTCCAGCGAGCGGGTACGCTCGTCGGAGGCGATACGTTCGACATTGACGATCGTGGTCTGGGCGATGCGAGCCTTCTCGGTCGCCTCGCGCGCCGCGATTTCGGCTTCCTCGACCGCACGGGTTCGCTCGATCTCGCGCCGTCGGGTTTCCTCCTCATTGGCGATCCGCGCATCCGTAATGGAACGATCCTGCTGGATGCGCGCCTTCTCGACCGCTTCGCGGGCCGTGATCTCTGCTTCCTCGACCGACCGCGTGCGCTCGATGTCGCGCTGCCGCACCTCGCGCTCCGAGGCAATACGCGCGGTGTCGACCGCGCGCTGGTTGGCGATCTTGGCCTTCTCGATTTCCTCGCGCGCCAGCAGTTCCTTTTCCTCGACCGCGCGGGTGCGCTCAATCTCGCGGTGGCGGGTTTCGCGCTCGGAGGCGATGCGGGCTTCGGCGATCGCCTGCTCGTTGGCGATCCGCGCCTTCTCAATGGCTTCGCGGGCGGAAATCTGCGCCTGTTCGGCCTCGGTCTCGCGCAACGCGCGCTCGCGCGCTACCTCGGTGCGCTGCAGCGCCCGGCGCATTTCGATGTCGCGTTCCTGTTCAAGACGGGCGGTTTCGCTCTCGCGCTCGATCTCCAGCGCCTGGCGCTCGGCATCGAGGTTGCGGGTGCGGATCTTGATCATCGAATCCTGTTCGATGTCGTTGCGCAGCGTGCGCCTCGCCTCGATGTCCTCCATCAGACGGGTCAGGCCCTCGGCATCGAATCTGTTCGACGGATTGAAGTATTCAAGGTCGGTCTGGTCGAGATCGGTGATCGCTACCGATTCCAACTCGAGGCCGTTCTGGGCCAACGCCTCGGCCGCGGCGGCCTTGACGCGGGCGACATATTCGCCGCGCTGCTCGTGCATCTGCTCCATGGTCATTTCGGCGGCGACGGAACGTATGGCCGAGACGAACTTGCCGGAGAGCAGGGCGTGTAGCTGTTCGGGTTCGAGCGTGCGCCGTCCGAGAGTGGCGGCGGCGATCGCGACCGCCTCGCGGGTCGGCTGCACGCGCACGTAAAAATCGGCCTCAATGTCGACCCGCATTCGGTCGCGGGTAATCACTGCGTCCTGCTTGGCGCGCACGATGCCCATCGGCAGTACGTTCATGTTGACGGGCGTGTAGTCGTGGATGAACGGCAGTACGAAGGCGCCGCCGTTGATGACCACGCGTTCGCCGAGCAGACCGGTTCGCACAAAGGACACTTCCTTTGACGAACGATGGTAGAGCCAGTTCACGATGTAGACGACGATGGCGATCACGACGATCGCAACGATCAGCCAGAGGATCAATTCACCAACCAGAGTCCCCGACATCTCTTCCTCCCTTCGGTCCCGGCGTTATCGCGCGCCGATCGCCTTGAATTTACGAACCTGTTCCGTCAGTGCCCGCTCCACCGGCAGGCGCTCCATCGAGGAGGCGCCGTAGAAGCCGTGGCACTTGCGCGTGTGTTTCATGATGAAGTCGGCATCCGCCGGCTCGGCGATCGGCCCGCCATGGGCCAGCACCAATATGTCCGGATTGACGCTGAGCGCGGCGGCCGCCCAGGTGTCGATCTGTTCCGGGCAGTCTTCGAGTTTCGGTGCGGTATGCGCGCCGATCGCGCCGCCGGTGGTCAGTCCGAGGTGGCAGACGATGATGTCCGCACCTGCAATCGCCATCGCCGTGGCTTCGCTTTCGCTGAACACGTAGGGCGTCGTCAGCAAGTCCTTTTCACGTGCCTTGGCGATCATGTCGATCTCCAGCGCGTAGGACATTCCGGTCTCTTCCAGATTGGCGCGGAAGACGCCGTCGATCAGACCAACGGTCGGAAAGTTCTGCACGCCGGCAAAGCCCAGGGCTTTCAACTGGTCTAGGAACCTGTCCATGTCGCGGAACGGGTCGGTGCCGTTGACGCCTGCCAGTACCGGCGTCTTCGTGACGACGGGCAGCACTTCACCGGCCATCTCCACGACGATCGCATTGGCATCGCCATAAGGCATCATTCCTGCAAGTGAGCCGCGGCCCGCCATGCGGTAGCGGCCGGAATTATAGATGACGATCAGATCGACGCCGCCGGCTTCCTCGCATTTGGCGGAAAGGCCAGTACCGGCACCTCCGCCGACGATTGGCTCGCGCTTGGCGGCCATGGCACGGAACTTCCTCAGAATGGCTGACCGTTCGAATTTCGCCATGGTCACCTCGCGACTTTCCGACGCGTCCCCGGGCGTCCGGCCAGAGGGCGGAGCGCGTTGACGATGGCGGATGCAAATTCGGGTTCGTTGATGTTGCGCTTGATGCGGACAAGCTGGCGATTGCTGGTCTGGCGAACGGTACGCTCCAGCGCGGTGAACAGCGCCGCGTCGGCTTCCGGATCCCGGAACGG
>Ga0268266_10001961_pt1 | contig 23088 bp, 15 predicted proteins | sample KBSS13metaG_FD_190356 | JGI IMG/M metagenome (GOLD analysis project Ga0268266, IMG submission 190356) | Switchgrass rhizosphere microbial communities from Kellogg Biological Station, Michigan, USA - KBS S1-3 metaG (SPAdes) (version 2) | ecosystem: Host-associated > Plants > Roots > Rhizosphere... | reverse complement strand
CCGTTGTTCGCCCACATTTTCCGCATCAACGTCGGATAACCGAAATGAAATAGCCGACTGCGCGCCACCGTCTCGTAATTGATGTCGGCTGCGGAAAAAACGCCGTTGCAACCCGCATCTTCCAGAAACATCCGGTCTATGCCGGGCGGCGCGACGACAATCCCATACGCCGTCCCCGCCCGCCGATGGCGACGAACGCCGCCGGCCAGGCCTTCCGCCCGAAGTTTGGCCATGACGATTTCGCCCATGGTGTCATTGCCAACGCAGCCCATCAGTTCAACGCGCTGGCCAAATCGTTTCAAGGCGAGTCCAGTGTTAGCCACGACACCGCCAAGCGAAATACTGAGGCCCTCGGTATCAATCAACTTTCCTGGCCGGAAAAATTCTGTCGCCGGAACCGATGGCCGGCGCGCGGGAAATCCCGGCGCAATATCCACGCCGAGATAACCGGCCACCACCGCGTCCAAAGTGAAATTATCTCGCGATTTCTTCATGACCTTGCGAATGGTGACAGGCTAGATAAGTCATGGCCTCGAATCCTCCTGACACTTAACAAAATATGGTTGTATTTTTACAGAAGTTTCCGTTGCCCCGCATTCTTTGGGACGGGCTTTCACACACGCGTCCGAGAGGCCATCAGCGACAAGCGGGCGCTGGAACGCATATGGGAATCGCAATTCAAACGTCCCAACAGCGACACCGGCATATTCCGCTTCGATCCCTACGAACTCTCTTTTTTGGCCAACGCGCCTGGAACGCTGTCGGGCGGCATCATGGCCGGGGCGAAGTGCGAACCCTCGATCTCGTCCGATTCGACGACTGCAAACCCTACGGCATCCCTTATGAATTCTCCCTGCAAAAACACTTCGGCCAAGCCTGGCGCATAATCCCCGCCGGCAAGCTATACGATACCAACACATGCGCCGCTCGATCTGTCCTAGTCCCGACAATGTCCCCTCCTGATGATGTAGTATCGCGGCGCAAAAAGGGCTGTGATGAAGAAGCGATTCAGTGAAGAGCAGATTGTTCTGATGTTGCGGGACGGGAGGCCGCCAAGAAGATGGTCGATCATTTGCGCCGTGAGCACGGGGTGCCGCCGCAGGCGCTACCGAACGAGCGCCGAGCTTTTAGGGGTTCTTCTCTACAGAGCCCCGACTGTCCCGATTATTTTCTCAGGGCTTTGAGTAATTCGAGCAGGCGTGATTCTCGCTCGGCGGTTTTTTGCGCGTGGGACGTCGCTTGGTAGAAATAAAATCCGCGTCCGGATTTGGCACCAAGGTTTCCTGCCGAAACCGCATCTGCCAACACACGAGGCAGGAGAGTATCGGAACGAATCAGCGGCGAAAGGTTTTGGTAAACGCGCTTCCAGATATCGAGCCCGCCAAAATCGCAAACTTCCAGTGGGCCGCTTGCAGCCAGCCGGAATCCCATTGATCCACGAACAGCGGCGTCGATGTCCCCTGCCGAAGCAACACCCTGCTCCAGCAGCGCCATCACCTCCCGCAGCATCGCCACCTGCACGCGATTCACAATGAACCCCGGCACCTCCTTGTTCAGGCGAATAGGGACCTTCCCCGCCCGGCGGAGCAGATCGATTGTGAGCTCCACCGTGCGCACGGCTGTCTCAGGCCCAGGTGCCACTTCGACTACCGGAACAATCTGAGCGGGATTGAACCAGTGCGCCACGACAAACCGCCCGCGATGCCTGGCCGAAGTCGTCATGTCCGCCAGGCTCAAGCTCGATGTGTTGGTGGCAATGATCGCTTCAGGCGATACAACTTCCTCCAGCCGGGCAATCAATTGCTGTTTTTCGCCGAGGTCTTCGGCAATTGCTTCAAAAATGAATGCCGCATCACGGGCCGCGTCTGCTTCGGTCACGCTCACTTTGATCCGCCTAAGTGCGAGGGGGACCGTCTCCCGCGCCATCACTTCAGCCGTCACCTTGTGGTCCATGCTGATACGGATTCGATCTATGACTGATTCGCAAGCCGCCGGAAAATGGTCGAAACAAGCCACCTCGCATCCCGCCGCAGCAAACACTTCAACAATTCCCGCCCCCATCGTCCCAAGCCCAATCACCGCGATACGTTCATTCATTAGGCTATCCTTTAACATTTTAAGGAGACGCTCAAAGGACGCGTCAAAGACAAGCAAAACGGGACAGTAGGCAAGAAAGGATGAATGTCACCTTTTCCTTCTCCTCCGCGTTCCAATCTTTGAAGTACGTTATACGCGATTTTCGACCGCGCAGGTTTCATAGAACTACCTGTACAGAGAAGGGAGCTAATATGGATTTGTACTACGATGTACGTGGTCGCCGCAATGCCGAATGTCGGTCAGGCGCTAAGGGTTGAACGAGGCCCTCAGCGATGACTTCAAGCAGGCGTATGACGATGGCGACGTTTCCCCGTGCATGCTGCCGAACTTGGCGGAACGCGGTGTCCACAATCCCCTCGTAAGTCACGACCCGCCGAATCAGGCGCAAACGTCCACTACCATCTGCGGCATGCATTCAATTGCCGCGATGATGCAGTACCGGGAGTGACCATTTGTCCGCCTGCCGGGAGCCACTCTGCGACCCCGCGTTCGTGGGGCAGACTTGCTGCGGTCGACTTCAAGTTTGCAATCGCATTCGATGCGGAATTTCACACCTATTCACCGTAATGGGAGGCCAAGGCCGTATCGCGGTGCGGACCGACAAATTGTCGATTTAATCCCACGCTGCTCGCACAGGCTTCAGCAAACTTTCGATGCAATTCGACGGCGACGGCGGGCGAACATTCCGCCGAGGCCAACACCGACAATGGACAGTGAAGTCGGTTCGGGAACGGACGAGAACTGGATCGATACACTGCCGCTGCCCACGAAGACGTTGTTATTGCCGGTACCGCCGTTATCACTGGCGCCGAAGGTTGTGTCGAGCACCAAACCGCTACTGACCAGGGTGGTGAAGTCCGTATCTTCAAGATCCGTCTGCGATCCGAAGGTGATGAGCGAGTAGGTCACGCCGGTCTTCGGGCCGGCGGGATCGAAGCCCCAAGGCGCGATGTCCAGCACCAGACCGCCCGTGCCCGACGTCGGAGCGGCGAAGGTGCCGGTGATGATCAGGTGGTCTGAAACACCAACGTCGTCCGTTGAGCCCAGTTCCGACTTAAAGCGGGCACCCGCGGTCGCATTGAGCTCTGAAACCGTCAGATCGCCCGGCGAAACGCCTGGCGAAATCACGGCCGTGTTGTCGGCCGTCGCGACCGTTCCCAGGACTGTCCCAGCACCACCGAGCGTGGCGCCACTGGACACGGCAATGTTCCCGCTGCTCGACCCGTTGATGATCAATCTTCCGGCAGACACCGTCATCGACGCAGCGCCGGTTACAGCATTGTCGCCGTTGAGGATCAGCGTTCCACCGCCGGTCTTGGTCAAAGCCGAAGCGCCGGTGCCGGTAAATGCAGCGTCGAACGTCGTAGTATTGTAAACCGTGAGGTTCCTGTTGGCGCCGCCCAGGCTGGTGGCTGTCGTATTGCCGAATGTGAGGCTCCCGTTGGCAACCCCGTCCGCATCGCCGAACTGGTAAGGCCCGCTGCCCGCGAACGCGAACACGTTGTTGAGCGTGTGGGCCGTCGAGTCGGCGCTTCGGATCCCCATCTGCGACATCGTGAAAGTACCCGTGCCAAGGGCCGCGTCGTTGCCAACCGCGATATTGCCGGCGTTTGACCCCGTCAGGGCAGCGCTCACGCCGCCTGTAAAGGTGTTTGCAACGCTGAGGATGAGTGTTCCGCTGCCGTCTTTCAGCAGCTTGCCACTTCCGGAAATGCCCGTGCCGAAGGTGACGTCGTTCGCCCCTGTATCGATGATGAACGACCCGGCTGTGGGGGCGAACCGCGACGATACATCCTGCGTATTTCCTGCCGCCCACGCCAAACCCGGCGTGCTGTTAGTAAAGGGGCTGGACGTATCGAACGAAATCGTTCCGCCGGTTCCCAGTCCGTTTGTCGCAAAACCGATCCGCCCGCCGGTGATTGCAATGTTGCCAGTAAAGGTCGCACTGTTGTCGCCCGTAAAGATTACGCCGGTAGCGTTGGAGTTATTGGTTGATGAAGCGGAGATCGTCGAGTTCCCGGTAATCACTCCCGATATTGTAAAATTTCGGTTCGCGCTTCGGGTCATCGCGATGTGCACATCTTTGCCGAGCGAAAGATTGCCGCTGTAGTTCGCGGAGTTGAATACATCCTGAATGAATGCCGTCCCGGACGAGCCGGCCATCACGTTGATATCATCCGACAAATTGCTGTAAATCTGGAGGGAAGCATCACTCGATCCGCTCGTGTCACCCAAAAGGATGGTCGAAGCACTGACGGAGATGGGATTGTTGTTGAGGATGACGGCGCCAGCCTTAATCGACAAGCCGCCGAGGGTCGAAGTGCTGTTCAAGGACAGTGTGCCGTTGCCGTCCTTGGTGAGCCTGAAACCCACACCGCTGACCCCGCCGGTCGTGAACGTCAACGATTGGTTGGAGTCAGCAACGGTCCAAGTCTGGTTCCCGCCGAGGAATACTTTGCTAGTAATGGTCTGGTTCCCCGCACCGGACTGCATCACCAGACCGGTCCCCGCCGCATAAACCGTGGAGGTGACCGGATCGGTGTAGCCATTGGCCGCGTTGATCGTCAGCGTGTTGCCGCCGCCGATGCTTCCGACACCCGTTGAACTGTTGTAGTTGAGACTGTTGATGGTGAAATCGCTGCCGAGCGTGGTGGCGAGATTGGTCGCGCCGTCGGCAGAAAAATAGACGTTGCTGTTCGCCCCCGGCAACGAGGTGCTCGGCGTCGTTCCGGCAGCATCGGTGGTGAAGTTGGTGCTGGGAGAAAGTATATTCCATGCCGAACCGTTCGTGCCCTTCCAGTAAATCGCGTCGCTCGCATCAATGTCGAGCACGAGCAGTTGCTCCGCAGTAGTAGTGCTGTTCAGGTAGTACGCTTTGCCCGCAGGAGCTGCTGTGCCCAGAGTGAACGTTCCGGTTAAGGTGCTGGTCGACGCGTACGTAATCAGATCGTAAGTGCCATTGGCAAGCACACCCAGGGCGGTGAGGTTGATCGTGGCGCCGCCGGAGTTCAACGTCATTCTTCCAGCGTTGTTCAGGACGATCGAGTCCACGGTGGAGTTGCCGGTCTCGAAGTTTAGAATGGAACCTAGGCCAGCGGTGGTGCTGCCGATGGTAAAGAGCGTTCCGCCGGTAGCGCCCTGCAAGGTGAGCACGTTGATCGTGCCATCCACCATCGAAAGGGTGCCCTGGGCCGTCCCTGCGCCGCCGGCGCCACCGGCGAGCGTCAAAGAGCCGCCGACGCCGCTGATGCCGATCGTGTAATCCCCGGAAACCACTGCCGTGGCGCTCCCGCCGGTGCCGCTGCCGATCGTGACGGCCGTGTTAGCGAGTGATCCGCCGCCACCCAGGCCCAGCGTGCCGTTACTGATGACCGACGTCCCGCCTGAATAGGTATTCGCCCCGTTCAGGTTCATCGTGCCGGTTCCCTTGTAAATGAGACTGCCTGCCGATGAAGCGCCATTGGTTATCGCCGAATTGACCGTGATGGTGCCATTGCCGCTAAAGGTATCTGTCCTCGCAGCGCTGGCGTTGGAGATGTTGATCCCGCCCGTCAAAGTAGTGTTGTTGTTGACCGTCAGGGTTGTGCCGGTTGCACCGGTCTGCGTGTAAAGCCCTGAAAATGTCAGGTTGCCGCCCGAATCGATGGTGGATGACGCAGTCAGGTTGACGACGTTCGTGAGGATTCTGTCGTTCACGGTTGTCAGCGTTCCGCCGCTGAGCGCCAGGTTGCCGGTGCTGATGGCGCCCGCGATACCTAGAACCAGAGTGCCGGCGGTGAGCGTGACCGTGCCCGTGGCATTTCCGCCGCCGTTCAGCGTCGTGGTTCCCGTGCCGAGCTTGGATAGGGAGAGAGTGGTGTTGCTCTGATTGATGTCGCCGGTAACCGTCGTGTCGCCCACGCCGTTAAATACAAGCGTCCCGTTCCCGTTCTTATTGCCGCTCTGATATCCCGCGACGGTCAAAGACCCGCCGCCGGTGATGGCATTTGCAATCGTGTCGGTACCCGCCGCCGTCGACGCCGAACCGGTGATGGTGCCGACGCTCAGGCTGGAGTTGTTGGCACCCGAGAAGTTGAGCGTGTATGCCGCGGCCGTCGAGGTCGTGCCGATATCGTTGAGCGTAAACGTTTTGGTGACGTTTGCCCCGGCATCGGCCGCGGCGTCGACGTTTATCGTGGCGCCTGATGCGCTGGTATTGATGGTGTAATTTCCGCCCGAAAGCTTGTTGATGGTGAAGCCGGTCGCGTCGCTGCGCAGGCTCAGGTTTCCAGCGCCCTGCAGGACGATGTTGGAATCGCCAAAGGCGTGCGAAACCAGCGCTACCGTCAAGCCGTTGATGCTCGACGTGCCGGTGTAGCTGTTGGCGTTGTTGCTGAGATACACGCCACCGCCGCTGGTACTGCTATAAGTGATATTGCCGCCGATAGTGCTCACGCCGCCGCTGTAATCCTGGACCACGCCCTCGAGGTACGTGTTGCCCGCGCCGGTAAAGGTCGTGCTACATCCGCCGGCAGAGGCACTTGAGATATTGACGTTGCCGTTCATCGTCAGATTGCCACCGACGATGCTGTTGGTGAGCGATCGGGAGTTAATATTGACCGTGTAGTCGCCGTTGAACGTGATGGTGTTGTTGCCCGCTACAGTGCCTGAATTGATCAAACTGATCGCGTTGGTAATGTTCCCCGCTTCGCCAGAGGTGGCGCCCAGGTACGCGGACGCTCCGATGCTCAGCGTTCCGGTCGCAAGGCCGCCGTTGTTGACATTGTTCAGGATCAACGTGCCGTGAGAAATATTGGTCTGCCCGTTGGAACTGTTGGTTCCCGACAAGGTTAACTGACCGACGCCGAACGGCTGACTCTGGGCAAAATCGATAAACGTCGTGCCGGAATAGGTGTTGGCGCCAGTGAACTCGACGAAGCCCTTGCCGCTTCCGCTGGAAAACTCGCCGATGTTGACCGACATCGTGCCGCCGCCGTTGCTGATGTTCCCGCTGAATACATTCACGCCGGTGCCGCCCGTGGCAATAATCGTCAACGTCGAAGCATTCGTGTTCGTGATGTCGCCCGCGAATACATATCGGGCCGTGCCGGTGCTGAAATTGCTGATCCGGAAAGAGCCGGCCAAGGTCAAAGGAGCGTTGAAGGTCTCGACCGTGCCATCGGCCACCGTGCTGGAGAGGGAGATGTTGCCGGCCGACGTCAAAACCAGCGCGTTGCCGCCGTTTGCGCCGGCGCTGCCGATGGTGTAGGAGTCGACGTTCGCAGTGTCGAAGGCGATGTATTTGATATTGCGCCCCGCATCGATCGTGATGGCGGTGGTGGTGTTGCCCGCGGCGTTAAACTTCGCGGTATCGACGTTATTCGTTGTGCCGACGCCGCCGGGTGCGCTGGCTGCAGCAGGATCCCAATTGCCGGCGTCGCTCCAATCGCCGCTCGAGCCGCCGATCCAGGTTCCTGTCGCCGCCTTTGTGCTCTGAACGCTAATGAATGCCGAAGCTGCCGACGCAGCCGCGATCAAAAGTGAAGTTCGTTTAGTCCAAACAGTTGTCGACCGCATTTTCCGATTCCGCACGTGCATCCTCCATTTCCTCAATCCAGTGCCCCATTCTTTACATAAGTCGCAGAGAGACTTTGGTTACCCGTCGTTACCAAGCTCCCAGCTGAGGTCACCTCGACTACAGCACTTCATTGTTCGCGGTGATTGACTTTGCGACTATCCGCTCGACAGACCATTTTCCGCTGGGGAAGGAAAACCAAACCGTGATAGGGAAACGCCCCTACGGCATTTGGAACCTGTGCAACCTTGTGAAGATCAATGACGACTGCAAGCGAGGGTTTCGGTAGACTCCATGGTGTGTTCCTGCGAGGCCGATCCAACATCTCCCGGTATTCGGTGGCCGCAGCCGTCACGTTGCTCGCCCTGGGGGCGCGATTGCTCGTGGAGCGATGGGCGCCCAACGTCAGCCCGCACTTGTTCTTCGCCCCGGCGGTCATGGTGGCGGCGTGGTATGGGGGCCTTGGACCGGGCCTCCTCGTCACCGTGGCTGGCGCACTTCTCGCCAACTACTTTCTGCTTAGCCCAGACTCTGCTTTTTCATTCACCGGTGAAAATCTGGTGAGAGGGACGGTGTTTCTGCTGGTAGGCGCCCAGATCAGCTGGCTGAGCGGGGCAATGCATGCAGCCCAATTGCGAGCCGAAGCCGACGCGCAGGCGGCACGGCGCAGCGAGAAGCTCTATCGCACGCTAGCCGCCAACTTTCCCGACGGCTATGTAGGCCTTTTCGATCGGGAGCTGTGCTGGACGCTGGTCGCTGGCGCCGGGCTCACAGCCGCCGGACTCGTCCGCGAACAGATGGAGGGACGTCGCATTTCCGACACGCTGCCGTTTGAAACAGCGGCCGCACTCGTGCCGCTCTGCGAAGATGCCGTCAACGGAAAGGCGGTGACGCGGGAGATCGACCACGGCAGCTTGGTCTACTTTTGCCACGCGCTGCCCCTCCAATCACAAGACGAGCATACGCATGTCGGCATGGTTATTCTTGAAGATGTGACTGAACGGGCCCGCGCTCGACAGGCCTTGGAATGGGCGCACGACAGTCTGGAACAGCGCGTCCGAGAACGTACAGCCGAGCTCCATTTCCAGAAGACGCTTCTCGAATCGCAAAGCCAGGCCTCCGCCGACGGCATCCTCGCATTCGGAAACGAGGGACGAGTTATCTTCGCGAACGACCACCTCGCTGACATGTGGGGAATTACCGTCGAACGCGGCACCGGGCAGCTTGACGACATTCGTCGCGAGATGCGGTCGCAACTCCAATCACACCAGCGCGACCCGCTCTCAGCGGACAAGGACGAATTCGCGGTGAATGAACCTGAAGGCTCCGACGAACTTATCCTCAAGAATGGCCGTATCATCGAGCGGTACAGCAGCCCGATCGTCGATCCCGAGGGCACATCCTTCGGGCGCGTGTGGTTTTTTCGTGACGTCACGGAGCGGAAGCGAATGCAGCGGCAAGTTCTGGAGGCGGCCGAAAGTGAACGGCAGCGCATCGGTCAGGATCTGCACGACGACCTCTGCCAGCAACTGACGGGCATCGCCTGCCTCGGACAGTCGCTTCATCGGTTGCTGGCGGAGCGCGACCCCGTGGCGTCCAAGGCGACGCAGGAGATCGTTGATCACGTGCAGCGTGCCAATCAGCGGGCACGCGATTTGGCCAGGGGACTGCAACCAGTTCATCTTCAGCGCTACGGTTTGGTCATGTCGCTTCAGGAACTCTGCAATTCGATTCATACCATGTTCAAGGTGAACTGCCGGTTCCGCGCCGAACACGTGCAGGGCGACATCGATGAAGTGGTTGGAGTCCAGCTCTACCGCATCGCGCAGGAGGCGTCCAGCAACGCTATCCGCCACGGAAAAGCGGGTCAGATCCTCATCGATTTGGTCGGCGTGGGCAGCCGGCTCATTCTCACCATCGAAGACGACGGGACCGGCATCCCGCAGCCCTTACCGGACAACGGAATGGGCTTGCAGACCATGAACTACCGGGCCAAACTCGTCGGCGGATCGCTGGCGATCGAACGATCACAACCGTCCGGCACGATCGTTACCTGCACAGCCCCAATGCGTGCGCCGGTGGCGATTCAAGTACGAACGGCGGCGGAGGGCGTCTAGCCATGGCATCCAATCAACTCCAATCACCGGCCAAGAAAAAAATCCTGCTTGTCGACGATCACGAAATCGTTCGCCGTGGAATCGCCTCGTTGCTGAATACCGAGCCGGACGTGGAGGTCTGCGGAGAGGCCGAAGATATGAGGTCGGCGCTCGATGCGATCAAGCAGATGCGGCCCGACCTGGTGCTCTTGGATCTCTCGCTGGGGGAAGGCGATGGCTTGGACATTCTTCGACAATTGCGCGAACAGAACTCTGACGTGCTGGTGCTCGTTCTGTCGATGTATGACGAAACCATCTATGCCGAACGCGCGCTGCGGGCCGGGGCCAAAGGGTATGTACGCAAAGTGGATGTCGCGAAGACCATCGTGGGCGCCATCAGAACCGTGCTGGCCGGCCAAGTATACGTGAGCGACACGGTGGCGGCGCAGTTGCTCAATCGCTTGAGTGGCGGCAAGAGCTCATCGGCAAACATGCCAATCGACAAGCTCACCGACCGCGAATTGCAGGTGCTGCGCTGCATCGGCCGAGGAATGGGCAACGATGAAATCGCCGAGGAGCTATTCATCAGCGCCAAAACGGTGGAATCGCACAAGGAACACATCAAGGCCAAGACCGGCTTGGCCAGCAGCGGCGATCTGTTGCGCTACGCGATCGAATTCTGCCGTGTTAGGTGATCGATGGTCTCCAGTTCGCGCAGTCTACTCATCCCAGTTTTCACAAATAACCTTAATAGAGCTAGATTTGTTGTCGATCGCACCACAACGAACGCGCCTTGCGATGTCATTTTGCGCGATGTATTCGTCCGACGACGCGGCGGCAGTCGGAGCCATGGTTCATCGCGCGGTCGTGGTCGTGCTGTTTTTTCGTTTCTCGCCGGCGGCGTGTTTCTCAATGTGCTCAAAGAGGAACTGCCCGAAGAACGGACGAGCACTTTTTGGGCGTCCACCAACGGTGCCGTCATGTACTCGGGGGTGCTGCTGGCGACTTAACCGGCTCAGACCGGTGGCCGTCCTGCGCTGTTTCATCGCTCACTGTTAGGACGTCGGACCGGATTATCCGTCCCCATCATTTCGCGATGTCCAAACGATCCTGCCGGTGCAGTTTCTCGGAATCCATCCTGAAGCGTTGGAATCTATCGCCCGGGAATGCGGTGCGGGCAGCATGCATTTCTGCGGCGGCTATCAAGACCAGCCGTATGACGCTGACAACAGCACAGATCTGATCATGGTGGCAAGGAAGTCGTAAGCCGCGTCTGACGCAATTCAGTCGCCTCAGATAGTTATGAGTGCGCTCGTATTCCGAGCTACCGCGACGACGGCCAGCGCAATGTAGATTTTGCCTCCTCAGCCTCTCGCAACTGTCGGCCGTGAGACGACAGGAGATCTCCGCGGGTGAGGATGCCGATAACCTTCCTGCGAGCCCGGTCGATCACCGGTAGCCGGCCGATCCCATGATTGGCCATGTGGTCGGCCGCGTCTCGGAGCGTGCCATCCTCATAGACGCACACAGGCGGTCGATGGATGAGTTGTCGTACGTGCGCATCGGGCGGATGGATCGGGTTCAGTACATCTCGGCGCGTGAGGATTCCCAGCAATACGCCACTGCCGTCAATGATGGGAAATCCTTGATGCTGGCTGCCCGGCAACCCGGAATTCATCCATGAACGTAAATCGGAGACGAGCCGTTCACCGTCGATAAGAATAGGGTTCGCCGTAGCCGCCTCGCTAACCAGCACACCCTCTAATGGGTCGGCGCTGTAGTCGGCCGGAACGCGAACGCCCTGCCGCGACATTTTGTCGGTCATGATCGAGTGCCGCATAAAAAGCGACGAGACAAGATAAGCCGCCGAGCACCCGCACAGCGCCGGCACGATGCAGGACGGCTGCAGTGTCGTTTCAAACGCGAAAACGGCCGATGTGAGCAGCGCACGCGAAGCACCCGCGAAGATTGACACCATCCCGACCAAGGCTGCGACACGCGGATCGATGCCAGCACCCGGAAAAAGTTTGACCGCGCCTATGGCAAGAACCGCGCCGAGCGCCCCGCCGATCGTGAACACCGGAGCCAGCGTTCCACCTGCGGTCCCGCTGCCCAGCGAAATGGTCCATGATACGAATTTCGCCACACACAACGTCGCCGCTGCACCGAGCACTACACGGTCCGACAGTAGGTGATCGATGTTGAAATAACCCGGCCCGAGCGTTTCCGGACGAAAGTATCCGATAACGCCTACCGCGACCGCGCCGATGGCCGGGCACCACATCCAATGAATGCGAGTGTGCTCTGCAAGGTGCTCAAACCAATGTTCCACTGCGTACACCGAGCGCGTCATGACAACCGAGCCTATGCCGGCGATCACGCCGATGGCTGTGTAGACCAGGAGCGCCCATTGCGACGCAGGCAGCACGTCCCGGCCCGTGAATTTGAAAAACGGCTCGGTCCCTTCCAGCCGCGTATGGATGGTTGCCGCGACCACACAAGCAAAGACGACGGGAATAATCGAGCGTGGCCGAAACTCGAACAAAAGCAGTTCGATAGCAAGAAGGACGGCCGCAATCGGACTTCCGAATGCCGCCGCAATTCCGGCGGCCGCTCCCGCGCTCAGCAACACTTTGCGTTCGGCAGGCGTCGTGCGGAGCAGTTGTCCGATCAGCGAACCGACAGCGCCGCCCGTCGCAATGATCGGCCCCTCAGCGCCGAACGGCCCGCCGGTGCCGATGGAGATCGCTGCGCTAAGTGGTTTGAGAAACGTCATCTTCGGCGGGATGCGGCTCTGGTTGGTTAGTACCTGTTCCATCGCCTCCGGGATGCCGTGTCCTGCCACGCCTCGTGATCCGTATCGCGCAATCAAGCCGATCACGACCGCGCCTGCAATCGGCACGAAGATCACGAATATACCGAGGTGGTTATCCCGCGCAACGACCGGCGCGAACGAGACGCGATGGAAGAACGATAGATTCGTGAAGAACGTGATGAGGTGAATTAACGCCTGCGCCACAAAGCCCGCGATCAGCCCAAGCACTGCACAAAGCAGGCAGATGAAAAGCACGCGGGGATTGATCGGCGTTGCGTGGGAGGGCAGTTTCGCGAATTCCAGTGCCGGCCCCAGCGACGGTGCAACGGGCAGGCCGTCTTGCGTGGTCGACGAGTTTTCAATTTCATGGGCGTGCATTGTAAGACTCATTTCCGAGCAGCCGTTGCTAACCCGGCGTTGAAGGGGCGATTCACTTCGCCGTACGGCGGCGAGTCGGTTTGACTCGTTCTTCAAAAAACAGCGGCGGCGGGCCGTCGGTGGCGTCTGATGATTTCACCACCTGCCCGAGCAGCCGTGCCAGTGCCTTCAGGTCGGTGTTCGATAACGAGCTGATGGCTGAGATCAACCGTTGTTGCGGCGAGTCGGGCGTCCGCTTCAGCACCGCCGTGGCCGCTGGCAGGAGAGCTAACGCCGCGCGTCGGCGATCGGTCGGGCTGTAGGATCGCTCAACCAGCTTCTTGTCGACCAACTTTTGCACGACCACCGACACTGAACTCTGATCCGTGTGTGTGAGTTCCGCCAAGCCATTCACCGAAACGCCCGGCGCGTCACCAATCGTCTGGAGCACAAATAGCTGGGCCGCGGTTAGGCCGTGCAGCTGCTCAGAGTTGCGGCCCGCCGTCCGCAACACGTGGACGATCGAGCGAATGGAATCCATGACGTCGCGAATTTCCGGAGAAGATCGTGCCATTGGCGAATTGTATTGATTCCCATATATTTTACAATCGCGACGGCTATCGCGGAGCGACGCAGTAAACACATTACAGTGAGGTAACACGCACGATGCCCGGATCACTCCTTGCCCTGATCGGTCTTGAACTCACGCCCAACAACCATCGCGAGAAGGTGATCTCCGGTGTGGGAGGCTTTGCGGGCATCGCCGTCTTGGCGATTGTGACGAGCTGGTTGGTCGGCCCGACGATGGCGGTTCCGGTCGTCGCATCGATGGACGCGTCGGCCGTCCTGCTCTTTGCAACGCCGCACGGGCCGCTTTCGCAACCATGGCCGTTTGCGGTTGGCCATCTGGTTTCTGCGGTGATCGGCGTGAGTTGTGCGCGATGGATTAATAGCCCCACAATTGCCGGCGCGTCTTCAGTCGGGCTGGCGATCACCGCGATGTACTACACACGCTCGATTCATCCACCCGGTGGAGCGACCGCATTAACGGCTGTCTTCGGCGGCGCTGCACTGCGCAACCTCGGCTACGGCTACGTTCTCGCCCCAGTCGCGGCCAATGTTGCGGTTCTGCTGACAATGGCCATCACATTCAATGCCCTGTTCGCATGGCGACGTTACCCTGCGTCGTTGGTGCGACACGCATCACTCAAGGGACAGCCGTCGCGAGAGGACTGGGCTTTTGCACTCCAACAGATCGAATCCCTAGCAGACGTGAGTGAAGACGAACTTGTCGAGCTGCATACGATAGCGATGCAGCACAAAGAGGCCTGAAGTACCTCACTCCCGTCGACAGACACGGAGGTTTCTCAAACAACGTGATCTGTCGGGCACCCCCGAGGGTTCGGAAATGCGTCCGAATTCCCCTCTTCCACAGAATGCAGACATTCAAAATCCTTTTCGACAAGGATGGCTAATTCACGGCCGCCCGTGATGAGTTGCACACCTTCGATCGAGACTAGCTCTGTATCGGCCCAGGCGGCGACGGCATCCGCAGGAAGAATCAGCGAAATACGTCCGGCGTCGAATGTGGCCGACGGCTCCAGCACCGCGGCTGACTCGACGGACGACACAAGCCGCGAGTCGGCTGAGAATTCGGTGGTTTGTTCAACCTTCTCCCCACGACCAAGACTCGCCACCTCATTCCGAGCCAATCGAACGCGAATCGAGTTCCCTCGGATTCTAAGCTTCATGACGATCTCCGACTTCTTGAATACCGGCCACAAACGCAGCGAGTTCGGCCGGATGGTTCAGATTGGTCCAGATGCTATCGGGCCAATCTTCAGGCGACGCGGCAGACCCGATGGTCGTTTGGTCACAGAGTCGCTGTACAGAAAGATCACCCGACTGGAGTCGGCGGTTAACAACCTCTTTGGCGATACGTCGGAATACGCCGGGAAACGGTTCGATGAATTCACGCTCTTCGACACGACGTTTGCACATCAGCCCGCTCGACTCCGGACGCGCCGCGAGCATGTTTAACATCCAGTTCAGTATATCGCGGGTGATGCCCGGCATGTCGACTGTGACAATGGCGACAAATTCGGTAGAAGCGCTTTCCAAGGCGGTTACGATCCCTCGAAGTGGGCCGAGGTCATCCACTGGGTCGACCATGTACTGATCAAACAAATCCGCTGCCGGTGGATCTGTCACGGCTGGCGCAGTGACGAGCATCGTTGGCCCCGGCCATTGATAGTGCCGGTGCATCCATTCAAGAATGGGCATGCCGCCAAGTCGCAGTTGAGCCTTAGGGAAGCCCATTCGAGTCCCGCGACCACCGGCCAAGATGGCCGGCGTCACGTCGCTCAGGATTGTTGGCGCGCACTGAAAATTTGAGATCGGCTTCATCGTGTTCCGGTCCCCAGCCCGCAAAAGCTAACACGGGCAAGCAGCGTTGCGCCGGGCATAGTACCACCAGGTCACAACAGCACATGTCACGTAGATCGCAATAAGCCCGATCAATGCCGGAACGACCGATCCCGCCACTGCGCGCGACCAGCCGAATGTCTTGGGGATAAAGAACGCACCGTACGCCGCCAAGGCTGAGCTGAAGCCGAGCGTGGCGGCCGACTCCTTGGCGGCGGCCTTGCGGCCGTCGTCAGTTTTGGGGTGCTGGTTTGAAAAGATGACCGGAATCATCCGGAAAGTGCTGCCATTACCGATGCCGGTCATGCAAAACAGAAGCAGGAACGACCCTAGAAAACCGTTGAAGTGGTCGCCGCTCATGCGTAGAAACGTAATGACACCGCCGGCGGCGAGCGACATGAGAACGAAGGTCACCAGCGTCACACGTGCTCCGCCGAGCTTGTCGCTGAGCCATCCACCGATTGGCCGCACCAGCGCCCCCACCAGCGGCCCGATGAACGCGTACTGCATCGCATTAACCAAGGGAAATCGCAGCTTAATCAGCAACGGTAGTGCTGCACTGTAGCCAATGAACGATCCAAACGTACCCATGTAGAGCCAACACATCAGCCAATTGTGCCTTCGACGGAAAATAACTGCTTGGTCCGCAAAACTCGCCTTGGCTGTCGCCAGGTTGTTCATTCCGAAAAACGCGGCCACTGTGCATACGACAATGAACGGGATGAAGACGAATCCCGCATTCTGCAGCCATACCGCTTTCGTTACGACACCCTTGGTCGACACTTGCGACGAACCGACGCAGGCGATTGTCACCACCAGCGGCACAAGGAACTGAACAACCGACACTCCAAGGTTTCCGAGCCCGGCATTCAGCCCCAGCGCCGTTCCCTTTTGTGCTTTGGGAAAGAAGAAGCTGATGTTGGCCATGCTGCTGGCAAAATTTCCGCTACCAAATCCGCACGACAGCGAGAGAGCGACAAACACCCAGTAAGGCATTGCCGGATTCTGTACGGCAAGGCCGAATCCAAGGCACGGAATCAGAAGCGAAGCGGTTGAAACGACCGTCCAGTTGCGACCGCCGAAGATCGGCACAAGAAATGAATAGAAAATCCGCAACGTTGCGCCTGACAGTCCTGGCAGCGCGACGAGCCAAAAGAGCTGGCCCTCGGTGAACTTAAACCCGATTTGCGGCAAAAACACCGCGCCAACGCTAAAGAGCATCCACACCGAGAATGCCAGCAGGAGACTTGGGATTGAAATCCATAGATTGCGCTTTGCAATCCGCCGCCCGGTGGCGCTCCAGAAAGCCGGGTCTTCGACGGCCCAGTGCGTCAGGGTGCGCGACGAGTGTGAAACGGATTTGGTCACAGGAATATCAAGGGCGGTCATGAGAGCCTCATTGTTCGGGAGTCGAATGTTCAATCGCGTACAGGTATCGAAGCAGGCCGAGATTAAGCAGCAGACAAACCGCGCTCGCGCCGCCCGCCGGCCAGATGACGGCACTGTCGCCGCCGAGGAAGGCGTTCATGGTGGCCGTCAGAAGCCACAGCTGCAGAACGACAAGCATCAGTACGATGCAGAGAATGCCATACACCATCGTCATGCGCTGCGGCCGCGTGAGCGGGCGACGGGTGCGCGCCATGCCGGTGAGATTGTTGACGGGCATGCGACTCATACGGTGCTCAATTCCACGCCGGTGGCGTATACGTCGCCGCCGCGAATTTGCAGTGTGATCTTCGACAGCGGCCGGCGCGGCGGACCGGCGATCGCTCGGCCACTGCTCATCTCAAAGACGCCGTGATGCGCCGGGCAGTGAAAGCACTTGTCTTCGTAGTCAGGAATGACCGGGCAGGCGAGATGCGTACACTTCTGTCCGTACGCAAGCAGCGTGTCCGCGGTCGGTCGAACCAGAATGCAGTCGTCATGCGGGCCGGGGTATTTAAACGTCACCGTTCCCGCGACGGCCAATTCATCAAGACTGGTGATCCTGAAGACCGGCGGCTGGCCACGGCGAGCCCGGAGCCAGTTCTGCATACCAATCCATACCTGCCCAGTTACAAAACCGCCGCTGATCAGCACGAGGAACTTCGTAAAGTCGCGGCGGGCGACGTAGTCGTCCTGCGCCACCTCGATCGGAAAATCCTTGCGCCATTGCGGCTGCTGATCCTCAGGCTGCTTGTCGGGCGCGACAATGGGATGGTGATGGCTCATACTTCGATCTCCGCAAACGGATCTTCGTTGATCACATTCAGGCTTAGCCGCTTGCCGGCCGAGCGGTCGTCCATCGCGGCTGTCACGTCGACGTAGCGAGGCATGACGTCGATCGGCACCATCATGTTCACTTTCGTGCGAATCGTCTGGCCGCCGAACTTGAACTGATTCATCGGCTTGGATCGGGGACGCATCGCTTCGATCTGCTCGCGCGTGCCAAAAAACAGGGCCTGGCTCGGGCATACGGTGGCGCACATCGGCTTTTTGCCGACGCTCGTCCGGTCGTAGCACATGTCGCACTTCATCATGAGCTGCTTTTCAATGTCGAGCTTCGGCACACCGAACGGACACGCCTGCACGCAGTTTCCGCAGGCGATGCACCGCGGCTTGCGTGCGGTTTGAACCACGCCGTCTTCCGTTCGCTTGATCGCGTCGGCCGGACAGACTTCGGCGCAGGTCGGCGTATCGCAGTGCATGCACACCACCGGCACGGTCTGCACGGATTCGGCGCGATCGACGAACTCCAGGTGGATCATCGGCGTGCCTTTATGCGTGTCGCACTCGCCGCACGCCTGCACGCACGACTGGCAACCGATGCAGCGGTTGGGGTCGATGAAGAATTCAAAGTGTTCCGGTACAGGCATGTAGCATCACCCTTGTTGCGGCTCGAGTTCTTTGACGTACGCCGGCTCGCCGGGAGCCTTGCTGATGCGCACCGCGCACACCTTGTATTCGGGGATCTTGCTGATCGGGTCCTGCGCGGAAATGGTGAGCCGATTAGCGCTCTTGGGGCCGGCCCAGTGATACGGGACGAATGCCGTATCCGGCCGGATCGTGGTTACCACCATCGCGCGCAAGGTAATCGCGCCGCGGCGTGTTTCGGCCAGCGTCCAGTCGCCGTCGACAATACCGAGCTTTGCGGCCAGCTTGGGATGAATCTCGATCTTCGGTTCGGGGTACTGATCAACCAGCGGTCCGATGCGGCGAGTCTGTGTGCCGCTGAGGAACTGGCTGACGACGCGACCCGTAGTGAGGATGACCGGATACTCTGCGCAAATCTCCTCTGCTGGTGGCGAGTATGCCGCTACATTGAAACGCGCTTTCCCATCCGGGAAGTAGAACGGTCCATTCCCTTTGGCGACCGGATTGTACGATCCCTCAACAAACAGCCGCGGCGTGCCGGGATGGTCGATCGGCTCACCGGTCTTGTAGTCGTGACTCGGGCAAGGCCAGAAGATGCCGTAGTCGGCCTCGATCTTTTCCCAAGTGATGCCGCTGTAATCCGCCACGCCGCCTTTGCTGGCGATACGCAACTCTTCAAAGATCGCTTTCGGACCCGTGAACGTCATGCCGTGTGGTCGATCGAGCGCGGCCGCGATGTCCTGGATAATCTTCCAATCTTCCTTGGCCTCGCCCGGACAATCGACGGCCTTATTGATCTTGATCACGCGACCTTCGACCTGCGTTACGATGCCTTCATCTTCTTCATGAAGACTACCGGGCAGCACGATGTCGGCATGGCGGGCGGTGTCGTTCAGGAAAAAGTCGATCGCGACGTAGAACTCCAGCTTCTCGAGCGCACGCTGCACCACTTGGTTGTCGGGCAGCGAAACCTTCGGATTAAAGCAGATGCTGAGCAGGCCTTTGATCTCGCCGGCGTCGATTTTGCGGAACATCTCTAGGCAATCGACACCGGGGCCAGGGAGATCGGCTTCGTTAATCTTCCAGACGTCGGCGATGTATTTGCGGTGCTCGGGATTGGTGATCTCGCGCCAGCCAGGAAGTTGATCGCACTTCTGCCCGTGCTCGCGGCCGCCCTGCCCGTTTGCCTGTCCGACGATCGTTGCGTAGCCGCAGTTCTTTCGGCCGATGCGACCGGTGGCAAGCACAAGGTTGATCGCGCCGAGCACGTTCTGTACGCCGTGCGTGCTGTGTTCGATGCCACGGGCGTGCATCATGAAGCTCGTCTTGGCTGTCCCCCACAACTCGGCGGCTTTCTCAAGCGATCGGGCCGGGACGCCCGTTTCGTCGGCGGTCTTCTTCAACGTCCACTGCTTGCAATAGTCCGCCACCTGCTGGAAGCCAACGGTGTTCTTCTCGACGAACTCGCGATCGATCCAGTTGTTCTGGATCATCAAATTGAGCACGCCGGCGAAAAGCGCCGCATCGCGTCCTGGCTTCACCGGCAGAAATAGGTCGCACGTTCGCGCGATCGGCGTGATCCGCGGGTCCTGCACAATGACTTTCGCGCCCTGTTCCCGCGCCTGCCAGATGTAATTGGTGGTGATCGGCGAGCACTCGGCGACGTTCGCACCTGCGATCCAGATCGCGTCGGCACCAATGATGTCTTGCCACGGGTTGGCCGCGCGATCGATACCGAATGCCTTCTTGTTGCCCACGCCCGCGCTCACCATGCAGAGCCGGCCGTTGTAGTCGATGTACGGCGTTTGCAGAGTCACGCGGGCGAACTTGCCCAGCAGGTAGGTTTTCTCCGTCGTCAAGCTTGCTCCACCGAGCACGCCAAAGGCTTTGTTGCCGTAGGTGGATTGGATGCGCTGAATCTCGCCGGCAACTTTCTTGACGGCTTCCTCATATCCCATCGCACGGAATCCGCTGGGAGAAGATGGGTCGCGCGTAAACGCGGTCAGCAGGCGATCAGGGTGGGAGCCCTGCAGGTAACGCTTCACGCCCTTCGGGCACAGCATGCCGCGGTTGAACGGAAACTCTTCCCACGGCTCGAAGCCGATGACAGCGTTTTCCTTCACCTTCAACTGAATGCCACACTGCTGCCCGCAGAAGCAGCAATGCGTCTTCACGAGCTTGTCGGGCTCGATGTTGGTGTTGAGCTGTGGGCCCGCCATCCGGGACACGTGCGGGCCGAAGGCGTCGATGATCTGAAGTTCTTTGACGGGGAGTGTTGCCATGTGTTTGTCTCGCTATTCGCCACGCCACATGGCTGCTGAAGCCAACCCGAAAAGTTTTCGCCGACATGCCGGACAGACGCGCTGATAGTGGTCGGCCTTGTCGTGTGTCTCAATCTCATAGCTGAAACCGAGCTGCTGCTGCACGGCGATAAGATCGTTTGCGTGCATAAGCGACATGTACGCTTCGCCGCATCGCGCGCACTTGGCCTGCTCACTGCGAAGTCCGACGTCTTTGTAAAAGCTCACGCCGAGTTGTGCCGGACGCTGAAAGATGTGGAAGAATTTTCCGAACGGCAGCCAGAGCAGCGTAAAGATCACCGTCACTGCATGAAAGATCGCCAGGAAGTCGTAGGCGTACCCCTTCATCCACGTGTAACTGGCCGTAAGCATCAGCCCCGACATGCTGACGGCAAAGAGCAGGATGAGCGGCAGGAAGTCTTCACCGAATTTCTGGATCGCTGCCGCGCCGTGGTCGAGGAAACGCCGCCGCATCGCGAGCATCACGCCGGCGATCACCAGGAACGAGGCCCACACGAGCCCGTGAAACATCAGAAAGCCGAGCAGCGAATGCACCGGGAACTGCTGCGCTGGGAAGCCAAAGACGTATGCCTGATACCAATCCGGCTTGCCGGGCAACGATTCAAAATGCACCCAGCCGAACACCAGAGGGAAGGTTATTCCGATTGCCAGCACGCAGCCCCACATGATCAACCAGTGGGCACCCCACCGCGCCTTGCCGCGTTTCCAGATAAATCGGTTCGCGACGAAGTCGACCGTGATTCGCTTAAAGAACACCGCCATGTTGGTGAGCAGAAACCCTCTGCGAAAGAAGACCTGCCACCCCCGCCGCCAGTACATCAGTGTCGGCGGCCGCTGCAGCCACATCGCGTACCGGTAGCTGATGCCGAACGCCGCAAACAAGGTCGCGAATGTGTATCCCACCAACGCAGCATCGAAATGCCCGAGATTGCGCGATCCGATCATGATCGCCAGAGCCAAGGACAGGCTGACGACCAAACCCCAGCCGAGCGAACGCGTTTTGTCGCTAACGCGCCAACGCCGCGCAGCACCAGGCGTGCCGGCCGAGACCGCCGCCGCCGGAGATTCGATCGATCCGTTGTCCATGATCTGCAACCCCGACGTGCAACCCCAAACTGTTACGCTACCACTCCTTCGATGGTTCGACCAGCAAGCCGTGTTTCCAATTCGATTGCCTTAGGAAACAGGATGTTGTTCTCCTTGTGGACATGCTGGTGCATATCGCGCCGAAGCTGCGCGAGGCCATCCAGCATCGCTCGGAAGGTGTTGCATGCGTCAGCCGGTGCGGTAAACCCATCGGTCAGCTTCGACATCTGCTCCAGCGCTTCGCCGGCATCATCGTGCTCGGCGAGCATTGCGCTGATCGGGTTTTGAATCGAACCACAGTGACTGTTGACTGAATTGAAGCTTCCTTCTTCCAATATGCGGCAGAGCGGAAACAGGATAGTTTCTTCCTTTTCCATGTGCGACGTTAGTTCGGTAACGAACGCATCGAACACGCTGGCGAGCTTGACCAGCCGCGGATCGTGCTCGCCGTGACGGGCTCCGATCTTCTTCACCCACGCGCCGAGTTGCGGGAATTCACGCTTGAGGTACGCGTGGTGCGTGGCCTCGATGTGCGTGACGAGCTCCGTCAGGCTGACCACAGACCAGTCGGTTTCGGCGCCGCTGGTGCTAGCCGCCTGATTGTCGAACATGTTTAGGACGTTCTGGACGATTTTGGGATCCATCGCCTGCTCATGACACGCCTGCTCAAGCGTCTTGCGCCCGCCGCAGCAGAAGTCGATGCCAAGGCTTTCAAACACCTTGGCCCGCGCGGGCCGTTCGACCACCAATTCCCCGACGGTCTTTCGTAGCAACAGATTCATAGCGGCACTCCATTTAATTAAGGTTGACGAAGCATATCATTCTAAATTAGGATATCAAGACCTTTTTATCCTGTTATCGGTTTGATGAGCTTTCGTTGAATAAAATAGTGTCGGTCTTTCTTCGGCGCGAGCCCGCACTGCTTGTTTGGATTTGTATGTGCTGAAGCGTTTTTCAGATCAAAGACGGGAATTGATTCGTGGGACCGATAGAATTAGTTGGCCAAATGTCGCGTACTTGTCGCGTCACGAACGAGAAAAAGACATGATCACTCAAACGGCAGAATACGCTTTACGAATCGTCGTCCATCTAGCTACGCTGCGCGGCCAACCGGCAACCATAGAGCGGCTTGCATCGTCGACCAAAATACCGCCGGGGTACCTGGCGAAGGTCATTCAGGCGCTCAATCGCGCCGGGGTCGTAACGAGCCAACGTGGGCGTAACGGCGGATCTTTACTCGGAGTCGCGCCTGACGCCCTGTCTGTATTTGCCGTGGTCGAAGCCGTCAGCCCCATCCAACGCATCCGCAGTTGTCCTCTCGGAATACAATCGCACGGGAAAAGTTTGTGCGCGCTTCACCAGCGACTCGACGATGCGATGGCAGCAGTCGAGAAAGCCTTCCGGGATTCAACCATCGCGGACCTGCTGAGTGAAAAGCGCAGCAGCTATCCCCTCTGCGAAACCAACAACTTCGGCGGTACAGGT
>Ga0268266_10001958_pt1 | contig 23127 bp, 18 predicted proteins | sample KBSS13metaG_FD_190356 | JGI IMG/M metagenome (GOLD analysis project Ga0268266, IMG submission 190356) | Switchgrass rhizosphere microbial communities from Kellogg Biological Station, Michigan, USA - KBS S1-3 metaG (SPAdes) (version 2) | ecosystem: Host-associated > Plants > Roots > Rhizosphere... | reverse complement strand
GACCCAGGCGTGCAATGCGCCTGGCTGGAAAAACAACGGAGAGATGGCCGAGTGGTTTAAGGCAGCAGTCTTGAAAACTGCCGTAGGTGTAAGCCTACCGTGGGTTCGAATCCCACTCTCTCCGCCAAAAAATGCAATAAGCTTATGAAATAATAGGCTTTTTTATTGCTAACTACTCAACTTGCCGTCCCTACTTTCTTCCCTACGCCACGCTCCGCCTGCGCGGCGGCTACTGACGAGAGGGATGTGGTCGCGAGGGGATTCCGCGTTGCGCGGTCGCACGGTCAGTGCATAGATAGCGGCGTGATCGGGGCGACGCGCTCCTGCACATGCAGGCATGGCTAGCGCACAGCGAGACTTCCGTGTGCCCGAGCCGTCTTTTCAACCGACAACCTCACTCGACTATAGGTGCCTTGCTACGGTGGCGATTTCGGTCCAGCGACTTCAGGAACCGGGCCGCTTTCCGTTGCTGGCGTCGGGGAAAGGGAAGCCATCCCTTATTAACCTGCCGGAAGTATCGGTGGTTCGATCTCTCAAAACACTTGGTCAGTCGCATGGCCACACAGTGAGTTATGACCTCAGCCAAGCGTGATAGTGTCCGATACCTGAATAACTATTGAGATTAACTCCCTCAGTTGCAGGTTTTCTTGGCGTTGCTCTGCTACCCGATTCTTCATCGGGAGCGAAAAGGCACTTCACTGTTGGCTTGCGCAAGAGCAATCCGTGCCAATCACTGGAATTCTTCCTGAGGGTGACTAACGTAAGCCTTGATATCGTGAAGTTCCTGCGAGCTCTGCCAAGGCTAGATATTTGAGGAGTGGTCATGTTTGATCAGATATTCCATTGCGCCTACCGGGTATGAGAGGAAAGTAACCAAGGCGGAAGGGAGAATATCAGTGAAAAATATCGGAAGAGTACATGAGCGACCGTTGCGGCATCGCTTAACCTCAAGCGATGCAAATAAGCCATCTATGGAACCGTCAGACATGATAAACGAAGGCGCTTCTCAGAAGCTCACTCAGTATCTGCGAACGACTGCGCCCACCTACGCGATTTTGCTGCGTGGCCCGTGGGGAGTAGGTAAATCTTTCTACTGGCGTCGATTTAAGGAACGTGAGTTAGAGGGCTTGAAAAAAAAGGACATCACATTCTCTGTAGCAGGTCTCGCAACGCTTGAGGACTTGGAACGATCGCTGTTCTTGGCTTCAATTGATGACCTTGGCAATGGATTATTGAAAGAGACGGGGGCGGTCGTAGGAAGGGCACTGCTCCGCATGGTTAAAGTCGAACCCGATGATATCAAGCTGAAAGCCGATGTACGCTCGGGCGAGACGGTAGTTTGTATCGACGACTTGGAGCGCTTCGCCGGGCATTTCAAGATATTGTTTGGGTTCATTGTCTCTCTCATCGATGCGGCCACATTGCACGTAGTGTTGATTGCCGATGAAGAGAGGGCCATCGAAGCTTTAGATGGCTACAGAGAATACAAAGAACGCATTATATCCCAAACATTTGAAGTCAGGTCCGACGTCGATGCCTTCTATGAAGGCACCGTAAAGGGATACGCACATGACAAGACTCGAGTAGCGCTTCTCGACATAAAGGATCACGCCACTGCCTTGTTCAAGGAGAAGGGCCTAAAGAATCTCCGCACGATACGCACCATCCTTGATGAGCTCAATACTCTTCTTTCTGGCGTGCGATGGCCAGAGGGGCTGCCAGCATCCCTGGGGTCTCTGCTTTCCGCGGTGACGTTTCATGTCATGGCTGTGAGCAAGAATGCTTCAAATGAGTCAATGGTCGGGGAGATTTTCCTGCATGGGGATTTGGGTACCGTGCTGATGTTCAGCAGGGCAAAACGTAAAAAAAGTTATAAACAAGACCTGACGGAAGACGATAATTATTCGAGCCTCGGTGAGCTTATCGATGGTCTTGGATTTGAAGCCGATATCTACGAGTGGCACGGCTCAAAGGCATACGCTGCTTATGTGTCGGGGGATCAATTTGATGCCGACCAGATAGCCAGTGATTTTCAATTATTTGGTGCAATGTCGTTGGAGGGGGTTTCTGTTCTTGAACGTTTTCGAAGCTATCGGACGATGACCGAAGAAGATTTCAGAGCAAATTTTTCTGAGTTGGAAGAGATGATCCGAAAGCGCAATTTCCGTTCTTTACAGCACGTTTGGGAGGCCTACGAAATTCTTGATCACTTGTCTAAGCAGAAGCTGATCAGCATGACTCCAGAGGAGTGCCACGACACGTTCATTAAGTTAGTAGGAGAAATTGATCCAACCGACACCATTCATCCGTCATTTGACGTTTGGCCAGAAAAGCGCAACGCCGACCAAGAGGCTGTTCTTAAGGCGCTGCGTGTTCTTGAAGGCCGAGTGCAGGTGGAAAACAAAAAGTTGGATGACGAGAACACTAGGCGGGCGATTATCGAAGGGCAGGGAGACGAGCCGAGTGATGCTTTGGCCACGCCATTTGAGAATGCCGATCCTCTGGCTATTTATAAGCGGCTACTCGCGGCTGGTCGGCCTGGCCTTAATCGAATGAGAAAATTTTTCAGTCGTCGTTTCAGCATTTCAAACATTGCGGACTTTACGCGGGATGACGCGCCATTTGCGAAGGTGCTGGCGGATATCATCAGGTCGAAAATACCCGCAACGCCACCCGTTTCATTGGACGACGCTTCTTGGCTTGAGTTGCTTGAGACGCTTCGTCGCTTCGTCCAAGTGGTTTCCCCAGATTCCTTGGAAAACACACAGCCAGACGAAAGTAATCCCTGAGTATTCGGTGCGGAAAAACCGACGGAGGGTGCTCCACGTAATCGTCAGGTCGCATAGGTTTACGTCGACCGGAAGCGGCTGGCACCATGACCGGCGGAGGACCTTAACCCATAGAACGATGGGGCAAAACGACAGTGCCACATTTTCTTGACGAAACCCTGGCTTCAGGTTTCAAGAAAATCCGTCGTACCAAGGCGATGATGGCCTTTGGCTACCTCAAAGCCAGGACCGAGCTTTGCACGGAAGACGTCGGCTTCTTTTTGCGACCGGAATACGCCCTTTAGGTCCCACGGCTCTCTGCGCAATACACCGAACCCCTTGCGCACACTCGGATTGTCTAAGTTGAGCGTGGCGGCCATCTGGACTATCTCGGGGATCTGCGACAGCCAGGCCGCATAGCCGACTCCTCCGCCATCGTCACTCGGCTCAAGGGAGCGACTGACGACGCCGACCACGTTCCCACGGCGGTTGAATACCGGTCCCCCGCTCATGCCGGAAGGCCAATGGGCATCAGTTTCAAAGACCGGCGTGGGATTGGTTTTGCTGCGCCCCTCGGGGTGAAGGTCGGTGATGAGGCCATACGCACCGAACATGCCTTCGCTGAGGTAGCGGGCCACCTCCTCCACGTGCAAGGGCTTGAAATCAAGTTCGGGGAAGCCAAGGGCAAATACCGGCTCACCAATGGCGGGTTGCCAGTGTAGGTCGACGGCCACAGTTGCCGCGTCGTTTACCTCAGGTGATATTTGTACGCCGATGCCTGCAACGTCAGCCGCCACTTCAAAGCCACTCTCACCGCGCAGTTCGGCCATTGGGTCGATTTGTTTCTGGAGTGGTGTGACCGCGCTAACAAGTGGGGCAACAGTCGATGGAGGTAGTACCACCGTTCCAAAGACTACTCCGTAGCCTAGCAGCACGATGGGATGGGGTTTGGTGTTCCAGTCGGCGGGGGGAAGCAGCCCAGGGCGCAGGGCTCCCTTCGGCAAATGGTCACGGATGAAGTCAACCACGTGGTCTGCAGTTAGGCACCCACCCCAGCCGTCAATGTGGAAGGCCGTGCCGATTCCCACAGCCTTGCCACCTGGATGGCCCTTGAATACTGGCCACACCGCCTTGCGTAAACCAAACGGGTCGCTGACGGGAAAAGGCACGCGAAACCCTTCCGCAGGCCACGCAAGTGGCCTGCGCGGTGTATTGGTTTTTAATGCTTCAAAAGTGAGAATAAAGAATGGCTCAACTGTACCCGTCCAGCGCGCCTGAGCGGGCGGCCCATATGGGCCGCCAGAGGATGGGGTGACCCCGAGACGAATCCGGGAAAATATTCTTCTGAGCCAGGTATGAATTAGAGACTTCAGGTGCATCAGTATCTCTCGCTATCGGCCAGGTGACCTTAAAGGCCATAGATGATGCGCAGACTAAATATGCTTAAACTTCCAATTAGAAACCCGTCTCTCTGATAGAGACTCTACCTTCTCACAGGCGGGATTTATCGCGAAGGCTTCTTACTGATCCCTATTCCGAGGCCAGAAGCCTCGCCAAGCCGATCCGCTGTTGGGAAGCTTCCAAGCGCCAGGCCTCTAAAAGGCGCATGGCGTGCGCAGATTGTGCGATTGCGATGGCCGCGTCGATGGTCGATTCGTCTTCCTTGGTGACCTTTCGCCCCACTAGCTTAGCGATGTCCCAGAAGAATTGAACTTCATGATCTGTCCAATTAGTAATGCTGCTAACAACCCTCACCATCATATCAAGCACAGCGTTACACCAACAAGATTCAATGGCGTCGCTTAGCTGCTTCAGGATGGCGGGGGCCCCGTAATTCGCGCGAAGTAGTTGCTCAAGCAGTTCAATGCGTGCGAAGGTAGCTCCGCGCGGACACACCGCAGCAAGACTCTTTGCGAGGGTCATTGGTTCACGAATTTCCATCAATGCCATATCGATGTCTGTGTCACTGCAATCGAGAAGAGCTTTCCTGAGTTCTTGGGGAGCGGTTGACGAATAGAACTCGAATCTCAGGAGCCCCGTCAGTGATTCAGCGGGAAGCTCCTTATGGACTAGGGCAATGATGGGCAAAAAGCCCTCCGCATCCATCGCTAATTTAGAGAGGTAATCGCTCGATAGCGTTTCGTTCACAATCGCGCTTTCTTCGGGATGCAAAGAGGAGACATCTTTACTTTCGATGGCCTCACGAACGCGGTGAAAGCGATCCAGGATTAAATGCAGAAGGACTCTTGATTTATCCGAAAAATCAAGCTTTGCGATCATTGTGAGTGCTGCGCATACTTTTCGACTCCACCAGACCTTCTCTTTGCCCAGCCCAGCTTCACAAGTTGCGATTAGAGAAGGTCGGCGCTGGCGCGCTAGGTCTAGATGTCTGGAAAAAAATGTGCACGCCGCATAAACCTCATTGTTCCAGGTCTCAATACAGTGGGCAGCATAATTGGCGATTAAAGGGCTTTTGCAGTTGAGTGCCATTTCCCATAAGTGATCCCGACGCGATCCGCCGACATGGGGTAGGTCACGCGCAACGATGTCGACTACAGACTGCGGAATGGGTAATTTGGAAATGACGTCGGTAATTAGTTGGGTAATAGCATAGCTTTCGGTAGGGTGAGTGTTGGGCGGTGTCTCATCCGATAAGGCGCATTGGCATGCCGCATGGACATCAATGTTCACACCCGCAAAGAACGCTGTTCGGAAAAGTCTTGCGCGAGAGACAGGTGTATAGTCACCGGAGAGCTCATGCTGGACGGCGGTTCTTGCACGATCTGGAGAGATGGCGTTGAGAGCGTGAAGTGCTATGCCCCACGCCTTTAAATCCTTGGCGGCCGAGAGGTGCCGTTCAATTAACGACTCGTCGCCTTTATCTCGCTCGAACGAGATAAGCATTAAGGATTCGCCCACGTTATCGCCGGGTGAACATTCAGACAGCCGTTGACGTGCGACATCCAGTCGCTTGGGTAGTGGAGCTGCCTGCCATAGTGAAGTATTGCCTCCTGAAAAGTGAATAGGCGTGGCGGACAGAACCTCGACGTATTCGAGGAGCTCTTTCAGGAAAGCTGGATCACCGGTTGTAGCCAACGCGATGCGCGCCGCGTAGTGAACGTCGCTGGTGTCGTCGTTTGCGACAATTCTCAATTGATCGGTAGCTTCGGTTGAACCTAATGCGGCAAGTGCAAATAACCCGCTGATTCGCAACGATTCAAACTCATTGGCGTCGATGCATTTCTTTAGCTTCGTTAAAACATAGTCTCGGGATTCCGATGTCAGATCTCTGGTGGCGCGCGCAGCAAGAACGATGTCAACATTCATTAACGTGTCGAGATAAGCATGAAGATCGTCGCTTGACACCAGTCTTGCCGCGAAGACCCATGCATCGTCAGCAACTTGGTCCTTTAATGATTGCACATGCTTACGCCATTCTTTGGCCAAAAGTGGAGCCGCGAGTGCGCCGGCGATCAATTGGTGCTCAAAACCGAAATATCCGGATTCAGCTCGGCGCAACAAATCATGGGCGATCAGAAGATCGATGATCTCCTGTTCGCGCACGTCAGCAATACCCAGTGCGCCGTGACAGCGGTCTCGCGCGGCTTGGATCCACTCGCCTGCTTCGACTCCCGGACACTCCAGCTTGCCCTCCGCAACTAAGCACTGAAATGCAAGCGCGCCGGACAGTAAAAGAATCACATCGGAATCGAGTTGCTCACGCTCTTGTTCTGTGTTGCGCTCGCATCGCGATCTCAAAAGAACTTCCAGCATTTGTCCTAGTGAGGTAGGTAATTGGGCGCCCGATCGCCAGATCCGCAAGGCTGCTCGTACAGCAAACGGGGTCCACATGAGAGGTGAACCAGAATTATCGGCTATGGACCTGTAGTTGTGTACGAATGGGGCGATGCTACCGTCCTCCAAGGTGGCTTCAGCGAGGCGTTGAATACCGATGGGAGTCATTGACTCCACTCTGACGCACGCGTAGACAGCCTCGGGCAGCACTATCCTCAACCGGCTCGTGGCGTCGCGCGAAGCAATGATGCAGGCAACCTGCTTCCTTTTAAGGAGGGGTTTCAGTTCACCTAGAAAACTTCGAACAATCGTTAATGCGCATTCGTTCAGGCCGTCGCATAAGAGAACGATCTGATCGGGAAGGGAGCGCCACGTTCCGTAAATAACGTCAAGCTCTTGGTGGATTAGGCGATCGAGGTTACCTGGCGTGTATTGGGCAAGTGAGAAGAAGATGGGAAGCGTGGATTCGGCGCGATCCTGGAGTATGCGCGCACGGGTCAGGCGAAGTGCCTCGGTTTTTCCAGCGCCCCCACTCCCCACCATGATTGCGAGGTCACCCTGCTCAAGTGCGACCAACCCTGACACGTCAGTAACGATCTTGAAGGTATCTGCATTATGCGGCCCCGGGTCGGCGGCGGAGCTAGTAGCAATGCCTGATGGCAAACTTGAGGGGCTCAGTCTTGGCTCAACAGCAAGTCGAACGTTGAGATGGCTGCTGACGTAGGAAGCTCGATCAAAGGAAGCACGCGGGTGCTCCTTCACAACCCTTTCAATTTGGAAGAAACGTTCGGCGATCTTTAGAATATCCGCCCAGTGCTTAGACAAGATGACGTCAAACTCGTGAAATGTCCAAGCGATGATGCTTTCTAAACTATTGACGTAGGTCTCTGCAATTTCGCGGGGGTTATACTTGCCATCCTCTAGCCGCTTTCTAAGTGCTAGGAGCTCACCTTTTTCGGCGTTGACGAGCTTGTCCCCTGCAATGGTGGCTAGTTCTCGCCGGGAAGCACTTCTAAGCTGCGTTCGCAGCTTGTTCCGCACACCACCAGTGCAGATAAACCGATGTTCAACTATGGTGGCGCCTTCAAGAAAAGATTTGGCGGCAACTTTTGCGAGTTCTTCTGCCACCTCAGGCGTTCCTAGAGGTTCCTTTTGGTGCTTGCACTGGATGCAAATAACTTGCTTTGTCTCAGCGCGTTCAGCTTGAACGTCAAAGCCGCCATCACCGGTTCCGGCAGGCTTTCCCGTGATATGAAAGCCCAAAGTTGGAGATGCGCACGTTAGACAGGCAAATGCGAAATCCTCAAATTGAATGGCACTCAACAGATGGACCGGAAGATCACGGCCGCTATGGATAGGTGGAGGTGTGTCCATTGCAGTGGTCATTCCTCAGTCCTTGAAGGGAGAATTACTCTGTTGGAGTGGGCGCAAGTTTATGAGATACGAGAGTGTTTGGTGAAAGCAGCCTGAAATATACAGCCGGTCGGCTCGACCCATGATCTTCGCTAGCCACGTTCGCATAGTCAGCCCTTTACGCGTACCAAAGATCTCGCCCGTCGTGCGTTCTGCCGAACGACTTGGAGGGAATGTCAAGCATATTTGACATTTCTAATGGGTGCCGTGGTTGATTTACTTGCTTTTTTTAGCCGCTGCCGTTGTTTCCTCGGAGGACCTCCGATACAGTGCGATTAGGTAGCCGTCGCCTGCCGCACGCGCCCGATGTCGGGCATGACGAAGACGGATCAAACGCTGACCTAACCCTGGTTCATTGTTTCCCACGGGCGGCCCGCAATGCGTGCATCGGACAGATCGCCCTGGAGAGAGCAATGGACATATCGCAGTTGAAACTGCTGGCAGCGCGCGTGCGCAATCTGCTTCAGCAATCCGAATGTATCATCGGCCACAACCAGTCCCTTGACGTCATAGCGGCCCTACCTGGACTTCGAAACTGGCCCGAGGTGCAGGCATTCCATGATCGCGTGTCGGCATGCGAACTCGACGAGGTGTCCATTGGACGTCTTTCATTTCGGTTGAGGAAGAAGTTCGAGATCGAGTTGCCGCCGAAAGTCTTGTTCGCGGCCCTACGCCCCCAAGATGCGGAACAGCCTCGGAAGGCACCACAGATTTGGCCGACGGGTCCGGCGCCAGGTGTTTACGTGACGACTTCGCAGTCCGCCATTGATGCGCTTCTCGAGTGCTTTGAGGATGCGAGCGATGGTAGTCCCGTTTATTCCGAGCGCGCTGGTAGCCGCTGGAGGGGGAGCATTGATTTAAGCGATGGCGGCCTATGGTCAAATGGTCTTGAACGCCTACCTAGCGGGACGCTTTTCGTTGTCGGCCCCCTTGAATTCAACCAACAGTCTTGGGAAGACAGCGCAGGTCATTTGGAGATGGCTTGTCTCCGAGCACAAAACTCTGCATATCGAGTGGCTGTCCTGATCGAAACGCCTACTCCGGAGACAGTTTGTGAAGATGCTCTCCTTATGGTTCGTCTGACCCAAGCCCCTGGAGACGACAGCGACGAAGCGTTGCTCGGTATCGTTACCGAGAATGGAGACCTGCAAAGGCGCTATCCATTTGCGCAGCTGCGTCCCTCTCTACCGATTCAGCGGAGCATCGCTACGCCCGACGCTATTCCGCCATCTGCTTTGCGTTCCTTGAAAGATGCGCTGAAGGATCGCACGTCAGGCTTGCTACTGTTTGGCTCCGTCAGCCTTGGCGATCACATGGCTATCGATCTCGTTGCGGCTTCCTTAGCGCTGACGGAACATGTAGGACCTGCGGCGCGGATCATGCCACGCAATCGGTCAACGCCGCAGAAAGACTGGTTCGTGCCCGATGCGATCAAGGAATTGCCGTTCCTTCCATCCATTGAAAGTGCGTATGAACAAGGCTACCGACGCATTATTTACACCCCGGGCTACACACGGCCCGAGTTGCTTCTTGACTACAGTAAAGAAGCACTCCTGATTGCGGGGGCCTACGGTAGCTCGGTAATGGACATTTTTATGGCGACGATTTCATCGGGCCGAATGAAGAATGACAACGATATTCTCGCGCGCATCATTGCCATTCTTAGCGTTACTCATGTTCCCACACGGCACGGTCCTGTTGCAGCCAGTGATCTTGTTCTTTTGAGTGGAACCGAGCTACCAAGCACCCCAAATTTCGAAGTGATCGAGTCTTTTCTAAAGGATCGCCGTACTCTGAGGTGGGAGGATGAAATGGAGAAAATTTTGAGTTCAAAAGCCATTACTGCTTCAGCACTCAAGAAAGCGTTTCCACGAAGTCAGCTGGTAAATCAATTCTTGCGGCAACGTGCGTCCGTTAAGTAGCTATCTACTGGGGGTGAGAAACCAAGAACTAAAGCCACCTCCAGGCATCTTTGAGTCGCCGCCTTGAGAAGGAGAAATTCGCGCGCCTAAAACGGATCAGGCGAATGAACGCCCCCGGCATTGACACCCTAGCTGGTCTTCCGCCACTGGAATAACGGTCAACCAAGCCGCTTCATGTCGCCGAGTACGCTCATTCGCCACCGTGGCTCGTCGCCCGGTCCTGTTTGAAAAGGAAGGGTGGCGGGCGAGCCAGGGTCGAAAAACCGCAAACGCACGGCCGGACATAAAGCCCGCCTGGTCGCCCGCCAAAAGATGGCGTGGAACCCACGGGCCCCGCAGATAAGTGACTGCGGGGGCCGTGCGTTTGTCGGGTTTTCGACACCCGGTTGCCAGGCTCTCCCGGCAACCCGCGCATAATCCCGATTTCCACGCGTCCACTCCATACGAATATTCTCAAAGTTGCCCTACACATCCCATCGAACGATCCTCAATCCTGCGCTGACGGCGCCGTAGGCTAAGATCCGACCCACAGCACTCCCTCCGCCTATGACCCGGAGCAACGCATGATCCCGCTGGGATATCTCTACAAGCATGTCGCCGACCGTCCCGATTGGTTGACGGCCGCGCATGTGGCAGACGTCTACTCGCTCAGCGGTTGCGTTTCAAAGCCTTTCGCCGACTACATCGACTACTGGAAGCACAACGGGTATTGGCTATTCAATTCGCCGCACGAGATCACCGAGTTGGCGAACGCCGCCTCGATCTCCCTTGAAGGGCTGAAGCTTTTCTACTACGAGGCGTACGAGCTTCAATTCGATGAAGACGAGAAGGCCTGGGAAGCGTTCGAACCATGGGCTTCCACCGAGGTGGGAGCCCCCATCAGCAAGACGCTGGAAGGGTTCGATATCGTGTCGTTCACGATGGGCAACATCGCTGAGTGCTCGCCTTTGTCGTGTAACTCGCTGGGGTCGAGGTTGCCGGTCAATGAGCACTGTCTGCTTCGGAGCTTCGAGGAGGCGAAGGCGATTGTCGAAGGTGGCGATCTTGAGGGGTGCGAGCCTGGACCTTATCGGGTTGTTGCCGTTTACTCTGTTTGAGACGATGGCTTCTAGCTCACGGGCCGGTTGTACGTTTGGTTGTTAGCTAGGGGTGGTTGATATTAACTCTAGTTTAATCGGGGTGTTGCTTCGAGACCTCCGAATGTGACAAAGAGGTATCACCGTGTAGTAGGTGGCTAGCACTTAGGGGGAAAAAATTATGGCAGGTCGTAAACCCCAGCTTGATCCTAGCAAGCGAGTGTTTCTCGCCGAGCTGGTTGCAGCGACGAATCTTGTTGCAGCAATTCAAGCTGTTCCCAGCTCTATCCGACCGAGCGCAACACCAGCACTTCATCCAAAATACAAGATTCAGGTTGTTGAGCTGGCCTTTATGGGGGTCGTTGCTGCCTGGGAAGAGTTCCTAGAAGCAACACTTGTTCGCTACGTTGCTGGTGCAAAAACAGCTTCCGGCTATACGCCTATACCTAAGTACGGTTTAGCGTCTAGCCTCGCTCATTCCTACAACGTGTTGTCCGGGAAAGAGAACTTCAACCAAGGTTCGGACTACTTAAAAGTATCGGATCCATCTTGGGTGAAAAATAAGGCAAATTTCGTGTTCTCCATACATCCTTATGGATGTCTCACAACGAAGGCTGCGGTGTTGAATGCCGCCAGCAAGATACGCAATCGGGTCGCTCATTCTTCCAATAAGTGCAAAGCTGAGTTCAAAGTCGTCGCACTTCAGTTCCTGAACCTTCCTGCCAATGGCACGCTCAGACAGAGCTTCACTGCGGGCGATCTGTTGTTAGCGCCCACTACAAGCAACTTCGGCATGGCTCTCCCAGGAGGCCTCGATCATTTTGGCGCGTTTGCTCACATCTACACTGGCCTCGCTCATGCAATCGTGCCATGAGTGGAAGTCAGTCATTCAAGGCCGGCTTCGTCGACGCTTAACGACCGCGTTAGTTCGCAAAGGAGAGCTTCATGGGAATCATAGACGAGGCAACGCATACACTCACGTGCGCTTGCGGCGCCACTGAGTCTGTAAAAATTCTTCAAACCGGCTCCGCCTATGGTGGCTCCTGGCAGGCCGGAAAATCTTTTTCTAGGTTTGCTGTAACTTGGGGTGAGGAGGGGGCGGGCGGTCCAACCATCAGCTCAGCCAAATGCAACTCGTGCGGCGCAGTCCCAGACGTTTCCATCTCTTAAGAGGTGTAGGCACGGAGTTTCGCTTAGCATTTCGCTCAAAGCGGATGCCTCGACTATCGAAAGCATTACGGGTGTCGGCTGTTCAATTCGCCTCAAGATATCTCTGAGTTGGCGAACGCCGCCTCGATCTCCCTTGAAGAGCTGAAGCTTTTCTACTACGAGGCGTACGAGCTTCAATTCGACGAAGACGAGAAGGCCTGGGAAGCGTTCGAACCATGGTCTCCCACCGAGGTGGTCGTCCCCATCAGCAAGAAGCTGGAAGGGTTCGATATAGCGTCGGCCACGATGGGCAACATCGCCGATTTCGCTGTCGATGGTGGCGAGCGCACCGTGGATGAGGTGAATCCAGCGCAAGGGAATACGAGGATAGATTCCACAGGGCGCCCGCCGGAATCTATCCTCTCACCAGAAAGGCGCAGGGCCCACTGGCCAGATGGCCGGCAAGGTGCGCGGCATGTCCTTTGGCCGATGTTCCCCCCATCCCCACCGTCGTACATTGACCGGCGGGTCGGCCTGTGAACAGCAGGGAGAATGCAAATGGTGACGTACGCGGTGCCTTGCAGGGATGGCCAGTCGAGTGACTGCTTTAAGACCGTCAACGTAGATATTGATGTACCTGGACTTTCGCCCCAGGAGATAGACGCATTACTCGCCAATACCCCGGACGCCGGGGCGCATCCCCCCGGTCGATACACCGGTGGACCACCGGCATTTTGTGTCGGTTGAGCTTGATGACGCCGTTTGCGAGGCCTGCCAGAAAGAGCGGTCGGGCGGGCTTGGGGATAGTTAGCTGCAGGCTTGAGCCGCGCCGGCACTTAAAGAAGCCGTCGCTACATCCATCGAGGACGCTGCGTTTCAATTCCCGACCATCCCCAGTCGCGAAACATTTGCGCGTAGGACTCTAGATCGTACCCTTCCAGGGGTGATGGCTCGTCCAGAACCGAGAAGCCGTACCCGGCTTTGGTGATCTCAGCTAGATGGGCTTTTACATCATCGTAATCTGAAACCACCAACATCCCGTTTTCCGCACCGAGGTCGCGCACACGAACGACTGCGTGAATCACGTACTTGCCATCCAGGGTAACCGTAAATTCGCGGTCTAAATCAAGTCCAAGCTCATCACATGCTTGAACTAGCCAACTTAAAAGTTTTTTCATTATGTTGGATCACGTATTGGTTAACGGCTGCGGCGGGCCCTAAGGCAGATGAAATTCGATTTAATCTGCTGCCGGGCGAGTCTACCTGGACGGGATTCGGAGTTATTATCGCTTCACCCGGCGTCGGGCAAGCGAAGGGGAAGAGCTGATGAACCGACACATCGTTGCGGCTACGTTGGCCGTTCTCTGTACAGCCTGCGTGCCGCCCGTCATCAAAACCAGTGCCGTCGCGCCCGCCGGTGACGGAACCTACCTGGTGGTCAGCGAACCCAGCTACAACACCAACTGGAACGACATCCGCTTCCAGACGTTGCAGGTAGCGCGCGACTACTGCGCCGGACAGGATAAGAAGATGCTGGCGATCAGTACGAGAACCCACGGCACGACTAGGTTGGGTAACCAGGATATGGAGTTGAGGTTTGAATGTGCGCCACGCAGGACTTCCTGATGTCTGGGAGCCAAGGGTGGCTGGCTTTCTTCCGAAAATCTCGCCCCGATCGCAAGGAGCCCGTAGTTAGGACTGAATACAAAGGGCGACCGGGAGAGGTTGGTGCCTTGATGGATCGTCTGGACGAACTGGTTACGATCGACGAGTCGCAGAATGACTATCGGACATCAGCGGCTATTGCCGTGGATTTCTGTGACCTGTTGTTTGAATCTCTAGATGCCAATCAAAAGGATGGCCTCGCAGCCGCTCATGCATGGTGGAAAAATGCTGACGTCGAGGCCCACCGGAAATTCGTGTCGGTGTTTGCGGACGTCATTGACCAGGACATGAAAAATCGCGCGCCGCCGCGCCAAGCGGCCATCAATCGACTTGTTTGGTCTGCGCTCAACGTAAATTGTCCATTTTGTTCGTATGCAGCCGAGTTTGTTACCGGACTCGGTAAGGACGCTGGCCTTACGGCCAGGCAAATGACCGACGTTTTTGCGAAATATGTTCCTGGGTTATAAGCGCGCTTAGCCTTGATTTCAGCAGCATCGACGGCTTGATGATCATCGCGCTTCTGGCGACGCCACGGACGTTCTATCTCTATCTGCTGTGTCGCGATACGAGCGCGTGGTAGGCGCCGCACGCTCAGGTCATTGTTGCCGAAATTGCATACCATTTTTGTTCAGCCGGCGCCGTTTATTCGAATTAGAGCGCTCTTGCAAAACTCCATACCGGTGATACTCCGAGCGCTCGGCGTGGGAGGGGACCACGGCTTCGGGCTGGGGATAATTCGAATGCTTGGATGGATGCTGCTGCGGCGAGAGTCCGTGGCCCAGGGAGTGCGCGCCATTCGCGCCTCCGTGATGTCGATGCTCGTGATCACTGTGGGCTTCGTGGCCGGCTCCTGGCACGAAACGGCGATCGCGCAGGCGGTGCCGGCAACCATGGGCCAATACGGCGCGCCTTACTTCGCCAACCCCGGTGAGGATGACGCCATCCCGGGGGCATTCCTGACCATTAAGGAAGCGGCGGACGCCATCCTCCAGCAAGACGTCAACAACGGCGATCAGTGCCCTGGCTACACCTTGGAGACCGAAGGTAACCTCACTACGGTGACCGGTGCCGGCGGTTGGTGCGAATCAACCGAGATAGGTCAGATCCAGGGCACCTGGATACCCTTCAGTGATAGCGCCAACGATGGCGCCGACTGCGATTGTGACGGAACCTCCCCAAACGTGGGAGACCCCATCAATGCCGCCACGGGCAATGGATTCGAAGTTCAAGAAGACGGGCATTGGGGAGCGTGGCTTCGGTTCGCCCGTTACTACAACACCAGCACCAGCGCATTCGTCCGCTACTTCAATTCCATCGACCGCAGTGGCCAGGTTGGGGTGAACTGGACCACGAACTACGTTCGCCGGATCTTTTATCAACAGCAGGCCGGACCGAATGTTCCCGCAGGCGTGCTCTATGACACCGAGGACGGCAAGGAATATCAGTTTGCCTATATCAACGGCACCCTCCAACCTGCCTCTATCGACTACACGCAGCGGCCGCCTGTCATCACCGCGCGGCCCGATGTCCACGTGCAAATGCAGCTCTCTCAAAAGGTGGACGGCACGGTTACCGCGTTTGACGTGTTCCGACCCGACACTCTGAATCACGAGCATTTCGACGGCAATGGGGTGCTTCAAACCATAACGGACGACACGGGCCATGTAACGACCCTCGCTTACAGCACCAGTACAACCCCGAATACGATAGCTTCGGAACCTGGGCTCCTGATCACCGTAACGGACCCTGTGGGTCGTCATCTTCAGCTGACTTACGATAGTTCAAATATGTTAGCGACCGTGACGGGGCCTGATGGGCAAGCCATCAGGTATGCCCATTCCCGTCCGCTCTACATCACAAAAATTACCTATCCCAACGGGCTTATCCGCACATTCGACTTCACTGCGGTAAATGGCATCGACACGCTCTCGGCGATAGAAGACGACGGCAAGCCGGTGACTTCGTGGACCTACGACACGACAGGCGCGGTAACCAGCGCGTCGCAGGCTGCAGGTGCCAATGCGGTGTCGGTGGCCTACACCTCGACTACGAGCACCGTGACGTTTCCCGAGGGTGTTGCTCGCACGATGGGCTATACGGTCGTCAACAAGCGGGCCAAGCTAGCCAGCGTCGACGGCTTTTGCCTGTCTTGTGGTTCAAGTGCCGCCATCAGCTATGACGGTAGCTTCAATCCAACGGTCCATACCGATTTCCGTGGCTACCAAACCGTTAGCGAATACAACACGGCGGGACTGGAGACCACACGCACCGAGGCTTTCGGCACTTCGGTCGCCCGGAAGCACGTAACCATGTGGGATACAAATCTACGCAAACCGCTAACGCGGACCCTGGCTGACGCCTCGGGCAAACTCGTCGCTAAGCAAGGGTGGGCCTATAACTCCCGGGGGCAGACGACCGCGGCTTGTGTATTCGATGCCGAGGTCAATGCCAGTTACACCTGTGTGCCCTCAGGAGCTGCGCCTGCATCGGTGCGGCGCACGGTCTACATCTACTGCGACGCGGTAAGCAGCACTTGCCCGAAGATTGGCCTGCTGTTGACGGTGGATGGATCGCGCACAGACGTGACCGATGTCACCACTTATGCCTATGCCGATAGCTTCGGCGATGTGGCATCGGTGACCGATGCGGTCGGACACGTGACTAGCTATCCAACCTACGACGCGGTAGGTCGTCCTACTCGGGTCGTGTCGAGCAATGGGGTGGTGACGGACTACGGCTACGATGTCAATGGCAACGTCAAAAGCTTGATCATCCGGGCCAACAGTGATGGCACGCCGTCGGCGGCTGACGCCACGTGGTCGACCGTGTATGACCACTTCGACCACGTCTCCTCACTGACGGATCCCGACGGGGTAGTCTTGACCTATCTCTACGATGACGCGCATCGGTTGGTAGGCACCGTAGACGGACAAGCCAACAGATTGGCCCAGTTCTTGAATGCGGCAGGCCAAGTCACTGGCGTTCAGATCATCGACGGTAACCAGCATATCGTCAGTAGCCGCACATCTGGCTATACAGCAACAGGCTTGCTGTCGGCGAAGAAGGACGCGATGGGGCGCGCGGTGTTTACGGCACCCAACGACGGCTTTGATGCCAATGGCAACTTGGTCAAGTCGACGGACGGTGTCGGCACGCAGTCCCAACGCACGTATGACCCGCTCAACCGCGTTTCAAGTGTGATCCAGGACACTGCAGGCACTGGCCCAACCGCGAACACGACCATCAGCTATCTGTACGACGCGTTGGACAATGTGACGCAAGTGACGGATCCGAACGGACTGCTGACCACCCAGGCCTTCGATGGCTATGGTCAGCGGAAGAGTTTGACCAGCCCTGATACCGGCCTTTCGACCTTCACCTACGACTTGGCCGGCGATGAAGCCACGCGCAAGGATGCCAGGGGCATCACGCGAACGACCCACTACGACGCTATTAACCGGAAGGTTTCCGAAACCTTCTCCCAAACCGGCGCTGACACCAATTACTCTTACGACGAAGCCAATACCGTCACCGGATGCTCGGCCTCATTTCCTGTCGGTCATTTGACCAGAATGGTCGATGCCGGAGTGACAACCAGCTTTTGTTACGACCGTCATGGAAATGTCAGTCAGAAGCGGCAGACGATCGCCAGCCAGCTCGATATCACCAGCTACACCTATACGCCTGGCAACAGACTCCTCAGCGAGGTTCGGGCTGATGGCAGCACGGTGAACTATGGCCACGACGCGCTTGGCAACACGACTACCGTTTCGGTCGTGGCGCCGAGCGGGGCCGTTACATCGGTCATCACCGCCGCAACCTACCTACCGTTTGGCCCGCTGTCGAACTACACACTGGCGTCCGGGGCAACGGTGACGCGCAGCTACGACGCAAACTATCAGATCAACGATGTCGTGGCACCAGGATTTTCCGAACACTTGGCGCGTAATGTCATGGGCGACGTGGTCGCGCAAGGCGATAGCCCCGGTGCGAATCCTGCCACGGAAAGTTATAGCTATGACCCGTTACGCCGCCTGACGAGTACGCTTAGTGCGACAGGGACGGCGCTTGAAACCTATACCTACAATGCCACCGGGGACCGGCTGTCAAAATCGGGTGGTTTGGTTGACAACGGCACTGTTGCATATACAGCAGGCACACATCAGGTTTCGGCGGTTGGCAATTTGGCGCGAGTCAATGATGGAGCCGGTAATACCACGGCCGCGGGGCAGGCTGGCGGTACTTTCGGCTTTGGCTACGATGCACGGGGCCAGCTGACGATCGCGCAGTTCAACGGCGGGACAGTGGGTAGTTATACCTATAACGCTTTGGCTCAGCGCGTGGCTAGGACCTCTCCAGGAGCCAGTCCTGCCTCGTCGCGTTTCACCTATGATGAGGCGGGGCACGTTTTAGCGGAGACGGGTAACACCACGCCTCGCTCCTATGTTTGGTTCGGCGACTTGCCAGTGGCAGTACTGGATACTTCAGGTGCTGCCACAGCCATACGCTATGTCCATGCCGATGCTGTAGGAACGCCGCGAGCGGTGACTGATTCCATTGGCAACGTCGTGTGGGCCTGGGTCCTCGCAGGTAACTCATTTGGCGAGAAGCCTCCGACTGGATCGTACCTCTTTAACCTGCGCTTCCCTGGGCAATATGCCGATGCCGAAACTGGCCTGAACTACAACGTCCACCGCTACTATGATCCGTCGGTGGGTAGGTACCTTACTAGCGACCCTTTGGAATTGGCAGGTGGTCCCTCGACCTTTGCTTACGCCGCAAGCAGACCGCTTAGCATGGTCGATCCATCTGGACTATTTGGTGGGCCGCCGGAGGAAGATGCGATCGAAGAAAATATCCCGGAAGTCAATCGGGAGATTGAAAGGCTTAATCGACAAACGGCTGAAGAGGCAAGGGAGGCTGCAAATCGCGCCGACCATACTCAATACGTACCGCCAATACCGGCTTCGGAGTTCGCGCCTTTAGGTGAGTGCGCCGCCAGGGATTTTGATGCTGCTCAAGAAATGAGCAGTCCAGGAAGTTCTCAGCGTAATACTCCGAACTTCGTTGTTGCGCCTGATGGCACGGTGTTGCCCATTCCCGAAGGGGCAGAGGGGCCAGTACCTCTTCCGAATGGCAGAGGATATCGTTACGAGGGTGGCAGCGGAGGCTATGAATTTGATCCGAAGACAGCGGGCTTGCGCATAATGGATCCAACCACTACAGGGAAGTACCCTTATCCTTACGGTTACGCGACCTACGAAAACAAAACTACCCAAGGAGTTGATCCCTTCACTGGCAAAACGATTTCAGATGACAATCCTCTTCGACACATACCTTTCGGGCCGCCCAACAAATGACGAACGAAACTATAAATCGAGCTTTTTTTCTCGCGAATGTTAAAGATCCCGTGAGCGCGATCATCTTCGTTCAAAACTATGTTGGAGTGGATTTTAACGGTCCCGTGCTGTACATGTTCTCCAAGCCTATCGTAACTTTAGCTCCGGGAGACACGAAAAAACTGGGTTTTCGAGACACAATGTGTGAATTGATCAATGACGTAGTATCCGGCGTTGAAGAAGTCCCCGATGAATTTTTCAAGATAACGTTTCAGAGTGGGATGACGCTTACGCTGCCGCTTGATCAGGAATCGCGTGTGCAGGTTGAAGCGGGAACCTTCACCAGTGGTAGAGGCGGGACGGACCTCGTCTGGTAAAGGCGTCTTGAAGAACCAGACGACAGCGCTCCAACAGCACTGCCGAAGTGGTTAGTGGGGCATTGGTGGCCGATTTGAGCCAGTCTCACGATTCAAGGTGGCCATCAGGTGGAAATTTGGAAAGGAATTGGCCGGTTAGCTTTATTTGGTGCAACCGCGGCGCTAACTGCGTCGTGCGCGTTGATAAGCACCAAGATCAAGGACCTCACCGTCCGATCTATCAGAACTGTCAATTTTCGAGATGTGCCTCAAGTCGAATGGATGGCAGAAGGGCCGCGTCCTTCCCTGGAAATCTCTCGTATCGACTTTGTCACCTCCGTAGACCTTTGGGAGACGCGCGTCGTGACGAATACGCAGTTGCATTCACCGTGAGCCCCTGTGTTGAAAAAGGTTCCTCTCCGGGTGCGATTGGTTACTACGATGGCGTCTTCTGGGAGAAACAAAGGATTACCTCCTTTCAGCCGCCTACGACAGATTACTTAGCTGCATTAAAAGGCGGAACGGTCACCTACCAAGTTTACGTGCGAATTCCAGCCCAAGCGACACCAGGGACTTTCTGCTTACAGTTGTCGGGAGGAACGATGGGTGGCGCCACCATATCGTCCAACGCCGTCCCTCTAAACCCGTAGGATAGGCTGTTAGTTGTTAGCCAAGGGGCGTTGAGTCGCGAGAGAGTGAATTTATCGCATGAGTAAATCCGTTAACGTTCGCGTCACATGGTCACAATCCAAGCTAAACCGAACGCCTTCCAGTGGAATCTATTCCACTCTAGCCAGATTTTCCGCGGATACGGAATGGCCGAATGGTGATACGTGGAGCGTGGTGCTTGAATTTGATACGGCGGAATCTCAGCACTCGGAGTTTTATGCTAGAGCAAGGTTTCTTTCGCCAGTCGCCCCCATGGATCGGCTGGGGGCAGGTGAGAGTTTCGACCTATACGAAGGGCGCAAAGTTACGGCTCACGTGACAGTTCTATAAAGTTGTAATGCCATTACATCATGGGGCCGTCAAACAATGGCCGGCGAAACGAGCAATCGAGCGATCTTTCTTGCAAGTGTGGCGCTGGCCCTTATCGCCTTATTGTCGTCTACTCTGTTTAAGACGACGGCTCCCCGCTAAAGTTAGCCGCGGGCTAAGGGTGACGTGCCTCTGGGGAGGGCAGAATGCAGCGGGAAATTCAGGTCGGTAGTCAGTGCTTCGTCGTTGACGATCCCAACCAATTGCTGATGCCCCTCATGGAATACGACCAGGTCGCGAAACACGATGACCCGGACGTCGTGGAAGGGACCCGGGACATCGAACGCCAGAGCGCGATTGAACCCATGCCGCGCAACTTCGAACCCATCGGGGCTAACTGTATTTGGGTACGAGGGCCTGGTTGGCGAAGCGCCACACGTCCGCGTCGGGGGTGCGCGCGTGACGTTGTTCTGCCAGGCGCCCTGGGAACAGGTTTGGATCCGCGCATCGCCCTTGCTGCACAGGTGGTGAAACTGCGTCTAATATCGACCTGACGACTTTTTGGGGCAGGCGCGTGCATTCGGTCGAGACATTTGAGCTTGTACTAGTTCTGCTCGCGGTTGTGATCGCCCTCCATTGGGCAGCCCAACGCTTGGGCCTGCCGCCAGCGACTTCCTTGCTCGTCGGTGGTGGCGCGCTCGCGTTTGTACCCAAACTACCGTCGTTCACGCTCGATCCGGCCCTGATCCTGGTGCTCTTCCTCCCACCCCTGCTGATGGATGGGGCGTACTTCACCGCCTTCGGGCGCTTCCGGCGACACCTTCCGGGAATACTCTCACTCGCCGTCGGCGCCGTGGTATTCACCACGCTGGGCGTGGGCGTCGTGACCCATTGGCTCGCCCCGGGCCTGCCATGGGCTGCCTGCTTTGCCCTCGGCGCCATCGTCTCGCCACCGGATGCCATATCGGCACGTGCGGTGCTTGCGCGAGTGAAGCTTCCTCGCCGGCTTTCGGCATTGTTGGAAGGGGAAAGCTTGCTCAACGATGCAACGGGTCTGGTGCTTTTTCGCTTCGCCGTCGCGGCAACGCTAAGCGGCGTGTTCCATGCCGGTGAAGCGGCTTCCAGCTTCCTGTTCCTTGCCGTTGGCGGGATCGTTGCTGGCCTCGCCGTTGCGGGCGTCTGGATCTTCGTCGTTCGTTGCCTGGATGAGCAGACGCTGATCGTCATGGTCAGCACGCTCATGTGCTGGGTCGCTTATATCGTCGGCGAGGCAGCCCATGTCTCTGGCGTGATAGCAACGGTCACGGCGGGGCTTGTGATGGGCTGGTATCAGCATCTGATCCTGCCGGCGCGGGTTCGGCTTCGCGGCAGCGCTTTCTGGGAGATCACGGTATTTGTCCTGGAAGCACTCGTTTTCATCCTTATCGGTTTCTCGCTGCGCGGCGTGCTGGATCGCGTGGGCGGGATCGAGGCCGTCTACACCAGGATGGCCATCCCCGTGCTTGGCGTCGTGCTGACCGTCATGGTGACGCGCTTCCTCTGGATCTTTGGTGTCGACGGCCTTCTCGCAGCCCTCCGCGGCATGGGATTGAAGCGCGCCCGGCCGCTGGGAGTGCGGCAAGCCACGGTGCTGAGCTGGGCCGGTATGCGGGGCGTCGTAACGCTGGCAGTGGCGCTTACCTTGCCCGATTCCATGCCGGGCCGGGATCTGATGCTGGTTACCGCGTTTGCGGTGATATTCGCCACTGTCGTGATGCAAGGGACGAGCCTGGGTTGGCTCATTAGGCGCATTCGGCCGGTAGATCAGGATCCCCTGGCGAAGATGCATCTACCTGCATGCGAAGCGGCCATTGCCCGCGCCATGGCCGACGCTGTCGAAGCGCACGCGTACGCGCCAGACGGCGCGTTGATCCATCCCCGCTTGCTCGAGGAATATCGCAAGCGCTCGGAAATCACCACGCGCTACGCCGAAAATGCGGACGCATTCATGGAAGGCGTGCGAACTCACTTCGACGTGGTTCTGATTGCCATCGCTGCCGGACGCGCCGAGCTAATCCGTATCCATCGCGCAGGATTGATTGAAGACGAAGTGCTTCACGAGCTCGAGCGCGATCTGGATGTCGAGGAGTTGCGCATCATCCTGCAGCGCGGGGACTAAACAAACCTGCGCTCTCAGGCCTTCTTCAAAAAGCAAACCTTGAGCACCAATCCCTTGATCTTGTCGGAGTTGCCTTCGATGTGTTCGGCGTCGCCGTCCACCAGGCGGATATTGCGGATCACGGTGCCTTGCTTGAGCGGGATGGAAGAGCCTTTGACCTTGAGGTCCTTGATAACCACCACCGAGTCGCCGCTGTTGAGGGCGTTGCCGTTGACATCGCGGACAACTAGATCTGTTTCTTCGGATTGAGCAGCAACCTGCGGCCATTCGTGCGCGCAATCAGGGCAGATGAAGTGATCGCCGTCGGGATAAGTGTTTTCCATCCCGCAAAGCGGGCAGGCGGGGATATCGGAAGTGCTCATGGCTGCTCCGGCATGGCTTCGTCCTCGGCATGCCAGGGGCGGCCGGTGGCCTGCTCGATGTACTCCCGGATCAGCCGGCGGACCACCTGTGACGGTGTCGTGTCCTCGGCCTCGCATAACCGTTCAAAGACGGCCTTTTTGCGGGG
>Ga0268266_10001953_pt1 | contig 23179 bp, 13 predicted proteins | sample KBSS13metaG_FD_190356 | JGI IMG/M metagenome (GOLD analysis project Ga0268266, IMG submission 190356) | Switchgrass rhizosphere microbial communities from Kellogg Biological Station, Michigan, USA - KBS S1-3 metaG (SPAdes) (version 2) | ecosystem: Host-associated > Plants > Roots > Rhizosphere... | reverse complement strand
CTGAAAGAGGAGGACGGCGGACGTCCTGCCGCTCGCGGAGGAGATGGCCGCGCTGTTCGAGGCGCGGGACGTCCATCGCGAGGCCCTGGCCGCCGTCCTCCTCTTTCAGGAGGCCGCCGAGCGCGACGAGGTCACGGCGGGGATGGTGCGCGAGCTGGCCGCCCGGCTGGAGACCGCCCGGCGGGGAGCGCGGGCTTCTCGACATCCAGGGTGACAGAACTAGCACCCGGGGAATATGACGAGAGCCAAGCCGTGGAGCCAGCCGTACAGGAGCTGCGCCGCGGCCCGCCAGGGCGGGGTGTCAAACGCGAGTACCTCCAGAGATTGTTCCAGGACCACCGCGCTGCCCGCATAGATGAGAACCGGATGCACCGCGCCCCGAACCACGCGGTCGCGCAGCATGGCCACGCCGACCCAGAGGTAGGGCATCACGACCGCAAACCAGATATCGGGCCGAGGCACCGATGGAAACCAATGGCGCCATCGAAACCAAGCCGGCCATGCCACAACCAGCGTCGCGAGCAAGAGCCATCGAGCATGGGACTCACGATCGCGGCGGGCGAGCATGCCGCAGGAGACCAAAGCCACGAACAGGAGGGCCGAGGTAACGGTGCCCAGGAGGCTGGAAATGCCGGTCGGCCCGGCGCCGGCCGCCGCGTCCCGGCTGGCTTGATAGATGCCGGCCGGCACCATCGTCGCCCCGACGCCGACCGCCAGAGGAAGGCCGAGCCGGCCAAGACGCCGATGCAACGCCTGCTTCCGAAATCGAACCAGAAGCGGTTGCGCGAGGAACAGAAGCACCCAGCAGAGCGCCAGGGCGCCATGTACATGCAGGATGGTCGGGCCCCTGAAGGTGCCGCTGGCCATAGGCGCGGCATAGGTGCGCCCAAAACCGACCGCGACCGCCACGAGAGTAACGACGGCCATCGTGACATAGAACCAACGACCGATCAGTCGCATCTTCGGGCTCCTGGGTGTCGACCCAAGATACCAGATGCAGGCATCGGCCGGGACGCGGGATGCCTCTGGGATCACGGCGTTGGAATCGGCCGGCACGGCCTTCGGCAAGGCGGTTGCGGCCCACGGCCCGGCCCAGGCGGCCCTCTCTTCGGTAGCCTGGACGGAGAAAGTGCTCGTTCCGGCCCACGCTTGGGCCGTTCGGCCCCACCAATGGGCCGCTCCGCCCCACTAATGGGCCGCTCCGCCCCGCTACTGGGCCAGACGGCCCCACTAATGGGCCAGTCGGCCCCTCTACTGGGCCGCTCGGCCCCTCTAATGGGCCAGACGGCCCCACTACTGGGCCAGACGGCCCCGCTACTGGGCCAGACGGCCCCACTGCTGGGCCAGACGGCCCCGCTACTGGGCCGGGCGGCCCCACTGCTGGGCCAGACGGCCCCAGTAGTGGGCCAGAGCGGCCCAGTGGTGGGGCGGCGCGGCCCATCAATGGGCCCGAACAACTCCCGAGGTGAAACTCCGGCGTCATCCCGCCAAGCCTTCACCCCTGGGCGGAGACCGGAACGCCGGCCGTCGACGCCAGGAGCTCGGCGAGCCGGTCGTAGGTTTCGGCCGCGCCGTCCTCCATGCCGGACTGGAGCACCGCGTCGCGGATCTCCTTCGACGGGGAGAGAACGGTGTCGGTCAGCGTCGTCTTCCCGTCGTGTTCGACGAGCACCGTCGTCACGACCGCCTCGCCCGGGTAGTCGTCGAACACCTCGGTGCGGACCGTACGGTCCGGCGGCGCGAGCTCGCGGTAGACGCCGCTCATGCCCATCTCCTGGCCGTCGGGGCCGCTCAGCACGAAACGCCAGGCGCCGCCCACTCGCAGATCGACGTCGCAGACGGTCAGCGACCAGTCCCGCGGGCCGAACCAGCGCTTGAGCAGCTCGGGCCGGGTCAGGGCGTCGTAGACGAGGTGGCGCGGAGCGTCGAAGACGCGCGTGAGCACGACCTCGCGGTCGCTGGGCAGGGTGACTTGCAGGGAACCGGTGTTCTTCATCGGCGATCTCCTCGGTCGAGAGTTGCGTCCTTATTGCCGGGCCAGGCCGGTCGATACGGGGGGAACATTTCTATAACCCAGAGGTTCCATAACCAGAAAGTTATTATTGATGGCGAGGAGTGTCAAGCCCCCCGCAGCGGGAATTTCACCTCGTGGTCTGGCCCCTTGACGACTCCGCTACAATACGCACTCTTTGCCGCCTTCCGCCCCGGAAGCGCGGCTCGCGAGGAATCTTCCTGATGAGCGACAAACGATTCCCGGACGTTCCGGGTGGATATCCCTTCCCCCAGCTCGAGCTCCAGGTGCTCGAACAGTGGAAGCAGCGGGGGATCTTCGAGAAGAGCCTCCGCAAGCCTTCCCCCGAGGGGGAGTTCGTCTTCTTCGAGGGGCCTCCCACCGCCAACAATGTGCCGCACGTGGGGCACGTCGTCACCCGCGTGGTGAAGGACCTCTTCCCCCGCTACCGCACCATGCGCGGCTATCACGTGGCCCGCAAGGCCGGGTGGGACACCCATGGCCTCGCCGTCGAGATCGAGGTCGAAAAGCGCCTCGGCTTCTCCGGCAAGCAGCAGATCGAGGCCTACGGCATCGCCGAGTTCAACCAGGCGTGCCTGGACAGCGTCCACACCTATGAGAAGCAGTGGCGGGCGATGACCGAGCGCGTCGGCTACTGGGTCGACCTCGATCACGCCTATTTCACCTACACCAACGGGTACATCGAATCGGTCTGGTGGGCCCTCTCCGAGCTCGCCGGCCGCGGCCTGCTCAACGAGGGTTACAAGATCCAGCCCTACTGCGCCCGCTGCGGCACCACCCTGTCGAGCCACGAGGTGGCGCAGAACTACAAGGACGCGGACGATCCCTCGATCTGGACCCTCTTCCACGCCCGGCCGGGGCAGTCGATCCGGACGACGACCGAGGGGGAGAGCTGGGAGACCGGCGACAACCTCTACATGGTCGCCTGGACCACCACCCCGTGGACGACGATCGCCAACGTCGGCCTCGCCGTCCACCCCGACCTGATCTACAAGGTCGTCGAGCACCCGGGGAAGCCGGGGGACCTCATCCTGCTCGGCGAGGATCTGGGCACGGCCGTGCCAGTGGCGATCGACGAGGACGGGAAGCGCAAGCAGATCGACCTGCGAGACGCGCCGGCCGTCGCCCGCTTCCGGGGCCGCGACCTGGAGGGAGTGCTCTACGACCGCCTGTTCACCTTCTTCGAGCCGGAGGTCCCCGGCCGCGTGGTGCTCGGCGACTACGTCACCGCCACGGACGGCACCGGGCTCGTGCACACCGCGCCGCCGTTCGGCGAGGACGACTATCAGACCGGCCGGCGCTACGGCCTGCCGATGATCTTCTCGGTCGACGGCGAGGGGAAGATGGTGCCGGGGACGGGCGCGTTCGCCGGCCTCTGGTTCAAGGACGCGGATCCGAAGATCATCCAGGATCTGAAGGGCCGCGGCCTGATGCTCCACAGCGACCGCTACCGCCACAGCTACCCCTTCTGCTGGCGCTGCGACCGGCCGCTCCTCTACTACGCGACCACGAGCTGGTTCATCCGCACCACCGAGGAGAAGGACGAGCTGGTCGCCAAGAACCGCACGATCCACTGGCACCCCGAGCACATCAGCGAGGGGCGGTTCGGCAACTGGCTGGAGAACGTGGTCGACTGGGCGCTGTCGCGCCGCCGCTACTGGGGAACCCCGCTGCCGATCTGGCGCTGCGTCGAGTGCGCGCACCAGAAGGTGATCGGCTCCTATGAGGAGCTGTTCGCGGTTTCGGGGCGCGAGAAGCCGGCGGACGTCTACGATGCCGCCCAGTTCAATCCGCACCGCCCCTTCATCGACGAGTTCACCTGGCCCTGCGCCGAGTGCGGGAAGGGAACGATGCGGCGGGTGGAAGAGGTGATCGACGCCTGGTTCGACTCCGGCGCGATGCCGTTCGCCCAGCACCACTACCCGTTCGAGAACCGGGAGCTGATCGACGGCCGCAAGCAGTTCCCGGCCAACTTCATCTCCGAGGCGGTGGACCAGACCCGCGGCTGGTTCTACACCCTGCACGTGCTGGGGGTGCTGCTGTTCGACTCGGTCGCCTACGAGAACTGCATCGTGCTCGGCCACGTCAACGACGAGCAGGGGCGCAAGATGTCGAAGCGCCTCGGCAACGTCGTCGAGCCGATGGCGGTAATCGCCGAGACCGGCGCCGACGCCATGCGCTGGTACTTCTGCGTCAACAACCCGGAGGTGCCGTCGCGCTTCTCCACCAAGCTGGTGCGCGAGGCGGCGCAGAAGTTCCTGCTGCCGCTCTGGAACGCGCTGTCGTTCTTCACCATCTACGCCAACCTGGACGGCTGGCGGCCGGGCGCGGCCAGCCTCCCGTTCGCGGAGCGGCCGGCGCTCGACCGCTGGGTCCTGCTGCGGCTGGACCGGCTGACCGAGGAGATGTCCACCCGGCTCGACGGCTACGATCTGACGGCGGCGGCGCGGGGCGTCGAGGCGTTCCTGGACGACCTGACCAACTGGTACATCCGCCGCAGCCGCTCCCGGTTCTGGGCGTCGGAAGATGGCGACGCGGGTCATCAAGCGGACAAGGCCAGCGCCTACGAGGCGCTCTACGAGGTGCTCGCCACGCTCTCGCGGCTGATCGCGCCGTTCACGCCGTTCGTGGCCGAGGTGCTCCACGAGCATCTGGTCCGCGGCCAGCGGGAGGACGCCGCCGAGAGCGTCCATCTGGAGGCGTGGCCCACCCCGCCGGGGGACCGCCGGGACGAGCCGCTGGAGAAGGGGATGGCCGCCGTGCAGCGGATCGTGGGCCTCGGCCACGCGGCGCGCAACCTGCACGGCCTCAAAACCCGGCAGCCGCTCGCCGCGGTGACGCTGGTGACGGCCGACGAGTCGATGCCGGCGTTGGTCGAGCCGTATCTCGAGATCCTCCGCGACGAGCTGAACGTGAAGGAGGTCCGCTGGGCCGCCGACCGTACCGTCTACGTCCACCACGAGGTCAAGCCGATCTTCCCCAAGACCGGCCCGCGCTTCGGCAAGCGGATGCCGGAGGTCAAGAAGGCCCTCGACGCAGCGGACGGCGACGCCCTCGCGGCCGAGCTCGAGCGGTCGGGGAAGGTCACGATCCAGCTCGCGGACGGCCCCACCGATCTCTCCTCCGAGGAGGTCGAGGTGCGGCTGGTCGAAAAGGAGGGCACGGCGACTCAAGGGGACCGCGAGCTGCTGGTGGCCCTGGCGACCGAGCTGACGCCGGAGCTGGAGGCCGAGGGGCTGGCCCGCGAGTTCGTGCATCACGTGCAGCAGGAGCGCAAGAAGCAGGATCTCGACTACGCGGACCGCATCCGGATCCGCTTCCAGGCCGATCCCGCGATGCAGGCCGCGGTGGACGCCCATCGCGACTGGGTAGCGGGCGAGACCCTGGCGGTCGAGATCACCGGCGAGGCCGGCGAGTTGGGGGTTCAGGTGGAGCGGGTTTGAGGAGCGATAGGATGTCGTCGTTCGCCCCGCAAGGGGCGGCGGCATGTAGCCCGGGGCGTCAGCCCCGGGTGCGAGGATGAAAAACGATCAGAGCCCCGAAGGGGCGAAGGCGGCCTGCGCTGCCGTCGCCCCTTCGGGGCTTGGAAATTGGCGGGGCGGCTCTGACCTGGGGCTGACGCCCCAGGCTACATGCCTTCGGCCCTTCGGGCCTGGATTTATGCTTACGGCCTGCGGGCCTGAACATCGAGAGGGGAGACCATGGCGGGAATCTTCAAGGCCTACGACATCCGGGGGATCGTCCCCACGCAGCTCAACGAGGAGATCGCATACAAGATCGGCCTCTCCTTCCAGCACGTGCTGGACGCGGAAGACCGCGCGAACGGCAATACGGTGGTGGTCAGCCGCGACATGCGCGAGCACAGCGTGGGGCTGCAGAACGCCCTGGTCCGCGGGCTCACCGACTCCGGGCTCGACGTGCTCGACATCGGCCTCTCGTCGACGCCGATGAACTACTTCGCGATCAGCCATTTCAAGGCGGCCGGCGGCGTGCAGGTGACGGCGAGCCACAACCCGGCGCAGTACAACGGCTTCAAGTTCAGCCGCCACGGCGCCCGGCCGGTCTCCGGCGACCACGGCATCGCCCTGATGGAACGGAAGGTCCAGGAGGGGGATCTGCCGAAGGCCGCCACTCCCGGCAAGGTGACCCAGGGGGAGGTCTTCAAGGCCTACCAGCACCACGTCCTCTCCTTCCTGCGTGAGGGAAATTACGGCCAGCCGCTGAAGGTGGTGGCCGACGCCGCCAACGGCATGGCTACCATCGACCGGCCGATCCTGGAGGCGATGGGGATCGAGCTGACCCCCATCTTCTTCGAGCTCGACGGCACTTTCCCCAACCACGAGGCGAACCCGCTCAAGGAGGAGAACCTGCTGGATCTCCAGCGGGCCGTGCGCGAGGCCGGGGCCGATCTCGGCATCTCCTTCGACGGCGACGCCGACCGCGCCGCCTTCATCGACGAGACCGGCGAGCCGATCGGCAGCGACCTGATGACCGGCCTGGTCGGCGGCATCCTGCTGGAGCGCGAGCCGGGCAAGGTGGTGGTCTACGACCTCCGCTCGTCGCGGGCGGTGGCCGAGTACATCAAGGAGAAGGGTGGCATCCCGATGCGCGAGCGGGTGGGGCACTCGTTCATCAAGGCGACGATGCGCCAGCACGAGGCGATCTTCGGCGGCGAGCTCGCGGGGCACTACTACTTCCGCGACCACTCCTACGCCGACTGCCCGCTGCTGACTGTGGTCGAGGTGCTCAACCTGATGCGGCAGAAGCGGGATCTGCTCTCCCAGTTGATCACCCCGCTGCAGCGCTACTACAAGAGCCAGGAGATCAACTTCGAGGTGGAGGACAAGCAGGGGAAGATGGACGAGCTCGCGAAGCGCTACGCCGACGCCGAGATCGACTACCTCGACGGCATCACCCTCAGCTACCCCACCTGGTGGGCCAACGTCCGCCCCTCGAACACCGAGCCCTTCCTGCGCCTGGTGCTGGAGGCGAACACCACCAAGGAGCTGGACCAGCGGAAAGAAGAGCTGTTCGGGATTCTGGGGCACCCGGCGGAATAGGGAGAGCCCGGGCATCAATGCCCGGGCGTCACTCCGCCGCCCGCTCCCCCTCCCGCAGCACGCGCAGGAAGTTCCCGCCCAGAATCAGCTTCACCCCCGACCGGTCCACCCCGCGCTCCAACAGCGCGGCGGTGATCGCCGGGAACTTGGAGACATCCTCCAGGCCTTCGATCACGTCCGGGATGCCGTCGAAGTCGGTGCCGATGCCGACGTGCTCCTCGCCGGCGCGGTCGACGAGGTGGATAATGTGGTCCACGAAGCGGGAGAGGGGGATCTTCGGCAGGGGGCGGTCGGCGAACAGGCGCGCCCGTTCCCGCCAGAGCTTCCGCGGATTGCGGAGGTACTCCTCCTCGGTCTCCTGCATCTCGGGCCGGGTCTCCTTGCCGCGCTCGGCGTCCGCCTGGGCGGCCTTGCGGTCGACGAAGGCCGGATAGCTGTTCGCCATCACGATCCCCCCCTTGCGGGCGATCTCGCGGATGAGGTCGTCGGGAAGATTGCGCGGATGGTCGCAGAGGGCGCGGGCGGAGCTATGGCTCGCGATCACCGGGCCTGGGGCGACGTCGAGCACGTTGCGGACGGCGTCGTCCGAGACATGAGAGACGTCGGGGAGGATGCCGAGGCGGCTCATCTTCCAGACGATCCCCTCCCCCTCGCCGGAGAGCCCCTTGTGGCGGGGCTCGTCGGTGGAGGCGTCGCACCACTCGTGGGTGGCCCAGTGGGTGAGGGTGACGTAGCGGACGCCCATCCGGGCGCAGTCGTCGAGGGCTCCGGCCACCGTCAGCGGGCGGCCGTTCTCGAGGCCGAAGACGACGGCCACCTCCCCGCGGCGGGCGGCGGTCTCGAGATCCTTCGCCGAGGCCACCTGCACGAGCTCACCCGGAATCAGGGCCTCGGTCGAGAGCCGGTAGAGCTCTTTGGCATGCTCCCACCCCCGTTCCGGATCGAGCGGGGCGGGCACATAGAGGGCGAAGACCAGCGCGTCCACCCCACCCTCGCGCAGACGGGGGAGATCGATGTGCCGGTCGGTGAGCCGCTGAGAGAGGTCCGCCGGCTCCTCCCAGAGCCGGGTGGGGACGTCGGTGTGGCCGTCGATGACGAGAGCTTCGCGGTGGAGGTCCATAGCGAGGGAAGTCTACCCGGAAAGTAAAACGCCCCTCTCCCGGACCGGGAAAGGGGCGAACGACCGTGGGAACGATCCGGAGGCGTTCAGGGCTTCTACTCAGCCTCCGCCTTCCGTTCGGGATGAAGGACGAGGAGAGTCGCCGGCCGGCCGGTGAAGCCGGTCAGGCCGTCGAGCCAGAGGGCGGAGCGCCCTTCGAGGGAGAGGGTGAGGGTCCCGTTGTTGCCCCCAGGGGTGGTGGCCCGCCACTCGATCCGGACATCCTGGAGCCGCTGGGCCACTTCCTGCCAGGAGCCCTTGCCGCCGGCTGCGACGAGACGCAGCTCGAGCGCCGCCGACGGACCGTTACGGCGGGCCTCGACGGCAAAAACCGTTCTGCCCTGCGCGTCGAGCGTGCCGGCGATGATCGACGGGGCGAGGTTCGGGATCGCCTGCAGCAGGCCGAAGTCGTAGGAGAAACTCAGGCTTGCCGGGTTCTGCACCGGCAGGACCACGGCGACCGACAGGCCCGCCGGCTGCCGGAAGGACCAGAGGGACGTGTCACCGGTCTCGAAACCGTCGAAGAAGATCTTCGGCAAGGTGTCGGTGTCGGTGGCGCTGTTGTTACCCGGCGTCGGATCGGTGACGCTGGCACCCGCCGCCACGGTCGCCGTGTTGACGATCGTGCCGGTGTCTCCGGCCGAGATCGTGCAGCTCACGGTGTAGGTGACGCTGCCGCCCGCGGGCAGATTGACGGTGTTGTTGATGTTGCCCGAGCCCGCCGCCGTGCAGGTACCCCCGCCGGATCCCGCGCAGGTCCAGGTGCAGGTGAGCGCCGCCGGCAGGCTGTCCGTTACCGTCGTTCCCGGCGCGTTGCTGGGTCCGGCGTTGGACGCCACGATGGTGTAGGTCGTCGACCCGCTCGGGGTCGCGGCCGTCAGGCTGTCGGTCTTGGTGATCGACAGGTCGGCGGACGCGGCGAGCGTGTCGCTGTCCGTCGCCGAGTTGTTGCCCGGGGTGGGATCGGTGACGCCACCCGGGGCCGTCACGGTCGCCGTGTTGGCGAGCGTACCGGTGGCGGCCGCCGAGATCGCGCAGCTCGCCGTGTAGGTGACGCTGCCGCCCGCGGGCAGGTTGACGCTGTTGTTGATGTTGCCCGAGCCGGCCGCCGTGCAGGTGCCACCGCCCGAACCGGCGCAGGTCCACGTGCAGGTCAGCGAGGCCGGGAAGGTATCGGCCACCGTCGCGCCCGTGGCGTTGCTCGGTCCCGCGTTGGACGCGGTGACGGTGTAGGTCACCGAGCTCCCCGGGGCCGCCGTGGTCACGCCGTCGGTCTTGGTAATGGCCAGGTCGGCGCTCGCCGCCAGCGTGTCGCTGTCGGTCGCCGAGTTGTTGCCGGGGGTCGGATCGGTGACGCCACCCGGGGCCGCCACCGTCGCCGTGTTGCTCAAGCTTCCGGTAGCGGCGGCCGAGATCGTGCAGCTCGCCGTGTAGGTCACGCTGCCGCCGCTCGGCAGGTTGACGATGTTGTTGATGTTGCCCGAGCCGGCCGCCGTGCAGGTGCCGCCACCCGAGCCGGCGCAGGTCCACGTGCAGGTCAGCGAGGCCGGGAAGGTGTCCGCCACCGTCGCGCCCGTGGCGTTGCTCGGTCCCGCGTTGCTCGCCGTGATGGTGTAGGTCACCGAGCCGCCGGGGGTGGCCGTGGTCACGCCGTCGGTCTTGGTGATCGCCAGATCGGCGCTCGCCGCCAGCGTGTCGCTGTCGGTGGCCGAGTTGTTGCCCGGGGTCAGATCCGAGACCCCGGCGGGCGCCGTCACCGTCGCGGTGTTGCTCAAGCTTCCGGCGGCGGCGGCCGAGATCGCACAGCTCGCCGTGTAGGTCACGCTGCCGCCGCTCGGCAGATTGACAGTGTCGTTGAGGTTGCCCGAACCCGCCGCCGTGCAGGTGCCGCCACCCGAACCGGTGCAGGTCCACGTGCAGGTCAGCGAGGCCGGGAAGGTGTCGGCCACCGTCGCGCCCGTGGCGCTGCTCGGTCCGGCGTTGGACGCGGTGATGGTGTAGGTCACCGAGCCGCCGGGGGTGGCCGTGGTCACGCCGTCGGTCTTGGTGATGGCCAGATCGGCCTGGGCGCCCAGCGAGTCGCTGTCGGTCGCCGAGTTGTTGCCCGGGGTGGGATCGGAGACCCCGGCGGGCGCCGTCACGGTCGCCGTGTTGCTCAGCGTGCCGGTGGCGGCCACCGAGATCGCGCAGACCGCCGTATAGGTCACGCTGCCGCCGCTCGGCAGGTTGACGCTGTCGTTGAGGTTGCCCGAGCCGGCCGCCGTGCAGGTGCCGCCAACCGAGCCGGCGCAGGTCCACGTGCAGGTCAGCGAAGCCGGGAAGGTGTCCGCCACCGTCACGCCCGTGGCGTTGCCCGGGCCGGCGTTGGAGGCGGTGATCGTGTAGGTCGTCGAGCCGCCCGGAGTGGCGGAGGTCACACCGTCGGTCTTGGTGATCGACAGATCCGCGAGGCTGAGCACCGAGAAGCAGGCGGTGACGTCATTGAGAGTGGGCGTGACGGCGCTGTCGGTCGTCGAGAGGTACGCCTTGTACTCGAGATAACGGTTGCCGTTGAACTGGCTGAGGGACGCGCCGCTGGTGGTGAAGAACGTCGCCGCGGTGCCGTCGGGACCGACGAAGTTGAAGGGTCCGATGTTCGAGTTGCTGGCGGCGACCTGGAAGCGGAGCGCCGTGTTGGCCGGGGTGGCGGCGTTCCAGGAGAGCGTCGTCCAGGTCGGCGTGAATCCGACCGGCGGGTTGCTGTCCTTGAGGGACGAGACCTGGTCGCCGGACAGCGCGAAGCCGGTCTGCATGTAGGCCTTGAAGTTAAAATCTCTGGTCGAATCGGCGGTCCACGTCGCGCCGTTATCGGTCGAGATGACTCGCTGCCCGTTGGCATAGGTGCTGGGACTGGAACGAATCCAGAAATATCCCCCGACCGAGGGGTTAGCCACAGGCCGCAGAATCAGAGCGTATTGCGTTCCGGACGTCAGGGTTGGCGGCGCGCCAAAGCTGCCTGTGTAGTAAACGCCTGACCCATTTGAAAAGCCGGAGATGGTCGCAGTTGCGAGGTCGGCGCCGGTGGGGAGACCACCGCTCGTGCTACGAATTGAAAGCGTCAGGTTAGGTGTGGTGCCTGTGCACGCGGAGCAAAAGAGCTGGACATCCACCTTTACGAGCTTACCCGTAATGGCCGGAATAAAGGTCTGTCCGCCCCAACTGGTGGTAGCGAAGCTCGTCCCGGTCGTAGTACCGGCCGTGTTCTGCTGGTCGATGTTGGCGGCGTTCAGCAGGATGACGTCGCCCGGGCTGGTGGTCAGATCGACGTTGGTCGGCACGCCGGTCTGGAAATCCGCCTGGGTCGTGTCGGTGGGGCAGGCGCTGGCCGCCGCCGCCCCCAGCGAGAAGTCTTTCGTCGTCGTCGCTCCGTCGGTCACCACGATGCTGGTGACCGTGCTCGAGTTGTAACCCGGAGCGCTCACCGTCATGCTGGGGTAGGTGCCGGAGGGGATGGACGCGAAAGAGTAGAAGCCGGCGGCGTTCGTGGTCGCCGTCCGGCTGCCGAAGGCCACAGTCGCGCCGCTGATCGGAGCGCCGCCGACCGTCGCGGTGACGGTCCCCTGCACAGTGCCGTTGGTGGCCGGAGTGCAGGAGGGGAACTGGAACGACCCGACGCGGGTCTGCCAGTTGCCGCCGGTCGTGATGTAGTACTCGTTGGTGTACCAGAAGGTGCAGCCGTCGGGGTCGAGCGACATGGCGCTGTAGTCCCCCCACCGGGTGCTGGTGTTCTGCGATCCGGTGCCCTCGACCAGCGAGGTCTCCGTCTGGGGGAGGGTGTTCACGGGGTCCGTGGACAGCCGCCCCACATAGCGGATCGCCGGCATGAGCGTGCTGCTCGAGGCGCTGTAGCCGATGGCCATGTCCCCCGCGCGGTCGACGGCGAGGCTGGGCATGTAGCGGTTGACCGTGGTGTCCGGGGCGTGCGTCGCCGCCTGCGTGGTGTTCGCCGCCACCGTTCCGCCGGTCACGGTCACCTGGTAATAGCGGGGGGCCGCGGTCGCCGCGGCGCCGCCGAGAACGGTGTGGGTGTTCCACAACGACTCGACCCCGCCGATATTCGTGTACTGGTTCTGCATCATCAGCCGGATGCCCAGCGTGTCGTTCGCGTTGCCCCCCTGGGCCGGCACGGTGGCCGGCGGGCTGCCCCAACTCGCGGGCACCAGCACCAGAGAGGGACCGGTGAACGTGGAGAGCGAGATGCTGTTCCAGTCGACGTGGAACTTGTAGACGGAGACCGCGTTGGTGAACTGCCAGACGACGCTGAAGTAGTTCGGCGACCCCGGCGGCGGCGTGCCCGTCTGTAGGCGCGCGTTGGCCGGGAGCACGGTGAACTCGGCCGCCGGCGGGCTGAACTGGACCACCTGAATGGTCGGATTGCCGGCATACATCTGGGCCTTGTTGAGCGCCCACACCCGGGATCCCTGGAAAGACGCGCCCGCTGGGAAGCCGAACATGTTGGCCGACATGTAGATGCCGTCCGGCCAGATCCCCATCTTCGGGTAATCGCCCAGGGCGTCGGTCAGGTGCAGCGAGTAGTAGTTCCATCCGCCGGTGACCGGGTCGCCCGTCTTGGAGACCGCGAAGCACTGGTAGGCGCCCGGCGGGCTGATGACGTTGTTGGAGCCATCGAGCTGGAAGGCGAAGTCCGAGATGACCCAGCGGTCCTCGAACGTGTCGTAGAGGATCACGGGATCGCCGAAGTTCTCGGTATCGCACAGGTTGCCGAAGTTGCCCTGGCTCATGAAGGTGTCGAAGGTGAACGCCGCCACCCGGACGCTGTCGGACTTGCGGTAGATGCCGAGGGAGCTGTTGACCGACTGGATGTAGTAGACCGGCCCCACGTCGCCGACGGTATCGGGCGGGCGCCCGGCGCCCCAGTTGGCGAAGTCGAGGCCGAGGAAGTTCGCGATCGGCGAGGGCGCGGCGGCCTTCAGCCCCGGCACCGAGGAAACGGCGGGCTCCTTGGGGGCTCCCGGGAGCTCTGTCCGGTCGATCTCCGGCTCCTCGCGCTCGGGCCGCTCCCGGAGCTTGGGCTTGGTCAGGGGCAGGGTGCGCAGGTCCACCGCCGTGCTCCCGGCCCGCCTCATCGTGAGCTCGACCGGCCGCCCGTCGGGCTTCGGAGCCGACGGGGCCGGATCGTTATCGGCTTGCACGGAATCCTGGGCCGCGGCGGTGCCGGGGTTGACGAACAGCAGAAGGATCAACAGTGCACAGAATGGGCTCAGGGCCAGACGGGCCTTCGCGCCTCGCAGGGTAGGCATGGCAGAAACTCCCCTCCCAAGGGAAAAACCAGAAGCTCTGGGGTTGTAAATTTTCAGAGATATCCTAGCAGGCCCTTTGTAGGCGTGTCCATGGTGGCCGGAGACTCTTCGCGGCCCGGGGGACGCCGGCGGGGAATTCGGCCCGGTGAACATCTGTTGAAACGAACGAACCGGGCCGCCTTGTCAGATCGCCAACGATCCACTAGGATGTCGGGTTCTTGGACACAGACCCCTCCGGGGAAACCACGAAAAAGAGAGAAGGATCGACCGTGAAGAAAGACATCCATCCGCAGCTTCACATGGTGACCGTCCATTGCGCGTGCGGTAACACCTTCGAGACCCACTCCACCAAGGACGAGGTGCGCCTGGAGATCTGCTCCGCCTGCCATCCGTTCTTCTCCGGCAAGCAGAAGCTGATCGACACCGCCGGACGCGTCGAGCGCTTCCAGAAGCGGTACGCGGCGCAGGGCCGCCGGTAGGATCCACAGGCTCCCCGGCACCCCGCCGGGCCGGGGTGGAGACTTCTCAGCATGCGTTCTAGCAACAGCCCCGAGGGCGAGCTGCTGGTCGGCGGCCAGGCTTTGATCGAGGGAGTGATGATGCGCTCCCCCGGCGCCTATGGCGTGGCTGTCCGCCGGCCGGACGGCTCGATCGCCTTCCAGCGCGGCAAGGTGGCGAGCCTCGCCAGGCGCTATCCGTTCCTGAAGCTGCCGGTCCTGCGCGGCGTCGCGGTGCTCTTCCAGTCGCTCGCGCTCGGCATCCGCTCGCTCAATTTCTCCGCCGAGCAGGCGATGCCGGAGGCCGAGAAGAAGGCGGAGCCCGTCCAGGACGCCAAGGCGGCCGGCGACAGCGGCGACAAGTCCAACTGGGCGATCGCCGGCTCGATGGCGGTCGGCCTCGGGCTCGGCGCCGTGGTCTTCCTCCTGGTTCCGCTCTGGCTGACCCGGCTCTCGGAGACCTACCTCTTCGGCTCGCTGTCGAGCCTGGCGTTCAATCTGGTGGACGGCGCGCTGCGGGCCCTGTTCTTCCTCGCCTACATCTTCCTGATCTCGCGGATGAAGGACATCCACCGGGTGTTCCAGTACCACGGGGCGGAGCACAAGGTGGTCTTCGCGTGGGAAAAGCAGGTGCCGCTGACGGTCGAGAACGCCCGCGCGCAGAGCCGGCTCCATCCGCGGTGCGGCACCAGCTTCCTGCTCTTCGTGCTGCTGGTCTCGATCCTGGTCTTCTCGTTCATCCCGAAGACGCTGCCGTTTCTATTGATGTACGGCGGGCGGCTGCTGCTGGTGCCGGTGATCGCCGGGCTCTCCTACGAGGTGCTGCGCTTCACGGCCAAGCACCAGGCGGCCCCGCTGTTCGCGCTGCTGGTGGCGCCGGGGCTCGCGCTGCAGCGGATCACCACCCAGGAGCCGACCGACGACATGCTGGAGGTCGCCATCGCCGCGCTCGAGGAGGCGCTGCGCGAGGACGGCATCCTGCAGGATCACGAGATGCCCCGGATGGCCGCCGACCCGGTCGCCGTCGCGGCCGCCGGGGCGTAAAACATAGACTCTGGAAAGATCATGATCGAGAAACTCGCAGAGATCGAGAAGACCCATCAGGAGCTGACCCAGCGGCTCTCCGACCCCGCCGTCTTCTCGGACCCCAAGGTGTACCGGGAGGTGAACAAGACGCTGTCGGAGATCGATCCGGCCGTCCGCCTCTACCGTGAGTACGTCAAGGTCCGCAGGCAGCGGGAGGAGAACGACGAGCTGCTGGCGTCGCTGGCCAAGGACGACGACCTGTACGAGATGGTGCAGGAGGAGAAGCAGCAGCTCATCGCCCGGGTCGCCGAGCTCGAGGAGCGGCTCCGGCTCGAGCTGACCCCCAAGGACCCCAACGACGAGCGCAACGTCGTGCTAGAGATCCGCGCCGGCACGGGGGGCGACGAGGCCTCGCTGTTCGCCGCCGAGCTGTTCCGCATGTATACGCGCTACGCCGAGCAGCAGGGTTGGCGGGTGGAGGTGATCGACCTCTCGGAGTCCGGAGCGGGGGGGATCAAGGAGGTCTCCGCCATCGTCGAGGGGCGGGGCGCCTACAGCCGCCTGAAGTACGAGGGGGGCGTCCACCGCGTGCAGCGCGTCCCCGCCACCGAGTCCGCCGGACGCATCCACACCTCGGCGGTGACCGTGGCGGTGCTCCCCGAGGCCGACGAGGTGGAGGTCGAGGTCGACGAGAAAGACCTCCGGATCGACCGCTTCTGCGCCTCCGGCCCCGGCGGCCAGGGGGTGAACACGACCTACTCGGCCGTGCGGCTCACGCACCTCCCCTCGGGCCTCGTGGTCTCCTGCCAGGACGAGCGCAGCCAGATCAAGAACAAGGCGAAGGCGCTCCGCGTGCTCAAGGCGCGGCTCTACGAGATGGAGCGCGAGAAGGCCGATTCCGCGATGAGCGAGGAGCGCCGCAAGATGGTGGGCTCGGGCGACCGCTCGGAGAAGATCCGCACCTACAACTTCCCCCAGAGCCGGGTGACGGACCATCGCATCGGACTGTCGATCCATCAGCTCCCGACGGTCATGGAAGGCAACCTCGATCCCCTGATCGAGCCGCTCAACGCCCACTTCCAGGCCCAGAAGATGGAAGAGCAGTCGCGGGCCCACTGAGCCGGCGCACCCCTCCCCACGAACGGGTGCCCTTCGGGGCGCCCGCGAAACATTTTTCCTCCGTCCGTCATTTACTCCTAGCTAAACAGTTTGGAGCGGCTTCGCGTATATAGCTCCAGACCTCAACTAGGAGAAACGAATCCATGAAGAAGCTCGCTGCATTTGTCCTGGTGGCCCTGATGGCCGCCCCCGCCCTGACCGCCCAGATGGGAGTGCCGACGGAGTCCATGGGAGGCCACTTGAAGTCTCCCGAGGAGAAGTCCCTGGAAGCCTACGCCCGCGGCGTCAAGACGATGAAGAAGGCCAGGGAGGAAAAGGATCACGACAAGCAGATGAAGCTCTACACCCGGGCGAAGGACGAGTTCTCGAAGTCGGTGGGATACACCGGCCACTTCGAAGGCTACCTGGCGCTCGGGCAGGCCTTCCTCGCGCTCGGCCAGCGGCAGTCGGCCCTGGAGGCGTGCAACCAGGCCCGGTCGATGAAGCCCGCCTCCGAGGAGGCCCAGGGCTGCGTCCAGGAGGCGCAGAAGGCGCCCGAGAGCGGCGAGGCCAAGCCGGCCGGCGGGCAGTAGCCCCGGAACGGGCCTCAGGAGTGAGGCCCCGCCAGTTTCCAGACCGCGGCCACGGTCAGCTCCGCGATGCGGTGGAGCTCCTCCGGAGTCAGGTACTCGTCGGTGCCGTGGCCGCGGTAGTGCTTCATGTCCTCGGCGGGTCCGAAATCGACCCCATCCTTGAACAGCCGGGCCTGGGTGCCGCCGCCGATCGCGATCGGCCGGCCGGGGGAGCCCGTGACCTCTTTCCAGACGTCGAGCAGCCCGGAGACCAGCGGCCCCTCGGCCGGGGCAAGGTGGGGCTGGCTCGCGAGATTCACCTGGACGTCGATCCCGGCGCCGGTGCGGCGGGTGAAGACGGCGGCGCGGTCGGCGAGCTGCTTCTCGATGAAGTCCTTGGCGATCCCGCGCGGATAGCGGATGTTGATCTCGGCCACGGGGGCACCCTTGTCCTCCCGCAGGAAGGAGAGGTTGGAGGTGAGCTCCCCCATCACCGGATCGCGGTGGGCGAGGCCGAGCGCGAGCGCGTTCGTCTCGGTGCCGACGGCGACGCCGGTGAAGCTGGCGAGAGCCCCCCAGGAGTCCATCCGCAGCTCCAGGGTGGCGAGGAACGAGGTGAGGTCCCCGAGCGCGTTGTGGCCGCTCGCCGGCTCGGACGAGTGGCCGCCGCGCCCCTCGGCGGTGACCTTGAAGAGCTCCCCCTCGCGGCCGACGATCAGCTTTCCCTCGGGATGGGAACGGCTCCAGAGGCCGGCGCTCCGCGTGAGCTCGGCCTCGGCGCCGGCGCGCTCCTCGGGAGTCCCGGCGCGCTCGAGGAGCGCCTCCCCCCGTTCGGCGATGATCGACATGCCGCTGCCGCCGCTCATCCTGACGACCCGCCACGCCCCCGGCTTGGGAGCGGCGACCGGCTGGGCGCGGAAGGTGAGGATGCCGTACCCCTTCTGGGCGTGGGTGACGGGATAGCCGGCGTCGAGGCCGACCGTCCGCTCCGGCATCGGGGCGCGCGCGAGGTAGTAGGGGATCTCGTCCCAGCTCGACTCCTCGGCATTGGCGATCAGCAGGCGGACGGTCGAATCGAGCGGCCAGCCGGCGTCCTGAAGCGCCGCCAGGGCGTAGAAGGCGGCGACGATCGGCCCCTTGTCGTCCTCGGTGCCGCGGCCGATGATCCGGCCGTCCACGAGCTTCGCCTCGAACGGGGGGGACGACCACTTCTGCCCCTCGACTCCCTGGACGTCGCCGTGGGTCAGGAGGGCGAGGACGGGCTTCGGCCCGGACAGCGTCAGCTCTTCCATCCGCCCGTCATAGCTCTTGAACGAAAAGCCGCGCTCGCGGGCCCGCTTCTCCAGCCACTCCCGCTGGCGCACGAACTCCGGGGCGTTCCAGTTCTCCCTCCCCTCGACGACGAAGGTCTGGAAGGCGACGAGCTCGCGGAGATCGGCGACCATCCGCTCGCCATAGCGGGCGAGGGTATAGCGCCGCAGCAGGCAGGAGGCGAGCCCGGCGTCGGCGGCTCGCACGGGGGCCGCGGAACGCAGGCCGGCGATCCGCGCGCCCAGCTCCTTCGCGCCGGCCGCGCCCGCCGCCTTGGCGGCGGCTCGCTGGAAGGCGTCGAACGCCTGGCGCCCCGGAGCGTCCGGCCCCGGAGCGTCCGGCCCCGGCAGCGCGCGGGCGGCGGCCGCGAGATAGGGATCGGCCTCCTTGCAGCCGGCCGTCTTCTGGGCCGTCAGGGGGAGGCAGGAAGGGAACAAAAACGTCAGGGCGAGGATCGTCAGGGCTCGTCGCATGGGCTCTCCGGAAAGACTTCTTCGCGATCTTCTATCACAGGGTGAGGAGTAGAATTTCAGCAAGGAGGTTCCAGATGCCCATCGACTTCGCGCCTCTCTGTCTCGGCGCCCTCCTGCTCGGGGCGCTCCCCCTCGCGGCCAGGCCGATCCGCGTCTCAGGGCAGATCCAGGGACCCGCCGGGGTCCGGGTCGAGCTCCTCCCCCAGAGCGGCGCGCCACCGGTGGCCACCGCCACGACGGACTCGTCGGGCCTCTTCGAGCTGACCGTGCCGGAGAGCGGCTGCTTCCGGGTCCGAGCCCAGGTGGAAGGGCATTTGAGCCTGGAGATACCGGTGCTGGCCGTGGTCGAGGACGTCGACCTGATGCCGGCCTTCACCATTCCGCTCTCTGACCCCAAGGCGCAGGAAATCATAGGGAAGGACGCTACAGGCGGTTGGGTCTTCGCCGCTCCGGCTCACCCGGCCGCACAGCCTCCCCCGGCCACGCCGCGGCTCGTCCAGGGGAAGGTGAGCGACGCCAAAGGATCCCCGGTTCCCGGAGCCCTGGTCTGGAGCGAAGGCTCGCCGGCCATCCCGTTCGTCAGGGCCGGAGCGGAGGGAGCGTTTCAGATCCGCCTGCCGGCGAGCGGCGCGGTACGGCTTCGGGCCGTCGCCGCGGACTACCTCCCCTCCGACTCCCGGGAACCGTCCGCCGAGGGAGCGGGCGTCGCGCTGAAGCTCGAACCGGCGGGCTCGATCGCCGGCCAAGTCGTGGACGCGGCGGGCCACTCGCTCGCCAAGGTCCAGATCGGGGTCCTGCCGGTCCAGTGGACGGAGGGGCGTTCGCCGCGGTACGGCACGACCTGGAGCCGGGCCGACGGCCGCTTCCGCCTTCCTTCCCTTTCGCCGGGAGAGCGCTATGAGCTGACGGCGGCCCTGGAGGGGTTCGCTCCCGTTTCGCGGCAGGCGGCCGCCCTTACCCATCCCGTGCCGATGCGGCTCGTCCTCGAGCGGGGCGCCACGGCCTTCGGACGGGTTCTCGACTGGGAGAACCGGCCGGTGCAGGGCGCCGAGTTGGCCATCTCGCCCCCGAGCGAGGGGATGTTCAGCGATCAGTTGAACATGGGGTACGAGGAGACGGTGGCCCAGGCGACCTCCAATCCCGAGGGGAGGTTCGAGATCCAGCATCTGAACCCCGGCAGATTCCAGTTGCGGGTGAGGCGCAAAGGCTTCGCGCCGTTCGCCCTCCCCGAGGTCGAGATCCCGCCGCGAACGGCACGGGTCGATCTGGGCACCCTCACGCTCGACCGTGGCCTGACGATCGAGGGGCGGGTGACCGACCCGCGCGGCGTGCCGCTGCCGGATGTCGACGTGAGCCTGAACACGCAGATCACGATTCTCGCCATGGGACCCGACAACCAGGATTCTCCCGCAAAGGTAGAGACCGGCCCCGACGGCCGCTTCCGCTTCGACGACCTGCGCCGGGGAGCGAAATTCGAGCTCAGGGTGGAGCGCCAGGGCTACGTGCCCGCGTCGGTCCGGGTGGACGTCCCGGCGCAGGAACCCCTGGCGATCGAGCTGAAGCCGGGCCGGACCCTCGCCGGCCGGGTGACGGGTGTCGCGGGGGAGCCGGTCCGGAACGCCATCCTCGCTCTTCGTGAAAAGAGAGAGTTCCGGCTGCCGGAAGGTCTGCCAAAAATCGATGGCTGGCGCCATCTCGGGATTACCGATGAGGAGGGGGAGTTCCGCGCCGAGGGGGTACCGCCGGGCACGGCGGAGCTCTCCATCTTCGCCTCCGGGTATCGCTCCAGTCAGCCTCCGGGCATCACGGTTCCGGAAGACAGGGACGTCGAAGGCCTGGAGATCGCCCTCGAGAAGGCGAGCGTCCTGGAGATCCGCGTGCTCGACAGCCGGGGGAAGCCGGTCGACGGCGCCTGGATCGAGGTGCAGCCAACGGATTCGCCGGCACTGGAGAGGCGAGGGCGGACAGATGCCGAAGGGCGCTGCCTGATGGATATCGAGCCGGGCCGCTACGAAGTCTCCGCCCGATCCGAGGAACAGGGGCATGCCCGGGCCACCCTCGACGCGACGGCCGGTGTCACCGCGCGCGACCTCGTCCTCGCCAAGGGGGTCGAGGTCGCGGGCCGGGTGAGCGACGAGAGCGGAGAGCCCGTGCCGGGTGCCAGCCTCTCTCTCCGGCCGGTGGGAAAGGGTGCCGCCCTCACGGCGCACGCCGCCGCCGACGGCACCTTCCGGTTTCAGTCCGTCGGGGACGGGACGTTCCGGCTGGCTGGCAGCGCGCCGGACTTCGCCGAGACCTTCGCGCCCGCAGAGGTCCAGGTCGCGGGCCAGGAGGTCCGCGGGCTCGACCTGCGGCTCTCCCGGGGCGCCACGCTGACGGGAAAAGTGCTGGGGCTCGACCCCGAAGAGCTGGGGAGCGTCCTGGTCCTCGCCGTGCGCCCTGACCAGGCATCCCTCGAGCCCCTGCGCGGACGAGTCGACAGCCAGGGGCGGTACAGGATCGAAGGCCTTGGGTCCGGAGACTGGCAGGTAGTCGCCCACCTGTTGAAAGGGCGCAGCCTTCTGGAACCCCTCCAGATCGCCACCGGCCGCCGGGAAGCCATCCTCGACCTCCGGTTCCAGACCGGCTTCACGCTCTCCGGCCAAGTGCTGGTGGATCGGGCTACGCTCGCGGGGGCCCAGGTCCAGGCGTTCACCCGCGACCGGAGCGTCCAGGCGCAGACCGGAGCCGACGGCCGCTTCCAGGTCTCGAATCTCCCCGCCGGCCGCTACAACCTGAGAGTCCTGGATTCCGAGCACGGATTGAGCGCGACGAGGAGCGTCGAGGTCACCGGGGACCAGGCGGTCACCCTCGAGCTCGCGACGGGCGGCCTGCGCGGAAGGGTCTCTGCGGCCGGCGAGCCGGTCGCCAGCGCTTTCATCCGATTGGAAGAAGCCATTCCCGAAATGCCCTACCCGATCCGGATGCCCGGCGGGACGAGCGACGCCGCCGGCGCCTTCGAGATCCCCCGGATCTACGCCGGGACGTACAGGATCATCGTCGAAAAAGAGGGGTTCGCGGCCTACACGGCGAACGTCGAGATCCGCCCCGGCGCCCCGACGCCGGTCGCGATCGAGCTGAGGCCGGAGTGAGGTTCAAGATCATGGCCGTACCTCTCAGGTTCTTCAGGTTCTCCGCTCTTCTGCTCCTGGGGGTCTCGCTCCCCCTCGCCGCGGAGCCGATCCGCGTCTCGGGGCGGATCCTGGCCAGCGCCGAGCAGGGGCTGGCCGGCGCCCGGGTAGAGCTTCTCCCCGCCTACGAGGGGTATGCGGAGACCGTTCAGCGTCTGGGGAAACCGGAGGAAGCGACGCCGCTCGCCGTTGCGCGGACCGATGCCGAAGGCTTCTTCGCCCTCGACGCGCCGGAGAGCGGCTGTTTCCGGGTGCGGGTCCGGGCGGACGGGTATGCGCCGGAAGAGCACCCGCTGCTCCCCCTGGTGGAGGACGCGGACCTCCCCGCCACCTTGCTGGGCCATGCCGAACGCCGCGAGGTCCGCGCGGTGGATCGCGACGGGCGCCCCCTCCCCGGTATCCGTTTCCGCGGCTCGGTGGACGATTCGAGCGGGTTCATGCCGCCCCCGTCCGTTCAAACCTGGAGGCTCTCCGGGAACCCTGGCCTTACGGGAGCGGACGGAAAGGGGATTCTCCCCTGGACCTCGCAGCTCGGACCGCCGCGGGTCCTCGTGATTTCCCCTCTCCTGCTGGGGCAGTCCGCCGCTCCGCGCGATGGGGAGCCCATCACCCTCAGACTCTCTCCCGGCCGGGCGTTCCGGATCGAGGTCCGCAGTGAGGACGGCACGCCGGTGCCGGGTGCCGTGGTCCGCTGGCGTGACGAGCCCCTGGGCCTGACCGGCCCCGACGGCCGCCTGGAGATCGCCCTCCTCGGAGACAGCTCCGCGCTGACGGTCGAGACCCGGGAGGGGTGGAAGGCGCGGGTCGCGGTTCCGCCTCCCGGCTCATCGCCGGCCGGCGCCGCGCCGCCGCTGGCGATCGTGAAGGTCCTGCCGCCCCGGATCCTCACCGGCCGGGTGGTCGACGCGGGGACCGGAGCGCCTCTCGTGGACGCGCTCGTCTGGAGTGGAGAAACCCAGGCCGGAGGGGGCAAACCTTCCGCGCCGCCCGTCCACACAGGACCGGACGGCGGCTTCCGGATCGCCGTCCCAGCACTGGGCGCGACCTCCCTGCGGGCCGCGGCGGCCGGCCATGGGCCGGAGAGCCGGTCCGTGCCGCTGGACTCGTCCGCTCCCACCCTCCTGAAGCTGAAGCCGGCGGCGCGTCTCTCCGGCGTGGTGGTGGACGCGGCGGGCCGGCCGGTCGCCGGGGCCGATCTCTCGCTGGGGGATATGGGTTTCAGCCGGAACGGCTTCGCCTGGAGCCGGTCCGATGGCCGATTCCAGATCTCCGGACTGCCGTTCCGGATGAGCGGCAAGATCAGCGCCCACCGGAGCGGGTTCGCGCCGGCGTCCGTCCCCACCCAGACGCCGGCGCCCGGACAGCCCTCCCCCCCTCTCCGCATCGTCCTCGGCCAGGGCCTCACCCTCTCCGGACAGACGGTCGACGAGGGGGGGCGTCCGATAGCCGGCGCCGAGGTGATCCTCGGGGGAGGGGTGGAT
>Ga0268266_10001952_pt1 | contig 23182 bp, 17 predicted proteins | sample KBSS13metaG_FD_190356 | JGI IMG/M metagenome (GOLD analysis project Ga0268266, IMG submission 190356) | Switchgrass rhizosphere microbial communities from Kellogg Biological Station, Michigan, USA - KBS S1-3 metaG (SPAdes) (version 2) | ecosystem: Host-associated > Plants > Roots > Rhizosphere... | reverse complement strand
GCGCTGCAATTCGAAGCCCAGACGCTGGAACCATGCGGCGTGCTCTTCAGCGCAGTCGGCCTCGCGCTGGCTCACCGCCAGAGACTCTGGCACCAACAACGGCTGACCGCTTAGGCCTTCGCTGGCCATGGCGATTTTCAGGCGTTCATACATGATCCGCTCGTGGGCGGCGTGCATGTCCACCAGCACCAGTCCTTGGGCGTTCTCGGACAGAATGTAGATGCCTTTGAGCTGCGCCAGGGCATAACCGAGCGGCGGAATATCTTCCTGACCGGCCGGCAATGCGTTGGCATTGGCCTCAGGCAGCGGCGCGAAAAACTCGCGATATGCGGCCTGCGCCTCAGCCGCCGGCGGCACCGCCGATTGCGGGCGCGGCGTGTATTGATACTGATAAGCACCGCCGGCGCTGGCACCGGACGAGGTGTTGAACGCCGGCTGCGCCTGCGGTTGCTCCAGCAGCGCATTGGCCGCCAGACGCATTTCACCCTGCGGGCCGAACTCACCGGCATCCAGGCCCGTTGGCCGCACGACGGCTGTGGTCACGGAACCGGCAAGCTGATCTTCCGGCCGCACATCGCCCAATGCGCGGTGCAAGGTGCCGTAAAGGAAGTCATGCACCATGCGCCCGTCACGGAAGCGCACTTCGTGTTTGGTCGGATGCACGTTGACGTCGACCGCCGCCGGATCGACCTCGAAGAACAGCGCAAAGGTCGGATGGCGGCCGTTGAACAGCACGTCGCGATAGGCCTGACGCACCGCGTGGGCGACCAGTTTGTCGCGCACCGCCCGGCCATTCACAAAGAAATACTGCAAATCCGCCTGGCTACGGTTGAAGGTCGGCAAACCGACCCAGCCCCACAGGTGCAAGCCGTTGCGCTCGATCTCGATCGGCAGCGCCTGCTCAAGGAAACCCGAGCCGCAGATCGCCGCCACACGGCGGGCGCGGGCCGCATCATCGTGGGCCTCGTGCAGGCTGAGGATGGTCTTGCCGTTGTGGCGCAAATGGAACGCCACGTCGAAGCGCGCCAGCGCCAGACGCTTGATCACTTCTTGCAGGTGATCGAATTCGGTTTTTTCGGTCTTGAGAAACTTGCGTCGCGCCGGGGTGTTGAAGAACAGGTCGCGAACTTCCACCGAGGTGCCGACCGGATGCGCTGCCGGTTGCACCCGAGGCGCCATGTCGCGACCTTCGGTTTCGACCTGCCAGGCTTGATCGGCATCGCGCGTGCGCGAGGTCAGGGTCAGGCGCGCCACGGAGCTGATCGACGCCAGTGCTTCACCACGGAAACCGAGGCTCATCACCTGCTCAAGATCTTCCAGATTGCGGATCTTGCTGGTGGCGTGACGAGCCAGCGCCAGCGGCAGGTCATCGGCAGAGATGCCGCTGCCATCGTCGCGCACCCGCAGCAACTTGACGCCGCCCTGCTCGACGTCGACGTCAATGCGTTTGGCACCGGAGTCGAGGCTGTTTTCCAGCAACTCCTTGATCACCGAGGCCGGGCGTTCAACCACCTCACCGGCGGCAATCTGGTTCGCCAGCCGTGGGCTGAGCAGTTCGATGCGGGCAGCGGCGTTCAGCACTTCGTTCATTCTTTGGACGCCAGTTCGGTGCCTGGAATGGTCAGGTGCTGACCGACTTTCAACTCATCGCTTTTCAGGTTGTTGGCCGCGCGCAACGTGGCCGGCGACACCTGATAGCGCACACCGATCATTGCCAGCGTTTCACCCGGGCCAACGCGATGGTCGCGAGGGCCTTGGGCGATCTTGCCGGAATCACGCAGCCAGGCGATGTAGGTGCCCGGTGGCGGGTTCTGCTGGAAGAACTGCCGTACGCCGCTGCTGATCGAACGCGCCAGCGCTTGCTGGTGGCTCGATGCCGAGAGCTTGTTGGCTTCGTTGGCGTTGGAGATGAAGCCGGTTTCGACCAGGATCGACGGGATGTCCGGCGATTTCAGCACCATGAACCCGGCCTGTTCCACGCGCTGTTTGTGCAGCGGCGTGACGCGGCCGATGTTGGTCAGGACTTTCTGGCCGACGTTGAGGCTGGAGGTCAGCGAGGCGGTCATCGACAGGTCGAGCAACACGCCCGCGAGCATGCGGTCCTTGTCGTCGAGGCTGACGTTGCCGGCACCACCGATCAAGTCGGAACGGTTTTCGCTGTCGGCCAGCCAACGGGCGGTCTCCGACGTTGCACCGCGATCAGACAGGGCAAACACCGAGGCACCGAAAGCTGCGGCGGATGGTGCGGCGTCGGCGTGGATCGAGACGAACAGGTCGGCGCCTTTTTTGCGGGCGATTTCGGTACGGCCGCGCAACGGGATGAAGTAGTCGCCGGTACGGGTCAGTTCGGCGCGGAAGCCTTTCATGCCGTTGACCTGACGCTGCAGTTCGCGGGCGATCTGCAGTACCACGTCTTTTTCACGCTGGCCGCGCGAGCCGGACGCACCCGGGTCTTCGCCACCGTGGCCGGCGTCGATCACGACAATAATGTCGCGCTTGCCGGCCGGAGCTGGCGGCAGCTTGATCGCAGGTTCGGTCGGGGTTACCGGCACCGCTGGCACGGTCGCCACCTGCGGCGTTGGCGCAGGCGGCGGTGCGGCGTCGGCCGGGTTGTCGAACAGGTCGACCACCAGACGGTTGCCGTACTGCGCGTTCGGCGCCAGCGAGAAGCTTTTCGGGGTGACGGCTTTCTTCAGGTCGATGACCACGCGCAGATCGGTCGGCGTACGCTGGGCCGAGCGCATCGCGGTGATTGGCGTGTTCGCGGTCTGCACATTCAGCGGAGCACCGAGGGTGGCGCCGTTGATGTCGATCACCAGCCGGTCCGGCGAGGTCAGGGTGAAGACGCTGTGCTGCACCGGGCCGCTCAGGTCAAAGACCAGTCGCGTGTTGTCCGGCGCCCGCCACAGGCGCACGCTGTTGACCTTCGAATCGGCCACAGCGTTGACGGTTACTGCCATCAACAACAGTCCAGCGGCAGCCACCAACGCGCGAAAGCGCATACCTAACCCCATCATTTAATTGGATTCCAATGCCAAAGCGGCACACCAGGCCTCGCCACGCGAGCCCTGGGATAAAATTTTCAGCGAACGCCCGCTGTCTTGCGGGCTAATGGTAATGGTCAGGTCAGGCTTTGGCAAAAAGCCTGCACCTTTATCGGGCCATTCGATCAGGCACATCGCGTCGTCTTCGAAGTAGTCGCGGATGCCGAGAAACTCCAGTTCTTCCGGATCGACCAGTCGATAGAGATCGAAGTGGAAAGCGCGGATGTCACCGATTTCGTAAGGTTCGACCAAAGTGAAGGTCGGACTTTTTACCGCGCCGACATGACCCAAGCCGCGAATGATGCCCCGTGAGAGCGTGGTTTTGCCCATCCCCAGGTTGCCTTCGAGAAAAATCAGGCCATGGCCCTGGGTCACGCGGGCGATTCGTGCGCCAAAGTCGCTCATGGCCTGTTCATCGGCCAGGTACAGGGTTACTTCAGACACGGTGCTTGCTCCTCCAACAACTGACGAATGGCTGGAATCAGATCACTGGCCGCCAGCCCACGGCCGAATTTTCCTTGTTGCAGACCGGCATTGGCGTGCAGCCAGACCGCCAGACACGCGGCATCGAAGCCGTCCATGCCTTGCGCCAGCAATGCACCGGTCAAACCGGCCAGCACATCGCCGAGTCCGGCGGTGGCCATGGCCGGATGGCCCTGATGACACAACGCCAGACGTCCATCGGGATGCGCGATCAGGCTGCCAGCGCCTTTCAACACCACAACCGCTGTATATTTTTTGCTCAATGCCAGCACCGCCGCCGGACGATCCGCTTGCACTTCTGCGGTGCTGATTCCCAGCAGACGCGCGGCTTCGCCCGGATGCGGGGTGATCACGCAATCCTTGGGCAACTCAACGAAACCGCTCGCCAGCAGGTTCAATGCGTCGGCGTCCCAGACTTGCGGCAGCGCGGCATTCGCGGCAGCTGACAACAGCGCCCGCCCCCAGCTAGCCTGTCCCAACCCCGGACCAACCACCAGTACAGAAACTTTCTCCAGCAAACTCATCAACTGATTGGCCGACGAGGTTCCGAGCGCCATGGCTTCCGGCACTCGCGTCAGCGCCGCCGGGACGTGTTCAGGACGGGTCGCCAGCGAAACCATACCCGCGCCACTGCGCAGGGCCGTTTCCGTGCTGAGCAAAATCGCCCCGCCAAACCCGTGATCGCCGCCGATCAGCAACACATGGCCGAAACGGCCCTTGTGCGAAGTCGGGGCTCGCGCCGCCAACCTTGGAAGATTAGCCGTGTTGAGCCGTTGGGCGATGACAGGAATGTCACGATAAATGTCGGCGCTGGCCTGCAAATCGTTAAATACCAATTGGCCGACATGATCCGCCGCGTCCCCGGTAAACAGGCCGATTTTCAGCCCGATAAAGGTCACCGTAAGATCAGCCTGCACAGCGGCGCCCAGAACATGCCCGGAGTCGGCGCTTAGACCTGAAGGGATATCGACGGCGGTTACCGGCAAACCGCTGGTGTTGATTGCTTTGATCGCCGACACGTAAGGCTCGCGAACTTCACCGCTCAACCCAGTACCGAGCAAGGCATCGAGAATGATCCCGCGCAATTCACTTTCAGCCTGCCAGGCCTGCACCGCGACACCTTCATTCAGCGCTTCGGCATGGGCCAGTGCGGCATCGCTCTGCAAACGCTGCGGATCGCCGACTGCCAACACCCGCACCTGCCAACCGGCTCGTTGCGCCATGGTCGCGACCAGATAACCGTCACCGGCATTGTTGCCATGCCCGGCCAGCACCGTCAGTTCAGTCGCCGACGGCCATTGCCGCACCAGCGCTCGCCACGTCGCATGCGCCGCGCGCTGCATCAATTCGAAGCCCGGCATACCGGCGGCGATCAGCCGTGCGTCGAGCTCGCGCACCTGCGCGGCACCATACAGCGCGTCGGGTAATTGATCTTTCGTGTGCGGCATGCGTCTTCGGGCTCCGATGTCTGGCAGAATTATACGCACCTCAGCTCCGGTTTCTCTCGTCTCATGTCCGCTATCACCACAGACCTGCCCGCCCTCGCCCAATCAATCAAGGATTGGGGCCGCGAGCTGGGCTTTCAGCAAGTCGGCATCAGCGGTCTGGACCTGGCCGAGCATGAGCAGCACCTCGCACGCTGGCTCAAGGCCGGCTACCACGGCGAAATGGATTACATGGGCGCCCATGGCAGCAAACGCTCGCACCCCGAAGAGCTGGTGCCGGGCACCTTGCGCGTGGTTTCGCTGCGCATGGACTACTTGCCGGGCGATACGCAAATGGCGCAAATGCTCGCGCAACCGGAAAAAGCCTACGTGTCGCGTTATGCCTTGGGCCGCGATTACCACAAATTGATCCGTAAACGTGTGCAGCAATTGGCCGACAAGATTCAGGCGCAGATCGGCCCGTTCGGTTTTCGCGCGTTTGTCGACAGCGCCCCGGTACTGGAAAAAGCCATCGCTGAACAGGCCGGGCTGGGCTGGATCGGCAAAAACACTCTGGTGCTGAATCGCAAGGCTGGCAGTTACTTCTTTCTCAGCGAATTGTTCGTTGATCTGCCATTGCCGGTGGATGAACCACACAGCAGCGAACATTGCGGGCGCTGCACAGCATGCCTGGATATCTGCCCGACCAATGCCTTCGTCGGCCCGTATGTGCTGGACGCGCGGCGCTGCATTTCCTATCTGACCATCGAACTGAAAAGCGCCATCCCTGAAGACCTGCGTCCGTTGATCGGCAATCGCGTGTTCGGTTGTGATGACTGCCAGATCGTCTGCCCGTGGAACCGTTTCGCCAAGCCTTCCGGGGAAAGCGATTTCAAGCCGCGGCACAATCTCGACAATGCCGAATTGGCTGAGCTGTTTTTGTGGGACGAAGAGAAATTTTTAGGTAGCACTGAAGGTTCGCCGTTGCGGCGAGCCGGGTATGAGCGTTGGTTGAGGAATCTGGCGGTGGGATTGGGCAATGCGCCTTCAACGATTCCGGTACTGGAAGCATTGAAGGCGCGACGGGATTATCCGTCAGAGTTGGTTAGAGAGCATGTGGAGTGGGCGTTGCGTCAGCATGTCCCTGACACACTGTAAAATCCTTTCGATCCACTTTTGCGGTGCGACCAATAGCCTGCACAGTCCGCTGGCCCGAGCATGTTGCCAGCCAATGAGTCAGCCCTCGTCGGAACTCTCCAGCCCACTGTCCACGCCATCGAACACTATATTCTGTTGGGGCACCCAGACATCGCCACCCACTTGAATCAGGACTTTTCTGTCTAAACCGGCGGCATTCATATAGTCAGTGACTCGTTGCAGGGTATCTTCATCCAGCGGATTGTTTCGAAAGTTATAGTTGACTTCCCAAACATCGGGCACGTCGAACAATTCCAGTGGCAAGTTCTTGATTCCATTACTCCCCAAATCTGCGTAGGCGAGACTCTCGATGTCAAACAGCCCGACTGGAACTTCGATCAGCCCTGTATTCGAAAGATAGAGACTGTCCAGGCGCCGCATGAAACTGATATCAGGCGCGAGGCCAAGCGGGTTGTCGCTTAAATCCAGAAGCGTCAAGTTTTCAATATGGGCGAGGCCTTCGACGGTTGCTTCGGAGAGTCGAATGTCGCAGTTGTCCAGTGTTAATGTCGCCAGTTCTCTCATTTGAAAAATTTCAACGGGAAACGTTTTCAGCGCAAAACCCGAGAGGATCAGATACCGCACGCCCGGAAAAGCTTCGAGAAAAGCGCTGCCACTCAGTGGCGAAGTGCTGGAGAGACTCAGTTCACGGACATGACTGAAGTCAGCCGATAAACGCGGCAGGCTTCCCAGCATATCCAGATCGTAATCAAGCGTTGACGGGGTGTAAGGGTTTACGGTTGTTGCCTTGCGAGACCAATTGGCTTGTAACTCCAGTGCGAAAAACTCTCTGTGGGCTCGCTGAGACTCAATCTCGGTCTTTGTCAGCGACAGCCCCGTGACGGGGTGGAGAGGCGGCACTTCTGCCACCCACGCTCCAAGGTCTTCCACCAGTGTGGAGAATTCCTTCTCCAGGCGAGCCACCGCGAGCAACGGATCGCCGCTAAATCGCTCGCTAAGCATGGTTGATCGGGCCTCCTCGGTCATGGTCGGGTACAGCTCGGCCAGACGCTCGTCTATCGTGGGAATCGACCCCTGCTGAAATTCCCCCTCACCGGACAACTCCCTGGCTCGTTCCACTGCTACCTGCCCGGGCAAGTCATCGTTGTCCGCCGGACGCCAGAACTTGCCCTCGGCATCCAGCTTCATCAGCGGGCCGGAAGCATTGAGTTCTCTGGCGACCGTGGCACGGTACAGACCGCTTTCGGCATCTTTGACCACTTGCACGAAATAGTCATCGGCAACGGCGACATACTGACGCTGCTTGCATAGCCGAATGCCCAACGCGTCGGCCTCACCGAGATTGTTCCAGGCACGTACCCAGTAGTCCCGGAACGCAGGTGCCGAAGCAGCCATTGCAACTCCCATGTAGGAAGTCATCGGGGTCACGCTGACCGACTGCGCTACGGCTTCAGTCGCCGACATGAGAAGAGGAGATTGCGCTACCTGATGCGAGACATTCGACGGGTGGGGCGGGCTGGTACGTAGCTGACGATGGGCCCCCCCAGCGCTGGAGTCGTTATTTTTTCCGAGGGAAGGTTTGATCTTTGGTGGTTTGCCAGACATAAGCTCTCATCCTTGATTTGATTGCACTGATCCAGCAGCTCTGCACAAGCAACGCCGGACATCGACACAAGTCATCCCTCTGGATAACTTGCCGATTGAAAGGAGCAGTCTATCGGGATGATTGCTGCGTGAAGATATACATAGATCTTCACGCAGCCCCGTTTTACTCAAGTGCAGAACCGAGCTAAATTCGGCAAATCACACTATTCGCGTATTTGCGTCAAATTCGTTTACAGACCTTTCAACTTCCTTTCACCGTGTGCCCAAACGCATGCGCCGTCACCGTCCGAGTATCTCTGTTCGCAAAAAATATAAAACGTTGGGCAGCACTTAGCTTGATTTCGGTTTGCCCCGTCGTGTTGACGAAAGCAGGGTCGTTAAGCTCTTTGGCATTGGCGCTGCGGAACGGGGTTAGCCCTCTATATTTAGTATTAGTTCCCAACATGCTAGCCGCGTCGGTTGGCGTCTTCCCCTCGTCGACGATCTCGGTCAGGAATCTTTTGGCCTTTCCAATTTCACGGTCATCTAATTTGCTAAAACCCTTAATGACACTCAAGTCGGCTTGCCCATCCACCTTCACGCCGTCAATCTCGAAAGTCCAAGGTTCTGGAGCAGCTCGCTGAGGGATTTTTTTGCCCCCGGGCTTGGTGAAGATAGCGAATTCCTTTTCAACGATTTTGACTGGCGGCTCGTCCGCAACCGTGGCGATGTAAGCACGGGCTCTACTGGTCTGTGACAAGGCCTTCTGGACCGCAAGCGCTCCCGCTGCTATCGAAGCGATTCCAAGACCAAGACTCACCCATCCAAGTATCGCTCCTGCCTGGGATTGTGAGTCGTAGGCATTTGCCACCTCACTGCCGATACCGGCAGCTCCCGATGCGACACCCAACCCCATGGCGAACAGGCCCAGTGGCGTGGCAGCCCCCATGGTCACAATACTCAATACAATCCCGATGAACCCCAATGCGATCCCGGCAATCGACTGCCAGGAAACATGGCCCGTTGGGTCAACCCTATTGATCGGGTCGCCCAGGCAGTAAGCGTACGCATTCAAACCACCCGCACGGAACGGACTCATGCTGTCGGGACTGGTGAAACGCATCAGCGTAGGGCTGTAGGCTCGGTAGCCGTTACCCAACAGATACAAGCCTGTGACCACATCGAGTTGCTCGCCATTGAAACCGGCCAGACTGAACAGACCACCGTCGACAGGACGATGCCCGTAGGGACTGTAGGTGCTGTCGACCCATTGCTCGCCATGCAAACGGGTCAACACGCTGTTCTGTTGATCAGTGCCAAAAATCCGGCTCCCCGCATCGGTCCCAAGCTGTTGATCCCCCAATATCAAGCCGTCATGGCGCACGACACTGCGCGAGTCATTGCCACGGACCTCGCTGCTGACTCTGGCGTTGTGGTAGTAGCGCTGCACATCCAGCATTCGCGGTTGCGACAACTCGACGAGCCGATCAAAGCCGTCGTAATGGTAACCACGCACCACTTCCCCTCGCGCATTGGTCACCTGCACCAAACGTCCAAAAGCGTCATATGTCAGGGCGCGTGCCTGATCATCCTTGATCATCCGACCGTCGGCGTCGTACTCCAGAACGATCGACGCCGGATAGTCGGCATGGGAGTGTGAGACGCCGATGAGCTGCGCCGGGTCAAGCGTGCTGAAACTGAAGGTGGTTACATTGACCCCCTGAGGAAACGTGGTTTGTAGCGTGAGAATGTTATCCAGAGCGTCGAAGGTAAAGATCTGCTGAACAATTTCCTTTCCGTACGGATCTCGCGGTCGCTGGCTGCCGCCGCAATCGTACTGAACCAGTCGCCCGCGCACGTCGTAAGTAAATTGCTCATCGCGCAACACGGCAGCGCCACGCGTCAACACCTTGCGCGCCAGTTTTCCGGTCATGTTGTAGCTGGAGGTCAGCGTCTGAGTGGGCAGCCCATTGACCTCGAAACTGCGGTTGGCTTCGCGCCCGATATCGTCATAAGTCAGACGCGTCTTCATTTGTCGCTTGGAGGAGGTATCGCGAGTTTCAATCGTTTGCAGCAAACCACGCTTGTCATAGGCGTAATCAGCCTGCACCGCACCTTGCTTGAACGTAGTTCTGCGCCCCCACTTGTCGTAACTGGTGTGGTGCTTTACACCCAGCACGTCCGTGTACGTCAGGGGTAGACCGGCAAATGAGTAAGTATGGGAAACGGTACGGCGCTGTTCGCCATATCGAGTGGTTTCCGATTTCAGACGTCCGGAGGGAAAGTACTCGAAATGACTCTCGCGATCTTCTTCGATACAGCTTTTGGTTCTTCCGCTCAGGGCTTCGTAGGTGAACCGCGTGCTCAACCCATCTTTGCCCTCCGCGGTCACGGCTTTGCGCTCAGTCAACACCCCTCCCAGTTCAGGCGCATGAACGAACTCGATTTTCTGACCCGTGGCGTCGGTGGTGAACTTGGGCAGACTGCGACCAGCCTCGAAACTGGCAACCGATTTACGCCCCCCCACTGAAATCTCCGTCACACGGTTCAAAGCATCGAAACTCTGTTGCCCCAATGACAAACCGGCCACTTTGATTTCCACTGGTAACTCATCGCAGCTATGGGCGGCAAACGTGGTTTCCACGGCATGCCCGTCCGGGAGAACACTGCGAACCATCCGGGAGAACACGTCATATTCGTAGCGGGTCTTGTTACCTGCCTGATCGGTCTGGCTCAGGGTTCGGCCCAACCCATCGTATTCAAAAACGGTTTTACCCAGGCTCTGATCCTTGAGATCGAATACCTCGATGCTGTCCGGCTTGCTGAAGTCATTGATGATCGTCACGGTCTTGCCAAAACCGTGCTGCCAGGCCTTCTGCTGCCGGCCCACCGGATCAAACTCGATATGTTCGATTCGACCGTCGCAATGACGGGTTTCCCTGACATTCCCCCAGTCATCGTAAAGCGATTGGGTTTTAACCGGTCGTGCAACGCCTTCCCACCAATCCGAGTGGGTTTGCTCCACCAACCGCCCGACCTGATCATGGACAGCGGCAAAGACTGTACGCATTGGACTTCCCCCCGAATGATCCGGGTTGTCGCGGTCCTTTTCCTGAATGCCGATCACCCGCCCCAGCGCGTCATAGCTGACATCCTGCCTGCCGCCCGAGGAATCCGTCATGACCACCATCGCCGGCTCGGTAGCGCTTGCAGCGTGATAAACCCAATGGATCGATGACGCGTTGGTCGCACCCGGGGACATGGTCTTGCGCAACTGCCGGCCGATTTTGTCGTATTCATACTCGACAACCTGGCCATCTGCGTCACGCTCGGACAAGATCAGCGCATTGAGTGTCGACAGCGCTTGCTCGGTCGTCGCGCTCGTACCGTCAAAACCCTGGAAGATTTTCTTCAGCACAAGCGTATTGTCGTCAAGCACATAGGAATACTCGACTCGCGACGTCTTGCTATCACGCGAGACACTTCGTTGCTGCAATACACCATGCTTAAGCGAGTCGTGGGGTGCATTCACATAGGTCAGGCTGACGGTCGACAGCAGCACTTCACTGTCCGCCACACACTCGTACAGCTGTTCTTCGACGGGCATCACATTTGCCAATGTCGAACCTTTAACACCCGGCTGCAACGCATAGCGAAAGCGTTTAACGGTGGACGCTCCACCACCTGAAGCCGGGATCACGGTCTGCTGTTTAAGGAATCGGACAAAGCCTAGTGGGTCTGCGGGGCAGTCCGGGCTTTGGAAGGAGGGGAAGTATTCAAACAGCGTCGTCACGCCATCGATTCCGACCTGTTTACGCAGATTACCGGTGGCATCGAACTCAGTGGTCGACGTCTCGGAACGGATCTTCTTGGTTAGTCGGTTCTCGTAGCTGCGGGTCTGCGTCTTGGGCATCCGGAATTGAGCCGGCTGCTGGTCGAGTGTTTTTTTGACATCACCGTGATATTCGGTGGCAACTGTCACTACCGCATCAGCACAAGTGGTGACTTCAGAAACCAACAGGTGGAACTTATCGTAGGTGCGTTTGACCTGGGTATGAACTTTCTCACCCATCATCAGACGCTCGACACTGCTGTACTGGTAAGTGCTGGCCGCCCGGTAAAGCGGGTCGCCGTCATCCGAAGGATCCGCCGCCACGCCGTGCCCCAGAAAGTTCCAGTCCGAATAGGTGTAAGCCTTGACGACCCTGGGCTGCCCTTGCTTTGGATAAATATCGTGAGCAATCACGTAAGGCAGACTCTGGACACCCTGCAAGGTGGGTAACAGATGACCGATTTCCTTGTAGCGGATATTTTCCACAGCCCCCAGCGGCGAAACCACTCGCTTCAAATAACCGGTGCCATTGATGTCCTCGTACTGCAGATCCCAGCCCCTGCCGACAGGCAAGCTGATGGTGCTGACCCGATCATTCTTGAGCTTTAAGGTAAATCCGGCGCTGGCTGGCGTATCGGGATCGCGAGTCAAGGTGACGCGGCTACGCGTGCTGCCAACTTTCAACAAAGTCCTTTTGTCGTCCGCGATTTCGATGAGCATCGGCTGCTCATTGAACAACGCGTATTTCAGGCTGATGCTCACGCCGTTCGCTGCGAAGATTCGAATGGGTACGGCAATCAGTGTAGCACCGAAGACCTTTAGCTCTTCGCGCCGACCATCCTTGTAACGTACTTCGTAGTGTCCGTCGCCGTGCTTCAGCACCTTGGCGCTCTCCAGCTTCATTTCTTTAAAATGAAGGGCATTTCGTGATTCAACTGCCCGATAGGTTTCACCGGTGAATAGCGTCATGACTTTGTTACGAACGTCATAACGCGTCAGGGTCAGCGACCAACCAAGGCCATAACCTGTGTTGCGCGAATTAAGCGGATTGAAGTTCAGCGCAAGATTAAACGAGGGGCCGTTCAAATCTGCGGAACGAATGGCACCCAGGGACAACGAGCAGGTATATATACCTGTTCGAGGATCAACGCCACCGCTCACAAATTCGCTAAAATTAAATGCATTCGAATGCACGGGCTCTGGAAAATGACTACTCATAAACAACTTCCTGTTATTTTAAACAATGCATCCATACAAACATCAACCGTCGACCTGAGACTCAGCAACAAGAGCAGGCCGACGAACGAAATAAAAGGAATCAGCTTATAAAGAAGCTGCGAAGAGCTGTGTTTGAATTAATACGCAAACGGTGATCAGTACCAAACTCATCAAAAACTTTCAGCTCGAAGGTTTCGGTACGCGCAGGTTTATTGGCAGGTTCCGCACTGGCATAGACGAATATGGAAATCCGACCGGCTTCCTGAGGTAGCGTCCTAAAGCCATAGTGCGTCTTTACTGTGACTGATTCGCCATAGACCGGAGCAATGAAACCAAAGTAAGTACTCAGGTTATTCACACCATCATCAAGATTGCCGGAGTAAAAGAATTCACCAGCGTAGTCCGGGTCATATTTCACCTGATCACTGGACCAGTCGAGCAAGTGAATAACCCGCCCCTCCGAAAAAAGCGAAAGACTGAACTGTTCAAGCCTGTCGTAACTACTTTTCTGCTCGACACTCCTGATTCCACCGAACAGGAAACTGGCAGCCGGATATCGCTTGGGAGCAACGGCGTCCAGGCTAACGCTGCTGTCGTAGCCATTTTGCCCATTGCTTCGATACCGCTTGCCGTCCAACATTAATTCTGCGGCAATCTGCAACGATCCCACTCGCTTGCTAGACACCCAGAACTCGAACACTTGAACGGTTTCGGAAGGGTCGGATATCCGATTGTCGGAAGCGGGTATCAGCGGCGTAATGCTCGCTTCGCGGCCTGACATGTCATGGGCATAGCGGTTCTCTTGGCGACTGGAAATCCAGTTACCCTCGAGAGGTGTGCCGTCGTTATAGCTGATGAGTTTAAGGGTCTGCAGCGCCGGATGCCCATGCAGAGAGACTTCATTACCTTGCGCATCCGCTGCGGAGACTCGCACCAATACCCGAATTTGCATACGTCCGTTGGCATATAACGTCCGACGGCGATCAGCGGCCGAAGAATCAAACTTAACTTCAAAGTGCTGAATACTTAGATCTTTCTCAAACATATATTTAACCTGATAAAAAATAAAAAGCAGGATTAACACAGCGCCATTTACACACAACCAAAAAACCAAATAAACCAGGGATGATTGACAAATTGTAATTGCAACACTGAAGCAAACCATTCAAACAAATCGTCGCCAGACAACACGCAAAAGATAACCTGCGCAGGAATCACCAGAACACGAAATCCGATAAGCAGATTGTAAACTTTCTTAAAAATCCAAAACGGAGCACATGAAGCGGCAGATAGCTACACCGGCGTACTCTTGATTCTCACGTCGAACCTTTTGCCACCTGAAACTTTTGATGGAATAAGCGTCGAATTCCTTGATCAGGGGCGCACTGCTGTCGTGGCTACTGTAAAGGGGCGTTCCATTACTGCGAATGAATTGCTGGTTCACTGTCAGGCGAACGACAATCCGGGGCTCCCCGGTACCGGAGGACGATACTCAGAAAGTGCGCAATTACGGGCGTACTTAGTAGTCACCATCCGAATGCCTGGTCCATCGTTTTGGGCAGGTTGCCTTACGCATCGGTCCCGCCGAGGCTTTTGGGTAGGGGATCCAGAAATCTTTCAATGAAGACTTCGCAGCATGCTTGGCGAACTCATTGATCGCGGAAGATCTCGGGATCACGTTACCTTGATCGCTGGCATCAATGTGATCGAGGCAGGCTTGTAGGTAGGCCGCAACGGCCCTAGGCAATGCGGTGTGGACTGATGCAGCATTGCTGGAGAAGCAAACGGTGGCCGGTAAGAGCCTGCCAGTCATCAATACTCATCCTTAAAGTGAGATGGCGTTGACCCCGCATAACTTCAGGGTCAGCGCCGGACATCAGTAAAAGCACTTTGGGTGCGAATACCGGACAATTGAACATCACAGCTTATCGGTAATCACCATATCAAAAGCATATATTACTGCATCCACAGAAATTGAATCAGTGACGATGAGACCTAGCCACGTTCGAGGTATAAATTACGCTCATGAAAATTCGTGCGAATAGCCAATTTATGCTCGGTACCGTGCTGATCAATGGCACGAAAGTGAAGCACATTGCCGACTTTGTATTTTCCCGCATCTTTCGAATACTCGGACAGTGCTTGAACCACGGTCAGATAACCTTCACGATCATTGACGGTTACGCTATATCGCTTCTCTTGCCTTGTTATAGCGTCAGCAGTAAAAGTATGCAGATTACTATTCCCGGAAAAAGGCAAGTACGTTATGAACTCAGTTCGTTCGCGACGAACAAGTGTAATCTCCATATAATTTGTTTTTGATTCATTAAGTTTGTTACCGCCTGCAAAGATATCATCAGCGTTTGGCTCCACTCCATCTACAATCCAGTCGACCAGCCTGATCTGCTGCCCCTTCGGAAACAACCCTAGATAGTAGTTCCAGATACGATTGCCGGGTTCTTCATTGCCCCGCCGCGTCTGAAACCAATCGAACAGTCCAATCGAATAGGTCTCAGGTGTTTGTGCTTCGAGCGTTACGCTGCTGTCATGAACATTGGAAAACGTGGTCGCGTTACTGACGATCCTCACACCGTTCAGAGACAAGCGTGCACCGATCTGGGTCGTACCAGCGCTCGATGAGGATACCCAGAACGTACGTACCTGAGGATGGATGCTGTCATTTTCCAGATCATCGTCTTGAACCTCTCCTGCAGCGGCTGAGGGCGGCGCCTCGATAGTAAACCGCCCTTGCACGATATTCGCGGCCCAGCCGTCGCGCAACGTTTTGCCAGAGCTGTAATGAATCAATTCGATGCTTTCCATCACCTCTGTCGGTACGTGCACAACATCACCATCAGCATCAACCCCGGAAACCAGAACTTGCACTTTCACCTGCATCCGTCCATTAGCGTACAGCGATTTACTGCGAGTATTGTCGCTGGCATCAAACTTGACTTTGAAACTGCCAAGTCCAGCAAGAATGGTCGGACTGGCTTGCTGATTGGGTGTAGCGTCCATGCTTTCACTCATGATGTATTCCTTTGAAGAGTTATATTTAAATATTGGCACCGAAGAAATGCCAACAAAAAAACTACAGACCTTTCAAATAAACAGCAAAGCGAAAAATGTAAGAAACATACACTTGCAAGTTTCGGCGGCTCACAGGCTTTTATCCGGAAACCACCATCTTCCAGCAACGAGGGTTAATGCTCGTCGTTATAAACGAACTTCGGCATTTCCCAATGAAAACGTATGGCCAGCAGACGTAACAGAAAACCGCCAAACAGCGTGATCAAAATGGCTTGATCGCTTGCCACATTCAGATAAAGACACAGCATGTAGCACCATGCTGCAGCAAACGACACGCTCGCATACAGTTCGCGCCGAAAGATCAGTGGAATGTCGTTGCAGAAGATATCGCGAAGAATGCCGCCGAATACCCCGGTGATCACCCCGCTGACCGATGCCACCAGCATGCCGTGGCCCATTTCCAGAGCGGTCATGCAGCCGATCAGGGTGAACGCCACCAGACCGACTGCATCGAGTACCAGAAACAGCGAGCGCAGATGGCGCATCCAGCGCGCGGTGAACACGGTGAACATCGCCGCGACCGAGGTCAACACCAGATATTCCGGATGTTTGACCCATGTCAGCGGATAATGCCCCAGCAGCACATCACGAACCGAACCGCCACCCAACGCCGTGACGCAGGCAATCAGCACCACGCCAAACCAGTCCATGCCACGACGGCCCGCAGACAACGCGCCAGTCATGGCTTCAGCAGTAATGGCAATCAGATAGAGCATCAGCAACATGGTGGCGATCCCGGCAGAGAGGCGCGCAGTCTAGCCATTTCGCGCCGGTATCAAAAGAGATGACGTTAACCTCGTTCCAGCCTGAAGCTTCGTTCTTTAAAGTCTGTGCGGATAGCCAGTTTATGTTCAGTGCCAAATTGGTCCAGAGCGGTGAAGCGGAAAACTTCCGATCTGTCGACCGGTGGTTGATCTCGTGCAGCTGGAGACAGTAACTGGACAACCGTCAGTTCTCCGATGCGGTCGTTGACTCGAACCTCGTAGTCCTTCTCATGATAAATATCTCTGATGGCGTCTGGCGTCCAGCCTACGACGTCGGTAAACGGTAACGACACGTCAATACTTTGCCGGTCAGGGCGGATCATAATGCCTGCCTGGAATGCTGCATTCCATCCTTTGGTTTTATTCCCGAAGGCAAAAACAACGTTCTTGTCAGAGCCCTCAGCAATCCAGTCCACCAACTTGACTTGTCGCGCATCGGGATACAAGCCGAGGTAGTATTTGTAAATACGTTGATTTCTAAATCCGCCGTCATACCAGACATCTTGCCAACGGAATTGCTCAACCGCATAGGTTACCGGCAGGATGGCCTCAATGTTGATGCTGCTGTCATGCCTGCTCGACAGAGTTGTGCCGTTACTGCGGATGATTGTGTTATCGAATTTAACGGATGCACCTATCTGGATGGTTTCGACATTTTCGCTGGAAACCCAGAATGTGCGTACGCGTTGCTGGCCCGAAGAATCTTCTTCTCCATCATTCTCCGTAACTGTGGCGGTGGGCGCTACTGCCAAGGTGAAGCGGCCCTGCTCCGTGCTGGCTCGCCAGCCATTGCGCAAGGTTTTGCCGCTGTCATAGTGAATAAGACGAATACTCTCCATGACCTCGTCGGAAACAGCAACGACGTTACCATCGCGATCCACACCCGCCACTACAACCTGGACCTTAACCTGCATGCGCCCATTGGCGTATAGCACTTTGCTCCGACTGGATGCACCCGCGTCAAACTTTACGGCAAAACTACCAATGCTTTCTGCCGCACCTGACTCAACAGATTGCCCCTGTGATGCACTCAACGTTTCACTCATGAACTTCTTCCTTGATAGATATCAAATCGAACACTTCGAGTGTTCGAAAATACAGAGCATCAGTAATAACATGCACCAGGGAAAACTCTTTCCTCAAAAGTGTAAGAAAAAACAAAAAGGCGATCATAACTTCAATTCAAGCGGGGCACTTAATTAAAACTCGTCAAAGCCATTACTTTTTCACGCGCAGAATAAAGGCACATCACTCAATATCAGAATACTGCAACAACAATGTCGGGATAAAATACACTTCCAAAGATTAGCAGGATGTCATTGCAACAGCTGCGACCGACACGTTCCAATGCAGGAGCAACCTGTGGCAGCTCCTGCACAAACCACATCAGAACTTGATGAAATGCTTGCGGTAGTGCTGCAACTCGGCGATCGATTCGCGGATGTCGTCCAGCGCCAGGTGCGTGCTGCCCTTCTTGAAGCTGTCGCGCACGTCCGGCGCCCAGCGCGCAGCCAGTTCCTTGAGCGTGGAGACATCGAGGTTGCGGTAGTGGAAGTAGCTTTCCAGCCCTTTCATGTGCGTATAAAGGAAGCGGCGATCCTGGCAGATGCTGTTGCCGCAGATCGGCGATTTGCCCTTCGGCACCCACTTTTCCAGGAAGGCGATGGTTTCGGCTTCTGCCTCGGCCATGCTGATGCGGCTGTCGCGCACGCGCTGGGTCAGGCCGGAGTTACCGTGGGTGCGGGTGTTCCACTCGTCCATGCGGGCGAGCACTTCGTCGCTGTGGTGGATGGCGATCACCGGTCCTTCGGCCAGCGTGTTGAGATCGCTGTCGGTAACGATGGTGGCCATTTCGATGATGACGTCGTTTTCCGGATCCAGACCGGTCATTTCCAGGTCGATCCAGATCAGGTTCTGCGGGTTTGGCATATTTCGGCTCCTAGGCAATGCTGCGCAGTTTAGCCTAGGCCGCTGGCCGGGCGTGCTAAACTCGCGGCCGTTTTACCTAATCGCTGCATTCTTCAGACGGAACACCCATGGCCAAACGCCAACTCAATCGTCGTCAAAACTGGCGCATCGAAAAGATTCAGGGCGAACGCGCTGCACGCGCCGCCAAACGCGAGTCCTCGGCTGTCGAAGCCCTTGAGGGTGGCGACCTGGGCCCGGAACAAACCGGCCTGGTGATCGCCCACTTCGGTGTCCAGGTCGAGGTCGAGGCGGTTGACGGTGATCAGGCCGGCCAAGTGTTCCGCTGCCACTTGCGCGCGAACCTGCCAGCACTGGTGACCGGTGACACGGTCGTCTGGCGTGCCGGTAACCAAGGCATCGGGGTGATCGTCGCGCAACTGCCGCGTACCACCGAACTGTGCCGCCCGGACAGCCGGGGCCAGCTCAAACCGGTAGCGGCCAACGTCGACATGATCGTCATCGTCTTTGCGCCGCTGCCTGAGCCTCACGCCAACCTGATCGACCGTTATCTGGTCGCCGCCGAACACGCCGGCATCCGACCGTTGCTGCTGCTGAACAAATTCGACCTGATCGACGAGCAGAACGCCCCGGCGCTCAACGCATTGCTGGCGGTGTATCGCACGCTGGGTTATCCGGTGCTGGAAGTCTCGGCGCACCACGGCAACGGTATGGAACAGTTGCAACAGCAACTCGACGGCCGTATCAGCGTATTCGTCGGTCAGTCCGGTGTCGGCAAGTCGTCGCTGGTCAACAGCCTGCTGCCTGAAGTTGAAACCCGTGTCGGGCCGTTGTCCGAACTGTCCGGCCAGGGCACGCACACGACGACCACCGCGCGACTGTTCCACTTCCCGGGCGGTGGCGAGTTGATCGACTCCCCGGGTATTCGTGAATTCGGCCTGGGCCACGTCAGTCGCGCCGATGTCGAAGCCGGTTTCATCGAATTCGATGATTTGCTCGGCACTTGCCGTTTCCGCGACTGCAAGCATGATCGCGAACCGGGCTGTGCACTGCTCAAGGCACTCGAAGACGGACGGATCCAGCAGCAGCGGATGAATAGCTACCGCTCGATCATCGCCAGCTTGCCGGAAAACGGCTACTAAATAGCCAGACACAAAAAAGCCGCGATCATCTCGCGGCTTTTTTTTGCCTCAAACGCTGGGTGGCGGCTTTGGCACAGCCGTCTTCGGCTCAGGCTTTTGAAACGCATACAAATGCTGACGCACGATCCCGCCCGGCAATTCCTTGCCGAACACGCCATAACGCACCGGCCACTCTTTGGGCGGCAATTTGAAGGTGCCAAACAGCATGTCCACCAGCGGCGTGTGGATCGCGTAGTTCTTGTAGATGTAATCCTTGTGCCGGGCGTGGTGCCAATGGTGATAGCGCGGCAGCACGATCAGGTAATTCAGCCAGCCGCCGTTGATCCGCACGTTGGCGTGGGCGAGCACCGCCTGAACACCGACCAGAATCACATAAGCGTTCAAGGCTTGAGGGGCAAAACCCAGCAGCATCAACGGCACCAGTACGCCGGTGCGGGTGAGCAGGATTTCGATGAAGTGCACGCGCGAACCGGCGAGCCAGTCCATGTGCGTGCTGGAGTGATGCACCGCGTGGATGCGCCACAGCCACGGCACCACATGGTAGAGCCGGTGCAGCCAGTATTGGCCGAGATCGGCGACCAGGATCGCCAACAGAAACTGCACCACCAGCGGCAGGCTTTGCACACTTGCCTGCAAGCTCGGCGACATCGCCCAACCAGCGATGTAGCCCGAGGAGGCGGTGATGAAGATCAGGATGAACTGCACCAGCATGTGGCTGACGAAAAAGTAGGTCAGGTCGGTGCGCCAGTGCGGGCGCAGGATATTTTGTTCGGGATCCTTGGAATAGAGCTTCTCCAGCGGAATGAACACGATCGCCGACACCAGCAGCGCCAGCACAAACCAGTCCAGACCGAGCGAGTACGGGGTCTGCCCGATCGAGCTGACCTGGACATTGGTGCCCCCGAGGAATACCGCCAGCCCCGACGCCACCAGTCCGGTAATCCCCAGACGTTTGCGCTTGTTGAGCAGGATATTCAGGGTGCCGAGGCTGAACGACAGCACCAGACCGAGCAACAGCGTGGTGCGCGCGAACTGCTCGTCATAGACCTTGCGCAGTTCGGCCGTGGTCAGCCACTCGGGAAACAGGAAACAGAACACCGCCAACAGGCTCAACAGCCCGAGGGTGGCCGAAATATAGCCACTGACCCGCCCCTCGCCAAATTTGAAGGGTGCGTTGCCATGCCGTTGAAAATAGGCTTTGAGTCTTTCCATTAACTGATCTTCCGTGATTGCGAAAACTGCGACTGGTCATTGCGACGCAGGCAGAAACAAAAAAGCCACGGTGACCGTGGCTTTTTGTCGATTACTGCTTGGGCGCAGGCGCCGGTGCAGTGGTTGCTGGCGCTGGCGCCGCACTCCCCGGTTCCGCCGGTTTCGGCGCGGCGTCATCAAACAGATTCAACCGTTCACGTAACTCATGCGCCGGCACCGGCTGCTGGTCCGCCGGCAGCGCATTCGGATCAACCGGTGTCGCTGGAGCGGCGCCGTTCTGACCTTGATCTGCAGGTTTCGCAGGATCGGCACCTTGCGAACCTTCGATCGCCGCTTGAGCCTTTTTGGTCAGCACGACGATGTCGATGCGGCGGTTGACCGGGTTGAACGGGTTTTCCTTGTCGAACAGTGCCGACGAGGCATAACCGACGACCCGCGCCACTTGCGCATCCGGATAGCTACCGGCGATCAGCGCACGACGGGCAGCGTTGGCCCGGTTGGCCGACAGTTCCCAGTTACCGAAATCGCCAGTGCCAGTGTATGGCTTGGCGTCGGTGTGGCCGCTGATGCTGATCTTGTTCGGCACCGCTTTGATGGTGTCGGCCATGGCCAGCAGGATGTCTTCGAAATACGGCTTCAGGCGTGCAGAACCGGAGTCGAACATCGGCCGGTTCTCGGCGTCCATGATCTGGATGCGCAAGCCATTCGGCGTGATTTCGAAGAGGATCTGATCCTTGAATTTCTGCAGTTGCGGGTTCTCGTCGACCTTGTTCTGCAGTTCTTGCAGCAGCAGTTCGAGGCGCTCTTTCTCGACCATTTCGGCCATGCCTTCAACTTGCTCGGTGTCGACGGTGACCTTGTCCGGTTGCGGCTGGGATTTCACCTCAGGGTTGAGGGTATTTTCCGGGGCCAGGGTCGGTGTGCCACCCAGGTCGATGATGTACGGCGTGCCGCTTTCGGAAAAGCCGACCGGGTCTTTGAAGTAACCGGCGATGGCGATCTTCTGCTCCGGCGTTGCGGTGGACAGCAACCACAGCACCAGGAAGAACGCCATCATCGCCGTGGCGAAGTCGGCGAAGGCGATTTTCCACGCCCCGCCGTGATGCCCGCCGGCTATGCGCTTGACGCGCTTGATGATAATCGGCTGATTATTTTCCATGGCTTAGCGACCGCGAACGGCTTGTTCCAGCTCGGCAAAGCTTGGACGGTGGGCCGGGTACAGCACCTTGCGACCGAACTCGACCGCCAGCGACGGCGGCATGCCGGAAGCCGAAGCCACCAGCGAAGCCTTGATGGCTTCGTAGACGTTCAGCTCTTCCTTGGCATCGTGGGCCAGGGAATGCGCCAGCGGGCCGAAGAAACCGTACGCCGCGAGAATACCGAAGAAGGTACCGACCAGTGCCGCACCGACGTGCAGACCGATGGACTTCTGATCGCCTTCACCCAGCGAGGCCATGGTCACCACGATACCGAGTACCGCCGCAACGATACCGAACCCGGGCATGGCGTCGGCGATGCCGTTCACCGCGTGGGACGGATGCTCGAGGTCTTCCTTGAGGCTGTACAGTTCCATGTCGAACAAGCCTTCCAGCTCGTGCGGGGCCATGTTGCCGGACGACATGATGCGCAGGTAATCGCAGATGAACGCGGTCATGCGTTCGTCTTTGAGCACTGCCGGGTACTTGGCGAAAATCGGGCTCGCGGCGGCATCTTCGATGTCGCCTTCAATGGCCATCATGCCTTCGCGGCGGCTCTTGTTGAGGATCTCGTAGATCAGGCCGAGCACTTCCAGATAGAACGTGTGGCTGAAGCGCGAACTGAACATGCTCAGGGATTTCTTGAGCACGTGCATCGTCATGTAGCCGGGGTTGGCCTGCAGGAATGCACCGAGTGCAGCACCACCGATGATCAACACCTCGAAGGGCTGGATCAGGGCGGCAATCTTGCCGTGGGAGAGCACGTATCCGCCGAGCACGCTCGCGAATACGACGATGATGCCGATAATTTTAGCCATAGGTAGAAAGTACTTACTTAAGTCGGGTTCAAGGTCATATTCGGAAGTTAAAAAATCTCTTCTTCTACTTATCGGCAAAACTGCGCCAGACTATAGCCAGTTCAGGCGAAAAGCCAATTTAGCCCATGCCGGGCGCGTCTACAGTCAGTGAAGATCCCGTCCAGACATGGCTAATGAAACGAACGTCCCACACGCAAAACCGACCACGCTCGACGGCTGGGTAAAGTTGCTCGATGGCGTGCGACTGCCCGTGCCGCAAGAGGCTCACGACAAAGTCTGCCGGGCGATCCG
>Ga0268266_10001951_pt1 | contig 23184 bp, 18 predicted proteins | sample KBSS13metaG_FD_190356 | JGI IMG/M metagenome (GOLD analysis project Ga0268266, IMG submission 190356) | Switchgrass rhizosphere microbial communities from Kellogg Biological Station, Michigan, USA - KBS S1-3 metaG (SPAdes) (version 2) | ecosystem: Host-associated > Plants > Roots > Rhizosphere... | reverse complement strand
CAATGTCTACTTCATTGACGATGGCGACGGCTGGGCCGTCATCGACACTGGCATCGGCGACGAGCTGACCAAGGCCGTTTGGCAACGGCTCCTTGACGGCCCTCTGCGCGGCCGGCGCCTCACGCGCCTCATCGTGACGCATTTTCACCCCGACCATATCGGTCTCGCCGGCTGGCTCGCCGAGCGTTACGACGTTCCACTGCTGACAAGTCAGACGGCGTATCTTTCATGCGTCAATATTTCGCTCAGCCCGGGCGCACTCGATGCCAAGATTTATCGGGATTTTTATCTGCGCCACGGCCTTGATGCGGAAACGACGGCACAGGTTGCGACGCGTGGCCATAGCTATCTCAGAATGGTCACCGGCTTGCCGCCAACGTTCCGTCGGATTGTTGCACAGGATGTGCTCAACATTGGTGGCCGCACATTCGAGGTACTGAGCGGTGATGGCCATGCGCCCGAACAGCTGATGCTCCATTGCCCGGCTGAGAAATTGTTTTTCGCGGCAGATCAGGTTCTGGCGAAAATCACGCCAAACATCAGCGTCTGGGCAGTCGAGCCCGAGGGCAATCCTCTCGATCTCTACTTACGTTCATTGCGTAGCCTGCAAGCCTCATTGCCGTCAGACACCTTGGTTCTGCCCGGGCATCAATTGCCTTTCCGGCAGCCGCAAGTCCGGTGCGCTGAACTTATTCGCCATCACGAAGAGCGCTGTGCCGCCATTGCGGCAGCTTGCCGGGGAATACCACGCACGACTGCCGAGATTGTGCCCTTCGTGTTTCGGCGGCCGCTGGATCCGCACCAGATGAGTTTCGCGTTCAGCGAGATCCAGGCGCATGTCAACTACATGGTCGAACGCGGCGAGCTGGTCTGGGGAACGGGACGCGACGACGTTCACACTGTAGAATCTACGGCTGCACCGGGTGCAGCCGCCGGCGAGTGAGCCTTTGATCGGCCGGTTACTCGAAACTAGATCAGCCGAATCTCGACAGCAGCTCCTTGGCCTGTCGATATTGGTGCAACGTCACCCACGCGCCAGTGTCGAGAACAAAAGCAGCGCGACCTTCCTGGCGAACTTTTTCGTAGCCAACGACGATTTGCTTCGCCGTTTCGATCTGGTTTGAGGTCGGCGAGAAAATCTCATTGATGACGTCGATGTGCGGCGCGTAGAACGTCGAGCATGACGTGAAGCCGAAGCGCTTTGAGCCTTCGACATAACGACGCGTCAACTCGAGATCCTTCAGATTGGACGGCAGGATCGTGTCGATCGCATCGAGCCCATACGCGCGCGCGTAAAGTACTGTCTGGGCCGCCGTATAGGCCATCGTTTCACGCGTATCGGTCATCGTAATTCCAAGGTTGACGGCAAGATCGCCTTGGGCGTGGCACAATGTTGTCACGCGCTTGACCGTGGAAAGCTCCTTGATGTTGACGTAGGCGCGGGCGTTTTCGAGCAACACCATGATCTCGGACTGCGAGCGGTGGGCGTCGAGCGCATTGCATACGTGCTGAACCTCCTCAGCCGACTCTGGCTCAGGATAATAAATGCCGGTGCAGCTGAGCGGGGCAACGGCGTCGAGGTCGGCTTTGCCCCATTCGGACATCAGGTTATTCGGTTTGACGACGATATGCTTTTGGCCAAAGGGGTGACCGTTCTTCAGCCAGTCGACCACGCGGTTCCGCGCCATTGCCTTCAGGTCTGGAGTGACCGAGTCGCTGAGGTCAAGGATGAGCACATCGGCATTGCCTTCTGCCGCCTTTGCGACCTTGCGATCATCGGACGTAAGTACCAATAGCCAGGAACGTCGCGGCCGTTTTGCCATGGAAACCTCTCAGATTACGCCTTCGGATTTGAGCGCTTCGAATTTTTCCGGCGAAAGCCCGAAGGTGTCGACATAAATCTCTCGATTGTGCTGACCGAGATGCGGGCCGGTGAATTCTATTTTGCCGGGCGTGCGTGACAACCGCGGTGTCGGGGCCTGCATCTTGAGCGTCTTGATGTCCTGATCCTCAATTTCGACGATCGTATTTCGCGCCTTGAATTGCGGGTCGGTGAGAATGTCCGCCACTGAATAAACCGGCGCGGCCGCCGCCTCGTGCGAAACGAGAATGTCCATAGCCTCGTCGGCAGTATGCAGGCGAACCCATTCGCCGATAATGCGGTCCAGCTCTTCGACGTTTTTTCCGCGCACGCGGTTTTCGAGGAAACGCTCATCCTTGATCAATTCCGGACGGCCGATCGCCTGCATCGTACGTTCGAACACGCTCTGCGCGCTCGACGACATGGATAGCCATTTGTCGTCCTTGGTCAGATACACATTGCGCGGAGCGGAGAAGGGCAGGCGGCTGCCACGACGCTCCTGCACCACGCCGAGCGCGTCGTATTCGACGACCTGTGGTCCGAGCAACGTGATCAATGGTTCGCACAGCGAAGTGTCAATGTGCTGGCCGAGACCGGATGTGTGACGGCTCTGAAGCGCCAGCAAGATTCCAAATGCGCCGTTCAGTCCCGCTGTGCCGTCCGCAAGTCCGAAGCCGGGCAATGTCGGCGGCCCGTCCTCCTGGCCGGTAATGTACGCATAGCCACTCAACGCCTCGGCGAGCGTGCCGAAGCCCGGGCGGTTTGCGTAAGGACCACTCTGACCATACGCGGAGATGCTCAACATGATGAGCCGCGGGTTGATCGCACTGAGGTTCTCGTAATCAACGCCCCACTTTTTCATCGTGCCGGGCGTGAAGTTTTCAATCAGCACGTCGCTTTGCTTGACCATCTCGCGCAACAAGTCCTGGCCCTTGGGCGAGCCAAGATTGAGGGTCGCGCATTTCTTGTTGCGCGACAGCATTTTCCAGAACAAAGGCGCACCGTCTTTGGTCAGGCCCCAATGCCTGAAGCCGTCGCCGCGCGGGTGTTCTACTTTGATGACTTCGGCGCCGAAGTCCCCGAGCCACATCGCGGCCATGGGACCCGCCATGAATTGCCCGAGATCGAGAACCCTGATCCCCGCCAGCGCGCCTTTGTGCTGGGCCATTTGGCCCTCCCTTAATCGAAACTAGATACGCCCCTCGCCGGGTTTTTCAGCGCGGACTGGTGAGAGGCGTATCTGCCAGTTCGGCAAGACCCACGGATTTCAAAATTGCTGCATTGTGCTCGCCGAGGCCGGGCGTTTTCGGCCTCTCACCTTCGATACGATCGCCACGAGCATTGCGAGCTTCCACCGGGAATGCGGGAATCGTCGCTTCTTTGCCGCCGGCCCAAACATCGCGGAGCATCGCGTTTGCCGCAACATGTTCACTGCCGAGTGTCTCTTTGAGAGTGAGCATCGGTGCAAAGGGAATCTTGATGCGCGTGAATTCCGCAATCCAGTGATCGAACGGCTTCTGCACGATCTTCTTGGCGATCTCGGCGCGTTCCCACGGATACTTGGTGCCGTGGTCCATGCTGCTTGTGCCCCATGAGCCTCGGCTGCGCCAATCCGGCGGCATGTCGAGCAGGTCGCAGAACGCTTCCCAGAAATTCTTCTCAAGCGGGCACACCAGGATCTGTCGGCCGTCGCTGGTGTCATACGTGCCGTAACGTCCGCCGAAATTCTTGTAGCTCCACCACTCTTCGCCGAGATTGGCGAAGCTCGTTACGTGCCGCCAGTTCCACCAGATCGCCGCGCCGAGCAGTGAGACGGTGATACGCTGCGGCTCACCTGTTTCATCCCGGCGCCGGAGTGCACCAAGGATGCCCAAGGCAGCGAACAAGCCCGCAAGAGGCGCGCCCGCGGACTGATATTTCTCGTGCGGCTGTGGGAATTCGCCGTAACGCTCGACCGGCACGATGCCGGCAAACGCATCAGGGTTGAGACCGTGCGCGGGCAGGGCGCGCCACGGACCGTCCTCGCCGTAACCTGTAATACTGCAATAAACGAGCCGCGGATTCTCGGCGATGAGCTTGTCCGCGTTCAGGCCCATGCGGACGAGCGAGTCCGAGGTGCCGGCCACGAGCACGGCATCGGCCCACTTCACGCACGCCGAAATAACACGATCCCAATGCGGTGAGCGGCGATCGATCGCAAGGCTTCGCGTGCCGGCGTTGAGTGCAACATGAAAAAGGCCCTCGCCGTTGATGAACGGGGCGAAGCCGCGGTTGGCGTCACCGGTTGTCGTGTTTTCGATCTTGATGACGTCGGCACCGAGATCGACAAGCACGCGGCTCGCCAAGGGACCGGGCATATAACGTGTGAAATCCAGCACCTTCATCGGCATTCCGTATTCTGAACGTGTATCAATATTTAGAACACTAGGTTTGGCAGACGTGACCCGTCAAGACAATCCGGGCGTTGCAAACCGGACATTTCTGGCCTCTGCCTTGACTGGCCGCCGCAGCCCCGTAATGTTCAGTACTCTGAAGGCATTTCCACTAAATGGAATATCCCAGTGCCAGCCTCCTCAAGCGCGCGGCCGAAGACGCTCTACGAAAAGATCTGGAGCTCTCACGTCGTCGATCAGACGGAGGGCCACCCGGCGGTTCTCTATGTTGACCTTCACCTGGTGCACGATGGCACTTATCGCCGCGCATTCGAGCTGTTGAGCGAGCGCCAGCTCAGCGTGGCGCGACCGGACCTGACTTTTGCCGTAACCGATCATTGCACGCCGAGCGGCATGATGGGGTCGGCCGATGCCGCGCGAATGCCTGCGGTGGTGCAAGGCCTCATCAAGGTCTGTTCGGAGACGAACATCAAGGTTTTTCGCCCCGACGATGCCGAGCAAGGCATCGTTCACATCATCGGCCCCGAACTCGGGCTGACACAACCTGGCAAGACGATCATCTGCGGCGACAGTCACACCTCCACGCACGGTGCGCTCGGTGCGCTGGCGTTCGCAGTCGGCACTACGGAGATCGCTCACTGCCTTGCGACGCAATGTGTGCTGCAGACCCGCGCCAAGACAATGCGGGTTCGAATAGACGGCGATTTGAAGTCCGGCGTCAGTGCCAAGGATGTCATCCTTGCACTGCTGGCGCGCGACGGCATCACCGCCGGTACCGGCTATGCCATCGAATACGCGGGCTCAACGATCACCCGGTTAAAGGTCGATGGTCGCATGACGTTGTGCAACATGACGGCCGAACTTGGCTCGCGCATCGGCCTGATCAGTCCGGACCACACGACATTGGACTATATCGCCGGTCGAGCTTACGCGCCCAAGGGCAAGAGTTGGGACGCTGCCTGCGAGAAATGGCTGAGCTTGTCCACCGATGATGATGCGGTGTTCGACAATGAGGTCAACATCGACGCCGGCGCAATCGCTCCGATGGTCACTTACGGCACGACTCCCGCAATGGGTATTCCGGTTACTGCGAGGATTCCAAATCCGGACGATCTTCCTGACACGGCGTCGCGTCGCGCCTGTGCCGAGGCTCTGCGCTACATGGACCTGCGGCCCGGCGACCCAATCGCCGGCAAGAAGGTCACCACTGTTTTCATTGGTTCGTGCACAAATTCCCGTATCGAGGATTTGCGTGCGGCGGCGAGCCTTCTGCGCGGCCGCAAGGTGGCGGATGGCACACGCCTGATCGTGGTCCCCGGCTCGCAGAGCATCAAACGTCAAGCCGAATCCGAGGGTTTGCATTCAGTCTTCAGGTCGGCTGGAGCGTTGTGGGGCTTGCCTGGTTGCAGCCTCTGCGTCGGCATGAACGGCGATATCGCGGCACCCGGCGAATATGTTGCCAGTACCAGCAATCGCAATTTCCAGGGTCGGCAAGGCCCCGGAGTGAGAACATTTCTGCTCAGTCCGTTGACCGCCGCCGCAACCGCCGTTAGCGGCCAGATCGCGGACCCGCGGCCGATGTGTTCGTGAGGTCACCATGGCTGTGAAGTTCGTGACCGTGACATCGAAATTGGTGCCTTTTCTTCTTCCCAATATCGACACCGATCAGATCATCCCGGCGCAATACGTCAACGCAACAGGCAGTGAGGCGTTGGCGAACGCACTGTTCGCCAATCGCAGGGCAGCGAGCCCTGACTTTGTGTTGAACCGGCCTGAGATGCAGGGCCGATCGATCATGCTGTGCGGCCCGAACTTCGGTTGCGGCTCCTCACGAGAGGCCGCGGCCTGGGCGATTGCCGCTGGCGGATTCAGAGCGATGATTGGCACGACGTTCAACGACACGTTTGCTCGCAATTGCATGCAGAACTGTTTACCGACCGTGCGCCTGCAGCAGGCTGCGTTCGACGCTATCGCGGCCGCCTATGCGGCCGATTTCGAACTCGCGGCGACCATCGACCTGAAGGCCAACACTGTTTCGGCAAGCAAGCGGGGGCTCGTGTTCCCCACAGGTATCGACAAGTTCAGCGCTGAATTGATGATCAATGGTATCGATGAGTTCGCCTATCTACTCGATCGGATATCGCTGATCCGCAACTTCGAAGCGCGACGAGTCACGCCGTAAGCGCCTCAATCGCATGCCGTGACATGAAACGCTATGTGATCCTCGGAAACGGCGTGGCCGGTCAAACCTGTGCGGAGGAACTGCGCAAGCTCGATGCATCGTCTGCCGTCACGATTCTGGCTGCTGAGCCGCATCCTTTGTACAGCCGCGTCGCGCTACCCGGGTTCGTTCGCGGACAATTGAGCGAAGACAAGGTCATGTTGCGCAAGATTGCGGACTACGAGAAACATGGAATCAATATTCACTTCGAGACTCGCGGCGAGCGGATTGTCGTCGCTGAAAAGGTTGTCCATTCAAATCAAGGTCAATCCTTTCACTACGACGCGCTTCTGATTGCGACAGGAGGTCGTCCGAAAGCCGCGACCTGGGACAGCCTAGCCGGAACGCCCGACATACTGTCATTCCAGACGCTTGACGACGCCAAACGCATTATCGAACGCACTGATCGTGCGAAAAGCGTACTTGTGCTCGGCGGAAGCTTTATCGGTTACGAGCTTGCCGAAGGCATTGCCTTTCGGAAGAAGGCGAAGGTCACCTGGATGATGCGCGGCCCCCGATTTTTGCGGGCGGTATTGGACGATGAGGCTGGGGAGCTCTGTCGGCGGCTTGGTGAAAAGGCAGGCGTCACATTTGTTTTTTCGGACAACCTTCAAGCAATCTCGCGTCTGAATGGTCACTACGTTGGCCTGACGGAGAAGGGCAGCCGGATCGAATTTGATTGCCTGGCTTACGGCTTGGGCCTCGACTATTACCTCGCGCCGGCACGGACTTGCGGCGTCGAGATTCGCGGCGGCATCGTCACCGATGAGCACATGCGGACCAACGTGCCTGATATCTATGCCGCCGGCGACATCGCGTTCTTTTACGACCTGATGATCGAACGCCATCATCAGATTGGCACGTGGGATAATGCGCTCGGCCATGGCCGCGCCGTCGCGAAGAACATGGCCGGCCATGATGAGCCATACTTCGACGTGCCGACCTACACGACGACGATGTTCGGGTCTTCCATGGCGGTGCTCGGCATCACCGAAGGCATTCCCGGCCTTGAGTCGATTCGCGATTTCTCGTACGAAAAAGGCTATTACCGCAGGTTGTTTTTCTGTCAGGATCGCCTTGTCGGCGCCGTCCTGATTGGTCCACCGAAAGGCCGGAAAAAACTCATTGATGTCATGCGGTCGCGTCGACCCATAGACAAAACGCGTGAAGCCTACCTCGATCCGGCCAGTCTATAAGTGCAACCTCGGACCGCATGAAGATGCCACGATCAAAAGCCAGGACGCCCGACAAATCGCCAAAACCGGAGAAGGAAGGGGCGCGTACTGTCGGACGCGTTGTTGCGACCCTCGAGCTATTGAGCGAGGAGCGTAGTTCACTTCGGCTGGTCGATATCGCCCGTAGCCTGCAACTACCGACCAGCTCGGCGCATGCCTTGCTGCGAGAGCTCGTGAAGCTCGAATACGTTCAGGTCGTTGGCGCTGACCGCCGCTACGAGGTCGGACCAAGTCTCGCGCTGCTCGGCAGCCGGGTTGTGTCGAATGTCCAGCTCATCAAGATCGCACGGCCGATCATCGAAGAGCTCGCACGCAATGTTGGCTACAACACCTACATTGCGATGCGTCACCCTCGCGGTATCGCTTACGTCGACTGCGTCGAAGGCTCGTATGGCCTGATGATGCGTTTTCCACTCGGCTCGCCGCGTCCGCTGCATGCCTCTGGTCCCGGCAAACTTTATCTCGCTTTTTGCGTTCGCCCGTCGGCCCTGAACGAAGTTCTGGGCAGCGATGATTTGCCGTCCTACACCACCAATACAACGACGAATCGTTCGCAGTTGCGCCGGCAGCTCAAAGAGATTCTCGATAATGGCTACGCAATCAACGCGCAGGAAGTGGTAGAGGGCGCATTCGGTATTTCAGCGCCGATCTTCGGTCTGCATGAGGAATTCGTCGGTTGCGTGACGCTTGGTATTCCCGGCGTGAGCTACAAGGAACGCAAGGCAGGCGCGCTAAAGGCAATTCTCAGCGCTGCAGCGGAGATCACGCGTCGCATGGGCAACGACGACTGGAAGAGCATCATCAAGAAACACCGAGAGCTTTATCGCGCTTCCGCTCTTGAGCCGTGAAGCGCGTCACCTTCACGCCCGCCTTCTCGCGATCCCACATATCCTTGTACGTCGTCTTGGCCATTTCGCGGAGAGCGAACTTCTGCACCTTTTGCGACGGTGTTTTCGGCAATTCGTCGATGAACTGAACAAAGCGTGGCACCATGTAGTAGGCCATTCGGTCGACTGCGAATTCGACGATGTCCTTTTCGGCAAGGCTGTTGCCGCGGCGTACGACAAAAATGGCGACTTCATCTTCGCCCATTTCTGATGGCACGGGAATCGCCGCGGCCTCGACAATGTCGGGATGGCCTTTGAGAATCACTTCGATCTCATAGGCGGAAATGTTCTCGCCACGGCGACGAATGGCGTCTTTCACCCGGTCGACAAAGAAAAGGTAGCCGTCCTCGTCAAGGTACGCTCGGTCGCCGGTATGGAACCAGAGATTGCGGAACGCCGCGAGCGTCGCTTCCGGTTTGCCGTAGTACTCCAGCAACATCGTCCAGGGCTCGCGCGTCCGGATGGTGATTTCACCGGGGGTGCCGGGAGGGACTTCAACGTCGTTCTCGTCAACGATGCGCAGCTCCATGTTGGCGGCGACGCGACCTGACGTACGAGGCTTGTCATAGGCCTCTCCCGCATCGAGCACCGTAATTGGATGCGCTTCCGACATCGCGAACTGGGATATGATCGAAAGACCCCAGCGCTTCTCGAGCTCCCGGCGGTTCGCCGGCGGCGGCACCATGACCGCAATTCGCACCGGATTGTTCTTCTCCTCGGGCGTAACCGGTAACTTCTCGAGGACCGACGTTACGATCATCATCGCGTTGAACTGAGTGGCCTTGTAGCGATGCACGTCCGACCAGAACCGGCTTGCCGAAAAGCGCGTCTCCAGCGCAATGCAGGCACGGCCCCACAAGGCGGTGATGGTCGAATAGTTGAGCGCGTTACCGTGGAACAGCGGAAGAAACGTATACATGCGATCCGACGGATCGATATCCATTCGCTGAGATTGGGTGCGGCCGATCGTCAAAGACTGTGCGTGCGGGCATACGCTGCCCTTGGATGGTCCCGTTGTCCCCGACGTGTAGAGAATGAGCCAGGGGTCTGAGGCGCGTACGGTTATTCCAAGTGATTTTTCCCGGTACGGCGAACCGTCGGCCAAGAGATCCGACCATGACGGCAGATCGCGCGTCAGCGGATTTGCCGGGACGTCCGACATCCGCATTACGGCTGTCGGTACTTTGAATGTGCCGCCCCAGGCCTCCAGCAGCGTATCGACATAATCTTCCTGCACGATGACGTGCGTGCATTCGCAATCTGTGAGGAAGTACGCGAGCAGTTGCCCGCGCGCAGCGGTATTGATCGGAACATTCAGCGCGCCGAGTTTGGCTATGGCGAACAGCGAGATGATGTATTGCGGGCTGTTGTCGAGGATGGCAGCGACGCGCGATCCTCGTGAAACACCCCAGCGCTGCATTCCGTGCGCCAGCTGGTTCGCCTGCAGCTCGGTCTCGGCGTAGCTGTAAGTCTCGTCGCGAAACAGGATAAAAGGCTTCTCGGGCTGTGCCGCTGCCGCCGCCGCAAGCACGTTCGGCAAAACGCGATCCTCAAGCGCGAAATCAATCATTTATGCCATTCCCGTAAAAAATCTGGCGTTAGCCTCAATGTAGCCGTGCCACTCTGCCGGCACCTGATCGTCGGAGTAAATCGCCTTCACCGGGCACACATCCACACATGCAGCACAGTTGATGCATGTGGCCGGGTCGATAAAGTATTGCGCGGACGCGTCGTCGCTCTTGATGCAGTTGACAGGACAGACGTCGACACACGAAGCGTCTTTCGACGTCAGGCATGGCTCTGTGATAACAAACGCCATGAGCCCGGCTTTCTAGGGTACCGCGGCCATGCCCGCAGTGTTGAGTGCCGCGGCTTCCGCGGCGGCCTCGCGGGCCAGCCGAAGCATATCCTCGCGTGAATGAGTCTTCAGGCGAGAGCCGATGTGTTGTTCGGCACGACGAATAACATCTTCGTTCGTAAGGATCGCGGCCGGGTGATCGAGCAGATGCAAGCGACGCGTCACGTTGCGGAAAATGACTTGATCCTTGAACGCCGTCCGCGCGATCGTTGTCAGGAAATAGCGATAGCTGCCTGGCTCGCCACGGTCCTCGTCGGATCGCTCACCTTTCCAGAGTTCGATGCGAGCCGTGTCTTCGCCAACTGATGCCTCGTAATATTTGCGAGCGAACTCGTTGCTCTCGGCTTCGAATTTGGCTTGCCGATCGATGGGCGCCCCCGCAGCTGCGAATGCATCCGCGAGCACGTAGGACTGGTGCAGTGCGAAGGCAACGCCCCAGCCGTAAATCGGGTTGGTGTGAAAGCGCGCGTCTCCGATCACGTACAGGTTCGGAATCAGCGGCTTGCCGTTATCGGTGAACTGACGGTAGCGGTTCACAAGCCCGCCGAACGGTTCGACCTTCCAGATCGGCGCGCTCTTCTCTGGATCGAGCCACTCGGCGACACCCGGTAGCTTGCGGACAAAGTTCATGAAGATGTTTTCGTGCCGCAGCTCTTTAAATTCCGTCTGCCAGGGCGCGATGCACACCATGAGGCTGAAGGTGTTGTGATCCGTGCGGTTCATCGTGAAATGCACGCACGGAAGTGTAGCGCTTGGACCTGACGGGTAGGGGCCGCGCGGCATGCTCACGCCCGGCGCAAAACGAAAATAACGGCTGTAATAGATAATCCCGGACTCTTGTGTCTCCTCATGCGGCTTGCCGAAGCCAGCGCGCTCGATCATGTCCAGAATGCGCGAACGGCGGCCAGACGCCTCGACGACATAGTCGAATGGATATTGCTGCTCGTCGGCCGTCACCACGCCGGCGATGCGCCGGTCGCCGTCGGTCGAAACGAGAATGCTGCGAACCAGTTTGTTCACGAACTTGACGTTGGGCATCTTGCTGACGGTCTCGCGTACGGCCACTTCGAGCGTCGGCCGGCGGCCAAGCATGCCGATCAATTCGGGATCGTGCTGGATCGGCTCTTCGCCGACGCCATAAAGGTGGAAATCCCACTCACGCATGCCTTTTGCAAGAACGGCGTTCAACAAATCGGGGTCGCGCCGCATCAACAACGCGCGGATGATGGCACGCATCGCGTGCGGCTGCCGCAGTTGCGGGACGCCGCCGCGGCGCCAGGTCTGGAACGCGTCGTCGGCGTCACCATTGGCGGGCGGCGCGTCTAGCTCAAACACAGTGACTTGATGTCCGGCACGCGCCAGTGCCCGCGCCGCGAACAAGCCGCCCATGCCCCCGCCAATAATTCCAATCAAGACGGCCTCTCCGTGCTATTCAGAATACTGAAGTATATTCAGATAATTGATTCTGGCGTGGCGCCGGTGACGGGTCAAGCGGCTGCGCCGCAACGTGGCTCTGCGACGGTGCGGCGTCGCCAGCTAGTTTGTCGTTACGTTCAGCTTTTCTTTAAAGAAGCGCTGTGCGGCCGGGTGATAGGGCAGGCCGGCGGCACTCGGCATCAAATCGATCGTCAGGCGTTTCATCTCTGGATGCATTGATCGCAGCATCTCTATTTTGTTGGTGATTGCCTTGAGGATGTCCGTCACCACCTCGTCAGGCGTCTCGGCGATGGTCATGAGATGTCCCCCCATCGTCACCGTCGCCACATCGTTCGGGGCGAAGTCATAGGTGCCGCCGGCAATCGTGAACTTGTCGACGCTCCATTTCTTCGAGGTTTTTTCGATGACCTCCGGAGAGACGGTGATGAGAACCGACGGGACCGACCGCGCGACGTCCAGGATCGCGCTGAACCGCGGATAGAGCACGTTCATGCCGGCATCGGCGCGGTGGTCCTGGATGAGATTTGTTTGCTCCTGCGATGCGCCAAACAGGACTTTGCCACCCCACTTTTCCAACTCGCCGACGTCGACGCCCGAATCCTTGAGCATCGACTCCGCGACTGCGTTGGAAAGGTTGCCGCGTTTGTTCAGCACGATTCGCATCGGTGCCTTGGCCTTCGCAATATCCTCAATCGTCTTGATGTTGTATTTGTCGGCGAACTCCTTGGTCATCAGGAAGTGCATTGGCGACCAGTTTTCGATACGCGCAATGACCCGTAAATTGGACACGGGAGCGGTGAACGGTGGCTCGCCCTTAAGTGCGACGACGACCTCAGGTGCATGCATGATGCCGATTTCGCATTTTTTCTCGACCATTGATCGCGCGTTGGCGATGCCGCCGCCGGATATCTGGATGGTCACCGCGGAGCCCGGGAATTCCGCGCGTATGGCGTTGTCGACGCCCGTCCCCAACAGGGCCCAGGTTCCGCCAACGCTGGCGGCGCAGAATGTAAGGGAATATGGTGGCCCCGCGTGAACTGTCCCGCCGGACAACGCCAGTAATGCAAAAACAACAGCAAGTGACTTTCGCATCTGTTTCCCCCGTTTTTGTTCGCGGTTGCTGCGGTGGAGCATCACTCCCAGAGTCCGGTCGGCATCGGCAGGCCCTGATATGCCGACGGCGGGATGGTCTTCGCTAGTGGAGTGCCAAAAGACTCCATGACGTGCTGAAGTTGTCGCGCGTGTTGCGCGGAGTGCCAGGTCTGCCGCTCCAGAAGTTCGTGCGCGGTGCGCTGACCGTAGTGAGTGCCGACAAGCCACTGGCAGTCACGATCCTGCAAGTCGGACCACCACGTCTTGAGCGTTTTTGTCTGGTGATCCGCGTATTTGAGAATATCGGCGGTGGTCACGACGTCGTCGGGCACTGGCGTGGTGCATCGTATGGTCCAGTCCTCGACGTGGTCGACGACGCTCTCGATGAACGAATGCGGCACCTGGAAAATGTGGAAGGCGAGCTCCCTAACCGACCGATTGCGATCTGGCACTGGAAAAGTGTCAAGCTTGTCGTGCGGAATTTGCGTGGTCTGCGACCGTGCTGCATCAAGAAAGAACTCCCATCGCGCCATCAAAACATCAGGGGGGAGCCGTTCGGTGCGCGGCGCCGTCTTGCCGATGAATTCCGCCACCTGCGCGAGCGACTGACCGAATACGAATTGATTGCCGCGCGAGACGATCGGTATCGATTGCGCACCGAGAGCTTGTAGATCCTCCATCGCGTTTGGATGGGTCAACACGTTCACTGACTCGAAAGGCACGCCGAGGTGCGCCAGGAATTCCTTGACCTTCACGCAGCTCGAACATCCGGGCTGCCAGAAAACGCGGAAAGGAAGTTCGGACATTTTCACACCGCCATGAGCAAACGACATTGCTGCTGTTCAAAACGTGCGTTTCGCCCGCGCCAGCTTGACCCCAACTTGGCTCATAGTCAAACTTATGTATCCATTTCAGAATACTGAAGAAGAAGGCGGAGGAGAGCGCATGGCCGGGAAAATTCACGACGTCGTGGTGGTCGGTGCGGGAAACGCGGCGCTTTGCGCAGCCTTGGCCGCGGCCGAACGCGGTGCGTCCGTGCTTGTGCTGGAGCGCGCTCCGGAAGAGGAGTCCGGCGGCAACAGTCGGTTCACAGCCGGCGCAATCAAGTGCGTCTATGACGGTGTCGACGACCTCAAGAAGTTGATGCCAGATCTCACGGATCAGGAAATCGCAATGACTGATTTCGGGACGCATCCCGAGTCACGATATTTCGATGACATGGGGCGGGAGACTCAATATCGCTGCGATCCAGACCTTACCGAAATTCTCGTTCGGCGCAGCCGCGACACGATGTTGTGGATGCGCGATAAGGGCGTGCGCTTCGTCCCCATGTATGGGCGCCAGGCTTTCAAGTTCGAAGGAAAATTCAAGTTCTGGGGCGGTCTGACGGTCGAAGCGGTGGGTGGAGGGCCCGGTCTCGTCGAATCGCTGACCAAGGCAGTACGAAAAAACGGCATCGAGATCGCATTCGAGACGCGTGCAATATCGCTCATTGCGGACGATGAAGGCGTCAAAGGTGTTCGCGTTCATCACCAGGACAAGACGTCCGATGTCATGGCCAAGACGGTTATTCTCGCCGCGGGCGGTTTCGAAGGGAACGCTGAATGGCGCTGCCGGTACCTCGGTCCAGGCTGGGAACTCGCCAAGGTACGCGGCACACGGTTCAACACCGGCGATGGAATCCGCATGGCCCTCGATATCGGCGCCATGCCGACTGGCAACTGGTCAGGGTGCCACGCAGTGAGCTGGGATCGCCACGCAACCGAATTTGGTAATCTTCAGGTGGGCGACAATTATCAGAAGCATTCGTATCCGTTCGGCATCATGCTCAACGCAAACGGTGAACGTTTTGTCGACGAAGGCGCCGAGGTGTTCAGCTATACCTATGCAAAATATGGTCGTGTCGTCCTGGCACAGCCGGGCCAGTTCGCCTGGCAAATATTCGACAAGAAAGCCGCGCCGTATCTGCGCGACGAGTACCGCTTCAAAGGTATGACCAAGGTCCGCGCGGACACGTTGGAAGAATTGGTCAGCAAGCTTGACGATGTTGATCCCGTCCGCGCGCTTGCCACGATCAAGGCTTTCAACGAGGCGGCAAAAACCGACGTGCCCTTCAACCCGAACGTCAAGGACGGCCGCGCAACCGTGGGACTGGCGATACCGAAATCGAACTGGGCGAACCGCATCGACGAGCCGCCCTTCGAGGCCTATGCCGTCACTTGCGGCGTCACGTTCACCTTTGGAGGCGTCAAGATCGATACCCAGGGTCGTGTCATCAATACGGACGGCCGCATCATTCCAAACCTGTTCGCAGCGGGCGAAATGGTCGGTGGCCTTTTCTACTTCAACTACCCAAGCGGAACGGGACTCATGTCCGGTGCGGTGTTCGGCCGTCTTGCGGGCGAGTCTGCCGCCGCTCAGATGAAAACCTAAGCGGCCGACGCCTTCGGGCTGACGGTTGCGGCCAAACGTAGTCTTTCGAGGAGGGGGCGGATGTCGCCCGCTTTCTCTAAATTGGACACAAGGTCAGCAAGGTCGCCGGCGGCGGCCGCATCGAGATCCCAGCCCCACTTGAGGTTGGTCGTAAATTTTTCGGTCACCTCGGCGTCGGTCATCGGGGCCTCGGGCGAACCTATCATTGTCGGCCGAACAATCACGCGTTCCGTCCCATCCCTGAACACAAGCCGAAGCCGCGCGGGCGCAAGTGCTTCAGCGTCGATCTCCGGACTTATCTCGCAACTGAGTTTCGCTGCGGTCGATGTGTGCGCCCGCACCTGGTCAGGTGCAAAGCTTGCAATGTCGATACGGCCATCCTCGATCGCTCTCGCAAAGGTATAGCAAGCATTGAACTGCGCATGGACGACCGGGTTGTTGTGCCCGGGATCGAAAGGAGCACCGACGATTTTGTGGTTCGTTGCGCCGAGATAGAGTGTGCCGTTGTCGATTTGCGACGGATCGATTCCTTCTTTGTGAAGATCAATGCCGATATGGATGAGCGTGTGAGTGCATCGGCAGCAAGGGTAGGGCTTCATACTCAGTTCGGTCAGCCGCCATTGCGCGCCAAATTCCTCGAGCAACTGATCTGGCGCGCCGCCACGGTCTTCATACTGAGCGAACAACCCGGCCTTGCCTTCGAGAAATCGCCACGGACCGGTCAGCCCAGAACGTGCGAGATAAGCGGCGGTTAGTCCATTACGCGCGGCGAACCCTGGCCCCAGCCGCTTCGAGAGCGCGCCGTCGGTGATCGACTGCGTGTTGCCGCTCATTTGCACGTAGGCGAGCGCGAGTGCCTGCATCATTTGCTCAGAATCCAGGTGGAGAATTTTGCCGACAGTCGCCGCCGCGGCAAAACAGCCAAAGCCGGTCGTCGGGTGCCAGCCCTTCGCCAGATTGTTGGGACAGGCGAGACCTAATCGACAGAATAATTCCGCGCCTACGACGATGGCTGTCAGAAAATCCCGGCCCGACACGCGAGTTTCGGCCTGCGCGGCAGCGATCGCGGCAGGCAACACCACACTGAAGGCATGAACACGCGCTACATCGTGTGTGTCGTCGAAGTCCAAGGCGTGCGCGGAAGCCGCGTTGATCAGCGCCGCTGCCGGGGGACTTGCATAGCCTCCTCCAACAAGAACCGTCGCAGTGCCCGAAGCCGATTCCAATCTCCCCATTGCCTCCGCAAGTTCACGTATCCCGGGAGCCTTGGTGCCGGCGGCCAGTACACCCAAAGTGTCAAGAGAGAATCGTTTAGCGAGGCCAAAAACGTCTGGTGGGATTTGCTCGTAGCCAAGTTCCGCAATAGCGCGGCCGAGCGCGCGACCTGGCTCACTGACGTTGAATTGCATCAGATGTCCTGTCGCATCCATTTAATGGCCGCCTTGTCGAGGGTCACACCAAGTCCAGGTTTCTCAGGGACAAGAACCGATCCATTTTCGACTTTCAGCGGTTCCTCGACGATGTCCGTATCAAGGGCGCCGGAAATGCCGACGGCGAATGGGCCGTCGAGGAGTGGGCCGGACCAAGACGCCGCGAGGTGTGCAACGGATGCGGTGGCGATACTTGTGCTCGGATGATTACCCGGATAAATCCGCATGTCCGCGGCCTGCGCGAGAACCCACAGTTTGCGGGAGTGCCAGATGCCGCCATTCTTGGCGACCTTGCTCTGCATAACCGTTGCCGCGCGTGCCTTGATGACGCGCAGCAAGTCGTGATCGCTCGACACACATTCGTCCGCCATCAATGGGATGTACGTGTGGCGTGCCAACGCGGCCATGCCGTCCATATCCCATAATGCGATCATCTGTTCGGCAGCGTCGATGTCGAAGGGTTCGATCTTTTTCAGCAGCATCAAGGCCTCGTCGAAGCCCATCACCGCATTTGCGTCGACGCGCAGAATCTTTTCCGGAAACCGCTTTCTGATTTCCCGCACGTTGACCAGATCGGATTGCGGGTCGACGCCGACCTTGATGGTGAAGCTGCGGAAGCCGCGCTCGGAAAATTTATCCGCGTTCTCGAGCGTTTCCTTGATGTCATCCTTGATCATCAGGACCGCGCACGCTCCGACGCGATCACGGCACCTGCCGCCCAACAATGTGTAGACCGGTACGTCGAGGAGTTTTCCTTGCAGATCGTAAAGTGCATCGGAAATAGCCGCCTTCGCGTACAACGACGAATAGAGGGCGTCGTCGAGGTCGTGCATGATCGCAGCCAACTCGAAAGGCGACCGTCCGATGATCCGGGGAGCGAAATGGTCGTCGATCGCGCACTTGAGGCTTTTAAGAGTTTCGACGCTGCCCTGACGGCGCCACGCCTGCGTCTCGCCGATGCCGGTGACACCCTGATCCGTATGGATGCAGACGATCATCGTCTCCGAAATCGGACGAGCCGCACCGCTGGCAATCTTGAAAGGAACGCGGAACGGGATGTGCAGCGGGATGGACTCGACTGCGGTGATTTTTGCCTTTGTTGCGGCGGCGCCCGAAAAACGCTCGGTGTGGATGTTCATCTGGTGCAGTTCCCTGAATTCAATATGTTGAATTCAATGCGACATTGGGAATGGTGACAGTCGCCGGGCCGCACGGTCAAGAAGCGAGCGTGTTCAGCGCGAGAATCTTTCGCGCCAAGCGCCTAGGTTTGTTGACTCGGAAAGCCCGCGTTGTAACGTATCAGTAAGATGAAGAGAATTCAGAATACTGAATAACTTCACGTGATGATGTCGGAGGATACGATGGGACGGCTTATTGCAGCGCTCGTCTGCGCACTCACCCTCGGCGCCCATGGCGCGGCGCATGCTCAGAGCTATCAGTATACATTGTGTGGCGGCAGTGTAGGGGGCACATGGTCGCTCTTGGGCGCCGGCATGGACGCCGCACTGCGCAAGACCTACCCGGGCTCTTCGCTCACAATCCAAAGTTCGGTTGGTGGAGTTGCCAACGCCAAGTCGCTGGCCGACAAGAAATGCGAGTTCGGCTTCCTGCACGCGCCTGAAGTGAAGCTGGCGCTCGAAGGCAGCGAGCCGTTCCCAATAAAATTTCCGACGCTTCGTCTGGTCGCCCGTCTCGAGAACTGGTCGCCGATCACTTTCGTGCTCACGAAGGAATTCGCCGACAAGTACAACATCAAGACGGTCTCCGATATCGCGAAAGCCAAACCTCCGCTCCGGATCGTCATCCAGAAGCGCGGCAATATCGCCGGCCTTCTCTCCGAGGACATCTTCAAGGAATCCGGCTTTACGCTCGACGACATCAAGGCGTGGGGCGGCAAGATTCTTTATGGGGCGTCTCAGGAACAGGCCAACCTGATGCAGGATCGGCGCGCTGACGGCGGCATCAACGTGCTTTATCCCGGTACGAGCTCGGTCACCGAAATCTCGAAGTCGATGCCCATTACGCTTGTCGAGCTCGCGCCCGACGTTGCAGCCAAGATTTCGGAACGATGGAGCGTCGACACGTTTACGATTCCGAAGGGTGCGTACGACTTCCTCGATCGCGATATCCCTTCGGTGACGCTCGGCGCTCAGGTCGTGTCAACCTCGGACACGCCGGACGCCGTAATAACCTCGATGCTGACAGCAATGACCGACAACATCGATGAGATAAAGGCGATGCACCGGTCAATGAAGGTGATGACGCCCGAGCTATTCGCGAGCGCGAAGGGCCTGCCTTATCATGACGCGGCGAAGCGATTTTATGAGTCACGTAAAATCTCGATGCCGACGCACTGAAGAAATCCAGAAGATCGCCGGACGCCGGTTTCGGTGATCTTTTTTCAAGTGCCCCCAAGCGATGCGCTCAAAGCCAGGTGAGTCATGAACTTTGTCCGCGAAATGTTTACCACCGGCAAACGGCGTGCCGACATTCCGTGGGTAAGTCCGGCAACCAAAGGGCTGGCCTTCGGCATCGCCATCTGGAGCGTCTACCAGTCGATCTTCTCGGACATCGACGTGATGGCTATGACCATCATCTTCCTGTCGCTCAATTTGTGCCTTTGCTTTCTCCTGGTTACGCCGTCTCGAAATTCACGGATTGATCACGTTCCAATTCTCGACTTTGTCTGCGCTGCGATCGCACTTGGTGCGGGCATTCACTTCGGCCTGAAACTGGACACCATCGCGACCCGCATCGCGTTGTTTGATGATCTCACGCCGGCCGACATCTTTTTCGCTTCGGCGACTGCGCTTCTAATTTTGGAAGCTGCCCGACGCACGGTCGGATCCGATATGGCGGCGCTAACGGTGCTTTTCTTCATATACAATTTGTGGGGCCCGTACATGCCGAGCATTATTCGGCACAACGGCGTCAGCTATCTCCATTTCCTCGACGTATCGTTTTTCACGACTGACGGCGTGTTCGGCGTCCCATTGAGGGTTGCCGCAACGTTCGCATTTTTGTTCGTGGTCTTTGGCACGCTGCTGGCGCGGTGCGGCGGCGGCGAATTTTTCTATCGGCTTGCGGCGTCAGTCAGCGGCCGCCAGGCTGGCGGCTCGGCAAAAGTCGCCGTCGTGTCGTCTGGCTTGTTCGGCTCGGTGTCCGGTAATCCAGTGGCGGACGTTATGACGACTGGATCGGTGACCATTCCGATCATGATCCGCAGCGGTTTTAAACCGGTCATCGCCGCAGCAATCGAGGCCACAGCGTCAAACGGCGGAAGCATCGTGCCGCCCGTTATGGGTGCCGCAGCCTTCATTATGGCCGAATTCACCGGCATCACGTATTCCGCGATCTGCATCGCGGCGATCATTCCGGCCTTGCTTTATTACACCAGCCTGTACGCGCAGGTTCATTTCTATTCCCGCCAGCACGGCCTTGTCGGCATGACAAAGGACCAGCTTCCGCGGTTCTGGTCGACAATCCGCGCGGACGCGCCATTCCTCATTCCGTTAGCGGTTCTTTTGACCGTATTGGCACGTGGCTATTCGCCTTCGATGGTTGCATTTTCGGCTTCTCTGGCCGTGATTTTTGCCGCCACGTTGAGGCCGGCTACACGCATGAGCTTGAAGGTCATTTACGGTGAGTTGGCGGAAGCAAGCGAGCGCATGCTTCCTGTCGCAATTACCTGCGCCGCCGCCGGCTTGATTCTTGCCGGCATGACCATGACCGGACTTGCCAACAAGTTCAGCGAGGTCATCGCTACAATCTCATCTGGCAACATCATCATCGCGCTGATTTGCGCGGCCGTCCTGACGAATTTGCTGGGCCTCGGCCTGCCGACATCAGGCACTTACATTTTGGCGGCGGTTCTTGTGGGTGGCATCCTGGTAAAGATGGGTGTGTCGCTGCTGCAGGCGCACATGTACATACTTTATTTCGCGGCAATGTCCGCGCTGACGCCGCCCGTCGCGATTTCAGCATATTCGGCGGCCGCGCTGGCCAAAACCAATCCTTTCACAACATCGCTCTACGCGATGCGCAAAGCGACGGTGGCCTTCCTCGTGCCATTCGGCTTCGTACTTCACGGCGAACTGTTGATGAAGGGTACCTGGATCGGAATAATTCTCTATACGGCGGCGGCGATAATCGGTGTGATCTTCCTCGCTGCGGCCTTCGAACGTTTTCTCATCCGAAAGCTCACCGGGTGGGAAGCGGGTTTGCTGTCAATTGGCGGATTTTTGCTGCTGGTCGGCAATTATGAGATGCACGTCGCAGGTCTTCTTGTGGGGGCGTTCGCCCTGTTCCGGCCGGCCCTGGAGCTAAATCGCAAACGCCGCGCCGCGCCATCAAAAGAGCAGATGGCGGAGCCCAGAGCATTTCCATCGGACTAGCCAACGTTTCGAACTTCGAGCGCGGCTTGGCATTGCATCTCTCGCGGACGCCGAATAAAAAAATCCATGTCTTTTTTGCCGGTCTGGATTCGGACGTTCCTCTTTGGCGTTGCGGCCCTGCTTGCAATCAGCCCATCTGTGGGCGCGGCAGACTATCCAAGCCGCCCCGTCACGTTGGTGGTGGCGTTCACGCCCGGCGGCCCGAGCGACGTACTCGCCCGCATTGTCGGCAAGAAAATGGAGCAATTGCTCAGCGTACCGTTCGTCATCGAGAATCGCCCGGGGGCGGGTGGCAATCTCGCGGCCGAAACCGTCGCGCATGCGGCGCCTGATGGCTACACGCTGTTGATGGGCAACAACAGCATCCTCGCCACCAATGAATCGCTGTACAAACGTCTCAACTTCAGCCCTGAGAAAGACTTCACTCCAATCACGCTGGTTGGCACGCAAGCCAACATCCTCGTGGTCAATCCGGAAGTCCCGGCGCGTTCGCTTAAAGAGCTCATTGCGCTCGCCCAGGCGCAACCGGGCAAGATCAATTTTGCGTCGTCCGGATACGGCGCGGCCGCGCATCTTGCCGGCGAGTTGTTCAAGTCGGAGGCAAAGATCGATATCGTGCACGTGCCGTACAAGGGAGCGGCGCCCGCCTTGCAGGATGTCATCGCCGGTCACGACCAGATGATGTTTGCCACCGCCGCTTCCGTCATCGGCCATATCGAAGGCGGACGCGTGCGTGCACTGGCGGTGACGACACTCAAGCGCACGCGGATTTTGCCCGACCTGCCGACCATGGACGAGGCGGGTCTGAAAGGTTTCGATGCGAGCACTTGGCATGGACTGGTCGCGCCTGCGGGCACGCCGCCGCAAGTCATTGAAGTGTTGCACGACGCGGCAGTAAAGGCTTTGAACGACGCGAGCGTTCAGGCTTCACTCGGCAAGCTTGGCGTGGACATCGTTGGTGACACGCCGGAGGAATTCCGCGCCTACATCAATAGCGAAATCCCGAAATGGACTGCGATCGTCAAAGCCTCCGGTGCTACGCTGGATAAATAGCGCGTGATCCAGAAAAGTTGGAACCGGTTCTCGGCAGGAACACGCGCAGGAAAGAGCCATGAAGACGGCGGATCGACGGAACGGTGCACTGGCCCGCAATGTACGGCGGCTTGGGCATCTTGATTTGCCCGGGGCGGGGCAGGTGAGCATTGCGGGCAACTATGCCTATGTCGGCCACATCCCGAACAAGCAAAACCTCGGCACATCGATCGTCGATATCTCGGATCCAAAAAAACCGCGTCTGGTGAGCACCGTAACGCTCGACGATCCGGCTTCGCACAGCCACAAGGTGCGAGTCACCGGCGATCTGATGGTCGTGAACCACGAGCGAAATCCGACGCCGGTCGGGCGGCGCGCCGAGCAATTGCCGGGCGCGCGACGCGAGCTGCAAGATGTCCTTGGTCGCGCGCCGTCCCGGGCGGAGCTGGCGCAGAAACTTGGCGTCACCGACGCTGATCTTGAAGCGATCGAGGCTGCCGAATTGGAACCTTACCGCAACGGCGGCTTTCGCATCTACGATGTGTCCGACCCGTCAAAGCCCAGGTTTGTGCATCATCAATTGACCGGTGGGATCGGCGTGCATCGTTTCGATATGGACGAGCGCTACGCCTATATCTCGACCGAGATGGAGGGCTTCGTTGGCAACATTCTTGTCATTTATGACATGCGCGATCCGACAAGCCCCGGCGAAATTTCGCGTTGGTGGATGCCCGGACAGAATCTTGCTGCGGGAGAAAAGCCTTCATGGTCCGGCAAACGCCACCGCCTCCACCACGCGCTGCGATTCGGCGAGGAGATGTGGGCGAGCTGCTGGCATGGGGGCTTTCGCATCATTGATATTGCCGATTTGAGAAAGCCAAAAACGGTCGCGTCCTTCAATTATCATCCGC
>Ga0268266_10001950_pt1 | contig 23192 bp, 24 predicted proteins | sample KBSS13metaG_FD_190356 | JGI IMG/M metagenome (GOLD analysis project Ga0268266, IMG submission 190356) | Switchgrass rhizosphere microbial communities from Kellogg Biological Station, Michigan, USA - KBS S1-3 metaG (SPAdes) (version 2) | ecosystem: Host-associated > Plants > Roots > Rhizosphere... | reverse complement strand
GGAGGACATCAACCTCCATTTCACCGGCGACTTCCACGCGATCGGCGCGGCTCACAACCTGCTCTCGGCGCTGATCGACAATCACATCTACTGGGGCAACCCGCTCGGCATCGACGGCCGCCGCGTGGCGTGGCGCCGCGTCGTCGACATGAACGACCGCAGCCTGCGCCAGATCGTGTCGTCGCTCGGCGGCGTCGCCAACGGCTTCCCGCGCGAGGACGGCTTCGACATCACCGTCGCGTCGGAGGTGATGGCGATCTTCTGCCTCGCCAAGGACCTCGCCGATCTCAAGACCCGGCTCGGCAACGTGATCGTGGCCTACACGCGCGACCGCAAGCCGGTCCATGCCAGGGACCTCAAGGCGCACGGCCCGATGACCGTGCTGCTGAAGGACGCGCTGTCGCCCAACCTGGTGCAGACGCTCGAAGGCACGCCCGCCTTCATCCACGGCGGCCCGTTCGCCAACATCGCGCACGGCTGCAACTCGGTGCTGGCGACCACGACGGCGCTGAAGCTCGCCGACTACGTCGTGACCGAGGCAGGCTTCGGTGCCGACCTGGGCGGCGAGAAGTTCATCGACATCAAGTGCCGCAAGACCGGCCTCAAGCCGGACGCGGTCGTGCTCGTGGCGACCATCCGCGCGCTCAAGATGCACGGCGGCGTGAAGAAGGAAGAGCTCAAGACCGAGAACCTCAAGGCGCTCGAGGCCGGCATGTCCAACCTGCAGCGCCATGTCGAGAACGTGAGGAAGTTCGGGCTGGTGCCGGTGATCTCGATCAACCGCTTCAGCGCCGACACCGATGCCGAGATCGAGCTGGTCAAGTCGGCCTGCGCGAAGCTCGGCGTCGAGGCGGTGATGGCCGACCATTGGGCCGAAGGCGGCAAGGGCGCCGCCGACGTGGCCCGCGCGGTCGTGAAGGCGGTCGAGAGCGGCAAGAGCGACCTGAAGCTGCTCTATCCCGACGAGATGCCCCTGGTGGAGAAGATCCGCACCATCGCGCAGGAGATCTACCGCGCCTCGGACATCTCGGTGCCGAAGCCGGTGCGCGACCAGCTCGCCTCGTTCGAGGCGATGGGCTTCGGCAAGGTGCCGGTCTGCATCGCCAAGACGCAGTACAGCTTCTCGACCAACCCCGACGCCAAGGGCGCGCCGGTCGACCACACCGTCGCCGTGCGCGAGGTGCGGCTGTCGGCAGGCGCGGAATTCGTCGTCGCGGTCTGCGGCGACATCATGACCATGCCGGGCCTGCCCCGCGTGCCGGCCGCCGACTCGATCGACGTCGATGCAGAGGGGAAGATCGTCGGGCTGTTCTGAGGGGCGGCGATAGCTTTCTACGATCGCTGGGACGTGACGACTTTGGTTTGCCTCCCCCGTAATCGGGGAAGGTGGCGCGGTAATCCGCGACGGAGGGGGCGTGACCATTTCCGCTGCCCTCCCCCTCTGTCAGAGATTGTGAGTTTATCGCCAAATCGATGTCATGCCGCTGGGAGCGCGGCTCTCCAGAGCCGCTCTTTCTTCGGTCTGCCACAGCCCATGAGCGGCTCTGGAGAGCCGCGCTCCCAGCGTAACGCCCTCTGAAATCAGAAACTCACAAACTGTCAGCGTAAGACGCTGACACCTCCCCCGAAGACGGGGGAGGGATTTGAAGAGAACTCCACTGTTCGGCTAATTCCGCTGCGCTGTCCGCCGCTGGGCCACCACGCGCTCGCAGGAGGTGAGCGGCACGCCGATCGCCACCGTCCTGTCGCCGCTCTTGAGGCAGCCGGCCTGCCATTGGCCGGAGAAGGCATGCCCGGCGATCGAGACCGTGCCCAGACCCTGCGGCAGGTCGTTCTCGTAGAAGCCGACGTACCATACCGACTCGTTCCAGGTGTAACGACCGGGGCCCTGGCGCTTGCCGTCGACGAAAGTCCCTTCGAAGCGGTCGATCGGCCGCTCGTGCTCGGTCCACTGCACGACACCGTAGCCGACCCTCACGCCATTCCGGCAGGCACCCGTCCAGGTCGCCACGTCGGACGGCGCAGGATGCCAATCCCACATCCGGCAGCCGACGCCGGGCTCGAACAGCCAGGAGCCTTCGTCGCACGGGTCGTTCCAGCTTATCTGGATGGGGTCCGGCTCGAAGCCGGCGCAGTCGGTCCCGGCCGGCAGGCCGGCGGCGCCCTGCGCCATGGCGGCCGCGGCGTTGACGAGCAGGCCGATCAGCAGGACGCCACGGAGGGTCTTGGACGGGAGCGAAGCCAGGGTCATGCCGGTCTTTCGGAAGAAGCGGCCTCGTCTTACGGCAAGATCGTCGGCTTGGGTATCGGACATTGGTATCGTCACTCTGAACAAAGGTATGAGCGGCGGCCGTGCCGTGCCCTATTGTGCCGCCATGCCCTCTGTCACCGAGACGACGACCATTCCCTCCCCGGCCGACCAGGTCTGGCCCCTGTTGCGCGACCCGGCGCTCGTCGCGTCCTGCATTCCGGGCGCCACCCTCTCGCCCGATCAGGGCGACGGCGTGTGGCGCGGCTCGGTGCGCGTGAAGTTCGGGCCGACCGTTGCCGTGTTCCGCGGCGAGGCGACGCTGGCGTTCGACGACGCCGCGCGCACCTGCACCCTCGAAGGCCGCGGCATCGACGGACGCGGCGCCTCGCGCGCGCTGGCCTCGGGGACGGTCAAGGTGTCGGGCGCCGACACGACCGAGATGGCCGTCGACGGCAGCTTCTCGGTGAGCGGGCCGCTCGAGACCTTCGCCAATGCCGGCGGCATCCACGTCGCGCGGGCGCTGCTCGCGGAATTCTCGGCCAACATGGCGAAGAAGGTTGCCGAGCAGAGCCCGCCCGTTCCGCAGGAAATTCCACATGACACCGTTCAGCCGGCGTCCATTCCGCCTGTCGGGGTCGCCCCGCTTGCCGCGCCGCCATCCGCGGCTCCACCATTGCCGCCGAAGACATCCACGCCAAAACCAGCATCGGCGCCCGCCGCCGAGATCAGCGGCTTCCGCATCCTGTGGCGGGCCTTCCTGTCCTGGCTGCGCGGCGGAAAGTAGGGAGAGTACGACGCAATGAGCAGCAAGCTTAAGGTTTCCGACATGCTGGCGCGCGCCTTCGCGGCCGAAGGTGTCGACCACCTGTTCACCCTGATGGGCGACGCCAACATGTACTGGTCGACGGCGATGGCCGAGCTGCCGGGCATGAAGGTCGTGCATGCGCGCCACGAGCACTGCGCCGTGGCGATGGCCGACGGCTACGCCCGGGCGACGGGCAAGGTCGGCGTCGCCTCGACGACCTGCGGCCCGGGCTTCACCCAGATCATGACGGCGCTCACCATTGCCGCGCGCGGCAACGTCCCGCTCGTGGTGTTTGCCGGCGATTCGCCGATCGCCGCCGCCTGGTACCTGCAGCAGATCGATATGGCGCCGCTGGCGCTCGCCTGTGGCGCGCACTACGTCGCCGTCAAGCACATGGACCGCCTGCTCGACAACGTGCGCGAGGCTTTCCTGGTGGCGGCGCTCGAGCAGAAGCCGGTGGTGCTGAGCGTGCCGATGGACCTGCAGAAGCAGGCCTGGCCGCACATGACCGACTACATCCCCTCGTCCGACCTGATGCCGGCGGCGCAGCGCCCGGTGCCCGATCCCGCGATCGTCGACCGGGTGATCGACATGATCGCCGAGGCCGAGAAGCCGATCCTGATCGCCGGCCGCGGCGCTCTGCTGTCCGGCGCCGGCCCGGCGCTCGAAGCGCTCGCGGCCCAAGCCGGCGCGCTGACCGCCACGTCGCTGCTCGGCAAGGGCCTGTTCGACGGCAATCCTTACGCGCTCGACATCGCCGGCGCCTTCGCCAGCGACTTCTCGCGCGAGCGCTTCGCCGAGGCCGACCTGGTGATCGGTGCCGGCGCCGCGCTCGGCCACTACACGACCGAGGGCGGCTACCTCTATCCCGGTGCACGGACGGTCCAGATCGACGTCAACCCGCGCGGGCTGTGGCAGGGCCTGCGGACTGCCGACCTGCACGTCCGCGCCGACGCGAAGGTCGCGGCTGAGACGATTCTCAACCGCATGCAGCAGCGCAACGTGAAGAAGACGGGTTTCCGCACCAACGAGATGGCCAGGCTGATCGCGGCCGATTCGCCCGACAGCAAGGAATATCCGGTGCAGGCCAACACCGTCGATCCGCGCAAGGCCGTCGTCGAGCTCGACCAGGCGATCCCGAAGGATTGGGAGGTGGTGGTCGGTGCCGGCCATTACTTCAGCATGGTGATGACCCACATGAAGGGCCGGCCGGCCGAGCGCTATCACGTGGTCAACGACTTCGGCGCCATCGGCTCGGCGCTGCCCGCCGCCATCGGCATCGCCGCGGCGAAGGGCGACGGCAAGGTGCTGCTGGTCGAGGGCGACGGCAGCCTGATGATGCACGTGCAGGAGCTCGAAACCGTTCGCCGTCAGGGCATCCGCATGCTGATGGCGATCATGAACGACGGCGGCTACGGCGCCGAGGTCCACAAGTTCCGCGCCAACAACATCACGGCCAAGGAGGCGATCCACGGCCGCGGCGACCTCGCAGCCGCCGCCACCGGCTTCGGCCTGCGCGGCGCCTCGGTGACCCAGCCCGGCCGCTTCGCACCGCTGTTCAAGGAGCACCAGGGCGCCAACATCGGCACGGTGTGGGACGTCCATATCGACGACCTGATCCCGTCCCGCGCCTATCGCCGCGTCCACTACGGCGAAGCGTAGAGCGCAACGAGTCGATCTTCCCTCCCCCGCCTTCGGGGGGCTGTCCGGGGAAAATTCAGCGCCATCATACTCCTCTCCCCCGCCAGGGGGAGAGGCGGGGTGAGGGGGTAGCACGCGATGTCGCTTCCGAGACGATTGCGATACCGCCTCCTTCGTCAGCATTGACGATTGCAGGCATCCCGAGGCGCCCCCTCACCCAACCTCTCCCCCTAGCGGGGGAGAGGAGCCTGATGAGCGGCGGCTCCGTTCCGATTTCTGGGTCCTTCCGTGGCAGGAATCGCAACGAAGCCCTTGGCATTGAGGAGCAATGCAACTCTCCGACTTTTTCCCCGAACAGCCGTGCCGTCTTCGGGGGAGGTGTCAGCGCCTTGCACTGACGGAGGGGGAGGGCAGCAAGGTTCGTGCGTCACGCCCCCTCCGACGCCGTAAGACGGCGCCACCTCCCCCGCAAGCGGGGGAGGGAAGCGGGACTCGTCGCTCGCTACCGTCCCTGGAATTGAGCCTCGCGGCGCTCGACGAACGAACGGATGCCTTCCTTGGCGTCCTCAGTGCTCATGACCGCGGCGTGGATTTCCGGGATGGCGGCGACCGCCATCGCCTCGCCGGGCTGGATGTACCGGAGCGCCGCCTGTTTCATCGCCCGCAGTCCGAGCGGCGCGTTGCCCGCGATGCGACGGGCGATCTCGAGGGCACGCTCGATCTGCTGGCCGGCCGGCACCACTTCCTGGACCAGGCCAATCTGCAATGCGCGCTGGGCGTCGAACTCATCGCACAGCATGAGGTGGTACATGGCGTTGCCCCAGCCCGTGCGGGTGAGGAAGCGGAAGTGGGCGCCGCCCAGGGGAGCGATGCCGCGCCGCGACTCCATCTGGCAGAAGCGTGCCGTGTCGGCCGCGACCACGATGTCGGCCGCGAGCATCATCTCGATGCCGATCGTGAGGCAGAGGCCCTGCACGGCGGCCACCACCGGCTTCATCGTGCGCCGCTTCAGCGCGAACGGATCGATGCTGTCCGCCGGGTTGTCACGGCGCTCCCGGTTCGGCCCGAAGAATTTCGGCATGTCGAGGCCGGCCGTCGTGTGATCGCCGGCGAAGGTGAGCACGGCGACCCAGAGCGCATCGTCACGATCGAACGCCGTGAAGGCCTCGGACAGTTCGCTCATCATGGCGGGCGTGAAGGCATTCCGCTTGGCCACGTTGTCGACGACGATCCTGAAAATCCGGCCGTCGGTCTCGGTCCGGATGGCGCCGGAGGATGTGCTGTCAGCCATGGTCGTTGCCTGTCGTCGGGGGTGGGGGAAGGTTGGCGCGGAGCGCCGCCTGATAGGCGGGGCGTTCGGCGATACGGGCGGCGTAGTCGCGGCAGACCGATGGGACCGGCACGCCGTAGTTGATCGCCCACACGAGGCAGGTCGTGAGCAGCATGTCGGCGCTCGTGAAGCGGTCGCCGACGAGATACGGCCGGCCGTTGTCGAGCGCCTGCACGGTGTGGCGGAGCTGGGTCCCGAAATAGTCGCTGGCGCTTTCGACGGCGACCGGCGCGTCGCCGTAGATGTGCTTCAGGTCGCGGTGACGACGCATGACGTAAAGGCTGGTGGCGTCGAGCTCCATGGCGATGTGGAAGCACCACTCCAGCCACGTCGCGCGCAGCCGCGGCTCGCGCGGGATCAGCCTGTTGTCGTCGGTACCGTAGGTGTCGGAGAGATAGGCGATGATGGCCGGGCTCTCGGCGATGGTGAAGTCGCCGTCCTGCAGGACGGGAATCTTCTGGCGCGGATTGATGCGCGTGAATGCGTCGGTCTTGGTCTCGCCGGTCCGCGGCAGGATGCGATGCCCCTCGTAGTCGAGCGACAGCTCGTGCAGAGCCCACACGGCACGGAGCGTGCGGGTGGTGCTGACGCCCCAGAGCTGCAGGCGCGGCTTCGCGTCGGCCATGTCACCACCTCTCGATCGAGGTGCGGAGATCGAGCTCGTGGGTCCAGCCGTGGGCCGGCTGGGCGTACAGGGTCCAGTAGGCCTCGGCGACCGCCTCGGTCCGGATCAGCGTGTTGGGCGGCAGCGACTCGACAGCGTCGCCGATCCGCGCCCGCAGGCGCTTGCGGATCGCCTCGCTGTCGACGCCGCCGTCGATCAGCAGGTGCGCGACGTGGATGTTCCTGGGGCCGAGCTCGCGCGCCATCGACTGCGCCACGGCACGCAAGCCGAACTTCGCCGAGGCGAAGGCGGCAAAGCCCGGGCCGCCGCGGACGCTGGCCGTGGCGCCCGTGAACAGGATGGTCCCGCGGCCGCGCGGCACCATGTAGCGCGCCGCCTCGCGTCCGGTGAGGAAGCCGCCGTAGCAGGCCAGCTCCCAGGCCTTGCGGAACAGGCTTTCACTCGTATCCAGGAGCGGCGTGTTGACGTTCGAGCCGGCGTTGTAGAGACAGACGTCGATCGGCCCGACCTCGCCTTCGATCTTCGCGAACAGGTCCTGGATCGCGCCTTCCTGGCGCGCGTCGACGCTGAAGGCCTGCAACTTGCCGCCGCAGGCCGCGACCTCGTCGATCAGCGCCTTGGCCTTGCCCGCGTCACGTCGCGCCACGCAGACCTGCAGTCCGCCGGCCGCGAAGCGCCGCGCCACGGCCGCGCCGATGGCGTCGCCGGCGCCGACGAGCAAGGCGACCGGCCTGCTGGCTCTCATGTGCGCTCCTCCCTAACGCTGGACAGTCGACGGAACTCTACGGTCCGTTCGAAAAATACACTTACAGTCTCGACCGCTCCGCCGCTGCTCGCAAGCGGGTTTTCAGCGCCATGCACGACAAATGTCAGCCGGGTGCTGCCGCTTTCCTTCGCCGGCCCGCAGGTCGCACGGCCGCGCCGGGCGGCAGGTGACGCCCGTTCGCGGCACCGGGCCCGCGATGGACATGGACCTGCCTGGGGTTCAGCGGCTCGCCGCATTCCGAGCAGATCATCACCGGGTCGAACGTCTTGCCGCAGCTCGTATGCTCGTGCAGCAGGGGCCGCCCCTTCTTCCCCGACATGTGGACGTCGCCCCAATGCACGATCGACATGACGATGGGATAGAGATCGAGGCCCTTCTGGGTCAGCCGGTATTCGTAGCGCAGGGGGCGTTCCTGGTAGGGCACCTTGGCCAGGACGAAGTCCTTGACCAGCTTGCGCAAACGGCTGGCCAGGATCGGCCGCGTGATGCCGAGCCGCGCCTGGAACTCCTCGAAGCGGCGCACCCGCAGGAAGCAGTCGCGCAGGATCAGCAGGGTCCAGCGATCGCCGATGACCGACACCGTGCGCGCCAGCGAGCACGCTTCACCGTCGAGTTTGCTCCAACGCATGACGGCCGAGCTTATCGCAGGTTCAATAAGAACACCAACCGCGGTGTCGTCCGCAGCGCGGGATTAGTTTTGATCGCGCCTTCATGACGCCGACTTTTTTGCCGCGCCGGCCGGCAGGCTGTATAGGTGTCGAAACAAAACCGGAGGCGACGATGACGGGTCCATTGGCGGGAGTGCGGGTCATCGACCTCACCGGCGTGGTGTCGGGGCCGTTCGCGACGATGTTCCTGGCCGACCAGGGCGCCGACGTCATCAAGGTCGAGCCGCCGGGCGGCGACATCACGCGCCGCAGCCGCCAGTCGGTCGATCCGACCGGGCAATTCTCGGCTTTGTTCATATCGACCAACCGCGGCAAGCGCTCGCTCTCGATCGACCTCAAGCAACCCGAGGGGGCGGAGATCCTGCGCAAGCTGATCGCCCGCTCCGACGTGCTGGTGCAGAATTTCAGGCCGCAGGTCATGGACCGGCTGGGCTTCGGCGAGGCGGCCATGCGGGCGCTCAATCCGCGCCTGATCTACGTCTCGATCAGCGGCGCGGGCGACAGCGGCCCCTATGCGGAGAAGCGCGTCTACGATCCGATCATCCAGGGCCTGTCCGGTTTCGCCGACGTGCAGGCCGAGGCCGGGACGCGACGGCCCCAGATGATCAGGACCATCGTGGCCGACAAGACGACCTCCCTGGTCACCGCGCAGGCGGTGGCATCGGCCCTCTATGCGCGCGAGAAGACGGGCGTCGGCCAGCACATCAAGGTGGCGATGCTCGACGCCATGATCTCCTACCTCTGGCCCGAAGCGATGATGCAGTACACGGTCGTCGGCCAGGAGGCGACGGCCAGCGATCCGAACGCGCGGCCGGACCTGATCTTCCGGACCCTCGACGGCTACATGACGGTCGGCACGATCTCCGACTCGGAGTGGCAGGGCTTCTGCCGGGCCGCCGGGCAGCCGGCGCTCATCGAGGACAAAAGGTTCAGCACACCCGCCGCCCGCACCGCCAACGCCAGCGAGCGGATTCACCTGATGGGCGACGTCCTTGCCGCGCGCACGACAGCCGACTGGCTCGCGCGTCTCGACGAGGCCGACGTGCCGTGCGCGCCCGTGCTGCGCCGCGGCGAGGTGATGCACAACGAGCAGGTCGTCGCCCGGGGATTGATCGCGGAATTCGATCATCCCGGAATCGGCCGCGTCCGCCAGCCCAGGCCAGCCGCGGACTTCGGCGGCACGCCGTCCCGCGGCCCCTCGCCGGCGCCGGCGATCGGCGAGCACGGTGCCGAGATCCTGGCCGACCTCGGCTACGCCCGCGAGGACATCGAGCGCCTCGCCGGCGCGAAGGCGGTGCGGCTGGCGAGGAGCTGAAATTCCTCTTTCGAGAGACTCTATTCATGCTCCTCTCCCCCTAGCGGGGGAGAGGAGAATGACAGCCTATTTTTGCGCGGCGATGGCTTCCTCGACATCGCGCAGGCGGTCCTTGCCGAAATAGATCTCGTCGTCGACGAAGAAGGTCGGCGAACCGAAGGTGCCGCGGTCGACGGCGCGCTGGGTCTCGGCCAGGAGCTGGTCCTTGATCTCCTGCGTCTGCATCAGCTCGAAGAGCCTGTCGGCGGGCAGGTTCGATTCGATCAGGGCCGCCTTCAGCACCGCGGGATCGTCGAGCTTCTTCGACTCGGCCCACATGTGGCGGTAGACCTCGTCGACGTAGCGCTCGAAGACGCCGAGCTTGCGAGCCGCAAAGGCACCGCGCATGGTCATCAGCGTGATGACCGGGAAGAACGGATTGGGCTTGTAGCGCGTGATCCCGTGCTGGCGGATGAAGCGCTCGGTCTCGAGCTTCTGGTACTCCGGCTTGTTCCTGATGCCGACATTGCTTTCCGCCGGCGAGCGGTTGCCGGTCAGCTTGAAGACGCCGCCCAGCAGGATCGGCACGTAGTCGAATGTCACGCCCTGGCGCTTCTCGATGTCGGGAATGACCAGGTGGCTCAGGTAGGCGTTGGGGCTGCCGAAATCGAACAGGAATTCAACCTTGGGCATGGCTCACCATTTCTCTCCGAAGGGACGGATCTCGATCTCCGAGCTCCAGGCGTCGCGCGGCTGCTGGTAGAGCGCCCAGTAGCTCTCGGCGACGGCCTCCGGCCGCATCAGCCGGCCGGGTTCGAGCGTGGCGAGCGCCTCGGCACCCTCGCGCGCCTTGATGCGCTCGCGCACCCAGGCCGTGTCGACGCCGGAGTCGATCACCAGATGGGCGACGTGAATGTTCTTCGGCCCGAGCTCGCGCGCGGCGGATTGCGCGACCGCCCGCAGCCCGGCCTTCGCCGCGGCGAACGCGGCATAACCGATGCCGCCGCGCAGGCTGGCCGTCGCGCCGGTGAAGAAGATGCAGCCGTTGCCGCGCGGCACCATCAGGCGAGCGGCCTCGCGGCTGGCGAGGAAGCCCGAGTAGCAGGCCATCTCCCACACCTTGCGGAAGACCCTCTCGGTCGTGTCCAGGATCGGGAAGTTGACGTTGGCGCCGATGTTGAAGATGCAGACCTCGAGCGGCGCCTCGCGGTCGGCCTCCTGGAGAAAGGCGGTGATGTCGTCTTCCTTGCGTGCATCGAGCGAGCGGCCGAAGGCCTTTCCTCCAGCCGTCCCGATATCCGCGATTAGCGGCGCCAGCTTGTCGCCGTTGCGCCGGCCGGCGAAGACCGTGAAGCCCTCGGCCGCGAACTTGCGGGCGATCGCGGCGCCGATGAAGTCGCCGGCGCCGATCACCGCCGCTGTGGCGTTCCGTGCAGTCACTTGCTCCTCCCACGCGTTCGTTGCCGCCATGTCAGTGTATTATCTGAACCTTGTCAATGTGCGACGATCTCAAGCATCTCGGCCTATCATGAGTTTTTGCCGTTTGATCGGTGCTCTTTCGACATGCACGAATGGCGCGCCTGACCTGGAGCCCGCCCATGAGCCGTCCCCTTGCCCTCGTCACCGGCGTCGGTCCGGGAACCGGCAGCGCCATCGTTCGCCGGCTGTCGGCCGGCGGCTATGACGTCGCCATGCTGGCCCGCAACCCCGACCGCCTCGCGGCCTTCGAGGGCGAGATCGCCAACGCCCGCGCCTTCGCCTGCGACGTGACCGACGAAGCGCAGCTCGATGCGGCCCTGGCCGCGGTGCGCGATCGGATGGGCGAGCCTTCCGTGCTGGTGCACAATGCCGTGGGCGGGGCGTGGGGCAGTTTCCTGGAGATCGATCCTAAGGTCCTGAACGCCGACTTCCAGGTCAACACCATGGCGCTGCTGCATCTCGCGCGGCGTCTTGCGCCGGCCATGGTGCAGGCCGGCACGGGAGCGATCGTCGTGACCGGCAACACCTCGGCCTTGCGCGGCCGCGCCAGCTTCGCGGGGTTCGCGCCGACCAAGGCAGCGCAGCGGATTCTCGCCGAGGCGATGGCCCGCGACCTCGGCCCCAAGGGCGTTCATGTCGCCTATGTCGTGATCGACGCCGTCATCGACCTCGCCTGGACGCGCAAACGCTATCCCGATGCACCGGACGGCTTCTTCATCAGGCCGGCCGCCATTGCCGACGAGGTCTGGCACGTCATCCACCAGGACCGGAGCGCCTGGTCGTTCAACGTCGAGATCCGCCCGTTCGGCGAGAAATGGTGAAGCCGATGGCCGACCTGCGCATCTTCTCCTACCTGCCGAACCCACGAATCTGGGAGGCGACGATCGCGGCCCGGCTGTGCGGCGTCGAGATCGAGATCCGCGGCGCAAGGCCGGCCGAGCTCAAGGACTGGCTCTGGGACTTCGACGCCCGTCCCTTGTCGGAAGAAGACCGGAGCACGACCCCGCCCGTCGCCGGCCGTGTCGGCTTCAAGGGCGGGACCCTGCGCAAGACCGATGCGTTCCTCGCCGCCCATCCGTTCGCCACCGTGCCGGCCGCCTTCAGTCCGGACGGCGCGACGGGCATCTTCGAGTCGAACAGCATCATGCGCGCGGTCGCGCGGATCGGTGGGACGCGCTCGACGCTCTATGGCCGCGATCCCTACGAAGCCTCGCGCATCGACAGCTTCCTCGATGCCAGCCTGGTCTTCGCGCGCGACTCCCAGCTCTATCTTCTGGGCCTGCGCGACCCCGATTTCGCGGCCGACATCCATGCGCGGGCTCGGGACGCCTTCGCGATCTATGCTGCAGGGATCGACCAGGCCCTGCAGCCCGATCGATCCTTCCTGGTGGGCGAGGATCTGTCGCTGGCGGATATCTGCTTCGTGGCCGAACTCTGCCTGTTCCTGAACGAGCGCCACCACCGGGCGACGCTCGACAGGCGTGGGCTCACGCCGATCCTCGACGAGCACTGGCGGGAGACGTTTCCGCGAGCATCCGCCCATTTCGACCGGCTGATCAACCATCCCGCTTTCGCGCCGGACGTTCGGCCCTACCTGCAGAAGCTCTACGCCCGGGCAGCGTAAGCCCCATCCAACGAAGGAATCGACACCAATGACCACCTCGGAGACTCCCGTGCAGGACGTCGCCCTCATCGTGGGCGGCGGGCCCGGCATCAGCGCGAGCTGTGCGCGGCTGTTCGCGAAAGAGGGCATGCGCGTCGCCGTCGCGGCCCGCACTCCCGACAAGCCGGTGCTGCAGGCGCTCGAGACGAATCACGGCGTGCGGCGCTACGCCTGCGATGCCAGCGATCCCGCCGCCGTGGAGCGGCTGTTCGACAGCGTTGCCGGCGAGCTCGGCGCGCCGACGCTGGTCGTGCACAACATCGATGGCCGGGTTCCCGGCATCTTCCGCAAGCCCATCGCCGAGGTCGAGCCCGGCATGGCGTTCGACACCGTGCGCAACGCGGCGTTCAGCGCTTTCCTGATCGGCCAGCAGGCTGCGCGGCGGATGCGCCGGAACGAGCCGAACGCCAACGGCGCGCGGGGCACGATCATCTTCACGAACGCGAGCGCCGCGCTGAAGGGCTATCCCCTGAGCGGCGCCTTCGCCATGGCCTGCCACGCCAAGGCCGGGCTCGCCCAGAGCATGGCCCGGGAGCTCATGCCGGAAGGCATCCATGTCGCGAACGTGCCGATCGACGCGGCGATCGGCTGGACGCAGGAGGACGGCACGCGCGCGCATCGGCGGGCCGGAACCAGCGTCGACGACAACCTGGCCGACCCGGATCACATCGCGCAAACCTACCTGCAGCTCCATCGCCAGCATCGCTCGACCTGGGCCTTCGAGATCGTGCTGCGTCCGTGGGTCGAGAAGTGGTGAGCGGCCCCCGCTTTCAGAACCCGATCGCACGGCGGTAGTCGGCGAGGAGGGCGGCGCCATCGGCACCCATCGCCGCCGCCCAGCGCCCGACATTCGGTTCGGCCGCCGTGCGCAGCGCGGTCATGAGATCGGCCGGAGGCTCGGCGGACACCAGGACGCCGCGGCTCGCGGCCTCCTGCCGGTCGCGCTGCATGAACGACCTGATCTCGCGCCACAGCTCGGCCTCGGTCTGCCGGCCGATGGTGCGAAGATCCTCGCGCTCCCCTTCGGTGAGCAACTCGAATGCACCTCGGTTCGCCGTCAGGAACGTGAGCTGCAGGGCGAAGAAGATCTCGGTGACGCAGGCGAACTCCCGGGCCAGCGCCGCGCTCGATGCGTAGCCACTGGACAGCGTCACCTCGGCCTCGGAATAGGAGGACCGCTGCGCCCCGGCCCGGGCGAACGGCTCCGTCCATCCGTCGCCGGTGTAGACCGTCTCGTCCAGCGCGAACCGGGCGCCACGGAGATCGCCGCCCGAGCGGAGGCGGAAGGTGCTCCACAGCGCCGCCGGTCGCCACGGCTCCACCGCGAGCAGGATCTGGCCGTGCCGCGCCAGCGCGGCGTCGTAGTACGGCCGGGCGACGCGCAGCAGCGTCTCCGCCTCGTCGACGGTGGCGGCCAGCATCGGTACGGCGGACAGGCCGAGGATGGGCTCGTCGCGCGAGAACATCGGCGCATGGAAGGAGGCCAGGGCCGACGCTCGGGCCATCGCGTCGAAGGGCATCGTCGGCGGCAGCTCCGACACCTCGATCCGGAAACGGCGGGCGGACAGCGCGCCGGCCTTGTCCGCGAACCGCTGCGCGGCCGTGCCCACGACGGCCTGGGAGGAGTAGGCCGCCAGATCCAGCCGCTTCGGGCTGGCGTGGGCACGTCCGGCAAGCAACGCAACCGGAAACGCAGCGAACAACACTCTACGACGCATGATCGGCAATAACCTAGCAAACGGCATGCCGACCTATGCCGGCAACGGCGTGCGCTCGCGCGAATGGCCCGACAAATCGCCGGGGAGGCCGGATCAGCGCCGCCGGTCCGAAACGCCGAGCTCCTCCCACAGCCAGCTCGTGTCGTAGCTGGCGATCGCCGAGCCCGGTTCGAGGCGCGCGTTGGCGTTCTCGAGCCCCTTGAGCCAGCCGACCAGCCTGTCGCGGCCCTCCGTCGTCCTGGCCGAGTCGCGCGGGCTCACATCTCCCAACGCCGGAACGGGCTGGTCAAGCACACTACGATAATGACGGTCGAGCGTTTCATGAACGAACTTGCGCTCCTCTTCCGGCGGGAGGGCCGACGGTGAGGGCGGCTCTTCATGGGCCGACCGCGAGTCCATCAACTCCTCGACCGTCCTCGTTTCCACGACGGGCTCGTCGACGAACGGGCCGATGACAGGATCGAGCAAGGCGCGCCCCCTTTCGGCGCGCTGCGGCGAGTTTGTCTCCAGCGTCAGCGAGTCGCCCTCGAGCTCGACGGTCCCGCGCGAGACCGAACCGTCCGGCAGGAGCATCACGACACGCTCGACATCCTCCGGCGCGTCGTCGGGCGCCGGCGCGGCCGGCGGCCCGGCCCAGTCCCAGTGGCCGTCATCCGCCCGGTGAAATCCCGGAAGCGCGGCAATTTCAGCGGCGAGCGCCGTGCGGTCCACCCCCGGCTTCAGGGGATAGCGAACGGTCGTGAACTCGATCGTGTCGCCGTCGCTGTTGACCAGCGCCGGCAGGATGGGATCGAGCACCCTCTGCAAGGCGTCTTCCAGCCACGCAGTGGTGAACATGGACGCCGCCTGGCGCAGGACTTCGGTGTCGAAGGCATAGGGCTCGAGTTCGGGGGCGCCCTCCTCCTGCCGGCTTTGGATATACGGGCGCATCTTCTCCCGGAGATCGGCGAAGCGGTCGCACAGGTCTTCACTGACCTCGCGCGCCATATGCAGCGCCGCGCCCGTGATCTCGGTCCTCGGCCCTACCTTCACGATGCGGGCAGCGAACACGTCCCATGGCTTCATGCCGCGCGTGGCGAGTTTCTCGCTGACCTTCACCGGCTCTCCGCCGCGGATCAGGTCGCGCGCCAGGAACGACTGGTCGCGCACGATATCGCTCACCTCGTACAGGCTCATGACCGACGATCGCAGCGCCGTCATGTAGCGCTTGTTGGGAACGGATTCCTTCCAGCCGCGCCGCTTCAGGTAGTCGTCGACGATGTTGCGGCCATCCTCGAGCTCGCCCGCCAGCATGTCCTCGAAGACGCAGCCGAAGAGATTGGAGGCAAGGTCGCCTCCGATCACGTCGGCCAGCTCTTCGATCTCGATGTCGACTGCCTTGCACGGCGCCTCCAGGTGGATCTGGACCAATTCGTCGAACGCCTCCGCCCACTCCTCGCGCTCGAGCCACTCCCGGACGCCGGAAAGCCTGTTCACCTTTGCCATCACGCAGCCTTACGCCGGCGGTCCGTCGAATCAAGCGGAAGCGCGAGGCCCTTACGCACAGGCCTTTCACGACGCTCAGAGCTTGTCAGTTTATCGCCAAATCGACGTCATCCGCTGAAATCAAAAACTCACAAACTCTGAGGACGACGAGGACACGTCTTGCTTCGTAGGGAAGACTATTCCTGCGTCAAGCCAAGCGGCGGTCATCTGCTGGCGCGCCAGCCTTGCTTCGGCAGCGTCAGGGCCGTCGCCATGCCCGTCACGTTGGCGGCGCCGGCGATCATCATCGCTGTGACATAACTGTGCGTCGTGTCGAACAGGTAGCCGGCCAGCACCGGCAGGCCGATGGCGGCCAGGCACCAGGCGATGTACGTGCGGCCGGCCACGCGCCCGTAGTCGACGGGCGGCCAGTAGAGTCCGACCCCGGCGGCGGTCGAGCCGGAGACGAAGCCGTAGCCGACGCCGATCATCGCCAGCCCCAACACCGCCGTGACCGGTGCCGGAAAGAACGTCACCAGCAGGCCGCCGCACAGCGCCAGCGCGTGCGCGGTGCACATCACGTGCGGCACGGCGAAGCGATCGACCAGCCAGCCGCCGCCGATGCGCGCAGCGGCGATGGCGGCGGTGAGGCCGGTCGTGGCCGCCACCGCCAGCGTGGTCGCGCCGCCATAGGTGGCGATGATCTCGCGCGCCTGGCTCAGCACCATCAGCCCCGCCGAGGCGGCGAGGAAGAACGTCCCCGCGAGTTTGAAGAAGGTCAGCCCCAGGACCGCCGGCCGCTCCGCCGCGCGGCCGCCCGCCGGCACGACCAGCCGCGCCCCGCTGTGCCGGACGAGCAGCGCCGCGGCGACGCCGAAGATCAGCAGCACCGCCGCCAGCCCACCGAGCGTCGTACGCCAGCCGAAGGCCTCGTTGCAGGCATGGAAGGCGGGCGTCGCGATCATCGCGCCCATCGGATAGAGGCTCACGATGTAGCCGTTCACCAGCCCGCGGCGGCGCTGCACCAGCATGTTCACGCACTGCTGGCACAGGATGTAGCCCACGCCGCCGCCGGTGCCGAACACGATGCCGTAGCCCAGCAGCAGTTGCGGCAGCCCGGTCGCCATGGCCGCGACCGCGACCCCGCCGGCGGCCATCACCGCGCTCGCGAAGATCAGGATCGGCGCGGGGGCGAGACGGTAGAGGAAGGCGGCGGCGACCGAGCCCACGGTGAACCCCGCCGTCGCCAGCCCGAAGACGAGCGACAGCGCCGAGCGCGCGACCCCCAGGTCCTGCTCGAGCGGGCGCAGGAGCACGCTGAAGGAGTAGACCGAGCCGAGAGGGAGGTTCAGGAGCGTCGACGCCAGCAACGCCGCCCACAGGCGGCCGGCGTGCACGTGGGAGGCAGGCGCAACGACGGACATGAATGACCCTTAGTTAGCACGGGGCTTGACCAAATTCCACACTACCACCATAATGGTGGTATAAAATGGAAAAGAAGAGGCCGCATTACCCTCTCCGCGAGATCCAAGCAGCCCTTGGCGATGCGGCGAAGCTCAACCGTACTGTCGTGGCCGCGGATGGCGCGACCGATCTTGGCTTGGACGACGAGGACGTTTCCGCTGTCGTCGGCAGCCTGACGCACAAGGACTTCTACAAGTCCATGACGGCCATCCACAACAACAGGCTATGGCAAGACGTCTACCTGCCGACCGTCGGCGGGAAAGAACTCTATGTGAAGTTCACGAAGGACGCTGAAGGCAATTATCTGCTGATCAGCTTCAAGGAATCGGAATCATGAAAGCAAAAAGTGGCGCGAATCCCCGCGGCTACCCGGACACGATGGCAAGCGCCGAGTCGGGTCGCCCCATGAAGCGAGGCTTGAAGCTCATTACGATCACCGTTGGCGGACGGGCATTCGAGTACTATCAGCCGGGCTGGTGGTGCGACCTCAGTGATCCAAACGATCGCGAGGGCCAGCTCGTCGATGAGGACAATCAAGTGGCCAGGATGGCACGGCTGACGGCGGAATCCATCGTTCGTGGAGAGGATTTCGGGCCGGCTCTCATCCGGGCAATACGCCTGCGGCTCGATCTCACGCAAGCGGAAGCGGGCCAGGTGTTCGGCGTGGGCCCAAACGCATTCGACAAGTACGAGCGCGGCGAGATCGCGCCATCGGAGCCTACCAAGCGGCTGCTCAAGCTCGCGCTGGAACATCCGGATTTGTTCAAGAAGCCGAAGAACGGCGGCGTTCCCTTGCCAAAGGCACCGGACGCTACGCTGATCAAGAGAACCCTTCGGGAAGCGCACCTCGACCGGCTCTACGGGCCTCTCTACCGGGACAAGAAGAAGGTCGCTTAGCGGGCGAAGGCGCGCCCGAAGCCCCGATCTAGATATACGCGGATCGCGTACCTATATATGGGGTCACTCGATCGGCTCTCCTGCGAACTCGACGACGACTCGGAGTGGCCGACTGTGATCATCCAGATCACGACGCCGGTCGAGACCATGGAACTCATAGGAGAGGTAGTTCACTGGGACGGATCGGTGATGAGGATCGACCGCGCGCACGTGCAGGGACTGTCCCCCGGCGCGTGCGGTCGATCCGGATTGAATGCAATCGGCCGAAAGCTGCTGGAGTTTATCGATGTCAAGGAACTCCTCGTTCAAGGCGGCACTCGCACGACAGGCCTCAGAAGGGGCTAGGTTCCCCGCCTCTTCCGATTTCCCCACGGTTAAGGTGCTGCTTCGCAACGCCGATATCGCCCAGCCGGTCGATGTCGCTCGTGCGCTCAAGGACCTCGGCCTGTCGCTGCGCAAGGCTCATCTCGTGCTCGACCGGCTGGCTGAAGGCGAGAAAGTGCCATCCTGCTCGACGCCCGCGCCGTCGAGCAGGATGGCCTTGACCTCCTGCTTACGCTCGGAGTCGAGGCGCACCGAATTGCGCCGCCGCCAAGCGTGGATGTGCGGGCGATCCGGGAAAACCTCGGCCTCTCGCAAGCCGACTTCGCCGCGCGCTTCGGCCTCGAGTTGGACACGATCCGCAATTGGGAACAGGGCCGTTACGCACCCGACCGCGCGGCCGTTGTCTTGCTGGCAGTGATCAAGCACCACCCCGAAGCTGTCGATGCATCGCTTGCCGGCGGTATTGCCTAGTGAGGCCTCCAGGCCGTCCTCAGGTGGTTGACCTCCCGAGGAAGCGTTCGTCTCGGCCGCACGGCTCTTCATTGTGGCGGTGGCAAAGAGTTCCGCCTCACCCACGCAACAATAAAGAGGCCGATAAACCCAAGCATTATTGGAAAGCTAACCACCTTGGCGACCATCCAATAGTCGCGTTCGCGCATGTAGTAACCAAAGGGCTCGAACAAGAGAACAAACAGAACGACAGCGATGAGCCAGAATGCGCTCCCTGCCAACAATGCACGAACTTCATTTGTTTTCACCGCATTTCGTGTATATGCGGCGATGCTGCTCGCGAGAAACGGCCCCAAACGATATCCTGCAATCATTGCCATGATTGGCAAAGCAATCCATCCTAGACCTCGTCCAGTCACGCGCCCACCAAAAAGGGCATTGATTCCAAGGATGATTAAGACCTCTAAGCCAACAACCAAAGCCCCAGCCACAAGCGCACAAACAATGCTGAATAAGAAGTCGATTCCTTGTGGCGAGGCCGGTGGGTTTTTTGTGGGTGGCGTGGGCTGAGCCTCCAATGGCTGCCTAACCGACAGTTCGGCCGCCCCAAATGCCGCTACTCTTTGTTCGGCACTGGATGGATACCGTTGGAGTAAGTAGTTCCTGATTTGATTCTGAAGCTCAGCTTTGTCGCCATAGCGTTCGCGGTTCCAAATAAATTGAGTTACGCCCGCACGCGTCACCTCTCGAACTGTCGCCAATTCTCGTCGAAAGAGCACATCGAGACTGGCTACATCCATAGTTGCATAACCTCTCATCCCGCATCACGAGCATGCCTCGGGTCTTGCCAACTGTCATGTATTTTGGGGCGTGGATGCGTCATGTGCCACTAGATGAGAATGCCTTCACAGCGTCCGATTTCGCCTTCGCCAAATCTCGTCTAGACTCTCCCCAGACCATAGTGAGGAGACACGCCGTGAACGTCCACGCCGCCGCGACCAAGCCCGCCCCGAAGAAGCCCCGCCCCGATCTCGATGCGGAACTGAACAACCTCGCCATGTCGAAGGAGGCGCAGCCGCTGTTCGATGCGGTGAAGGCGCACATCGAGGAGAACGTCGCGCCGATCACGGAGCAGTTCTTCAAGCTCGGCGAGGGCCGCAAGGATCGCTGGAGCTGGGCGCCGGGGCAGCTCGAGCTGCTCGAGGGCGCCAAGAACAAGGCCAAGGCGTCCGGCCTGTGGAATTTCTTCCTGCCCCATTCCGAGATCGGCCGCGGGCTGACCAACCTCGACTACGCCTACATCGCCGCCGAGCTCGGCAAGTACCAGCTCGCGTCGGAGTCGCTGAACTGCTCGGCGCCCGACACCGGCAACATGGAGGTGCTGGAGCGGGTCGGCACGCCCGAGCAGAAGGAGAAGTGGCTGAAGCCGCTGCTCAACGGCGAGATCCGCTCGGCCTATGCCATGACCGAGCCGGGCGTCGCCTCGTCGGACGCCAAGAACATCGCCACGCGCGCCGAGCTCGACGGCGACGAGTGGGTGCTCAACGGCGAGAAATACTACATCTCCGGCGCCGGCGATCCGCGCTGCAAGATCATGATCGTCATGTGCAAGACGAGCCCGGACGCCTCGCCGCAGTTCCAGCAGTCGCAGATCCTGGTGCCGATCGGCACGCCCGGCCTCGAGATCCTCGGCCCCATGACCGTGTTCGGCCACGACCACGCGCCGCGCGGCCACATGCATCTGAAGTTCAACAATTGCCGGGTGCCGGCCTCGAACATGCTGCTCGGCGAGGGCCGCGGCTTCGAGATTTCTCAGGTCCGCCTCGGGCCGGGCCGCATCCATCACTGCATGCGCTCGATCGGCGCGGCCGAGAAGGCGCTCGACCTGATGGTCAAGCGCGGCTCGACCCGCACCGCCTTCGGCAGGCAGCTCATCGCGCTCGGCAAGAACCTCGAGCTGGTGAGCCGCGCGCGCATCGAGATCGAGGCGATGCGCCTGATGGTGCTGAAGGCCGCCAAGGCGATGGACGTGCTCGGCAACCGCGAGGCCCGCGTGTGGGTCAGCATGGTCAAGGCGATGGTGCCGGAGAAGGTCTGCACCATCATCGACCAGGCGATGCAGATCCACGGCGCCACCGGCATCTCGCAGTGGTCGCCGCTGTCGGAGATGTACGTCAACCAGCGGCATCTCCGCTTCGCCGACGGGCCGGACGAGGTGCACCACATGGTCGTCGGCCGCGCCGAGATCAGCCGGCACTGATCTCTTCCGCCGGGGGCGCGTCACTCCAGTGACGCGTCTTCTCAGGCTCATGCCTCGAAGATCATGACGCGCCACTGGAGTGGCGCGCCCCCGGCACTCCTTATCCCAGCAACGCCGTCGTCACCTGCTCCCACTCCTCCTGGAGCGAGCAGGTCGCGACCGGCTTGCCGGCGCGGCGATACCAGCCGCCGGCGTTGGACAGGTCGCCCTCCTGACGGTGCAGGTGGGCGTGCACCCAGTTGCAGTCATCATTGTCCTCGTGGCCCTGGCAGACCTCGTGCGCCTTGCTCCACTCGCCCTTGCGCAGCCACCACAGCGCCTGCAGCGCGGGGCCGACATCGCCCGGCGGGGCCGAGCCCGACACGCTGTCCCGGAAACCATCGATCGTCGTCATGGTCCGCCTCCTGTCCAGCCCCGATGGGACGCCATGCGCCCGATCATTGCAATGCCTCTCATCGGAGCGCGCCACTCCAGTGGCGCTCGGAAGGATGAGCGCCACTGGAGTGGCGCGCTCCGATGATTCATGAATTTCGCCCCGCTCTTCGACTTACCGCCTTGAGCGTCCGCCTGCCGAGGCGGTAGGAAAGAGCGTGGACGCCGCTTTCCTCGCCGACTGGCTCAATCTCGTGCTGCGCTGGGCCCATATGATCGTGGGCATCGCCTGGATCGGGGCGTCGTTCTACTTCATCTGGCTGGACAACCACCTGCATCCGCCGCTCGATCCGGCCGACGCCGCGCGCGGCATCGGCGGCGAGGTCTGGGCGGTGCACGGCGGCGGCTTCTACACCGCCAAGAAGTTCAAGGTGGCGCCCGAGAAACTGCCACCCGAGCTGCACTGGTTCATGTGGGAAGCCTACACCACGCTGATCACCGGCTTCCTGCTGCTCTGCCTCGTCTACTATCACGGCGCCGAGGTCGCGCTGATCGACCCGGCGGTGATGGCGCTCGACAAGTGGGAGGCGATCGCCATCAGCCTCGGCTTCCTGGTCGTCGGCTGGCTGTTCTACGACTGGCTCTGCCGCTCCGCATTCGGCCAGGACGATGCGATCCTGGGCGGGCTGGTCGCGCTCTACTGCGCCGTCAGCGCGTGGGCGCTCTGCCATATCTTCTCCGGCCGCGGCGCCTACCTGCATTTCGGCGCCATGCTCGGCGTCATCATGGTGCTGAACGTCTACTTCGTGATCATCCCGGGCCAGCGCGAGCTGGTGAAGGCCAAGCAGGCCGGCCGCATCCCCGATCCGAAATACGGGCTGATGGGCCGCCAGCGCTCGGTCCACAACACCTACTTCACCCTGCCCGTGCTGTTCACGATGATCAGCAACCACTACGCAGGCCTCTACGGCCACCAGTGGAACTGGGTCCTGCTGCTGATGATCTCGGTGGCCGGCGCGCTGATCCGCGTCTGGTTCGTGCAGCGCCACAAGGGCAACCAGAACCCGCTGGTCCTGGCGTCGGGCCTGGTGATGCTGGCGCTGACCGCGATCGTGTCGCTGCCGCGCCCGACCGTCGATATCGGCCCGGCGGCGAGCTTCGCCGAGGTCCAGCCCATTTTTCAGGCGCGCTGCCAATCCTGCCACGCGACGAAGCCGACCCAGGAAGGCTTCTCCGCGCCGCCCAAGGGCGTCATCCTGGAGACGCAGGCGGAGCTGCGCGCCCGTGCGGCGATGATCAACCAGCAGGTCTGGGCCTCCCGGGTCATGCCGCCCGGCAACCTGACCAACATCACCGACGACGAGCGGCGCCTGATTGCGCGCTGGATCAAAGGCGGCGCACAATAGCGGCATGTTTCTGCGCCGGAATGCCCCGGGATGGGGCAGGCTGCCGTGGCGCCGTCTGCTCACGGCGGCGCTCGCTGTGGCAGCGATCTTCGTGTACTGGACCCAGCTCGGCGACCGCAGCGCGCGTGTCGCCGCGCGCGACCTGCCGGCCGCGAGCGAAACGCGCGACAATGCCGCCAAGGCGCGCGCCAATGTCGGCTTCGCCAATGAGCGCCGGCTCGACGAGCATTACGACAAGCACGGCGGCGAGTTCGGCCGCATCACCAAGCAGGATTACCTGCGCCAGGCCCAGCTGCTGCGCGATGCGCAGGTCGG
>Ga0268266_10001948_pt1 | contig 23209 bp, 19 predicted proteins | sample KBSS13metaG_FD_190356 | JGI IMG/M metagenome (GOLD analysis project Ga0268266, IMG submission 190356) | Switchgrass rhizosphere microbial communities from Kellogg Biological Station, Michigan, USA - KBS S1-3 metaG (SPAdes) (version 2) | ecosystem: Host-associated > Plants > Roots > Rhizosphere... | reverse complement strand
GGTGGCAGCGCTGCCAGCAGCGCCATGCCGATGCCGAGCAGTACCAGGCCGATGCCGCCGAGAATGCCGACCGGATAGCGGTCGGACAAATTTCCTCCGATCGGCGCCATGATCGCCACCACCAGCGGCCAGGGCGTCAAGAAGAAGCCGGTCTCGACCTGAGACCGGTGCAGCACGTCCTCGAAGTAGAAGGGCAGCGAGACGAAGGCCAATCCCTGCACCGCAAATGAACAGACCGACGTAGCCGCCGACAGCGCGAACATCGGTCGCCGAAACAGATCGATCGGCAGCATCGGCGCGGGGTGGTCGGCATCCCTGCGGGTCATCATCCAGCCGAGCAGCAATGCTGCGCCGAGCTCCAGTCCGACCAGCGCGGGCGGCGCCTGATGTGCTGCGCTGCCGATTCCGACAATGAAGAGCCCGAGGCAGCTTGCGGTCAGCGCCGCGCTCGCAAAGTCGAACGCGTGTTTCGCGCGCGGTGTCTTCGGCAAGGTCTTGAGGCCGATGAACATCGCGATCACGCCGAAGGGGATGTTGATCGCGAACAGCCACGGCCATGTTCCGAGCGACAGGATGGCGGAGGCGATCGTCGGACCGAACGTGAACGCCGTTCCGACTACCAGCGCGTTATGGCCGAAGCCGCGGCCCAGCATATGGGTCGGGTACACGAAGCGGACCAGCGCCGCGTTCACGCTCATGAGTCCGCTGGCGCCCAATCCCTGCAGCGCCCGCGCCACCACCAGGCTCGGCAACGACCACGCCAGGGCGCAGGCGAGCGAGGCCAGTGTGAACAGCAACAGGCCACCTAGATAGATCCGCTGATGGCCGACGATTTCGCCAAGCGCGCCAAGCGGCAGCAGCGTCGCAACCAAGACGATCTGGTAGATATTGACGACCCAGACCACGTCGGCGGGGCTGACACGGAGGTCGGCGGCGATGGCTGGCAGTGCCACGTTGGCGATCGCTGTATCCAACGAAGCCATCGCCAGCGCCGTAAAGATCGCCGCCACCGCCCAGCGCCGGAGTTCCGGGGGCAGGCCATCCATGGTTGTGGCTGACGGCTTTGGGGTTGCATCTTCGGGCATTCTTTGGGCTCTCTACGCCGGGGGCGGTCGTGCCCTCTGCGGCATGTACTACGGACCCGGCGCGGGCCACAGGCGCGCCGCTGCATGATGCATATGCGAAGGAATAGCCGGTAATGGGAAAAAAGCGCCGTCCGCGCCATAACCGCGCGCCAACTATCGGATACCTTTCCGCCCGCCGCGCAATCGACTAGGCTTTTGCGCATCGCGACCGCAAATCGATAAAAAGACGGTCACCGGCGAGGGGAACGCGTTGAACGAACAGGTGAGTCGGCGCAGCGAGGTCATGCGTAGCGCCAGTGAGGGTCAGCGCGCGTGGGGAGGCTTGTGGGTTTCGCTCCTGCTGGCGATTCTCGGCTTTCTCGTCATCTACCCGATCCTGATGCTGCTTCTGGGCGCGCTTACCGACACCAATCCGGTGGTGGACGGCATCTCGCTCAGCCGCCTTTCGGTGGCGAACTTCCTTACCGTGCTGGCGAACCCGAATGTCGCGGAGGCCCTCGCCAACACGATGATCGCCTGTGGCGGCGGCACGCTGATTGCGGTCGCGGTCGGTCTGCTGTTTTCCTGGATCGTCGTTCGCACCAATACCCCGTTCAAGGGCTTCATCGCGGCCGCCAGCATCCTGCCGTTATTCGCTCCGCCGCTGGTCGCGGGTGTCGCATGGGCGATCCTGGGCTCGCCGAAGACCGGCCTGATCAACACCATGTTCAAGTGGATGGGGCTGGATTGGCGCGTCGATTTCTACTCGATGTGGGGCCTGGTGCTCGTGTTCGGCATCTACTACGCGCCCTACGTCTACATGTTCACCGCTTCGGCGCTGCGCAACATGGATCCGAGCCTGGAGGAGGCCGCCGAGATTTCCGGCGCCAGCGCGTTCACGACGCTGTTTACGGTGACGTTTCCGCTGATCATGCCGGCGATCGTCTCGGGCATGCTGCTGTCGTTCATCGTGATGCTCGGCATCTACGGCATCCCCGCGGTGCTGGGCGCACCGACCAACATCTCGGTGCTGACCACCTATATCTTCAAGCTCACCAACTGGTCGCCGCCGCTTTACAATACGGCCGCCGCGGTCGCGATCATCCTGATGGTCGTCACCGGCCTGCTGGTGTACCTGCAGCAGAAGGTGCTGAGCGGCCGCAGCTACACCACTGTTGCCGGCAAAGCGTTTCGTCCGCGCAGCCTCGATCTGGGACGCTGGCGCTGGTTCACCTTCGGCCTCGGCATCGTCTATCTGCTGGTCGTGGTGGTGCTGCCGATGCTCGCGCTGATCGTTGCGGCATTTCGAAAATTCATGTTCATCCGCGACGTCAGCAGCCTGTTCGACGCCAGGCAGTATTCCCTGGTGCATTTCGAAAGCATCTTCGACAATCCGCTGACCATCCGCTCGATCTATAACTCGGTCGAGGTCGGCCTCACCACCGCCTTGGTCGGCGGCGCGCTCGCCTTCGCCATGGGCTACACCATTCACCGCACCAAGGTGACGGGCCGGCGCTGGATCGACATGATCTCGACCTTGCCGGTTGCGATCCCGGGCCTTGTGGTCGGCGTCGCCTATCTCTGGGCATGGATCGGCATTCCCGGCGGGCTCTACGGCACGATCTGGATTCTGGCGCTGGCGTTCATCGCGCGGTTCATGCCCGATACGATCAAGTCGTTGTCGACCTCGTTCCTGCAGATTCATCGCGAACTCGAGGAGGCGGCCTGGGTCTGCGGCAAGGGTGTGCTCGGCACCATCAGGACAATCGTGCTGCCTTTGGCGCGTCCGGGCGTGATCGCCTCGATGACGCTGCTGTTCGTGCTGGCGATCCGCGAACTCGGCTCGTCGTTGTTCCTCTACACCAGCAACACCATGGTGATGTCGGTACTGCTGCTCGACTATTACGAAGGCGGAAACCTCGGAAAGACCGCCGCTTTCAGCCTTGTGCAGACGGTTCTGCTCGGCGTTCTCATCGGCGGCGCCAACTGGCTGTCGCGCGGTGGCACGCAAAGCAGTGTCGCCCGAACCGGATAACAAAAAACGAAGGGGAGGATTGAGTATGATTGGAAGGATCTTCACCAACATCGTCGCAACCGCCGGCATCGCCGGCCTTGCGCTGACCTGGAACGCCGCGGCGCGGGCGCAGGAGTTCGGTTCGCCCGAATTGATCGCGGCGGCGAAGGCCGAAGGCAAGCTTGTGTTCTACACCGCGAATTTCGCCGAAGTGGAACAGCAGGTCATCAAGGCCTTCAACAAGCGCTTCCCCGAGATCAAGGTCGAGATGGTGCGCGCGCCGGGCGGCCAGCTGATCACCCGCGTGAAGACCGAGGCCGCGGCGGGCAAACTGATCGCCGACGTGGTCGATCACTCAGACCGCGCGCTGATGCAGCCGCTGGCGGACATGTTCCAGGACTACGCGCCGCCGAATGCCGCCGATTACAATCCAGATGCCCAGGTTGCGCCGCAGCTGTGGCCGCGCGCCACGCTGGTGTGGTCGATCGCCTACAACACCGAGTTGGTCAAGAACCCGCCCAAGACCTGGATGGACCTCACCAAGCCGGAGTACGACAAGTTGACGGGTCAGGTGATCGGGCCGTCCGGCGGCACCACCTGGACCCGGATCATGTTCGAGCGGCAGGTGCTGGGTGAGGACTATTGGGCCAAGCAGGCGGCCACCCATCCGGTGCTTTATCCATCCGGTGCGCCGATGTCGGACTCGCTGGTGCGCGGCGAAGTCGCGATGGGGCCGTTGCTCTACAATGCGATCTACCCGAAGCAGAAGGACGGCGCGCCGATCCAGATCTTCTTTCCGCCGGAAGGCGCACCGGTCAATCCCTACGCCACGGGCATTCCGAAGACCGCCGCGCACCCCAATGCCGCAAAGCTGTTCATGAACTGGTGCCTGTCCAAGGAAGGGCAGTCATTCATGATCAAGGAGCTCGGCAATCTGACGTCGCTGAAGGTGCCGCCGGCCTTTCCGGAGGGCTTTGATCCCAAGGTGGTCAAGGTCTGGTTCCCGAAGTTCGATGAGTATGTGAAGTTGCACACGGCGTGGATCGCCGATTGGAACAAGACCTACGGGTACAAGCAATGATCGTCGCATCCGGGAAATTATTGCACTCATGACCGCGACGCTCGAAGTTACCGACCTGCGCAAGCAGTTTTCGATCGGGCGGCCGGCCATCGACGGCGTTAGCTTTGGCGTGCCGGCCGGTGAGATCGTGGTTCTGCTCGGCCCCTCCGGCTGCGGCAAGACCACGACGCTACGCTGCGTCGCCGGGCTGGAGCACCCGACCTCGGGCGAAATCAGCATTGCCGGCAAAGTCGTTTCGTCGCCCGAACGCGGCGTTCTGGTGCCACCGCGTCTGCGCGATCTCGGCATGGTGTTTCAGTCGTACGCGGTCTGGCCGCACATGACGGTGCGGCAGAACGTGGTCTATCCTCTGAAGCATCGAAAGCTTTCCCGCGGCGACGCCCAGCGCAAGGTCGATGAGGCGCTCGAACTGGTCGGGCTGTCGGAATATGCCGAGCGGCCGGTGGTCGCTTTGTCCGGCGGCCAGATGCAGCGCGTGGCGCTGGCGCGCAGCATCGTCTACCGGCCGCAATTGCTGCTACTCGACGAGCCCCTGTCGAACCTCGATGCGAAGCTGCGCCTGCGGCTGCGCGACGATCTCCGCGTCATCCTCAAGCAGACCGGGATGACGGCGCTCTATGTCACCCATGACCAGGCCGAAGCCGTGGTGCTGGGCGACCGCATCGGCGTGATGCGCGACGGCAAATTGCTGCAGATGGATACGCCCGACGCGATCTATAACCGTCCGGCGGATTTGTTCGTCGCCAATTTCACCGGCGCGACCAACGAACTTCCGGGCACGCTGGTGTCGCGCAATGGCCAGTTCGGCACGGTCGATTTCGGCGAGGGGCGGCGGGGCGAAGTGGCTTTGCTGCATTCGCTCGGTCCGGACGAGAAGGTGCGCATCGCGCTGCGGCCGGAAAACATCTCGATCGGTCAGCACAATGGCGACAATATTTTTCCCGCCCGCGTGCTCGACCGCCGCTATCAGGGCACGCAGACGGCCTATGGCATCGAACTGTTCGGCCGCCGGCTGGAGGTGGTCGAGTTGGGCACCGCAGCCCGGCATCAGGTGGGTCTCGAGACCCATGTCTCACTGCCGAAGGAGAGTTGCTGGGCCTATCGCGACACTGGGCCGGTAGCGCTCGAGTAGCATTCGATAGGCATCCCAGACAAGACGAAGGGAATCCGTGTTGAAAGTTCTCAGACTTGCCGGGCTGTTGCTCGCGCTCGTTGCGCCGATCGCACCGGCGAAGGCCGGTCAGAGCGTGAGCCTCATCCTGAACTGGACGCCGGCCGCGGATCACTCGCCGTTTTATTATGCGAAATCGCAGGGGTGGTACGAGAAGGCCGGCATCGATCTCAGCATCGAGGTCGGCAAGGGATCGGGCGTCTCGTCGCTCAAGGTCGGTTCGGGTGGCGCGCCGTTCGGCATTTCGGATCTCGCGACCATGCTGGTCGCCCGCAGCAAGGGCGCGGATGCGGTTGCGCTGATGAGCATCTATGCCAATACCGGGCAGACCTTCTATTGGCTCAAGAGCTCCGGCGTGAGCGGTCCGAAGGATTTTGCCGGCCGCAAGATCGGCAACCCTCCGGGTGATGCCTCGCGCGTGATGTGGCCGGCTTTCGCCAAGGCCGCCGGCCTCGCGCCGGACTCGGTCTCTTTCGTCAATGTCGGTCCGACCGCGAAATCTGCGGCGTTGAAAAGCCGCACGGTCGAAATCATCAGCGATTTCTACAATTCGCACGACATCAAGCTGAAGGAATTCGGCAGCGATCTGGGTTCTCTGAACTGGAAGGACATCGGCCTCAATTCCTACGGCAATTCCCTGATCGTCAACGGCGCTTTCCTTGAGAAGAACCCGAAGCTGTCAGAGGATTTCGTTCGCATCACGCAGAAGGCCTATGCGGCCTGCGTCGCCGACTTCGAGCCATGCCTGAAGGCGCTGCTCGCGCAGGTGACCGGCCTCGACCGCGAGGAGCAGCTGCTGCAATGGGGCCGCATCAAATACTTGATGGCGGATGAATTCACCACGACCAGGGCGCTGGGCTGGATCGACGGGGGACGGATGCGGAAGGATTACGATCTCGTGCAGACATATCTCGGCATCGAAAAGCCGTTTGCGGTCGAGAGTTCCTTCACCAGCAAACTGCTCGATCCCGCCATCAAGATGGATGCCAGCAAGGTCGAGAAGTAAGGCTCACGCGCCTGTGCTCAATCCCAGGCTCGCATAGATTCGCCGCGCATAGGCGCCGAATTCGTCTGTGGTCTTGATCGGCAGGTCCCGCGGGAACGGCAGTTCGATCGGAAAATACTCCGCCATCCGTGCCGGACCGGCGGTCAGCACGGCGCAGTGCGAGGCGAGGAACACGGCTTCCTGGATCGAGTGCGTCACGAACAGGATGGTCTTGCCGCTCTCGCGCCAGATCCGCAGCATTTCGAGGTTCATCTGCTCGCGGGTCAGCGCGTCGAGCGCGCCGAACGGCTCGTCCATCAGGATCAGCTTGGGATCGTGGATAAAGGCGCGGGCTATCGCCGTACGCTGCTGCATGCCGCCGGACAATTGCTGCGGATATTTGTCTTCGTAACCGGCAAGGCCAACCAGCTTGAGCAGGTCGCGGGCGCGGGATCGGGCAGCTTTCATCGGCAGGCCGACAATCTCGGCCGGCAGCAGCACGTTGTCCAGAATGGTCCGCCATTTCAGCAGCAGGGCTTGCTGGAACACCATGCCGATATCGCGTGCGGGGTCGAACGGTGTCTTCGAATTGCCGATCTTGATCGTGCCGCCATCGGCGTCATGCAGCCCAGCCAGGATCTTCAGCACGGTGGTCTTGCCACAGCCGGACGGGCCGACCAGCGAGACCAGTTCGCCTTCCCTGACGTCCATGGTGACGTCGGAGACGGCGAGGAATTCCGCGCCCTTGGACCGATAGACCTTGCGGACGTTCTGCAGGCTGATGAAGGGCTCGTCGACGCTCATGCCAGCCATTTCTGCAAGTTCGCCTTCACGAAGGCGTCGTCCGAGAGATCGGCATGCTCGCGGCAGACGCGGTCGATCTCGGCCATCTGGCCGGGGCTGAGCCCCTCGACGGGGTCGAGGCACCAGAGACCCTGCATCAATCCCTGCCGCCGCAGGATTTCGTGGCACCCGGCGATGCAGCCGTGGAAATTGTTGGCGACGTCGAAGAACGCGCTGTTGCAATCGGTGACGCGGGCGTCGAGCGCCAGCAGATCGGCCGACACGGCATCCTTGCCACGCGCCGCCTTGCACATCTCGAACTGCTTGATGGCGCTCGCGGTCCAGACCGACCAGTGCCCCAGCAGCCCGCCCTTGAAGTAGGCCCGGGTGGTGACGCCCTTGTCGCGCAGGTCGAAGGGCAGTGTGAGATCGAGCAGGATGTGATCGTCATTGCCGGTATAGAGCGCGACGCGGTCGAGCGCGCCGGCTGCGGCGACGCCGCGCAGCACGTCCAGCGTCCGGTAGCGGTTGAACGGCGCGATCTTGATGGCGATGACATTGTCGATGGCAGCAAAGCGGCGCCAGAAGTTGGCACTGAGGATGACGCCGCCGACGGCCGGCTGCAGATAAAAGCCGACCAGCGGGATCTCGCGCGCGACGGCCTCGCAATGCGCGATGATCTCGTCCTCGGAGGCCGATTTCATCGCCGCAAGGCTGAGCAGGCCGGCGTGGTAGCCGATGCCAACGGCAGTTTGCGCTTCCGCGATTGCCTGTCGGGTCGGGCCGGCGAGGCCTGCAACCATCGCGACCGGCCGCTTGGTCCACGAAGCGGCGGTCTCGGCGGCCAGTTCCAGCACCGGGCGGTACAGGCCGACATCGCGGATCGCGAATTGCGTGGTGTGCACACCGACGGCCAGTCCGCCGGCACCGGCATCGAGATAATAGCGCGTCAGGGCGCGTTGATGCCTGACATCGAGTGCGCGGTCGGCATCGAGCGCGAGCGGATGCGCGGGGAGTACCGTGCCATCGGCGATCAGCTTGCGAACATCAGCCTTGATTTCACTGTGGTGCATGTAAGCTGTTCCTATCCAAATTCCGGTCCGGCGACGGCGAAGGGCGGTTGTGCGGGGGCGACGGTCGCAGGGCCAAAGCGCATGCGCTGAAACGGCCGTTCGATGTTCCAGCCGGACTGAACCAGCCCGTTCAGAAACGCTTCTTGGGAATGGACGGCGTCGATCAGCAACGGCCCGGTCTCGGACTGGATGATGGCATCCACCAGCGCGAGCGCCTGATCGGCGCGGTCGGCCAGCAGCGGGCCGATATGACGCGCGGTGCGTCCATTGCGGACGAGAGCGATGGCGCGACCATCGGATACGATGCGGGAGCCCGTGCGCGCGGAAAATTCCGACAGCAATGTGCTGCGGTCGAATCCCATGGCGCTGCCATCGCGCGCGGCCAGGCTGTCGAGGTTGCCCACCGATAGCGGGTGTGTGGCCGTGGTGCCTTGCGGCTTCGTTAGCCGCAGCCGCCGCAACTCCAGCGTCGGGAGGAAGCCGAGCGGGCCGTAGACGGTGGCGCCGGCCGGTGTCGCATCCAGCCAGGTCGTCAGGCCGCGCCGCTTCGCGACAGCGAGACAGGCATCGACGAGCCTGGTCGCAATGCCGCGGCGACGAAAGTCCGCGGTCACCAGCACCATGCTGATCCAGGCATTGCCGGCGGAGTAGGGCAGCAGCGCTGCGGTCGCCACCAGTCTGGCGCCGTCACGCACGCCGAACACGACGCCCTTGCCCAGGAAGAACCGCCAGTCGGCCTCGTTCTGGTTCCAGCCCGCCTCGGTGGACAGCACAAGCCCGGCCTGCGCATCGCCGACACCGAGCTCGATAATGTCGCTCGGCTCAGTAGCGGCCATCGCGCACCTCGTATTTGGTGGGTTTGCCGAGGTTCGGCATCGACCGCGACACCCAATCGGCGGTCCAGCTGATGAGCTGCTCGGTATCGACGATCGGCAGGCCGAACAACTTCACCGCCCGCGACGTGTCGGTCAGCCAGGCCGTCGGCTCTTCCTTGCCGACGATGACCGGCGCGCGGCCGAAGCGCTGGCCGAATTTCGCGGCGAGATCGCGCACGGTGAGGATTTCATGGCCGCTGACATTGATCGGCGAAGTCGGCGTATCGCAATGCGCCAGGCACCGCAGCGCCTGCGAGGAGGCGTCGCCCTGCCAGATGAAATTGACATGGCCGAGGCTGACGTCGATCGGCTTGCCCTGCAGGACCTTGCTGGCGATGTCGTGCAGCACGCCGTAGCGCATGTCGATCGCGTAATTGAGCCGGAACAGGCGGCCGGGCGTGGCATGCTTCTGCGAGAAATACTCGAACATGCGCTCGCGCCCGACACACGATTGCGCGTATTCGCCGGGCGGATTGGGCGCCATGTCCTCGGTCGAGCCTTTGCCGTCAACGGGCACGAACGGATAGACGCAGCCGGTCGAGAACGCAACGATCCGCGAGGTGGCAAAGGCCTGTGCGACCAGGGCAGGGACATGCGCGTTCATCGCCCAGGTCAGCGACAGGTCGCCCTCGGCGCCGAACTTGCGCCCGGCCATGAACACGATGTTCGGAATTTTGGGCAGCGCCTTGATGGCGGCTTCGTCGAGCAGATCGCAATTGATGGTTTCGACGCCGCGGCCCCCTAGCCAGACCTTTACGGCGGGATCGCTGAAGCGGGCGACGCCGATCACGCGGCGCTCCGGCGCGGCCGCCTTGGCGAGGCCGGCCAGCGTCGGTCCCATCTTGCCGGCAACCCCCAAAATCATGATGTCGCCGTCGACCTTGCGGAGGTCGTCGATCAGCGCCTGGCTCGGGCGACACAGCAACTCGTCAAGGGCAGCGATATCGGCAATCGTTGCAGGCAGGGTGTCGCGGGTCAGCAGCATTGTTGTTTTCCTTGTATTCACTGCAACCGGATATCGCGAACGACGAACATCCGCTCCAGGCCGAGCACCAGCCCATACAGTGCCACGCCCAGCAATGTCAGGAGCACGACGGCCATCACCATTGCCGGCGTATCGAGCGAGGACTGCACCTGGATCATGAGATAGCCGAGCCCGCGCTCGGAGGCGATGAACTCGCCGACGATCGCGCCGGCCACCGCCAGGATCGCGCCGACCTTCATACCGGAGAACACATAAGGCAGCGCGCCCGGCAACTGGATTTTCCGGAACAAGGTCCAGCGGGAGCCGCGCAGCGATTTGACGAGATCCAGCAAGTCAGGCTCGACCTCGCTCAATCCGCGCGCGGTCGTCAGCAGGATCGGGAAGAAGCAGATCGAAAATGCAATCAGGATGTTCGGAAATATGCCGTAGGAGAACCAGACGATGAACAAGGGCCCGAGCGCCACTTTCGGGATCATGTTCAGCGTCACGAACAGAGGCAGCAGCAACAGGCTGATCAGCGGCGACCAGGTGAACATCACGGCTAGCGCCACGCCGACCAGCGCGCCGAGACAGAACCCGCCGAGAATTTCGGCCGCCGTCACCGCAAGATTGGAAAGCCAGGCATAGCTGGGCGAGGCCAGCGTCTTGATGGTCGCAAGCGGCGAGGGCAGGATGAATTTCGGCACCTGGAAGGCGTCGACCAGCACTTGCCAGAGCACGATCACGGCCAGATGCACGATCACGATGATCGCGAAAGACCGCATCGAGCGCCCGTCATCACTGAACACCGTATTCTCCTTTTGGAGCGTGCACCGGTTCCCGGTCGCCCGGCGGGCAATCTATCGCGGCATCGTCCACTAATCAACCATCTGGTTGATTAAGGGCGCAGCGAATGCATCACGAGGTCGACCACGTGCTTACGGCGGGCCTGCCGGGCGGCCGCGCTCGACAGGTCCTTGCCGAAGATCGCCGACAGGGTCGGCGTGTTCGAGAAGTAGAAATAGCTCAGCCCTGCAATCGAAATATAGAGATGGACCGCGTTGATACCCTTGCGGAATACGCCGGCTTTCACCCCCTCGCCAAGGATGGTCGAAACCAGGCTCACCAGCGGCGAATGCATCGCCTCCAGCTTTCGGGAGCCACGCACGTGGCGGGCGCCGCCGCGGTTTTCGTCGTTCAGGAGCACGATGAAGTCAGGATGTGCGGCGAGGTGATCGAAAGAACTCTCGATCAGTTTCTTGATCGCCTGTTCTGGCGGCAGTCCCGCGAGGTTGAGCTTGCGCTCCTGGGCGCGGATCTCCTCGTAGACCCATTCGAGCACCGCCAGGTACAGCGCGTCCTTGTCACCGAAGTAGTGATAGACGAGTTGCTTGTTGACACCGGCGCGCGCCGCGATCTCGTCGACCCGGGCGCCTGCCAGACCGCTGCTCGCGAATTCCCGCCGCGCAGCGGTTAGTAACTTCTTGCGGGTTGCCGCCGGATCGCGCCGCTGCGGCTTATTGTCTTCAGATCGTTTTTTGGGCATTTCCAACCAAATAGTTGACAAGTCGTCTGGTCCTTGTTGCATTGGTAGCGTTACAGGAACGCGGCGACAAGATCGGTTGCAGAACGAGGAGGGTGCAATGAAGGCTTTCAGAATTGCGGGCTTGGCACTCGCGCTGGCCCTGCCGGCTGCGCCCTGTGCGGCCGCCGAGGCCGTCAACCTGATCCTGAACTGGACGCCGACGGCGGATCATTCGCCATTCTATTACGCCAAGGCGCAGGGCTGGTACGAGAAGGCCGGCATCGACCTGACGATCGAGGTCGGCAAGGGGTCCGGCGTGTCCTCGCTGAAGGTCGGCTCCGGCGGATCGCCGTTCGGCATCGCCGATCTTGCGACCATGCTGGTAGCCAAGAGCAAGGGCGCCGACGTGGTGGCGCTGATGAGCATCTACGCCAACACCGGGCAGACCTTCTACTGGCTGAAGAGCTACGGCGTGAACGGTCCGAAGGACTTTCCGAACCACAAGATCGGCAATCCACCGGGTGATGCGTCGCGGGTGATGTGGCCCGCCTTTGCCAAGGCCGCTGGGATTGCGCCTGACTCGGTGAATTTCGTCAATGTGGGCCCGACCGCCAAGATCGCGGCGCTGAAGAGCCACACTGTCGATATCATCAGCGATTTCTACAACGAACACGATCTGAAGGCGATCGAGTTCGGTGCCGACCTGGGCTACGTCAACTGGAAGGACATCGGCCTCAATCCTTACGGCAATTCGCTGATCGTCAACGGCGCTTATCTGGCGAAGAACCCGAAACTGGTCGAGGACTTCGTCAGGATCAGCCAGAAGGCCTACGCCGCCTGTGTTGCCGACGTCGCGCCGTGCCTCAAGGCGCTGCTCGATCAGGCCTCCGGCCTCGACAAGGAAAACCAGCAGCGGCAGTGGGAGCGCATCAAGTTCCTGATGACGGACGAATTCACGACGACCAAGGCATTGGGCTGGATCGACGCCGAGCGGATGAAGAAAGATTACGAACTGGTGCAGACATATCTCGGCATGGAAAAGCCGTTTGACGTGAATACCGCTTTCTCGACCAAGATGCTGGATCCGGCAGTCAAGATGGATGCCAGCAAGGTGAAGAAGTAGCCTTCATTGCGGCGGACTGGTCGGTACCAGAGCGTCATTGTAGCGCCATGCCGGCGTGCGATCACTTGCGCACGTCCTCGCGAACTGCTCGGCATTGACTCCATAAGCCTGGGCGTTGCCCATGGTGCCGGGTGATGGATGTGAGGCCGGTGATGGAGTGAGGCATGTTTGCTGGACAGCTTGCCACGATCGTTGCCGCCGCATTCGCCGGAGCCGCGTTCTATGTCAATTTCGCCGAACAGCCGGCACGTCTCGGCCTCGATGATCGGGCCCTCCTGAAGCAGTGGAAGCCAAGTTATGACCGTGGCCTTCAGATGCAGGCGAGCGGGGCGGTCATTTCAGGCGTGCTCGGCCTGATCGCCGTGTGGCTGACGCAGGATTGGCGCTGGATCGTCGGCGCTGTGCTCATTCTCGCCAACTGGCCCTATACGCTAATCGGCATCATGCCGACCAACCGCGCGTTGAAAGCTGTGGCCGAGCAGGATGCCGGGGCGCAATCACGTGCGTTGATAGTTAAGTGGGGGAGTCTGCACGCGGTCAGAACGGCTCTCGGCATCGCGGCGACGCTGGCCTACCTGTGGGCGCTGAATTAGTGACAGGGCAGGCCGTGCCTCGCAGGCCGCATTACTGCAGCGCCATTCCCGAGGTCGCGATCACCTTTGTCAGTTTCTCATAGTCGCTCTTCATCAAGGCGGCTAGATCGGCCAGCGGCATCGGCTTGCCTGGGATATTGGCGACGGCGAGCTGGCGCTGCACTTCAGGATTCTGCAGCGCCTTGTTGATCCGTCGTTGATCTTCGCGGCGATGGCGTCCGGCGTTCCGGCCTGAACATAGATGCCGTACCAGGGCACGTAGGTGGCTTCCGGAAATCCGGCTTCCGCAATCGTCGGCACGTTGGGCAGGTCGGCGATGCGCCTGTCGGTCATGACCGCCAGCGGCTTCACGCTCCCCGCCTTGATGTGCTGCAATGCCAGCTCGAGCGACACGATCTCGAAATGCATCAGGTTGGTCATCAGGTCGATCAGTGCCTGGGGCTGGCCCTTGTAGCCGACATTGGTGAGCCTGATGTTGGCAGCCTGAAACAGTTTTTGCGCACTGAGGTCGATCGAGGAGCCCGTGCCGGGATTGCCGAAATTCAACTCGCCCGGCTTCTTGCGCGCGATCTCGACGAATTCCTTGATGTTGCTGGCGGGCATCGACGGATGCACCAGCGCCACGCTTTGATTCCAGACCGCAAGGCCGACGCATTTGAGGTCCTTCATCGCGTCCCAGCCGGCGTCCTTGTAGAGCGTCGGGTTGACCAATGCCGCCGGGCCAGTAACCAGCCAAGTGTAGCCGTCGGGTTCGCTGCGCGCGACCGAAGCCGTGCCGATATTGCTGTTGCCGCCCGGTCTTGCTTCAACGACGACCGTCTGTTTCCAGTCGCGGCCGACCTGTTCGGTCACGGCGCGAGCGACGATGTCGACGATGCCGCCGGCGGGGTAGGGCACAATGATGCGGATCGGACGATTGGGATAATTGCTCTGTGCCTGCGCGGTATCGGCGGGCAACATGGACACGGCGAAAGCAAGACCCATGGCGAAGCCCAGCACGGCTTTGATCCGGCTCATTCTTCCCTCCCCATATGTGACGCATCGTTCGAGCGATGCGTTTGCCCCTCTCTCGGGGGAATTCAGTCGCTGGCCGCCAGCGAGCGGATGCTGCGCGCGAGGCCCAGCATGCGCGGCCCGCATTCACGCTCGATCTGTTCGGCGTTGAAACGAAACGAGGGAATGCCGCAATTGACGGAAAGGCAGTCGCCCGAGGCCGTACGATACAGCGGCGCTGCGACGCCAAAAATCTCGCGTCGCCATTCGCCGAGCGAGATCGCAAAACCGCGCTCCTTGCAAAGTTCGACGTCGGGCAGCGTCCGCGCCTGCACATAGTCGGCTTCTTCGGGGCGCTCGGCCTTCACCTTCGCCACATAGGCGTCGAGTTCGTCCTTGGTGAACAGCGACAGCAGCGCGCGGCCGACGGCGGTCGGCGCCAGCGAGCTGGCAAAGCCGACATCAGGCAAATGCGTCACGGCGTCGGTGGTTCGCAGCGTCTCGACATAGATGAAGTCGAGCCCGAACGGCATCGCGATGGAAACGGTGCCGCCGGTGTAGGCGGCGAACTCGCGCATCAGGGGACGAGCCAGTTGCCGGATCTTCAACGCCGACAGCACCGGATAGGCGGCGGCCAGAATGCCGAGCCCGAGCTGGAAGCGTCCCTTGGCGTCGCGCTTGAGGTAGCCGAGTTGCGCCAGTGTGTAGGTCAGCCGCGACACCGTCGGCCGCGACAGACCGGTATGCAGCGCAAGATCGGCGTTCGACAGCGAACCGCTGTGATTGCGGAACGCCGCCAGTACGTCGAGCCCGTGGGCCAGCGTGGTGGCGAAGGCGGGGTCCGTCTGGTCGTCCGGCGCTCGGGACCGGGAAGAGGGATCGACTGTGGTCAGGGCTGCCATGGGACAAAGATTGGTCAAAATCCGGATCTCTGTCAATATATCGAAATGAATTTGCAAATCGTGTCGATATACGCTTAGGTTCCCCAAAATGCGGGAGAGCGACATGGATTTCGATCTTTCTGAGCGATCGGAAGCGTGGCGGGAGAAGCTGCAGGCGTTCTTCGACACTGAGGTGTTGCCGCGCCATCGCGCCTGGCTCGATCACGCGGCCAAAGGCGAGGCTGCGCCTTTCATGGGAGACCTGCAGCGGAAGGCACGCGCGGCAGGGCTGTGGAATCTCGGCCTTCCCGAACTGACCGGTGACGAACCCGGCACGCGGCTCTCCAATCTCGAATATGCACCGCTCGCCGAAATCATGGGCCGGCTGTTCTGGGCGCCCGAGGTCTTCAATTGCCAGGCGCCCGATGTTCCGAACATGATTGCGCTGCAGAATTGCGCGACACGTGAGCAGAAGGCGCGCTGGCTGCAGCCGCTGCTGGAAGCCAAAACCCGCTCGGCGTTCGGCATGACCGAGCCTGATGTGGCCTCATCCGACGCTACCAACATCGCCACGCGCATGGTGCGCGACGGTGATGACTACATCATCAACGGCCGAAAATGGTTCATCACCGGCGCGGCGCATCCGCGCTGCAGTTTCCTGATCGTGATGGGCGTGACCGATTCCGGTGCGGACCGTACCAGCCGCCACTCCTGCATCATCGTGCCGATGGATACGCCTGGCGTTCGGCTGGTGCGTCGGCTGCGCTGGATGGGATGCGAGGACCACGTCGCTCCGATCGGCGAACTCACATTCGACAATGTACGCGTGCCCCGCGCGAACCTGCTCGGCGCCGAGGGCGAAGGATTCAAGGTCGCGCAAATCAGGCTCGGACCGGCGCGCATCCATCATTGCATGCGCTCTATCGGGCTGTGCGAACTCCTGATCGAATTGATGATGGTCCGCTCCTCCGAACGCTCTGCCTTCGGGCGCACTGTGATCCAGTATGACACCATCCAGCGCTGGATTGCTGAAGCCCGCGTCGAGCTCGAACAGGCGCGGCTACTCGCCTATCGCTGCGCTTGGCGGCTCGATCAGACCGGTCACCAGGACGCCTGGCGCGATGTATCCCTGATCAAGGTCGCGGTGCCGGCGATGCTGCAGCGGATCGCCGACCGCGCCATGCAGGTTTTCGGCGCGATGGGCGGCTCCGATGATACGCCGATTCACCAGGCGCTGGCCTGGGGCCGCCTGCTGCGGATAGGTGACGGGCCTGACGAAGTGCATTTGCGCCAAATCTTTCGCATGGAACCGATGCCGTCATGGTCGATCGCGAACTCGCCATACCTGTCGGCCCATCCTTCCTGAGAGGCGCTTTCAAAATGACTGTGACCGACGAACGTAGCCCCGCGATCGACAAGGATCGGCTGCGCAAGAAATATATCGAGGAGCGCAACAAGCGGCTCCGGGCCGACGGCAATGACCAGTATATCGAGGTCAAGGGACAACTCGCCCATTACCTCGACGATCCCTACACGCCCGTCACCCCGCGCGAACCCAGGACCGACCACGTCACCTTCGCTTTCATCGGCGGCGGGTTTGCCGGGCTTGCCACCGCGGCGCGGCTGACGGAGGCCGGCATCAGGGATGTCCGCATCGTCGAGAAGGGCGGCGATTTCGGCGGCACCTGGTACTGGAACCGCTATCCCGGCGCGCAGTGCGACACCGCCTCCATGGTCTATATGCCGCTGCTCGAAGAGACCGGGCATATGCCGACGGAGAAATACGCGCATGCGCCGGAAATTCTCGCGCATTGCCGGCGCATCGGTACGCAATACGGGCTGTACGACAACGCGCTGTTCCATACCCAGGTCACCGACCTGAAATGGGACGCGGCGCGGTCACGCTGGATCATCACCACCAATCGCGGCGACGCTTTCACCGCGCAGTTTATCGGCATGGGTACCGGGCCTTTGCATGTGCCGAAATTGCCGGGCATTCCCGGAATCGAGTCCTTCAAGGGCCATTCATTCCACACCAGCCGGTGGGATTACGACTACACCGGTGGCGATCCCCTCGGCGCCCCGATGACTGGGCTCGCCGACAAGCGTGTCGGCATCATCGGCACTGGAGCTACTTCCGTGCAATGCGTGCCGCATCTCGCGCGCGCCGCCAAGGAACTCTACGTCTTTCAGCGCACGCCGTCCTCCGTAGACGTTCGTGCCAACGCGCCGATCGATCCGGACTGGTTTTCGAGCATTGCATCGCCCGGGTGGCAGCTGCGCTGGCTGGAAAATTTCACCGCGAACCAGGCCGGCGGCAACCCGGAGGAAGATCTGGTGCAGGACGGCTGGACCGACCTGTCGCGGCGGATACGCGCGAAGATCCAACTATTGCCGCGCGAGCAGCGGACCGTGCCGAACATGCGAGCTGCGTTCGAGGATTCCGACTTCGAAAAGATGGAGGAAATCCGCGGCCGGGTCGACACCATCGTCGGGGATCGCGAGACCGCGGCAAAACTCAAGGCCTGGTACGGCCAGCTCTGCAAGCGGCCGTGCTTCCACGATTCCTACCTGCAGGCTTTCAACACGCCCGGGACGCATCTGGTGGATACCGACGGCAAGGGGGTCGAGAAGATCACGGCCGACGGAATCGTGGTCGCCGGCAAGGAATACAAGCTCGATTGCATCATCTATGCGTCGGGGTTCGAGGTCGGCACCGAGTACAGGCGACGCTCCGGCTTCGACATGGCAGGGCGAGACGGCATAAGATTGTCGGACCATTGGGCCGAGGGCATGCGCAGCAAGCACGGCGTCCATGTGTACGGCTTTCCGAACGCATTCTTCGTGCAGCCGACGCAGGGTGCCAATCTCATCTCCAACGTGCCGCACAATCTGACCGACTCCGCGAAGACCATCGCTGCGCTGGTGAAGCATGCGCGGGACAACGGCTTCAGGGAAATCGAAGTGACCCGGGAAGCCGAGGATAAATGGGTCGAACTGCTGCTGACCGGCGTCGGCCGCATGATCGGCGGGCCCGATTGCACGCCCGGCTACTACAACAATGAAGGGCGCGAGCCGGGGCCGGCGGCGCGGCTCAATGTAGGTCATCCCGCGGGCGCGCTGGCCTACTTCAAGTATATCGACGAATGGCGCAACAGCGGCCGGTTCGAGGGGCTGCAGTTCCGCTGATTTTTGTTTGCGCAGGGGAGTACGCAACAATGAGCCAACCAGCCACGATGGAAGTGCCTAAGGAAGCCCCGAAGGACGCTTCTGCGTCTGTCATCGCGCAGCACGCGGCGACGCTGAAAGCGCTGCCGTTTGCGGACACACGCGATTTCGATGATGCCAAACGCGGATTCCTTGGCACGATCGAGAATGCGCGGGTCGCGAACCCGCAAGGCCGGGTGGTCTGGAGCCTCGAGCCCTACGGCTTCCTCTCCGCCGAAGCGGCGCCACCGACCGTCGATCCCAGCCTGTGGCGCCAGTCGCGGCTCAACATGCATCACGGCCTGTTCGAAGTGGTCCCCGGCGTCTACCAGGTGCGCGGGCTCGACATCGCCAATATGACGCTGATCGAGGGCGACAGCGGCGTGATCGTTGTGGATACGCTGACCTCGATCGAGGGCGCGCGGGCCGCGATGGAGCTCTACTTCCAGCACCGTGGCAAGCGGCCGGTCAGCGCGGTCATCTTCACCCACACGCATACCGACCATTGGGGCGGTGCGCGCGGCGTGCTCGACGACGAAACGCTGGCCGCCGGGAGAGTGCCGATCATCGCGCCCAACCTGTTCATGGAGCACGCAGTCTCCGAGAACATCATCGCAGGGCCGGCGATGCTGCGCCGGGCGATGTACCAGTTCGGGCCGTTGCTGGCGAAGGGCGTGCGCGGGCAGGTCGATTGCGGGCTCGGCAAGACCATGGCGGCTGGTGCGGTCGCGCTGCTGCGTCCGACCGACCTCATTATCGCGACCGGTGACAAGCGAACGATCGACGGTGTGGAATTTGAATTCCAGATGGCGCCGAACAGCGAAGCGCCGGCGGAAATGCATTTCTTCATCCCGCGCTACAGGCTTCTAAATCTCGCGGAGAACTGCACGCACAATTTTCACAATCTGCTGCCGTTCCGCGGCGCCGATGTGCGCGACGCGCTGGCGTGGTCAAAATATCTCGGCGAAGCCTTGCAGATGTGGGGCGGCAAGGCGGATGCGATGTGCGGTCAGCATCACTGGCCGGTCTGGGGACAGGAGCGGATCGACACCATGATCCGCCAGCAGCGCGACCTCTACAAGTTCGCGCACGACCAGACCATCCGCCTGATGAACCACGGGCTCACCGCAGCCGAAATCGCGGAAGCCATCCGCTTACCGGCGAGCCTCGAGGGCGCCTGGCACGGGCGCGGCTATTACGGACACATCCGGCATAATGTGAAGGCGATCTACCAGAAATATCTCGGCTGGTACGACGCCAATCCCGTCAATCTCGATCCGCTGCCGCCGGTCGAGTCCGGCAAGAAATATGTCGAATACATGGGTGGCGCGGATGCGATCCTTGCGAGGGCGGCCAAGGATTTTGCCAAGGGCGAATTCCGTTTCGTCGCACAAGCGGTAAGTCATCTTGTATTCGCCGAGCCCGACAATCAGGCGGCGCGCGCCATGCTGGCGGATACGTTCGAGCAGCTTGGCTACGCCTCGGAGAGCTCGACCTGGCGCAACGCCTATCTGTTCGGCGCGCAGGAATTGCGGCAGGGGATGCCCAAGGTGCCGGCGCGTTCGCCGATGCCGCGTGAGACGCTGGCTGCGCTCCGCACCGAACAGCTATGGGACGTGCTCGGCGTGCGCCTCAACGGCCCCAAGGCCGAAGGCCAGCGGATCGTGCTGAACTGGAATTTTACGGACACCGACGAGACGTTCGTCCTCAATCTGGAGAACAGCGCGCTGACCTATGCCGCCGGCGCGCAGTCCCGCGATGCCGACGCCGGCTTCACGCTTCCGCGCGGCGTGCTGGACGAAGTGATCGCCAAGCTGACGACATTTCCGGATGCGGTCAGTTCGGGAAGAATAAAGGTCGCGGGTGATGCGACGCGCCTCGCCGAATTGATGGCGCTGATGGATGAATTTCCGCGGATGTTCGAGATTGTCGAGCCGAAACGGACGGCTGTCAGTTGAAAGTAGGCCGTCATGCCCGGGCTTGTCCCGGGCATCCATGTTTGATGTGGATGGTGCGGCAGCAAGAAAGCCGTGGATGGCCGGGACAAGCCCGGCCATGACGGTGAGAGATCGCGGTGCTGCCAGCTATTCCGCGCTGCTGACCAGCTTGATCCGCGGCTCCGCCTGCTCCATCAGGCCGCGATACGCGGCGAGATAATCCAGTGCCATGCGGCGCGCGGTGAAGCGGGTTTCGAATTGCTTGCGGATCGCGGCTCGGTCCAGCGAGGCAAGACGGTCGACCACGGCGACGGCGCTGGTCTCGTCTTCGACGACGAAGCCGGTGAGACCGGGGTCGATGATTTCAGGGACTGATCCGCGGTTGTAGGCAAGCACCGGCGTGCCGCAAGCCATCGCCTCGATCATCACCAGGCCGAACGGCTCCGGCCAGTCGATCGGGACCAACAGGCCGATTGCGCCACTTAGGAAATCGGGCTTCTCGCGATCACCTATCTCGCCGATAAACTCGACCAGCGGACTGGCCTTGATGAGCGGAGCGATCAGTTCGTCGTAGTATTCCTGGTCGGCGCGATCGACCTTGGCGGCGATCTTCAGCGGAATGCCGCACCGGTTCGCGATCCGGATGGCGCGATCCACGCCCTTCTCGGGCGCGATCCGCCCCAGCACGGCGAGATAGGACGGCTTCACCGGTTGCGGCGTCAGCAAATCCTCCGGCAACCCGTGGAGAACGGTACGTACCCAATTGGCATTCGGCACCGGGCGGCGCTGCGCGTTGGAGATCGAGATCACCGGAACCTTGGAAAAGGTACTAAATACCGGCTGATGCTCCGGCAGGTCGAGCCTGCCGTGCAGGGTGGTCAGGAATGGCGTCGGCTGCCGGTAGAACAGTGAGAATGGATAATAGTCGAGATGAAAGTGGAGAAAGTCGAACTCTTCATCGTCGCATTTCTGCCGCACGCGCTCCAACATTACCATATGTAGGGCATTCGGATCACGCACCGAGCCATCGAGACGAAGCGCTTTCGGCCACGTTGCATCGAGTTTCGCCGAGGTGTGTGAATCACCGCTCGCAAAGAGGGTGACATCATGGCCCAATGCCACGAGTTCCTCGGTCAACCAGTGCACCACCCGCTCGGTGCCGCCGTACAATTTAGGGGGGACAGCCTCCGTCAGCGGGGCGACCTGCGCGATGCGCATGTTTGCGTCTCCTTTTTTGAATGATGGTTGAACGAAGTCCTCAGCCCATGGACGACACCGGCGTGCCCTAGCGGGAACGTTCCCGTATCTGCGAAGTTCCTTTAGTCAGCGCACCTTGCTTCTTCCACACGGCTGTCTTGCTGATGCCATCTGACACCGACAGATTTAGGGCCGTCTTGATGCTGCAGAATTGTTGCGCGGTGATGGCCACACGCGAGGAAAACTTAGGCGGCATTCTTCACGTCATCGTGTGCGGCACGCACTAGAGAATCTCCTTCACTCTCAACAGGTTTGCGGAACTCATGGATAATCTTTCAGGCTATGCGCGGAGACCGTTTCCATTTGTTCTGCGCTATATCCGCCGGCGCCGAGCGGCGCACTTGCTCATCTTGTCTGCTGTCGTTGGAGCAGTTGCCTGTTCGGTGGGCACGCAATATGGCGTGAAAAATCTCGTCGACAGTCTGACGGCCGGTTCTTCGCACGCGAACGGTGTATGGCTGGCATTCGGTTTTCTCATGGCGTTGATTGCGGCGGATAATCTGCTGTGGCGCGTGGCCAGTTGGACAGCGAGCTTTACTTTTGTCGGCGTTACCGGCGATCTCCGCCGCGACATGTTTCGTCATCTGACCGGTCACGCCCCCAGCTATTTCTCCGATCGGCTGCCAGGCATGCTCACCAGCCGCATCACCGCGACATCCAATGCGGTTTTCACCTGCGAAAACATGTTCGTCTGGAATGTGTTGCCACCGTGCATCGCGACCGTTTCGGCCATTCTCCTGATAAGCACCGTCAGCCTGGCGATGTCCGCGGGGTTGATCGTCATCGCGGGTATCATGTTGATGGCGATGTTCCGCCTTGCTGCGGCGGGCAAGCCGCTGCATGACGATTTCGCCGACAAGGCGGCCGCGGTCGACGGCGAGATGGTCGACGTCATCAGCAACCTGCCGCTGGTCCGCGCTTTCTGCGGTCTGAGCTACGAGCATGACCGCTTCGACGCCACTGTGGAGCGGGAACTCGATGCCCGCGGACGCAGCCTGCGCTATCTCGAAAAGCTGCGGCTGCTTCACGCCGTCGTGACAATCATGCTGACGATTGCACTGCTGGCATGGGCGATCACGCTCTGGCAGCGCGGCGCGGCAACCACCGGCGACGTCGTGCTGGTCTGCACGCTCGGGCTTTCGATCCTGAGCGCGACGCGCGACCTTGCGGTGGCGCTGGTCGATGTGACCCAGCACGTCGCCCGCCTGACCGAGGCGATCGCGACCCTGCTGCTGCCGCATGAGCTGAAGGATCATCCCGAGGCCGAGCCGCTGATCCGCAGCGGCGCCGCCGTCGCCTTCAACAATGTCGCGTTCCACTATCCGGGCGGCGCTCCGGTGTTCGAAAAGTTTGCCTTGCGTATCCAGCCGGGACAGCGGGTCGGCCTGGTCGGCCATTCCGGCGGCGGAAAATCCAGCCTGTTTGCGCTGTTGCAGCGTTTCTATGACGTCCAGCGTGGCAGCGTCACGATCGACGGCCAGGACATTTCGCGGGTGACGCAGCAAAGTTTGCGCGAGGCGATCTCGGTAGTGCCGCAGGATATCTCGCTGTTCCATCGCTCGATCATGGAAAACATCCGCTACGGCCGGCCGAATGCGACCGATGACGAGGTGTTGCGCGCGGCCATCGCGGCGCGCTGCGATTTCATCGAGAATCTTCCTGAGGGCATGGATACCATGGTCG
>Ga0268266_10001945_pt1 | contig 23219 bp, 22 predicted proteins | sample KBSS13metaG_FD_190356 | JGI IMG/M metagenome (GOLD analysis project Ga0268266, IMG submission 190356) | Switchgrass rhizosphere microbial communities from Kellogg Biological Station, Michigan, USA - KBS S1-3 metaG (SPAdes) (version 2) | ecosystem: Host-associated > Plants > Roots > Rhizosphere... | reverse complement strand
GGCGCTGGTAGCCAAAACCCAGCCGCCCGCACCACCCGCCGTGGCAGCCAACACCCCACCACCCAAGGCGCCGAAACCCGCCAAGAAACCTCCGGCCCTGGCGTCCGCCAAACGGCCACCCCCAGAACCCACTCCCCCCGTCGTTGCGCTGGCCCCGCCCCCAGAGAGTAAGATTTACTCTAACGACGCCCCTCCAGGTCAGACCAACTAACGCGCCCGACACAGGCACGAGCGGACTGACGAAGAGGGGTTACGACGTCGGCTTGCGCGCATAACCGCCCGTCGATCGAAATTCACCGAACGGCTGTCAGCTCAAATCGACTTACAAAAGAGCCGCCGACCCAGCCGCGACAGGCGACGTCGTAACCCCTCTTCGCCAGGCCGCGCCCCCAACCCCGGCACTCTTAAACTACCGCGGTGGTTTGGTGGTGTTGGGCGCCACGAAATCGCGAGGTTTGACGATGTCGCGCTCCATGGGCGCCAAAATAACCATTACCTTATTCTGCAACCGATAAGGTACATGCGCCTTCTCAAACCCGATATACAGGTCCTCCACGATCGCGTTGAACATGGCTTCGTTGATGGCCAGCTTGGCATGCGCCTCGTGCATGTCACGTCCCGTGTACTTACAAGGCCCACCCGTAACATTGCACAGCTGTTCATAAAACAGCTGCGTAAACTTCTTCACGTCAGACTCGGCAAACGTAAAGTTGATCCGGTCATCCGCCAGGATGGCGGCCGTGAACTCCTCCGCAACTGCTTTGCACTTGGCGGCCCCGCCGATTTTCTCGTAGAGCGTGGTGTCGGCCTGTGCCGCCGCCATGGCGCACATCAACACCACCGCCTGCAACCCCTGCACATACAGTTTCATATCAAAACCCCGCCTGCACAGACAAATACGGACCATCCTGGTGCCGTGAAACCTGCGTCACGGGTGCCAGCACACTTCCAATGTTCAAATACGCCGCCACCAACGAGATATTCTTGGTCGGCGTCCATCCGACAAACACCGTCCAGGCGTTACCCTGGTCGTCAACGCTCAGGTTATGAGGCCCCGTCCGGATCTCCCCGCCCACGGCAATCCGCCGGCTCACCAGGTAGGCCACACTCGCCTCCGGCTTGGTTGAATACCCCCGGTGCCGATCCCCACCAAAACCCAGCAACCCAAACTGGTTTGCCTTGGTTTCCCGCACCACCGCATTCACCAGCAGACTCTGACCGAGGAACACCTTGGTCAGCGCCAGGTAGTAGTCCGTCGAGTGCTCCGCCTCGGCGCCCAGCTGTTTGGGGTTGATGAGCCCATCGAGCCCAACCGCCTCGGCATGTTTGATCCCGTCGTTGTGCCGGTACTGCGCACCGACCGCCACCTGCGGTAGGAACGAGTCCTGCTCAAAAATAGCGTTACCGATCAACTTGACCTTCACGCCGAACACGTCCTGTTTGACGCCCAGCCCATCCAACGGCCCGCTGGTAATGTCGAGCTGCTGCCGCGTGTATGACAGCTCAAACCGGTCCAACCCGCCAGCCGCCACACCGTAGGTATACAAGTGCAGGTCGCGCAGCTGCATGTTCGTGAAATGGGCGTTTGCGCCCCAGCTCTGGTCCGAGCCATAGCCGGTGATAAAGGCCATCGGCACCAGACCGCCGCCGCCCGCCCCATCCAGATCACTGAAACCCGCGGTGAGGTGCAGCTTGCCCTCATCGGCTCCCAGCAGGTTGTCTGCCCTGGCACTGCCCGTGCCCACGACTCCCAGTGCCACCGCCAAGGTGGTCACGACGGTCATTCTTCTCATGCGATGGTTCCCGCCAATCCGTTGCATCGACGCTGCGGATCTTACGGCATTTGGGCGTCCGCGGGCGCGTGTTGTGTAGCACTCGCGCGCTGCACCGCACGCACAGGAGTCCGAAAGTTGGTTAGTGCGGTTGGGTCTGCTGCCCGGCAACCCAGTTGTCAACCTGCTTCTGCAGAATGCTCAACGGCAGCGAGCCGCTGCCCAGCACCACGGCATGAAACTGGCGGATATCAAACGCCGCGCCGAGTTGGGCCTGCGCGCGGCTCCGCAATTCCAGCATTTTCAACATGCCGATCTTGTAGGCCAGCGCCTGCCCAGGTATGACGAAGTAGCGTTCGATCTCGCTGACGACCTCACCTTCAGCCATCCCCGTCTTTTCCCGCATGTAGGCAATCGCCTGTTCACGCGTCCAGTGTTTGCGATGGATCCCTGTATCCACAACCAGGCGCACGGCGCGAAACATCTCCGATTGCAACCGGCCGAAGTTGTCCAGCGGATCGCTCTCGAATCCCATTTCCCAACCGAGCCGCTCTGCATACACTGCCCATCCTTCGTCATAGGCGGAGAACGGCAAGATCTTGCGGAACGTGGGCACGTCGGTGAGGCGCTGTGCGATCGCACCCTGGAGTTGGTGTCCCGGAACCGCCTCGTGATAGGCAAGCGTACGCATCTGATACTTCCAGATGTCCCGCATGTCGCGCAGATTCACATAGAAAACGCCAGGCCGTGATCCATCGAGCGAGCCTGTATCGGCATAGGCCCCGGGCGCAGTCGCTTCCTTGAATTGCGGCACGCGCTGCACTTTGATGTTGAAGCGGGGCGGTGCGGCAAAGTCCGGCGCCAGGCCGCGCTCCATCTGGTCAATATAACGTTGATAGTCCGCAAGACACGCCGCGCGTCCCACATCGTCGTTCGAATACTGCAGGTGCGGATTGCCGTTCAGCCGGGTCACGCGCTCTGCAATCGTGCCATCCGGCAGCCCCTGCGATTGCAGGACGGCATCCAGCTCCTTCTCGATGCGAGCCACCTCCGCGAGACCGATGTTGTGAACCTCCTCGGCATTCAGAGAAGTCGTGGTGTGGCTGCGGATCAGGTGATCGTAGTACCGGTCCCCATCCGGCAGCTTCCAGACACCATAGTCCTCCGTCACCTTCGGCTGCAGCGCCACAAAGTAGTCGATCAACCGGCCATACGCGGGATACACCTTGTCCCGAATGGCCTGCTCGGCTTCACCCAGCAGCCGGGCACGGTCGGCCGTGGGAATGGCGCCCAGGTGCCCCATCTTGTCACGCAGGTTGGTGTAAAGAACGTTCTCGCGCGGGGGCATGGCCACGAAGGCGCGCATCTCCGCCAACACCCGCTCGATGACGAACTTCGGCGGCACCACCCCGTTGGCCTCCCGCAGGCGCAAGCCTTCCAGCAACCCCGAAAACTTCGCCTCAAAGGCGCTGAGCCGACGGATGTAGTTGTCAACATCGCGGCGGCCGCCGATGGGGTGGATCTGGACCATGAAATCCGGCGTGGAGCTCTGCACGCCGAACAGTTGGTTGACGGGATAGTCGTGGAACAGCCAGCGCTGGCCTTCGACCAGGTCCTGCAGGAACCACTCCAACACATCGTAGGAGAGCTGGTGCGACGGTGACAGCGAAGCCCGGTCATAGGCGTGCAGCGTTTCCAGGTCATCGCGGGCCATCTTCGCAAGCTTCTGCTCGTGAGCCGGCGACACATCCGTCAACATGCCGTCGAAGCCTTTGTAACCCAGTTGCTCGAACACCCCGAGGGAGGAGATGGCTTCCGGGTCCTCCAGCACGAACTGGATGAAGGCGCGCTCGAAGAAGATGCCGATGGACAGGGGCCGGTAATACCAACTCTGCAGCGCGAGTCCGATGGCGAGGATGGTCGCAAGTCCGGTGAGGACCCCCAACCACTGCAACGCGGGTTTGATCCGGCTCAATGGGGTTGTACGCCTGCTCCGATCACGAGTTGCGCCAGCGGCGTGTAGTTGCCCCCGAAATGATGGCCGCCGGGCAACTTGATGATCCGCGCATGCTGGGCGTTGAGCTTCGGACAGATCGACTCATTGTCGTCATCGCCGTACACGCACAGCGTGTCGTTGGCCGACAGCTTGTCCATCTCCGGGCGGATCGGCAGCCCGTCGCTGTCACCGCCGATCCAGTTGGCCACGTGGAACTCGAAGGCGGCGTACTCACTCACGCCGATCAGGGTTGTCTGTTTCACCAGCGCGCGGGTCGCCGGCGGCAGGCGGTTCACTGCAAAGGGGAGCACGTCCGCACCCTGCGAATAACCCACCAGCAGTGCGTGTTTCTTCTTCCAGTGGTACGCGTAGTAGCGCACGATCCGGTCAATGTCCGTCGCCAGTCCCATAGGCGTGCGCGCGGTCCAGAAGTAACGCAGTGAGTCGATGCCCGCTGTTGGAACACCGCGATCCGCCAACAGTTGCGCAACCTGTTTATCGATTCCGGCCCAACCGCCATCGCCCGACAACAATACGGCGAACGAGTCGGAGGTCGGCGTGCCGGGTGTGGGATCGACTTCCACGATGGGCAGGTCGGCCAGGCTCGCCGGCGGCGCCGGCAGACGCGGGGTGACCTGGGTGGCCACAATCGATTCAAAGGCCGCCTTGAACTGCGGCAGCCAGTCCACGGTATCCGTTCCCAGGTAACTGTGGCCGACGTTGGGAAGCTCGATCAGCTTGGCGTCCTTGGTCTGCGCGATGAAGCTGCGCGCTTCGTTGATCGAGCAGACATGGTCCTTCACGCCGTGCAGCGCAATCCACGGAGCCTGTAATTGCGTCGGCGGCAGCAGGTGATAGCCGCTCTTGATCTTCGAGTACTTCAGCCCCTGTACCTCGCACAACGGCTTGCGCAGATCGAGATCGACACAAAATGACAAAGTGAGCGCGCCGCCGAAGATGCCGCGTGGCGCCTGCGCAAGGCTCGTGAAGGCGAGTGTTGCTCCCGCGGAGTGCCCGATGAGAATCGGCGTGTAATAGGTGGGGACCTTGTAGTAAGCCTGCACGTAGTGACTGAGATTCTCGAGGTCGCCGTCCGGCAATACACAGGTACCGCCATCCTTCTCGAGGTCGGCGAACAACTGTGCCGTATCGACGCCCGCGACCAGCGTGCCGTCCGAAGCCAACGCGCCCGCCATTCGCGCCAGGCGTGAAGTCCAACCCCCATCACCTGACATCAGCAGCGCGAAGTGCTTCACTTCACCCTGCGGGCGGAACACTTCCACCTTTTTGAAACGGCCATGGGAGAGCATCTCGGGCTTGGAAACGGGCATGGGCTCCTCGGCCGCCGGAGCAGGCCGGTTGCCGAGTGCCACTAGCAGAATCAGCACGAAGGTTAAGACGCCCGAACGCAAACGCACTACCGGGATTCGCTCGTAGGAGTCGCGGCTGCGACGGGCTGTATGGAGGGGCTTCGAGTCACGACTGAATGCATTTCGCTAGTATTGCAGTATGAGAACTGTGAGCGCTACTCGATACGTCACGCCGCTGCACGAAGGCGGCTCGCTGCCGGCCATCGTGGAAGCCGATGACGATGGCATGTACGTCCTCAAATTCCGCGGCGCAGGCCAGGGTGCGAAGGCGCTGATCGCGGAGCTCGTGGCCGGTGAGATCGCGCGGGCCCTGCGGCTGCCGATCCCGGAAATTGTGCTCATTGAGCTGGACCCCGACCTCGCCCGCACCGAGCCCGATCCGGAGATCCAGGAGCTCATCAAGGCGAGCGCCGGCATGAATGTCGCCCTGGACTACCTGCCGGGAGCGGTGATGTTCGATGCGCTGGCGGAAAAGCCGCCGGCCGGCCTTGCCTCCGATATCGTCTGGTTTGATGCATTCGTCACCAATGTCGATCGGACGCCGCGCAACGCAAACATGCTGATGTGGCACCGGCAACTGAAATTGATCGACCACGGTGCCGCGCTCTACTTCCATCATTCCTGGAATCAATACCTGGAGCGCGCGGGAGATCCCTTCACGCGGGTGAAGGATCACATCCTGTTGCCCTTCGCAGCCACGCTCGAAGAATCGGACGCGCGCCTGAGCGCGCTCGTGACGTCCGAGGTGCTGGAAAATATAGTGGCGCTCATACCGGAATCGTGGCTGGGCCTGGACACGCCGTTCGCCACGCCACAGGAAAACCGGGAGGCTTACACAAAGTATCTGCAGCTTCGATTGCAGCAACGCCAATCATTTGTGCAGGAGGCGCTCCGTGTCCGCTCACAGCTCGTATGACTACGCCATAGTGCGGGTCGTTCCGCGTGTGGAGCGCGAGGAGTTCGTCAATGTGGGCGTGATTGTTTCGTGCCCGCAGAAAGGATTTCTGGAGGCCCGCATCGAGGTGGACGAAAGCCGTCTGAAAGCACTGGCGCCTGATATCGACATCGAAGCGACCCTTGCCCACCTCGCCAGTATTCCGGCCATCTGCGCCGGCGGCAGCCAGGGAGGGACGATCGGCAAGTTATCCCGTCGCGAGCGGTTTGATTGGCTGGTGGCGCCTCGCAGCACCATCATTCAAACCTCGAAGGTTCACACGGGCCGCTGCACCGATCCGGCCACCCTGCTGGAGCATCTGCTCAATACAATGGTGCGCGTTCAGTCCCCGACGAATTGAAATTCAACTTCGATATCCAGATCCGCGAGCTTGCGGGCGCTGGCGCTGCTGAACGTGAGCGATGCATTGGCAGTCGGGGCCAGCTCGACGAGCAGTGACACCTGGCCGCCGTCGCTTTGCAGCTTGGCGAAGAATTCGCGGTGACGGGACAGCTGTACGAGCTGTTGGCTGAAGAACAGCTCGAGGGGCATGCTGGCCGGCCCCGTCATCTGCGCGGGAAGCATGGCGGACCAATAGGAATCGCGATGGTTGCCACCCAGGGGCGAACCGGACTGTGAGCGTCGGGGGTCGCCCGCCGTCCAGGTGAATGCCGGCTCGAGCCGCAACTTGTCGGTGAGCACGCTGAGATCTTTCGTCGGATGCCGGACACGCAAAGACACTGCGTAACTGAAAGCACTGGCGGGCAAAACCTGGCCGACATTACTCGAGCTCATTGTCCATCACCTCAGTGTCCTTCCGAAGACGAGCACAGAAGAATAACCGTCCCGAAGGGACCTGTCTTGGCTTCAATCAGTTCCCGGGGTGTCGCAGATGCACAGACCTCATGTCGCCCTCGTGCAACGAGGCGAGCGTAGTGCCCACACCACAGCGCGGTGGGCCGTAGCCGAATTGACAATGGGGCGACGCAGGGTTCAGATAACTCAAAGTGGGGTCGTAAGGGAACGGATTAAAGGCGTTGAGCTCCAGAGCAGAGCCCGTTGGCACCGTTGAAGTCGCGCTCGCACACGCGGCCCGATTGCTCGAAAGCAATCCGCAACTGGCTATACAACAGATCACCGAGATTCTCAAAGTTGCGCCGACTCATCCTACGGCGGGCCTGCTGCTGGGCACTGCACATCGGCTCCTGGGCAATACCGACATCGCGCTGCAGGTGTTGACGGCCGTTGCGCGCGCGCAACCTCAATGGCCGTTTGCGCATTACGAGCTGGGATTGGTGCTGGGTCGCTCAGGCCAGCGTGAAATTGCGATCCAAGCCCTGCGCCGGGCGGTCGCTTTGAAGCCCGACATGGCGGACGGCTGGCGTGCATTGGGTGATCAGCTCATCGCGACCGGCGATGCGGCCGGAGCTGACAGCGCCTACGCACAACAGATCAAGGCCTCGACCAAAGACCCGCGCCTGTTGGCAGCCGCCGCCGCGCTGGTCGAGAACGATATTCCGCGCGCGGAAATGCTGCTGCGCACCCACCTGAAGAGCTTTCCAACCGACGTCGCCGCGATCCGCATGCTGGCTGAAGTCGCCGCGCGGCTGCGCCGCTATGGCGATTCCGAAAAGCTGTTGGAGCGGGCCCTGGAGCTCGCACCCAGTTTTACGCCGGCCCGCCACAACTACGCGGTGGTTCTGCATCGGCAGAACAAGTTTGTGGAGGCCTTGCGGGAAGTCGACACGGTGTTGGCCGCCGAGCCCGGGCAACCGGCTGCCGACAGCCTGAAAGCCGCCATCCTGGCCCGCATCGGTGAGCTGGACGGCGCGATTGAAATCTACCAGCGCGTGTTGGCAGCCTTCCCGGGCCAGGCCAAACTGTGGATGAGCTACGGGCATGCGTTGAAAACCAACAGTCGGGAAGCCGACAGCGTGGCGGCCTACGCCAGGAGCATCGAGCTGTCACCCAGTCTCGGCGAGGCGTACTGGAGTCTTGCGAACCTCAAGACCGTGCATTTCAGCTCAGTCCAGTTGGAAGCCATGCGGACCCAACTGACCCGCACCGACCTGGGCGCCGAGGATCGCTTCCACCTGCACTTTGCCCTCGGTAAAGGCCTGGAGGACGCGCAGCAATACGCGGAGTCATTCGAGCACTATGCGGCGGGCAACCGGATTCGGCGCGAGGCCATCCGCTATTCGGCGCAGGAGACAACCACTCATCTGCGTCGCTCCAAGGCTCTCTACACACGCGAGTTCTTTGGCGAACGCAGCGGCTATGGGACGGCGGCCCCTGACCCCATCTTCATTGTCGGCCTGCCGCGCGCGGGCTCGACCCTGATCGAGCAGATCCTCGCGAGCCACTCGCAGGTCGAGGGAACGATGGAGCTGCCGGATATTCCGGGCATCGCCAAATCGCTGTCCCAGTCCGGCACGAGCTACCTGGAGGCGGTTGCCCAACTGAGCGCGCAGCAGTGCGCGCAGCTCGGCGAGCGCTACCTGCAACAGACGCGCATCCAGCGCCGCACCGCCGCGCCCTTCTTCATCGACAAGATGCCGAACAACTTCGCGCATCTCGGGCTCATTCACCTGTTGCTGCCGAACGCGAAGATCATCGACGCGCGGCGCCATCCGCTCGGCTGTTGTTTCTCCGGATTCAAACAGCACTTTGCGCGCGGCCAGAACTTCACCTACAGCCAGGAAGACATCGGGCTGTACTACCGCGACTACGTGGAGCTGCTGGCGCATTTCGATGCCGTGCTGCCCGGCCGCATCCACCGGGTCATCTACGAGTCGATGATCGATGACACCGAGGCACAGGTACGCTCGCTGCTGGCCTATTGCGGCCTGCCGTTCGAGGAATCCTGCCTGCGCTTCTACGAAAACGAGCGCGCCGTGCGTACGGCGAGCTCGCAACAGGTTCGCAGACCGATCTATCGCGAGGGGCTGGAGCAATACCGCCATTACGAGGCGTGGCTCGGGCCCATGAAGGGGGCACTCGGAGCGGTTCTCGATGCCTATCCGGAGGTTCCGGATTTTCCGAGGGGGCAAACATAAACACCATCAAGGGGTATACCCAGTGACACGCAGTCGACAACGAAAACTACGGCGCCTGGAAGCCAGCAAAATGCGGGGGGCCTTGTGGAAGGCCGCGCCCGTGGCCTCCGCGCTGCTCTCCTGCATCTCCGCGGCGCGCGCCGCCGACGAGGACACCGCGAGCACGGGACTCGAGGAAGTCGTGGTGACTGCAACGAAGCGCGCCGAAAATCTCCAGGACGTGCCCATCAGCGTCCAGGCGATCGGCACGAAGCAACTCGAGCAGATGAACGTGACGCACTTCGACGATTACGTGAAGATGCTGCCGAGTGTGGCCTTTCAGAGCGGCGGTCCGTCCTTCGAGCACACGTTCATGCGCGGCGTGGCCTCGGATGCCGTGGTGAACCACTCGGGTTCCCAGCCGACCGTCGGCATGTACCTCGATGAGCAGCCCGTTACCACCATCGACGGCAACCTCCCCCTGCACATTTATGACATCGAGCGCGTGGAGTCGCTCTCCGGCCCGCAGGGTACCCTGTACGGCGCGAGCTCGGAGTCGGGCACCATCCGCGTCATCACCAACAAGCCGGACCTGACCGGCTTCAAAGGCGGCTACAACCTCGAAGGCAACACCGTCGCTCACGGCGGTACCGGTTACAACTTCGAAGGCTTCATCAACATCCCACTGACTTCCTGGGCAGCCGTCCGCCTGGTCGGCTGGGATCAGAAGGACGCGGGTTACATAGACAACGTCCACGGCTCCGTGACCTTCCCCACTTCCGGCATCACGTTCGACAACGCGAAGCTGGTGCAGAAGGATTACAACGACGTGGAGACCAAGGGCGGCCGGGCAGCCCTGAAGATCGAGCTGAACGACAATTGGACGATCCTGCCGCAGGTCATGGGCCAGGTGCAGGACACCAACGGCAACTTCGCCTTCAACCCGAAGATCGGCGACCTGGAAACCACCCACTATTTCCCGGAGACGGTCCACGATTCCTGGGTGCAGTCATCCCTCACCATCCAGGGCAAGATCAGCAACTTCGACGTGTTGTACTCGGGAGGCTACCTCACCCGCAACACCCACGAGACCCAGGACTATACCGATTACTCGCTGTTCTATGACATCGCGTATGGTTCGGGCGCCTCGTTCGTGGACAACAACGGCAACCTGATCAACCCCGCGCAGTACATCATCGGGCGCGATCACTACACCAAGACCAGCCACGAGTTCCGGGTGAGCTCACCCAAGGACTGGCCGGTCCGCTTCACGGCGGGCTTCTTCATCCAACGCCAGGTGCACGAGATCCTCCAGGACTACACCGTGCCGGGTGACGGCACTCCGCTGGGCTCGGTTGCGCCCAACGATGTGTCAGTACCGGGTTGGCCGGGCACCATCTGGCTCACGGACCAGGAGCGCGTGGACCGCGACAAGGCGGTCTTCACGGAAGCCTCGTATGACATTACGAGCGCCCTGACTTTGAATGCCGGCATCCGTTACTACACGTTCGACAACACGCTGCAGGGCTTCTACGGATTCAACGACACCTACAGCTCGCACACCGGCGTAGCGATCTGCGGTCAACCGTTCGTACCGTTCAACGGCGCACCCTGCACGGACCTGAACGCCCGCACCACCGGCTCCGGCAACACCCCGAAGATCAACCTGCAATACAAGTTTGAACCGGGCAAGATGGTCTATGCGACGTGGTCGAAGGGCTTCCGGCCGGGCGGCATCAACCGCAACGGCGGCGGCAAGCTCCCGCCCTACAAGCCCGACTATCTGACCAACTACGAGGTCGGTTGGAAGACGGAGTGGATGGAAAACAAGATCCGTTGGAACGGCGCCCTCTTCTGGGAAGATTGGAAGAACTTCCAGTTCTCCTACCTGGGACCGAACGCGCTCACCATCATCACCAATGCCGGCAGCGCGCGCATCAAGGGTATCGAGACCAATCTCGACGCCGTGGTCATGCCGGGCCTGACGCTCTCAGGCGGGCTCACGCTGTTGGATGCCAAGTTGACGCAGACCTTCTGCGGCGACCCGACCATCTGCGACGCTCCGGGGTTCGATCCGGCGACCTATGAGACTTATGCACCGAAGGACACCCGGTTGCCCATCGTGCCGAAGTTCAAAGGCAATCTGACGGCGCGCTACGAGTTCCCGATCGTCGGGGACATGATGGGATACGCGCAGGCCTCGGAGCTGTACGTCTCGAGCCGGACGGTCGATCTGCGAACGCTGGCACAGCAACAGTTCGGCGCGATGCCGGCCTATGCGGTGACCGATTTCAACGTGGGTTTCACAATGAAGGGAGTCACCGGCGAGGTCTATGTGAACAACGCGTTTGACAAACGCGCCATTCTCAACCGGTTCGCCGAGTGCGACGCGTTGGTTTGCGGCAACCTGGGGGTGTATGACGTCCCCAACCAGCCGCGCACCATCGGTGTCCGCTTCGGTCAGAAGTTCTAGCAACCGACGCAGGCAGCGGTTATCGCGCCGCTGCCTGCTTCACATCGTCCGGTACCAGCACTTCCATCTTCAGGATCGGCCGGGCCGCCGTGGCCTGGTGCGGAATGCAGGTGGTCTGCAAATCAACATTACGCGTGGCGAACAACGGCACGATCTTGTGACGGATCTGTTCGACCAGCTCGCACTCGCCCGAGTCCGTAGTGAAGTTATCCCGCAGCTTCAGATCCACGGGCTTCCAATGAGCCGCCACCGGAGTCGGATCAGCCGCCTTGGCGGCGTCCGGGGAATCGGCCGGTTGCAGGACCCGCATCTTCACCCGGACACCGGGGAACGGGTCGGGACGTCCTGTGGGTGAGCTGCACCCCATCTGCATGACCTTCAGGCCCTTCTTCTCAGCGCCCAGGTCGAGCAGGACGCTGCGGACCTTGTCGCGCAGGCCGTCGCAGGAGTACCGGGTGGTGAAGCCCTGGTACACGAACGACAGCTCCTTTTCGGTCCAAACCGCGGACTGAGGCTCCCCGGCCGGGGCGGGAGCATTCTCGACGGCCCAGACAGGGGCTCCCAGCGCGCAAGCGACTACGGCGGGAACGATCAAACGGGCTCGAATCCTCATGACAGCACCTCCACCCATTGGACCTGCGGGAGCCTGGGCAGTTCATAGAACGCCCCGGCGGAACAACCGTTTACAATTGTCCCATGAAGCTATTCTCCGACGATATCCTGAATGACCTGGCCGCCCGGGCGGCAGCCAGCCCGCGGCAGCGCGCTCACCTGAATATTCACGCCACGCCCACCGACCTGGTGCAGCGCTTTTTCGTGGTCTCCCGGCCGGACTCCTATTTTCGCCCGCACCGGCATACGACCAAATCCGAGCTCGCCGTCATCCTGCGCGGATACGTCGATATCCTCACTTTCGACGAGGCGGGCCACGTCACGAGCCGCTTCCGTGTCGGATCCGACACGGAAAACTTTGCGTATGAAACGCCTCAGAACACCTGGCACACACTCATGGCGGGAACCGACGGAGCGACGTTCCTCGAGATCAAGGAAGGCCCCTACGATCCGGCGACGGCCGTCGAGTTTGCCTCCTGGGCCCCTGCCGAGGGCGACGAGTCGGTCCCGACATTTCAACAGTGGCTGCGCCGCGCTCAGCCGGGAACCGCTGCATACAAGAACAAATGACCGTACAACGGCTCTTCCCAACGCTCGTGTATCGCGGGCGGCTGAAGCAGACGGGTTGGCGGGCATTCAACAATCGACTGCTGCAGGAGTCCCTGCAGTTGCGCGTCGACGATGTTGGTGGCCAGGTCTGGTCCGAAAAGAATTATCCGGGCGGCTACACATCCTACAACTCGGCGCATCGCATGCACGAGGTCTCACCAACGTTTGCCGAGTTGCAGCGCCGGCTGCTGAGGCACGTCCGCTCGTTTGCTGCGACGTTGGAGTTTGACCTGGCCGAGCGCGAGCTGACGATGACCGACTGCTGGGTGAACATCATGCCGCAGCAGGTCGTGCACAGCCTGCATCTGCACCCGCTCTCCACCATCAGCGGCACCTACTATGTCAAAACCCCGAAGGGCTGCCCGGGACTGAAGTTTGAGGACCCGCGCCTGGACCGGTTCATGGCCGCCCCGCCCCGCACCGGCACGAGCCGGCCGTGGGTCGTCATTCCCGCCGAAGCCGGAACGCTGGTCCTGTTCGAGAGCTGGTTGCGCCACGAGGTGCCCCCGAATCCGGTCACCGGGGAACGCATCAGTATCAGTTTCAACTACGGGTGGTTCTGAAGTTCGAAAAACGCTAGTGTCGGCAGGCCGTAAGAACAACAGGGGGCCGTCATGTGGGATCAAGTCTATACGCCCGTACATGGAAGTCTGGGGCTGTCCGCGGCTTGCGCAGCTTTACCGATTCTCGTCCTGCTCATCGCGCTCGGCGTCTTCCGGATGTCAGCCTGGAAGGCCGGCGTCTTAGGACTGCTCACTTCCATTGTTGTAGCAATCGCCATCTACGGCATGCCCGTCCCGCTCGCGCTGCGCGCGACCGTTTATGGTGCAACCTTCGGCCTGTTCCCCATTGCCTGGATCGTGTTCTGGGCGCTGGCGCTCTATCGGCTCACCGTCGATACCGGCCAGTTTGAAATCATCAAGAACTCTGTAGGCCACCTCACCCAGGACCGCCGCTTGCAAGCGCTCCTGATTGCGTTCGCATTCGGAGCGTTCGTGGAAGGCGCCTCCGGTTTCGGCACGCCGGTCGCCGTCGCCGCCGCGATGTTGAGTGGGTTGGGATTCGCACCGTTCGAAGCGGCTGCCATCTGCCTGATCGCGAACACCTCACCGGTGGCTTTCGGCGCAATCGGCACGCCGCTCGTCACGCTGGCCGCCGTAACCAACCTGCCGCTGGCGCAGCTGAGTGCCGATGTCGGCAAGATCTGCGCACCCGTCTCTTTGTTTGTCCCCGCCTACCTGATGTTGGTCATGGGCGGAGTCAAGGCGCTGAAGGCGGTCCTGCCGGCCGCCGTGGTCTGCGGTTTGTCCTTCGCCACCACGCAGTTCCTGGTTTCCACCTATATCGGTCCGTATCTCACCGACATCCTGGCATCCCTCGTGGCGATCGTCAGCCTGTTGGTGCTGCTCAGCCTCTGGCGGCCGAGCGATGTGAGCGTGGACACGGTCCACCTGCCCCCGCGTGCCGAGCGATCCATTGTGCTGCGTGCCTGGTCGCCCTACATCCTGCTGGTCATCTTCGTGCTGCTGTGGGGCTACACCCCCTTCAAGGCCCTGCTCGACAAGGCCACGATCGCCATTCCCTGGCCGGGTCTCGACGGCGCAATCCAACGGCTGCCGCCGGTGGTCGCCAAGGCCGCCCCCTATCCTGCAAAATTCACTTTCAACATCCTGTCAGCCTCCGGGACATCGGCCCTGTTCGCCACGATCTGCGCGGGGCTGGTATTGCGCGTGTCCTTCAGCCAATGGATTGCCTCTGTCGGACGCACGGCGCGCGACCTCAAGTTCTCCATCCTGACGATCGCGTGCGTGTTGGCGCTCGCCTACGTGATGAACTATTCCGGCGCAACCGCGAGTCTCGGCCTGGCGCTCGCCGCCACCGGCCCGCTGTTTCCATTCTTCGGCGCTCTCCTGGGCTGGCTCGGAGTCTTCCTCACCGGCAGTGATACCTCCGCCAACGCGTTGTTCGGCAACCTTCAGGTCGTCACGGCCAACAACCTCGGCCTGGATCCGTCCCTGATGGCAGCCGGCAATTCCAGCGGCGGTGTCATGGGCAAGATGATCAGTCTGCAGAGTATCTCGGTCGCCGCGGCCGCGACCGGCATGCCGCCCTCCGACGAGGCGCGCCTGTTTGGCTTCACGCTCAAGCACAGCGTGTTTCTTGCATGCATAATAGGGCTCGTGGTCTCTGCATACGCATACAAATGATAGGAAAGCTGACGCACGTGTTATGTGCGTTTGCGCTATGGAGCGCGGCCGAAGCGGCGGCGCCGACAATGTTGTCGGCGCAGGAATGGTTGGCTCAGGTACCTCCCCTGCCGGCTACGGCTGACGCCGCCTACGCGCAGTGGTCCGATGTCAGTGGCGTTTTGACACCCAACGCGGTCTCGCAGAAAGTCTCGGCCGGCATCAAAGCCCAAGTCCTGGCGCTCGCCCGCGCGGTGGAGCCGCCGCCCGGCGTTTCGGGCGGGCTCAATGCACATGACAAACCGCTGGTCGCGAAGATCGCCGTGTTTCCCGACACCGGCGCGGTCCTGCAGAAGGTAAAGGCCGCCCAGACCGATCAGGCTGCCCTGCTGCAGAAATGGCACGCCGAGTTGAATTCCCTGGAGCAGCGCCGGCTGCGGGCGCGGGGCGCCCTGCCCGCCTGCCACAATGAAGCCAGCACCCCCTCGCAGGCCTCGATCCGCGACGTGGAGCAGTCGTTCAACAAGGAAAGAATCGAGATCGCGGTGCGCTATCTCGCGGAGTTCCAACCCCGGCTGGACCAGTTGCTCGCGGCGCTCTCCCCGCAGATTGCCCACGGCGATGCCACCCTGAGTGCCTGGAACAGGCTGGGTAACCCGTTCAAACGCGCCGAGCTGGCGCCCATTGCCCATGGCGCCGCAAGCGATGCCCTGCAGGATGTGGCGCTCATTCAGAGCTACATCCAGGAAGTCTCGAAGCTGGCGGCCCGTACCATTTCCGAACGTAACGCCCTGCAGCGGGTCTACGCCAACGCCAAGGGCTGCTGAATCTTTCACCAAGTGTCTGACTGGAAGCGCCCGGAACGTCCTTTGAGAGGCGTAAGGAGGCTTCCGATGTTCTACTGCATTCTTTGCTATAACCTCGAATCCGAGCTGCAGGCGTGGAGCCGGGAAAAGGAGGCAACTGTCATGGCCAAGCGGGAGGCCGTCGCACACTCGCTGGCGTGCCAGGGCCGCCTGGGACCCACGGGTAAGCTGATGCCCACCACGACCGCCATGACCGTACGGGCCAGCCGTGAGCCGCTGGTGCTCGATGGCCCCTTTGCGGAGACCCGGGAGCAGTTGCTCGGCTTCTATCTCGTTGACTGCCAATCACTCGAGGACGCTCTCGAGGTCGCCCGCCGGCTGGTGGGTGAGACCGGTGCGCTCGAGGTGCGTCCCCTTGCCCAGTTCTATCCCGGAATCGGCCTGCAGTGACCGACGTCGCCTGGATCGGAGCCGCGCTCACGGCAGCACGTCCCCAGGCGGTGGCGGCCCTGCTGCGGTACTTCCGCAACCTGGATGTGGCGGAGGAAGCCTTCCAGGAAGCCTGCCTGCGGGCGCTCAAGAGCTGGCCGGTCAACGGGCCCCCGCGGGACCCCGCGGCGTGGTGCATTTTTGTCGGCCGCAACAGTGCCCTCGATGAGATGCGCCGGCGGAACAAACACGATTCGCTGCCGGAGGACGATGTGATCCCCGACAGCGAGGCGTCCGAATCGGCCATGGTGGACCGGCTGGACAGCTCGGCCTACCAGGACGATGTGCTGCGGCTGCTGTTCATCTGCTGTCAGCCCGAGTTGCCCGCCACCCAACAGATCGCCGTGGCGCTGCGGATCGTCTCGGGGTTGTCTGTTGCGGAGATCGCGAGCGCCTTCCTGGTGAGCGAAGCCGCCATGGCCCAGCGGATCACGCGCGCCAAGCGGGTGATGACCCAGTCGGCGGTCGCATTCGAGACACCCGGCCCCGTCGAGCGAGCCGAACGACTCAACACGGTCGCGGCGATGATCTACCTGCTGTTCAACGAGGGCTACTCGGCCAGTGGCGGCGAAGCGCACGTGCGCGTCCCGTTGTGTGAAGAGGCAATCCGGCTGGGGCGCCTGTTGTTGCGGCTGTTCCCCAGCGAGACCGAAATCATGGGGCTCACGGCCCTGATGTTGCTGCAACATGCCCGCGCGGCCGCCCGCCTGGACGAAAACAACAACATCGTGCTGCTCGACGACCAGGACCGCAGCAAATGGGACCATGCGTTGATTGCGGAAGGCCTGGTGCTGGTTGAAAAGGCTCAGCGCCAGGGAATCCCGGGTACCTACCAGTTGCAAGCCGCCCTCGCCGCGGTGCATGCGCGCGCCGCCCGTCCGCAGGAAACCAACTGGTCGCAGATCGACCAGATCTACGCCGTCCTCGAAGCGCTGCAACCCTCGCCGGTCATCACACTCAACCGCGCTGTAGCGGTGTCGAAAGTCCGGGGCGCCGCTGCGGCCCTGGAGATGCTGGAGCCGCTAGCCGGGCCGCTGGGAGGTTACTTCCACTACTTCGGCGTCAAGGGTGCGTTGCTGAAGGAGCTGGGCCGCACCGATGCCGCCCGCGAAGCCTTCAACAAGGCCATCTCCCTGGCCCGGACCGCCGCGGAGGCGGCGCACATCCGCATGAACCTGGACAAGTTGAATTCATGATTGTTTGCGAAACCGCGCGCCTGCGGCTGCGACATCTGCTGGACCACGACGCCCCCTTCATTCTCGAGCTGCTCAACGAGCCGGACTTCATCCGCAACATCGGCGATCGCGAAGTGCGCACGCTCGCGGATGCGCGCCGTTATATCCAACACGGGCCGATGGTGAGCTACAGCCAACATGGCTTCGGGCTGTGGCTCGTCGAGTTGCGCGAGAGCGGTGAGCCGATCGGCATCTGCGGCCTGCTGAAACGCGACTACCTGCAGGATGTCGATGTTGGCTTCGCGTTGCGCGAGGCACATCGGGGCAAGGGCTATGCATTTGAGGCCGCCGAGGCGGCAATGCGCTACGGACGGGAGGATCTCGGCGTCAGCCGCATTGTGGCTATCACCTCACCTGACAATCACTCTTCTGCGAAAGTCCTGCGCAAACTGGGGCTCGAATTCGAGCAGACCATCCGCATCCCGGACCAATCACGCGATACGCGCCTGTTCACGCCGGCGGTACGAAGCTTGCTCAAATCGGAGCACGACCCGCAACCGGAGTGACCCGATGAAAAAAGACAGGCAAACCGATCCGCAGATGCAAAAGCTGGCGGACCTGATCGGCGAGGCCAGTATTGCCATGCTCACGACCGAGGACGCTGAAGGCAACTTGCGCAGCCGCCCCCTGGCCACCCTGCAGATGGATGCCACCGGCAAGCTCTGGTTCTTCACCGCGATGTCTTCCGGCAAAGTTGGCGAGATCGACCAGCACCGTAAGGTCAACCTGAGCTACGCCAATCTGACCAAACAGGACTACGTGTCCATCTCTGGACACGCGCGCCTGTTTCGCGATCAAGAGAAGATGAGGGAGCTGTGGAATCCGTGGGTGGAACCGTGGTTTCCCGACGGCGTGAACGACCCAGATCTCGGGTTAATCGAGGTTACCGTTGAGGACGCGGAATACTGGGATGCGCCCGCCAGCAAAACTCAACGTCTGTTCGGGCTCGCCCGAGCGCTGTCCAGCGGTGAGACGGACAGGCTCGGCGAGCACGGAACAGTGCACCGGGCTCAATAGGACGACACACCGCAGGAGCAGCCGGCAAAAGTCGCGCCTTTTGCCGGCGGAAAAGTACCCGGGCTCCGCGCGAACTTTTTCGCGCCAAACGCTGACGGTTCAGTGAACGCCAATGACATGCAGGACGAAGAACAGACCCGCCCCAAAAAGCGCGGCACCGAGCAATACGCACACGGGTAGTGTCAGAACCCAGGCGAGGATGATGTTCCGCACCGTGTCCTTCTGAATTCCCGAGCCGTTCGCGACCATCGTGCCAGCGATACCGGACGACAGGATGTGCGTGGTGCTGACCGGCAGGCCGAGAAGGTCGGCTGCCTCAATCGTGCCGAAGGCAACGATCTCGGCGGAGGCGCCCTGTCCGTAGGTCAGATGCGCCTTACCGATCTTCTCGCCGACCGTGACGACGATACGCTTCCAGCCGATCATCGTGCCGAGGCCCAGCGCCAGGGCCACCGCGAACTTCACCCAGTTGGGAATGAAGTTGGTAACGCCCTTCAAGGTTGACTGGTACTTGCCGGTGGCATCTGCGTCCAACTGGGACGGCAGGGCCTTGGCCTTCGTCATGCGGGCCAGCGACTCGGACACCAGGTAGATATTGAGACGCAACGCGCGACGCTGATCGCCCGGAATCGAGTTGAAGTCCTTCACATTCTGGAGGTCATGATTGACGAAGCCGGCGGTGGCGCCGAGCGCGGTCAACGTTCCAGGATTTACCTGGCCATGACGCAGATATTCCGTGAGCGTCTTGTGCGCTTGATCGAGTGCCACCGTCTGCCCGGCTGCCAGCTTCTGCTCCACCACCACCGAGCCCGCCCGGATCTTGTCGAGCGTCGCCGCGTCGGTGGCCATGTTCAGCGCAAATGCAGTCGGAACGATACCGACCAGAATCAGGACGATCAGTCCCATGCCCTTCTGACCGTCGTTGGAACCGTGCGCGAAGCTCACGCCGGTGCAGGTCAGAACCAACAGTGCGCGGATCCACATCGGCGGCGGCGCCTTCCCTTCCGGAGCCTGGAAGAGCGCCTTGTTCGAGAGCACCTTCTTCGCGATGATCAGCAGCAACGCGGCCAGGCCGAAACCGACCAACGGCGAGACCACCAACGCCTTGACCGTGTCAGCAACCTTCGCCCAGTTCACGCCGTCACCGAACGCGCTGTCAGGACTCAACAGCGAGTTCATCAAACCTACGCCGACGATGGAACCGATCAGGGTGTGCGAGCTGGATGCCGGCAGGCCGAGGTACCACGTTCCGACGTTCCAGATGATCGCGGACAACAGTAGCGAGAAGACCATCGCGAACCCCGCGCCCGATCCAACATTGATCACCAGTTCCACGGGCAACAAGGCAACGATGCCGAAGGCCACCGCGCCCGAGGAGGTGAGCACACCGATCAGGTTCCAGCAGCCGGACCAGACAACCGCGTAACCCGGCTTGAGAGAATTGGTATAAATGACGGTCGCGACGGCATTGGCGGTGTCATGGAATCCGTTCACGAACTCGAAGCTCAATGCCAGACCCAGCGCCAGCACCAAAAGGAAGGCGGTCGGCGCGTCGATGCCTAAACTGTCCAGCACGGGGGGTGTCTCCTACGTTTTTTAATTAGATGAATTTGGACGAATTTGAAGCCTATGGCGGCCGTGTGACGTTTGTGTGACATTGCCCGCCCCCGCAAGAGGACCCGTGAATGTTTTTATTCGTCGCCGCACTGATCGTCTCCCAGAGCGATACACCGGCCAACTTTAAACCGCGTACCGATACTTTTGATTACATCAAACGCGAGGAAATGATCCCCATGCACGATGGGGTGAAGCTGAAGACCTTCATTCTCATCCCGAAGGGCGCCAGCCACGCGCCGATACTGATGACCCGTACACCGTACAACGCCTCAGAGCGGGTACTGCGGTTGAACAGCTCGCATCTGGCCTCAGTCGTGCAGGAGATGGACGACACCGCCGTGGCCGCGGGCTACATCATTGTTTACCAGGACATCCGGGGTAAGTACGGCTCGCAGGGCGACTACGTAATGACTCGTCCCCTGAAAGGGCCTCTCAATACCACCGATAGCGATCACGCCACAGACACATACGACACCATCGACTGGCTCGTTAAGAACGTCCCTGAATCGAACGGACGCGTAGCGACGATCGGTGGCTCTTACGAGGGCTTCACGGCCGTCATGTCCACCGTCAAGGCGCACCCCGCTTTGAAGGCAGCCGTACCGTTCGCTCCCATGGTTGACGGCTGGATGGGTGACGACTGGTTTCACAACGGCGCGTTCCGAGAGGACGGGACGCTCCAATACACGTATGGGCAGGAGGCCACTCGCGGTAACGATGTGGCCTGGTGGTCGGACTCTCGCGATACCTACGAGGCTTTCCTTCGCGCGGGCTCTGCAGGTGCGATGGCCAAGTCGCGTGGACTGGACCAGTTGGGGTTCTGGCGTGAGCTCTCCGCTCACCCTTCTTACGACAGCTTCTGGCAGGGACAGGCGGTGGACAAGCTCCTCGCCAAGGATCCGCCCAAAGTGCCGATGCTGATTGTGTCCGGTCTGTTTGACCAGGAAGACATGTACGGTGGACCCGCGCTCTATGCCGCCCTCGCCTCCAGCGACCCACACGGAGAGCGGGTACACCTGGTTCTTGGACCCTGGAACCACGGCCAGGGACGACGCGAAGGGCGCGGCCTCGGCCCACTCCGCTTCGAAGGCGATACCGCGACCTGGTTCCGCCGAAACATCATGCAGCCTTTCCTCGATTACTACCTGAAGGACGGGCCGAAGCCCGACACCCCGCGGGTGTTGGTTTATGAGACGGGTGCCGATACCTGGCATCGATACGACAGTTGGCCGCGCGCCTGCGAATCCGGCTGTGCGACAGCGTCGCGTCCGTTGTATCTGCTGGCGGACGGCAAGTTGGGATTTGAGCCACCCGCGCCCTCCAAGTCGAAGTACGACGAGTACGTGTCGGATCCGGCGAAGGCAGTGCCGTACCGTGAGAGACCCACGCTGGACGGCTCGTCACCTGACTCAACCTGGGATCAGTGGCTGGTCGATGACCAGCGCTTTGCCGCCTCCCGCCCCGACGTGTTGGTTTATGAGACTGAGCCGTTGAAAGAGCCGCTGCGGGTGGCGGGACAGCCGTTCGCGCACCTGTCAGCCTCGACGAGCGGAACCGACTCCGACTGGGTTGTGAAGATCATCGATGTCTGGCCGTCGGAAGTGCCGGATCATCCGGTGCTGGGTGGGTATCAGCAGATGTTGTCGGCCGATATTCTGCGCGGGCGCTATCGTGAAGATCCGGCCAATCCGCGCGCCATCAAGCCTGACAAGGTGTTGACGTACACCGTGCGGCTGCCGAACGTGAGCCACACGTTCCTGCCGGGACATCGGATCATGGTGCAGATTCAGTCGACCTGGTTTCCGTTATACGACCGCAATCCGCAGAAGTTTGTGCCCAACATCATGTTTGCGCAGCCTGAGGATTTCACGAAGGCGACGCAGCGGATCTGGCACACGCAGGGTTTCGCCAGCTCGATTGCGCTACCGGTGGTAGCGGGAGATCAGGCTACGGCAACGCTCGACGGCGTTCGCATAAACTGACGCTTCAAACTGCGCTCGTGCGTGGTCTTCGCGCACGAGCGCGGCAGGATCCCACTGCTGGCGCGCAATCCCCAACGGGAAAGCATCGCTCTGCGAGTCGATTTCCTGGAAATACAGCAGGTCCTCGTCTTCCCAGGCATCCAGCTCGGCCGCGAGCTCCATGAACCGCCGCGAGGCTTCCACGACGCCGACGGAACGCGCAATGAGGCCCTCGGCCGTCTGCACGATCGAATCGTGGAGGGTCTGTCGGTAATCGGGTTGGTGCTGTTCGTTAGACATCGTTTGGGTAGGTTGTACCACAGTCGCTTGTTATGAGATTGAGGACCGGTTCACCCCTTTTGTTATGCTGCCTCGCATGACTGAACTGCTGTTTCGCGACGACGCTTACCTCACGACCGCGGCTGCGCGGGTGGCCCAGGTCCACGAACGGGGGGTCGAGCTGGATCGGACGATTTTTTACCCCCTGGGCGGCGGCCAACCTGGCGATACGGGGTTCCTCACCCGGGCCAGTGGTGAGCGCATCCCCGTCACCGATACCCGCAAGGGATCCGTCCCCGATAGCGTTCTGCACGTGACCTCTGCTGCGCTGGAGGTTGGCGAGACTGTCAGCCTCGAGATCGACTGGCCGCGGCGCTATGCGCTCATGCGACTCCACACGGCACTGCACGTGATGTCCTGCGTGGTTACGGCGCCCGTGACCGGCGGAAATATTGCGCCTGACAAGGGACGACTCGATTTCGATATCGACATGAGCCTGCTGGATCCGGCGAAGATCGAGAGCGAGACCAATGCCCTCATTGCCCGCGGACTCGATACCGAGACGGTGTGGATCACTGACGAGGAGCTGGATGCGCGGCCGGAGCTGGTTAAAACCATGAGCGTGCAGCCACCCCGAGGCGCCGGGCGCATCCGGTTACTGCGGATTCCCGGAATCGATCTGCAACCCTGCGGGGGCACTCACGTGCGCAACATCGGCGAGATCGGGGCCATTCGCGTGGTGAAGATCAAGAACGAAGGCAAACACAACAAACGGGTGGAAATCACCCTTATTTGAGCGGCGCGGCACTGGCCGCGGGGAGGCCGGGT
>Ga0268266_10001943_pt1 | contig 23237 bp, 16 predicted proteins | sample KBSS13metaG_FD_190356 | JGI IMG/M metagenome (GOLD analysis project Ga0268266, IMG submission 190356) | Switchgrass rhizosphere microbial communities from Kellogg Biological Station, Michigan, USA - KBS S1-3 metaG (SPAdes) (version 2) | ecosystem: Host-associated > Plants > Roots > Rhizosphere... | reverse complement strand
AGTGCGGGGTTGGAGCGTCCCGACGCCGGCACGATCCGTTTCGGCGACGACACGTGGTGCGACACTACGCAAGGCGTCTGGCGTCCGCCGCAGTCCCGCCACGTCGGCGTCGTGTTTCAAGAACCGACACTCTTCCCGCACCTGACCGTACGCGAAAACATCCACTACGGAATCAGGGTCAGACCCAGGTCTGACCCTGCGTCCGGATCTGCCTCTGGATTTGGCGACCGGGTCAGACCTGGGTCAGACCCGGGTCAGACCTGGGTCAGACCCCATCGGACGGTGGCAGAAATTGAGAAGGTGCTGGGGATTGAGGGTCTCGAGGATCGCTATCCGCGCGCGCTGTCGGGTGGAGAAGGACAGCGTGTAGCGCTCGCTCGGGCGCTGGCGCCGGATCCCCAGCTCCTCCTCCTCGACGAACCGTTCGCCGCGCTGGATCTGCCGACGCGGCTCCGGCTCCGCCGCGAGGTGCGGACCCTGCTGCAGCTGACCGGGACGCCCGCGATCCTCGTCACACACGATCGCGGTGAAGCACTCGCGATGGGCGACGTGGTCGCGGTCCTCATCGGCGGCCGCGTCAGGCAGGTTGGCCCAGTCAGCGATGTTTTCAGCCGGCCGGCCGACGCTGCGATCGCGACGTCGTTGGGGATCGAAACGGTCGTTCCAGGCCGGGTCGATGGGACGTCTGACGGTCTCGTCAGGGTCGCCGTCGGAGCCGTGTCAGTGGATGCGGCCGAACGCGATCCGATTCCGAACGACACGGCCGTCTATGTCTGCATCCGAGCCGAGGATGTGACCCTCGAAAGCGGCGCCAGCGGTCCCGCCAGCGCGCGCAACCATCTCCCTGCGCTCGTCGTCTCGATCGCGCACGAGGGACCCATCGATCGCGTGACGCTCGATTGCGGATTCGGACTCGACGCGGTGATTACCCGGCGATCCCGCGAAGAGCTCAACCTCGCACCAGGCGCGCAGGTGACCGCCGCGATCAAGGCGACGTCGATTCATCTCGTGCCCAGGCTGTAGCGGCCTCAGCTCGGAAGCACCTGTCCCCGCGTCTCCTCACCGAATGGCAGCAGCAGGAGGCCGATCAGAAATGCGATCGAGGTGAGCGCCACCGGCGTGCCGATGGTGTGAAAGTACGCGACGCCCGCGCCGACGAGAAACGTGATGCCCGCGCCGGCGAACCGGCCGACGGACGTCGCAAATGCGAACGCGCTTCCACGGCATTCGGTCGAGTACTGCTCGGGCAGCCAGATCGTATACATCGCGAAGTTCGCGCCGCCGACGCCGAGAAAGAACAGCACGGCGAAGAAGGGGCCGAGCGCGGCCGGCAGATAGAAGATGTAGCCGAAGCCGACGGCGATGGAGAAGAACATCACCGCGAAGTAGAGACCGAGCGTGACGCGGCGTCCGTAGCGCTCCGCTAAGGGCGGCAGCACGATGCAACCAAGAATGGTCCCGATCGACAGCACCATTGTGCCGTACGACGCGAGACGCGTGGCATCGGCAGCCGCAATGCCCTGCCGCACGGCGATTTCCCGCACCGATGTCGGCACGTAGACCGATCCCGCCCAGAGACCAACGATCGAAACGAGCAGATAAAGCGAGTTCAGCAGCGTCCGGCGTGCGTAGACCGGCGAGAAGATCTTCTTGAACGCCTCCATCATCGGCGGATGTGAGCTGGCCTCGGCTCGTCGCGCCCACGTGTCCGACTCCCGCACACCGTACCGAATGAAGGTGATGAGCAGTGCCGGCGTGCCGCCAACCACGAACATCCATCGCCACCCGTACTTTGCGCCGACCGAGTAATTCGCCAGCGCCGCCAGAAAGAATCCGAAGTAGTAGCCGGTGTGCATGTAGCCGCCACCGGCCTTGCGCCGCTCCTCGGGCCACTCCTCGGCGATGAACGTGCCGCCCATCGCCCACTCGCCGCCGATGCCGATGCCGGCGAGAAACCGAAGCGCGGCAAGCTGCCAGATGCCAGTGACAAGGCCGCACAGGAGCGTGAAGAGCGAGTAGCACAGAATGGTCAGCGTGAGCGTCCGCACTCGACCGAACCGATCCGCGATGGGACCCCAGATCATGGAGACGCCCCAGCCGATCAGGAACAACGCGAACAGCACGCTGCCGTAAAACCCGACGTTTCCCGGCGTGGCCTCGATGCCGGAACGGGGCAGCAGTTCGGTGAGGGCCGGCACGAGCACCAGCGAGTAGATGAACGAGTCCATGCCGTCGAGGGCCCAGCCGCCCCAGGCGGCCCAGAATCCCCGCACCTGATTCGGCGTCAGCTTGATCGGACGGTTCGTTCCGGACGTGACCTGTGTCATGGGTGATGCGTATCCCTGCAGCTGAGCGCTCGTGTCCGCCACAGGCGGCGCGCCCGGTATCAGCTGGACCGGCACGCTTCGTCCGAACTTGCGAGAGTATACAGAGAGACATGCGTGTGCTGCTCGCGCCCCACGGAACCCGCGGCGACATCCAACCGATGCTGGCGCTCGGCGTCGCGCTGCGCGCGCGCGGGCACGCGGCCGTGTTTTCCGTGCCGTCGGGCTTCGTCGAGTGGGTTCACGCGAACGGATTCGAGGTGACGTCGAACGGCGTCGACATTCAAGCCGAGATGCGGTCGCCGGACGCCAACCTGGATTCGGTGCGATGGATGTTCGGCCGCTTGAAGGAACAGACCGCGCGCATGTTCGAACCGATCGCCCGCGCGAGCGAAGGCGCCGACGTCATCGTGGGAGCCGGCGCGCAACTGGTCACCGCTTCAATCGCCGACCTGCGCGACGTGCCGCACGCGATGATCGCGTTCTGTCCGTGCGCGATGCCGTCCGCCGCCGCTCCGCCACCCACTGTCAAAACGCAGGCGCTGCCGCCATGGGTCAATCGATTGCTGTGGCAGGTGGGCTCACCCGTCGCCGACGTGCTGCTGCGCCGCACGATCAATCGCGGGCGGTCGACGCTGGGTCTACCATCCATCGACCGACCGCTCGACCATATTTCCGGCAGCCTCGTGATCGTCTCGGCGGATCCGCAGCTGGCACCCCCTGCGGGCGATTCGCTCCCGACGGTGGTGAGCACCGACGCGATGATCTTCGTCGAATCGCACACGCCGAATCCCCGGCTGGAAGCATTTCTCGATCAGGATCCAGCTCCGGTGTACATCGGCTTCGGCAGCATGATGGCGTCGCGCGCGCAGCAGCTGGCGGAGGAGGCGATCGCCGCCACGCGTGCAGTCGGCCGCCCTGCGATCGTCGCCGGGGGCTGGGCTGGACTGGAGCGCTTCGTCGCCGACGCCGACGATCTGCTGACAATCGGTCCGACACCGCACCGCGCGGTATTCCCTCGCGTCGCCGCGGTCATACACCATGGCGGAGCGGGGACGACGACGGCCGCGGCATCTGCCGGTGTCCCGCAGGTGATCGTTCCTCATCTACTCGATCAGTTCTATTGGGCGCACCGTGTCGAACGGCTCGGCGTGGGCCCGCGCGGACTGCCGGCGTCGCTGCTCACCGCCGACATCCTCGCGGATCGCCTTGATGCCGCCATCAACGATTCCGGGATTCGCAGACGCGCCGCCTCACTGGGTCTGGCGGTCGCAGCGAGGAACGGCGCCGACGCCACCGTCGATCATCTCGAACACCTCGTGCGGGAGTTCGGGACCATCGACGAAGCGAATGTATGAGGAAAACGTTTCCATGGACAACATCGCCCGCGTCATTCGTCACGCCGCGCGCCAGCTCTGGCGCGCACCGCTCGTCTCGGTCGCCAGCATCCTCACGCTCGGGATCGGCATCGGCGCCTGCACCCTCATGATGAGCGTCGTCTCGACGGTACTGATCAAGCCCCTGCCGTACCGCGACCCCGATCGTCTCGTCATGAGTTGGGGCTGGTATCCAAACGCCAACCTTGGGTTTCCGGAGCAGCCTACACACGGCGCGGTGTTCAGCATCATGCGCGACAACACGCAGGCGTTCGAGTCGCTCGCCGCATTTCGGGGCGCCTCGTTCAACTTTGGTGATATCAACAGCCCCGAGCGTCTCGACGGGATCGAGGCGACCGGAGATTTCTTCGCGGCACTCGGCGTCGCGCCGGAGATCGGACACTTCTTCGAGCGCGCGAACGAGACACCGGGATCCGACCGCGTCGTGGTGCTGAGCGACGCGGTGTGGCGGGGACGTTTCGGTGCCGATCCGCAGGTGCTCGGCCGTGTCCTCACGCTGAACGCCGAGCCGTACACCGTCATTGGCGTCGCGGCAACGGGCTTCGCCTTTCCGCGCGGGTCGGAGATGCCGAGCGACTTTCAGTTCGCGTCGACTCCCGCTCTGTGGGTGCCGCTGAAGCCGCCGACCGGTGGCGTCGCCGACCTGGCGATCGTCGGCCGCCTGCGGCCTGGCGTCTCGCTCCCTGCGGCGCGCGAGGACATGGATCGCGTGATGGCCGTGGTGCAACGTTCGATCCCTGTCGTCAAAAGTGCCCGCCCGGGAGAGCTGCTCGTTCCACTTCGACAGCAGGTGGTCGGCGACGTGCAGGCGATGCTGGCCAGCCTGCTCGCGGCCGTGCTGCTCGTCCTCGTGATCGCGTGCGTGAATACCGCTCAACTCGTGCTCGCGCAGCTCCACGGGCGCCGGCGGGACCTGGCAATCCGCTCGGCACTCGGAAGTTCGACGGCGCGCCTTGCGGGCGAAGTGTTGGCAGAGGTCGGGCTGCTGGTCGGCGCCGGCGGCGTGGCTGGTGTCGCCGCAGGGATCGCGGGCGTGAAGCTCCTGCGCGCCTACGGCTCGACGCGCCTGCCGCGCGCGGCGGAACTGACCTTCGATGCTCGCGCCTCGTTCGCCGCGCTTCTCGTGACCTCGCTTGCGGCGATCCTCGTCAGCGTGATTCCGATGCTCGTCGATCGCGGCCGCCCGATCGTAGAACTCCTGCGCGGCGGCGGACGCGTTGCGGGGCGCGGTGGTCTCCACCTGCGGGCACGCCGGGCGCTCATCGTCGGCCAACTCGCCGGGTCGCTCGTCCTTGTTACGTGCGCGGGCCTGCTCGTGCGCAGCCTGTCTCTCCAGCTGGAGGCGAGACGCGGATTCGACGCGGTTCGCGGCGTGACCTTCGAGGTCTCGCTGCCCCCGGCCAGGTACCAGGAGCGGCCATTTGATACAGGCATCGACCACGCCACGGCTGTCCGGTTTCTCGATGCCTCACTCAACGACATTCGCGCGCTGCCGGGCGTGTCCGCCGCAGGAATCGGGAAGCCGCTTCCGCTCAGCGGCGCGCAGCAGGCGACGGTGTTCACGCCGGAAGGAGAGCTCCCGGCGCTCTTGCCTGGCGCGCTGTCACCGATTGCGCAATACACGGTCGCGAGCCCAGGCATGCTTCGCGCGCTCGGTGCGACCGTCCTCGCCGGTCGCGACTTCTCGGCCGCCGACCGCACGGAGAGCTTGCCGGTCGTCATCGTCAACGAGGCCCTGGCCAACTGGATCTGGCCGGGGACATCCGCCCTCGGGAGACGCGTCCGCCTGGGTCGGCCAGACGAGCAGAGGATGTGGCCGTGGATGACGGTGGTCGGCGTGGTCTCGAACATGAAGCGCTACGCACTCACGGAGACGCCGAAGCCCGAGATGATCGTGCCCTACACGCAGAATCCCTACGTGACGTTCGCGACGATGCAATTCGTCGTCCGGTCGAACCTCGAAACGTCGGCCGCCATACGCGCGATTCAGCGCGCCGTCGCATCGGCGGATCCGGCCATCCCCATCGCACAGGTCCGCACGATCGACGACCTCGTCGCGGCCAGCGCGTCGAACGCGCGCTTCGCGACGCTCTTCATGGCGAGCTTCGGCATCGTGGCGCTTGTGCTCACGATCGTCGGCGTGTACGGCGTCATTGGCTACGGCGTCGTGCAGCGGCGACAGGAGTTCGGGGTGAGGCGGGCGCTCGGCGCCAGCCCGCGAGAGGTCCTGTGGCTCATCGTACGCGAGGGGCTCAACCTGGGCGCTGCGGGCGTGGCGGCAGGACTCGCGCTGACCGTGGCCGCGGCCTTCGGGCTCCGCCACTTGCTGTTCGGCATTTCGCCGTTCGATCCCATCACCCTGGGCAGCTCGATCGCTGTCGTTATGGCGGTGACTGTTGCTGCCAGCATCATTCCGGCGGCGGCGGCCGCGCGGATCGAACCGCGCGCGGCGCTGGAAGACTGATGACCTCACAGACGAGGTCGGGACGTCGCTCCATGAACGCGCCGGATTAGACTGCGCGTATGCGCATCATCGCTCTCCCATTCGCTCTGCTCGCTGCGGTCACGCTGGGGGCCCAGTCTGCTTCGCGAGTGCCCGCCGAAACGCTGCTCGATCGAAGCGTCCTCAAGGCACTGGACGAAGAGTTGTCAGGCGTTGCAGCCAAGGATCATGTCGGGCGCCTTACGCAACTTCATCGGGTGCCGGCATCTCCGGGCTTTCACGAGGCAATCGAGTATGTGATGTCCCGCGCAAAGGCCGCCGGCCTTAGCGACGCACACGTGGAAACATTTCCTGGCGACGGCACGGCCTGGTTCGGGACCCTGCACGGCAACCGCGGCTGGCGAGTGGAAGGAGGGTCGCTGGACGAAGTGGCGCCGCAGCCTCGCCGCATCACCTCGTTTGACGATGTGCGCCTGGCGGTCGCCGACAACAGCGAGAGCGCGGATGTGACGGTGGATCTCGTCGACGTCGGCAGCGGCACGCAGCGGACCGACTATGCCGGCAAGGACGTGCGCGGAAAGCTCGTGCTCTGCGATGCCACTCCATCCGCGTGCCATCGTCAGGCCGTCGAGGAGCTCGGGGCGGCCGGACTCATCAGCTACAACTCGAATCAGGTGAGCGCCTGGTGGCGCGACGACCAGGATCTGATCCGGTGGGGGCATCTCGACGCCCGCGGGCGCCGGAACACGTTCGCGATCATGATCTCGGTGCGCGAGGCGCGCTCGCTTCAGCAGCGCCTTGCGCGAGGCGAGCACATCAGGCTGCACGCAGTCGTGCGTGCGCGCAACGACGACTCGATGGGATACGAAACGCTGGTGGCCACGATTCCAGGATCCGATCCATCGGCGGGCGACATCGTGTTCAGCTGCCACCTCGATCACGAGAAGCCCGGCGCCAACGACAACGCGAGCGGGTGCGCCGCCAACCTCGAGATCGCCCGGACCCTGCACACCTTGATCGAAGCCGGGCGGATTCCGCCGCCCGTCCGCACGATTCGCTTCATCTGGCCGTCCGAGATGACCGGCACCATCGCCTATCTCTCGAAGTACCCCGACGTCGCGTCACGGATCCGCGCCGCCGTGCATCTCGACATGGTCGGCGGCGATCCGTTCATCACCAAGTCGGTCCTGCACGTCACGCGGTCTCCATGGTCAATCGCCACCGTGACCGACGACGTCGAGGAGGTGTTCGGACGCTACGTGATCGACGGCGCGATGCGGGCGGCTGGCGAAGGCGACATGACGCGCGCGATTCGCGCCGGCCGCGGATCGAAGGATGCCTTCTGGGCCGACATCACGCCGTACGAAAGCGGCAGCGATCACTGGATCTACCAGGAGGGCGGCTTCGCGATTCCGTCAATCTACCTGCGCGATCATCCCGACATCTACATTCACACGACCGGCGACCTCGCCGACAACATCGAGCCGACCAAGATCAAGCGGTCGGCGTTCATCGCCGCCGCGAGCGGCTACTATCTGGCGACGATGCCGGATCGCGGCGAATCGCTGATCGCGCTGAGTTACGCAAATGCCCATCAGCGCCTCGCCGAGGATGGCCGCCGTGCGGTCGCGATGGCTCAGGATCGAACGCATGTGCAGGACGCCGCCGTCATCGTTTCGCAAGGTGTGCTGCGCGAGCAGCGCCGTCTGCAGTCGCTGCAGCGATTCACTCTCCTCGACGCCGCAGTCATCGAGCGAATGAAAACCGGCCTGGCCGGCACCGGAAAGGCGCTGCTGACATCCTTGATGCCTCCGGCCGACGCCGATCGGTTGGCGCAAGCCGGCTTTCATCAACCACCCGTGGATGCCCGGATTCCCGTTCGCAACATGGCTGTGAAGGGACCGCTCGCGCCTGGCGGCGATTGGCTTCGCGAGAAGGTGGGAGCGCCCGCATCGATCGCCATCGCCAGCGTTCCTGACAGCGACGACGTGACGTACGAGATCGCGAACTTCGTCGACGGCGTGCGAACGGTCAGCGAGATCCGCGACGCCGTCAGCGCCGAGTTCGAACCGGTGGCGCTGGAAGCGGTCGCCGAATACCTGGACCTGCTCGCAAGGGCCGGCGCCGTCTCCTTCAAACGATGAGGCCGCGACGCGCGGCGATCGCACTCGCGTTCTGCGCCGTTGCCGCGGCGGCGCAGGAGGCCGGCGTCGAACACGATGTCCGAACGGTGCTGACGACGCGGCTCGGATTCTCGAACGGTGAGCTGAACGAGCTCTCGCGCGGGCAGACGGTGAAACACGGTCTTCAAACCCGAACGCCGGGTGAGATCGCCGTTGCCGGCGCGGTCCGCATTCGCGCACCGAAGTCCGCGTTCTTCGCCCGAGTTCGCGACATCGAGCGCTTCAAGAGCGGCGAAGGCGTGCTGCAAATCGGACGCTTCAGCAGTCCGCCGGTGCTCGAGGATCTTGCGGCGCTGACGATCGACAAGGACGATTTCGACCCGCGATCGTGCCGCGTCGGCGACTGCGGTGTTCGCCTTCCGGCATCCGCGATCGAACGGCTCCGCCGGGAGATCGACGTCAACGCACCGGACGCGCAGTCGCGGGCCGCAGCGTTCTTCAAACAGATCCTGCTCGACGACGTGTCGGCCTACCTGACCGGTACGGAGCGGATGACGCAGTACGACGATGGGTCCAGGCCGATTCGTCCGGGCGACGAGCTCGACGGAATCCTCGCCGCGATGCCGGAGATCGGCGTGCTGATGCCCGGTCTCCCCGATCATCTCCGTCGATTTCCGTCGGTGCGGCTGCCGGAGGCCGAGGACTTCCTCTACTGGTCGAAGGAAAAGTTCGGCATCGCGCCGTTCATTACTGTCACGCACGTGACCATCGTCTGCCGGTCCGCGGCGACCTGCCTGATGACCACGAGAGACGTGTATTCGAGCCGTTATCTCGACGCGTCGGTGGCGCTTGCGATTGCCGCTGACAGCGGACCGGAGACGTTCGATCTCGTGTACGACAACCGCTCGCGGGCGAGCGCGCTGAAGGGCGGGCTCGCCGCAATTCGACGGATGGTCACCGAGCGCCGCGCCCGCGGCGCGCTCGAAGAGAACCTGACGACGATCAAGAAGCTGCTCGAGAGCTGAACGTAATCACTGTTCCTGGGCGGTCGCCGACTTGGCGGATGCCCCGAACATGTACTGATCGAACCATTCCACGTTGTGATCCATCGTCGCGCGGTTGCTCTTGGGCTTGGTCGGCCCATGTCCGACACCGCCGAATCCCTGGTAGACGATCAGCTTCGTCGGCACGTGGTTGTCCTGGAGCCCGTGATACAGCTCGAAGGCGTTGGGGAGGGGAACCCGCTGATCCGTGGCGCCGTGCTGGATGAGCGTCGGCGTCTTCGCCTGCTTGATGTACGTGATCGGCGATGTCTTCGCGTAAATCTCCGGGTCGTCCCACGGTGTCGACTTGAGATACTGCCGCGTGAACGGCGTGATGTCGGTGTTCACGTAGTAGGTCATCCAGTCGGAGATGCCGGCTCCGACCGAGATCGCCTTGAAGCGCGCGGCGTCATGCGTGGCGAGATAGGCCGAGATGTAGCCACCCTGACTCCAGCCCATGGTGCCGACGCGCGACGGATCCACGATGCCTTTCGCAATGAGCGAGTCGACGCCCGAGAGCACGTCCCACGCGTCGCCGACGCCGAGGTTGCGGACGTTCAGCGCGCGGAATTTCTCGCCGTAGCCGGCGCTGCCGCGATAGTTCGGCTCGAGCACGAGGACGCCGCGCGGGACCCAGATGTCGATCGGGTAGATCGTGCTGGTGAAGGGAATCGCGCGTGAGACCCCGGTCGGGCCGCCGTGAATCACGACGAGAAGCGGGTACTTCTTCGACGGGTTGAAGTCGGTCGGCATGTGCAGTACGCCTTCGATCGTCGTGCCGTCCTGGCTCTTCCACGACACGACGTCGAGGGTGCCGGTTGTCCAACCCGCTGCCTGGACATTCAGGTCGGTGATCTTCTTTTCCTGCGGAGATCGGCCGGCAGCAGACACGACGTAGACCTCCGACATGGTCTTCGCGTCCGCACGGAGACACGCGTAGGACCCACCGTCCTTCGACAGCGAGAAGCTCGAATTGACGGTGCGATCGGGTGCCGCGATCTTCGTGACCGCCCTGGTCTCGGGATCGAGCTTGTACAGATACGCGTACGTGCGAGCGGCGGCGGCAAAGAAGAGACCGTTGGGTTTCCACGCGACGATCTGCGGATCTTCGTCGAAGGCGCTGGAGATCGCCGTCGGAGCGCCGCCTGCGGCGGCAATCGTGGCGATGAGGCTGTTGGAGTAGAAGTAGGCCGGGTTCGCCATCGCGGTCTGGAACGCGATGCGTGAACCGTCAGGCGACCACACCGGGTTCGTGTCGGGACCTTCCTGCGTGACCAGCTTGCGAATCGACGCGTCGGCGACTGTGACGACCGAAATATCGGCGGACCCGCCGTTCTTCAACTCCGGGTTGATGCGGTGATCGAAGGCGATGCTCCTGCCGTCGGGCGACCACGAGAAACTGCCGACCGTGAATGCGCCGCTCGTCAGCGTGCGAGTGGCTCGCGTGGAGACGTCGATCACGAACAGGTGCGTCATCCGATGATCCTGTTCGACCACCTGGAACTCACCGTACTTCTTGTCGCGATCCTTGATCGCCGCCGGTTTCGGCTCGGTCGCGGTATACGCGATCGCCTTGCCGTCGGGAGACCATTCGAAGTTGCTGACGCCGTCTTCGAGGCTTGTCAACGCCTCGGCTTCGCCGCCCTGCGGGTTGATCACATAGATCTGTCGCTTGTCCGTGCGGTCCGAGATGAACGCGAGCCTGCTGCCGTCCGGCGACCAGGCCGGCGACTGGCTCGACTTCTTCGCGTTGGTCAACTGGCGGCTCGCGCCGGTCGCCGCATCGGCGAGCCAGATCTCGGTTTCGAACGCGTTCTCATCCCAGTTCGTCTCGCGAACGGTGTACGCGACCCGCCGTCCATCCGGCGAAATCTCGGGCGAGCCCGCGCGCTTCAGGGAAAGGATTTGATCGACGGTCGGCGCGGCGTGAGACGGCGGCGCCGGCGCTTGTTGCGCTCCCAGCACAGCCACGCCGCAGAACGCCAGAGCTGCAAGAGTTAGCACCTTCGTCATAGGCGCAGTATAGGATGAGTCGTGATATAAGCAGAGAGAGTGACGTCGGTTTTTGGAGGGATTTTCAATGCGTAGAGTACTTGCTGGATTCTCAATCGCTGCGGTCGTCCTCGCATTCAGCGCTCCCGTGTTTGCGGAGACCGTCAAGGGCCAGATCGTCGACATGGCCTGCTACAACGCCGACAAGTCGAATACCGGCGTCGATCACAAGATGCCGAAGGGCGACACCAAGGATTGCGCGCTTGGATGCGCGAAGGCTGGCCAGCCGATGGCGCTGCTCACGAGCGACGGCAAGGTGTACGAGATCTCCGGGTCGCTTGCGGCGGACAAGAACGCCAAGCTCATCCCGCACATCAGCCATACGGTCGAGATCACGGGCGACACCATGAATCATGGCGGCAAGATGATGATCATGGCCGAGAGCTTGAAGATGGTTTCGAAGTAAGAACTTAGAAGTTAGAAGTTAGAAGGAAGAAGTTAGAAGTCAAGACAGGGCCGGCGCGTGGGCGCCGGCTTTTTTGGGCTTGACTTGTTCTAATGAATTAGTACAATAGGTCACATGGTGGCTGGCGCGCTCGTTTCCATCGACACCAAGGACCGCACGCCCATCTACGCCCAGCTCGATCGCGGCCTTCGAGCCGCCATCGCCACCGGGCGGCTCGCGGTTGGCGAACAGCTTCCCACCGTCCGGCAACTCGCCGTGGACCTCTCCATCAACGCCAACACCGTCGCGCGCGTATACGCCGAGCTCGAACGGGCGGGCGTCATCGAAACCCGCCGCGGCATCGGATCGTTCGTCACCGCGACTCCGCAACAGGCACAGCCTCCCGATCACCACCGTCGTCAGCTGCGCGCGTTCGTTACGCGCGTGCTCGCTGACGCGGCCGCCGCAGGATTCAGCATCGACGATGTCGCCGCCGAGATGCGCGCGCATCGCCAGAAGGGAGCATGACCGTGGCCTTCATCAGCTCACGTCGCACTCAATACAGCGCCGATCCGCCGCGCGCCAACATCGTGGCGATCCTGATTCTGATCGTGTCCCTCGCTATCGGCGGCCTCATGACCGCCGCGGCCGGCAACCCGATACCGCTCATCGTTTCCGCCGTCATCGGGGCGGTCCTGATGCAGTCGCCGCGCGTCGCGCAGCAATGGGAGCGCGCCGTCGTGCTGCGCCTTGGAAAGTACGTCGGCCTGCGAGGCCCCGGCCTGTTCTGGATCGTGCCGTTCGTGGATTCGGTCTCGTCGTGGATCGATCAGCGGACCATCACGACCAGTTTCGCGGCCGAGCAGACGCTGACGTCCGACACGGTGCCGGTCAACGTGGACGCCGTGCTCTTCTGGATGGTTCACGACGCGCAGAAAGCGGCGCTCGAGGTGCAGGAGTACGGGCAAGCGGTGAGCTGGGCCGCCCAGACCGCACTCCGCGACATCATCGGGCGCACCGACCTCACCGACCTGCTGCGGGGCCGCGAGAAGATCGAGGCGGAGCTCCAGCAGCTCATCGATCAGCGATCGAATCCGTGGGGCGTCACGGTGTCGTCGGTCGAGATGCGCGACGTCGTCATTCCCGTCGCGCTTCAGGACGCCATGTCGCGCGAGGCGCAGGCGGCGCGCGAAAAGCAGGCACGCATCATCCTCGGCGAGGCGGAGCTGGCGATTGCTCACTCATTCTCCGAAGCGTCGAGGGAATATCAGAACAATCCGACCGCGCTGCATCTGCGGGCGATGAACATGCTCTACGAGGGCCTGAAGGAAAAAGGCGCGCTGATGCTGATCCCGAGCAGTGCCGTCGAGTCGATGGGCATGGGCGGGCTGATGGGCGCCGCAGCGCTGCAACAGCAGCAGCTGACCAATCCGGGCGAGACCAAGTAGGTAGAAGTCGAGAGGCCGAAGATAAGGAGGACGATATGACGGAACTGACACCGAAATACGTCGACCTGACGAACCTGAAGGCGTTGGCCATGCTCGCGCTGGTCGGGGCCGGCGCTTACATCGTGGTCGGGGGCGTGCCGGTCGTTGCCGGCAGCCTCGTAGTTGCCCTCGTGCTGACCGTCTATCACCACGCGCTGTGAACGCGATGCTGTGTCGCCGTCCGAACGGCCGGGCCTGGCGTCAGAAGAAGAGAGACCCGGCATGCGAATGATCCTGTCGACGGCGTTGGCTCTTGCGATCGGCCAGCAGGCGATGCGGCCCTCGCCGCCGGCCGTTCCGCACGAGCCAGTCGCCGCGATCGTGGAGGCGTTCCGCACACACAGCGTCGTCGCCGTGACCGCGGGTCACGGCGAGGTCCGCGGCTACGCCTTCATGCAGCTGCTCATTCACGATCCTCGTCTCATCGCCGCCATCAACGACATCGTCATCGAAGAGGGGAGCTCGCGCTACCAGGATGTCGCCGACCGTTACGTCCGCGGCGAGAACGTGCCGGTCGAGGCACTGCGGCACGTCTGGCGCGACACCACGCAGCCCGGCCTCGGCTACGACCGTCAATGGGAAGAGTTCTTTCAGGTCATGCGCAGCGTGAACGCGTCACAGCCGGCGGCGCACAAGATTCGTGTCCTGCTCGGCGATCCGCCGATTGAATGGGAGAAAGTACAGGGGCCGGAAGAACACCGCCGATGGATCGAGATGCGCGATACATATCCAGCGGATCTGATCCAGCGGGAGGTCATCGCGAAGGGCCGGCGCGCGCTGCTCACCTACGGGTCGATGCATTTTCAACGCAAGAACCTGAACGCCAACTACGAGTCTGAAGGGCCGGCGGAAACGATCGTCAGCCGTCTCGAGAACAAGTGGGGCGCGAAGGTGTTCACGATTTTCACGGCGGACGTGTCGTCCATCCAGCCGGACGCCGAGTCGTGGCCGTCTCCCAGCCTGGCGATTGTCCGGGGCACGGTCCTCGGCGCGGCCGACTTCACCGTCTACTATCCGTCGGAGGCGATCGGCCGATTTCCGATTCGCGACGGCAAGCCCGATTTCTCGGCTCCGATTCCGCGCGAGCAATGGAAAACCCTCCGGGCCGAGGATCAGTTCGACGCCGTGCTCTATACCGGAAAGGGGCCATCGCCTCGAGTCGAGCTCGATCCGGCGCGTTGCGCGGACAAAGCCGAGTTCCAGGAGCATTTGCGGCGCATGACGACGGCGGGATTGCCGGCTTTCGAGACGGATCGACTCAAAAAGCTCTGCGGCCTGTGAACCTTTCGCCCGCTCGGCCGTAATACCGTCCATGCTTGATTCCTGCGTGCAGGACCTCCGCTATGCGGTGCGGCTCCTGCGGCGTCAGCCGGTCTTTGCGGCGACGGCGATCGTATCGCTCGCCATCGGCATCGGCGCGAACACCACCATCTTCACGATTGCAAACGCGCTGCTCTTCAAGACGCCGGCGGATGTCGTCGAGCCCGATCGGCTCGTGGACATCGGCCGATCACAGGACGGTGAGGGCTTCGACAACGGCTCTTACCCGAACTACCGCGACCTGCGCGCGCGCAATTCGGCCTTCACCGACATCTACGCCTACAAGCTGGGCGCCGAGCCGATGAGTCTCGGCGGACGCGACGGCGCCGAACGAATCTTCGGCAACATGGTCACGACGAACTACTTCACGATCCTCGGAACACGTGCCCGGATCGGCCGGCTCTTCACGGACAGCGACAGCGATCAGCCTGGCGCCGCGCCGTTCGTCGTCCTCAGCCATCACTTCTGGCAGCGTCGATTCAATGGCGACCCGCAGGTAATCGGCCGGACGCTGCAATTGAACGGTCATCCCTTCACGGTGATCGGCGTCGCGCCGGAAGGCTTTCACGGCACGACGGTGCTCACCACCGACCTGTGGGTGCCGCTCACGATGGTGGGCGAGTTGTCGGCGCGCCGGACGGCCTCGATCCTCACGAGCCGTGAAGCAGTCTGGGTCGTGATGGGTGCGCGTCTGAAACGTGGCGTCACGGTCCGTCAGGCGCAAGCGGACGTCGCGGCCATCGGACGCGCGCTCGAGCAGGAATTTCCAGACGCGAACCGCGGTAAAGGCCTGCGGGTCGAGGCCTCCGCACCGCTTCCGGGGAATGGCGCGCCGGTCGCCGCGTTCGTCGCCGTCCTGATGGGCCTTGTGGTCGTCGTGCTGGCCATCGCCAGCGCCAACGTCACCGGCGTGCTGCTTGCGCGCGCGTCGGAACGCCGCCGCGAGATTGCCGTGCGCCTGGCGATTGGCGCCGGCCGCGGCCGCCTCGTGCGGCAGATGCTCGTCGAGTCGTCGCTCCTCTTTCTCATCGGAGGCGTCGCGGGACTGGGTCTCGCGCGCGCGATGACCACGGCGGTCGTGTCGCTGCTGCCGACGCTGCCGGTGCCGATCGACGTCTCGCTTCCGCTCGATGTCCGCGCTGTCGGTTTCACGCTGACGCTCTCGCTCGTCGCAGCACTGCTCTCGGGGCTGGTGCCCGCGTTCCACGCATCACGTGCCGCTGTGTCTGGCGCGCTGAAAACCGACGCGCAAGGCGGACCGGATCGCGTGCGGCTCCGCCAGGCGTTCGTCGTAGGCCAGGTTGCTCTCAGTCTTGTGCTGGTAGTCGGCGCGGGTCTGTTCGTCCGCGGTTTGCAGCGCGCGGCGACGATCGATCCTGGTTTCGATCCGCACGGAGTGGAACTGGCGTTTCTCGATCTCTCGCTCAGCGGCTACACGGACACGACAGGAGCGGAGTTCGCACAGCGCATCGTCGAACGCGTGCGCGCGCTGCCGGGCGTCAGCGACGCGACGCTCTCGGCGATGATGCCGCTCGGCTTGAGTCGCATGGGCCTCGGCGGGCTGTCTCTGCCTGGAGCGCCGCGCCCGCCTGTCGGTCAGCGTGGTCCGGCGCCGCCTGGCTGGCTCGATGCCGACTGGAACGTTGTGGAGCCCGGCTTCTTCAAGGCGATGAAGCTGCCGCTGACGAGCGGACGTGATTTCACCGCGGCCGATCGCCGGGGCGCACCGTGGGTCGTCATCGTCAACGAGACCGCCGCGAGACGGATGTGGCCCAACGAGAACCCGCTGGGCAAGGTACTGGTTCATCATCTCGACCGGACCGGCGGCCCTGATTCGCTGCGGCCCATGACGGTGATCGGCGTGGCGAAGGACGCCAAGTACGCCTCGCTCGGCGAAGGCTCCACCGCATTCGTCTACGTGCCGAACCTGCAGCAGTACGTGCCCCGAACGACGATCGTGGCGCGGCCGGCAGACGGGCGACGAATCGCCGCCGAGATCCGATCGGTCGTGGCCGCGATGAATCCGGATGTGCCGATTGTGCAGTCGCAGACGCTCGACGAGTACGTGTCGGTCGGCCTGGTGCCTCAACGCATCGCGGCGTCGGTTGCGGCAAGCCTCGGGACCGTCGGCCTGCTGCTCGCCGCCCTCGGCATCTACGGCGTCACCGCGTACATGGTGACGAGCCGGACCCGCGAGATCGGCATTCGCATGGCGCTTGGCGCGCATGCGCAGAACGTCGTGGCGATGGTGCTCCGGCAGGGAGCGACGTTGACGGGCATCGGCACGATCGTCGGCCTGGCGCTGTCAGCGGCGTTGAGCCAGCTGGTGGCGTCGCTCCTGTTCGGCATCGGCGCCGTCGATCCGGTCACCTTCACCGGAGCGGCGGCGCTGTTCGGCGCGGTCGGTCTCGTCGCCTGTTACGCGCCCGCGCGCCGCGCGTCCAGAATCGACGCGACGGAAGCGCTGCGGCATGAATAGGTCCCTACGGGACCGCGGTGGCTGCGGTCGGTTTCCTGACCACCGTCACCGTGATCTGCGACGGATACTGCCTGGAATGGTGCACCGCGTTGTGCGCGACGACGCCCTTCGTTTCGTCGTAGTTGTTGCCGCCGGTGTTCAGGTTCCGATCGAATCGCGGAAAATTGCTGCTCGAGATCTCGATGCGCAGCTTGTGGCCGGCGGCGAAATAATTGCTCGTCGTCAGCGGCTGCAGCGTCACCTTGTAAACCTTCCCGGACTCCATCCACGCCAGGGGCTTGTCGTAGCCATCGCGGTAGCGCATCCGCTGGATCGACTCGTCGAGATTGAAGGCGCGGCCGTCCGGGTAAACGTCGAGCACCTTCACCGTGAAGTCAGTGTCTTTGGCGTCCGACGATACGTAGAGCGTCGGCACGATCGGACCGCTCACTTCCGTGCCTTCCTTAAATGCCTCGCTGGTGTAGACGAGGATGTCGTCGCGCGCTTCCATTCGCCGCTGATCGAATGAGCCGGCCTGCACCGCCGTGCCGGTGCAGCAGACATTGCCGCCGTAGGAGAGCACAGGGTTGAGCGGATCGTAAGTGAAGGCATCGGGCTTGTCCGCATCCGGCGCGGCGGCCGACAGCGCACCGTCACCGTTGAGGGTGTTGGCCTTGCCGCCGCTTCCCAGATAGAACGTCAACGGCTGGGCGCCGGCGGGCGGCCAGGTGTCCGCGGTCTGCCACTTGTTGATGCCCATCGTGAAGTAGGTGACCTTCGGCAGCGAGTCCAGCCGCGACGTCTTCTCGCCCTTGAGGAAGCGATCAAAGAAGCCGTAGACGATCTCGTTGTAGTCGAGGCGCGCGTCGCCCATGCTGCGTTCGCCGACGATGGTATCGGCCGTGGCGCGGGTGTAGGAGCAGTGAGCGACCGGGGCGATCACCGCCCACTGTTCGTTGGCCACGGCGGGCGATGAGGTCTGACGCACGTGGTTGTAGAGCGCCAGGTTCGGCCCGACCGACACGTCGTACCACGACATGAACCACAGGCCGGGCACGTTGAGTTTCTGATCGTCGTGATACAGGCCGCCGCGATACCACGCCGGATCGTTCGGCGCCCGCTGGATCATCCGGCCGCCGGTTTCGACCGGCATGGCCGATTCGAAGATGCCGCGCGGGCCGTCGACGTTCTTGATGATGTCCTGCGTTGGCAGGTGCCAGAGCTCTTTCGACCAGTCCACTGGCGGAAGATGCTGCGCGAGATCGAACGACTTGGACGCGCGGATCAAATCCTCACGCGACGTGTTCGGCGGAAACATCGGCCGGACCTGATTCTGTTCGCCGTAGAGCCATGCGATGAACAGCATCTGCACGGCGCCACCGCGATACCAGTTGCCTTGCTCGTAGTACGGTCCGACGCGCCCGACGCCTGCGCCGAAACCCTGGACGTTCATCGCTGCAAAACCGGGATGACCGAGCGCCGCCACGCCCATCTGGTATTCCGCGGTCGACGAACAGCCCGTGGTACCGATTTTCCCGTTCGACCACGGCTGCTTCGTCAACCAGTCAACCGTGTTGAACCCGTCGGTCTTCGACCCGAGGATGTCGTAGTTGCCTTCGGAGAAGAAGTGGCCGCGTTCGTTCTGCACGACGTAGGCGTAGCCGCGCTTGATCGCCATCAGCTGCGCGCTCATGTCGGCGGGCACGCCGTTCTGGATGTCCCAGAAGTTGAAGTTGTACGGCGTCCTCACCCAGATGGTCGGCACCTTGCCCGTGGCGTTCTTCGGCCGGTAGATGTCGGTGGCGAGCCGCACGCCGTCTGGCATCGGCATCATCACCTTGCGCTCGACCACAGCGATGGACTGCAGTTCGGCTTCCATGTCGATGCGCCGCTGCTTGTCGGCAGCGCTGAGCGTTCCCTGCTGCGCGAGCGCCGCGGCGCACGAGATCGCGATCAGCGTCGCGACGACGAAGTGGTGAAGGACGTTCTTCTTCATAGCCAGATGATACGCCTTGTCTGCGCGAAATCGGACACGCAGGCCGTCTGGACAGATCGGTCGTGCGAGGCGCCGCGGGAACGACGAAATGTGTCGGTAGTGTCCGGCTTCAGGCGGACCGAATATCCCGATACTCTTAGACCGTGAACGATCCTACGGCCGGATCAACGCCAGCCAACCGGCTCCGGTTCATCGGCTCCGGCGTGCTCGTTCTCGGCCTGACCGCCGCCTACGTGTTCTATCGCGTCCGATCGCAGACGCGCGAACCGACGATGGATGAACTGCTGCCGGGATATTCAGAGCGCAGCGCGCGTCAGACGGGCATCATCATGGGCAATTTCGTGGTCTCGCTCCTCCACGGCGCCGACAAGCTGCAGGAACCGTCGACGCAGGCGCTGATCATCGCCGGCGTGTCGGTGCTCGTCGCGCTGTGTTGTTTTCGGGTCGCGTGGCTGATGGACCGGCCGGCCGATGACGAACAGAGCGCGTCCGGCCCGGAGGATCAGTAAGCGATCAATCCTCACGTTCCCGTTCGCGGCGCTATACTCCGCGCTTGGATCTGCGCCAGACGTTCGTGCTCGCGAACGAGTTCAAGGAAGGCGACCTGCTGGTCGGCGGCGCCGACGATGCCCGCGTGCGCAACGAGGCACGCCGATCGATCGAAGCGCTGCGCCTCGGCGAGATCGCGCCCTCCTTCGTCAATGACGGTGTCACTGAGGCGCTCGAGCGTTCACTGAATTCGCAATCGCTGGCCGATATTTCGGGTCTGACGATCGGCCGGATGAAGCAGATCCTCCTGAGCAGCGAGGGCTCCGGCTGGATCCGGCGCTATCGCGATGGCCTCAGGAGCGAGGCGATCGCCGCTGTCGTCAAAGTGATGAGCGAAAGCGAGCTGTCAGTCGTGGCTCGCGCGATCTTCAACCCTCTTCCAGGCCAGGGCACGACCATCGGTTCGCCAGGCCATTTTGGTTCGCGCATCCAGCCGAATAGTCCTGGCGACGATGAGGACGACATTCTGCTGTCGATCCTCGAAGGGCTCTCATACGGCTGCGGCGATGTCGTCGTCGGACTGAATCCGGCGAGCGACGATGTGGACACCATCGTCCAGCTCGAAGATCTTCTTCGCCGCGTCGTCGAGCGGCTGCATCTCCCCACCCGCTACTGCGTGCTCTCGGACATCGTCAAGCAGACGCGCGCGCGCGAACGCGCGGCCGTTGACGTGGGGTTCCAGAGCCTGGCGGGAACGTCGAAGGCGCTCGCGGGTATGGTCGATCTGGACGTCGATGGCATTCTCGATCTGGCCCGCGGATTTCCGGGCTGCTATTTCGAGACCGGCCAGGGATCGGCGGTCACCAACGGCGCAGCCGAAGGGATCGACATGGTGACGCTCGAGGCGCGCGCGTACGGCGTCGCGCGGCACATTCAGACGCGCACCGGCGCGTGGACGATCGTCAACGATGTCGCCGGTTTCATCGGCCCGGAGGTCTTCAGGACCGCGGATCAGTTGCGGCGCGCCTGTCTCGAAGACGTGGTGATGGCGAAGCTCCACGGCCTGACCATGGGCCTCGACGTCTGCGCCACGTTCCACATGGGCATCCCGCCGATTGCGTTGCAGGAAACGACCCGGCGGATCGTCCAGCTGGCCGCGCCGGCGTACCTGATGGCCGTGGCCGGCAACGCCGATCCGATGCTCGGGTACCTCACGACGTCGTTTCGCGAGCACCCGCGCCTTCGTAGCCTTTCGGGAGGCCGCGTCACGACGGAGATGAGCGCGAGGCTGTCGGCGCTCGGCGTGCCGGTAGACGGCGACGCGGGTGAGCACTCCACCGCGTTGCTCTACGCCGCGTACCAGAAGGCGGGCGGCGATCGGCGCACGACGGAGGCGCTACGCGCGGAAGGCGTCGCGAAGATCGAGAATCTTCGTGCGCGCGGCTACGACGTCGGCTTCGGCCACGACGCTGGCTACGCCGCGCCGGCTGCCGTCACGCGCCGACTGGACGCGGTCTACGCGCAGGCCCGCCGCGCGCTGTACGCCGAACTGGACAGGCATGTGCTCCAGGATGCCACCTCGCAGCACGTGAGCGTCCGGACTTCGTCGCGCGACCGGGAAGACTACCTGGCGCATCCGCGATCCGGAGAATCGATTCGCGACGGCGATGCGGAGCGGATCGTCTCGGCCGTCGCATCGCGCGGGCGGCGTCCCCAGGTCCAAGTCGTAATCTCGGACGGGCTCAACGCCAACGCGGTGAACGAGAATCTGCGCGTGGTTTTGCCGCCGCTGCGGGCCGAGCTCGCCGCTGCCGGCGTGCACGTCGGGACGGCAGACGTAGTCATCGAGAATTCGCGCGTGCGGGCCGGTTATCACGTCGGCGCGCTCGTCGACGCGGACGCCATCGTCCATTTGATCGGCGAACGGCCCGGCACCGGGATCGACACACTGTCGGCGTACCTCACGTTCGGGCGGGATGCCGCCGGACGATCGAGATGGAGCAGCGATCTCGATCACTCCGCGACTACGGCAGTGTGCGGCATCCATCGAGACGGGAAACCACCGTCCGAAGCCGTCGGCCAAATCGCACGCCTGGTCGTGCGAATCCTCGAAGCGCGCAGGTCCGGTGTCGCGTTGTGACCAACGACGATACCCGCGAGCTGAACGCGCTCGGCTACGCCCAGGAACTCTTTCGGACGATGGGCGGGTTCTCGAACTTTGCGATCTCGTTCTCGATCATCTCGATTCTGACCGGTGCCGTGACGCTCTACTCGCACGGCCTCGTGATGGGCGGGCCGGCGGAGATGGCGTTCGGCTGGCCGCTCGTCAGCGTGTTCACGCTCACGGTTGCGGCGAGCATGGCGGAGCTCGCCTCGTCGATGCCGACGTCCGGCGCGATGTACCACTGGGCGTGCCGGCTCGGCGGCAAGAGCTGGGGCTGGTTTACAGCCTGGTTCAACATCATCGGGCAGCTCGCGACGCTGGCGGGCATCGACTATGGCTGCGCGCTCTTCGTGACGCCGCTCATCGGTGTGCCGACGACGAGCGGCAACGTGCTGATCGTCTATGCCGTCGTGCTCGTGTCGCACGGCGTCATCAATCACGTCGGCATCAGGCTGGTGGCTCGACTCAACGATCTCAGCGTGACCGTCCACGTCGTCGGCGTGATTGCGATCGTCGGCGCCTTGTTCATCTTCGCGCCGAAGCAGCCGCTCGGGTTCTTCTTCGCCCGCATCACATCCAACACCAACGGCTGGCCGTACTGGTGGGCGTTCACCGTCGGCTTGCTGCAGGCGCAATGGACGTTCACGGGATACGACGCGTCGGCGAGCGTGTCGGAAGAGACCGTCGACCCGCGGCGCCGCGTGCCATGGGGCATCGTGATGGCGGTCTTCGTGTCGAGCGCGGTCGGCTACCTGCTCCTGATGGCGCTGACCCTCGCGATCCATGACATCCCAAGCGTGCTGAACGCGCGCGACGCCGGCGGCCAGCCGATTCCGGCCGTGATTGCGATCCTCACGACGGCGCTCGGTGCTCGCGCCGGCGGACTCGCAACCGCGCTGGCCGCAATGGCGATGTGGTTCTGCGGTCTCTCGGCGGTCACATGGACGTCGCGCGTGATCTATGCCTTCGCGCGGGACGGCGGGATGCCGATGTCGGCCATCTGGAAGCGAGTGAGCCCGACACATCTCACGCCTGCGCCGGCGATCTGGTGTTCAGTTGCGATTGCGTTCGTGGCGACAATTAGCAGCGGCACCTACGCCGTCGTGACGTCGCTCAGCGTGATTGGGCTGTACGTCTCGTACATCATCCCGGTCGGGCTGGCGTGGAGAGCCCGGGGGCTCCCGGCGGAAATCACTCGCGGTCCGTGGCACCTCGGGCGATTCGGATCGGCGATCAACATCGTTGCAATGATCTGGGTCGTGTTCATCACCGTGATTCTGGCGATCCCAGACGAAGGACGCGCCGGAAAGACCATCGCCGTCCTGACGGTGATACTCGGTGTCTGGTACATGCTCGCGGAACGGTACCGGTTTCAGGGTCCGACCTGGACGGCGCACGACTGAGCGCAAAAGAAAACCCGCGGGCACCTTCCGGCGCCGCGGGTCACGAATTCCGAATTCTTAGTTCCGAATTCTTAATTCTAGTAGCGGTAGTGGTCCGGTTTGTACGGCCCGTCCACCGGCACGCCGATATAGTCGGCCTGATCTTTCGACAGC
>Ga0268266_10001941_pt1 | contig 23246 bp, 19 predicted proteins | sample KBSS13metaG_FD_190356 | JGI IMG/M metagenome (GOLD analysis project Ga0268266, IMG submission 190356) | Switchgrass rhizosphere microbial communities from Kellogg Biological Station, Michigan, USA - KBS S1-3 metaG (SPAdes) (version 2) | ecosystem: Host-associated > Plants > Roots > Rhizosphere... | reverse complement strand
GATCCTCTTCGACTTCCATCCGCGAGAGGCGAAGAAGGTTGTCCTCGGCGCAGGATATGCCGGCTATACCGACCCCCCCGACGTCTTCGATGGAAGCTGGGACGTCGTCGCCGTGCGGGGACCGCGCACGGCCGAGAAGCTTGGGTTGCCTCGTCAACTTGCGATCACCGACAGCGCCATTCTCATTCGCACCGTCGAGCGCCCGCCGCCGGCCGAGGGCGTAAAGACCGCCTTCATGCCGCACTATCAGAGCCTGCCGCGGGGGCGCTGGCGGCAGGCCTGCGCGCTGGCCGGCCTGACGTTCATCGACCCGACGGAGCCGACCGACCACGTCCTCGCCCAGATCGCGGGCGCCGATCTCCTGATCACCGAAGCCATGCACGGAGCCATCGTCGCCGACGCCCTGCGTACGCCCTGGGTGGCGACGGCGGCCATCCAGGCCAGCAACCGCGACAAGTGGTCCGACTGGGCGGAGTCGTTGGGCGTCGACCTCAGGCTGAACCCGCTCGCGGCTTCCTCCTACCGTGAGCACCGCATCCTGAGCGGCAGGCCGCTGCGCGGGATCGCCCGGCGCCTGGTTCTAAACCCGAGAGTCGCCGCCATGCTCGACCGGCCACATGTCGAGCAGGCCGCGGCCAGCCTGCAGGCGCTCGCCCAAGCCGAGCCGCAGCTCAGTCGGGAGGAGGCCGTGAGCCGCGCGACCGAGCAGATGCTGCAGGCCGTCGAAGTGGTGCGCAGCCGGTATCAGCCGTCGGCGTGAGCCGAGGGCCGCGATCTGCGGACTGCGCGCCTGAGGATGGAGAGCGCAAACCCGACTTGAGTGCGATTGGTAAGCAGTATGGCGACACTGTAGACCAAGGCGCCCAGCGCCACATCGACCGCCACCGACTCCAGCCGGCCGCCGACCGGGAGCCAGAAGTGCCGCGCCGCCACAGCCGCGGTCATGGCGGCCGTGCTGATCGCTGGGCCGAAGAATTGCCGCGCGTATTCCATCAGACTGCATCCTAGGATGCGCGCAGTCTTGATGCACGTGATAGGGAAAAACATGTATGCGCGAAGCGTAACCGCCAGCATCATTGCCTCTAGGCCGAATCTCGCGAATGTGAACACGACCGCAATATAGGTGGCCACTACGAAGCATTGATAAAAAAACCACCATCTGACGGCGCCGACACTGTTTATTAGGGACGCTTGAAGAAGGCCGAAGGCCAGCAACATGCCGATTAGGCATAGATATTGGATTGTGCTGACCGCACCTGACCAGTGAGGGCCGAAAACTAGCGGTACCAATTGGGGGGCGATGAGGGCTAACCCCCCAAATATTGGAAATCCGATCAGACTAGACAGGAAGATCGCCAGGAAAAATCCACGGGTGAGCGCAGCCCGGTCATCATGTGCGGCGCTCATCAGGGGCACGCCGACGGTCGTCAGCGTGCCAGTGATTACATCACTGAGGATGCCAGTCGCTCTTCGCGCGAATGAGTACAATCCGAGTGTATGGACACCGATCACGAGTCCGACCAAAAGTTGGTCGCACTGCTGATTGAGAATATTCAGAATCCGTGTGGCCGACGCATACTGACCGAACTGTCGGAGATCTCGAAAAGATCGACTCGAGAAATGAAGCCCAGGCAACCATTTCGCCGCCCAGAACGCACCGAGTGCGCCGACTAGCGAACCCGTGAGTTGCGATCCGACGAGAGCCCAATAGCCGTAACCCATCAGGGCGAGGCTCAACGAAACAGAGCCGGCTACTGTGCTGGAAATCGTCGTTCGGAGCGCAAGGCTGCGGAACGACAGTGTTCGACGCACAATGGCGAGAGGCACGATCGCCGCCGCGTCAAATATGATTCGAAGAGAGAGGATCGGCACAAGGTAAGTGAGGGCCGGCTCGGAGAACCACCGTGCCGCGATCCAGCCTCCGCTCAGGACTGCAAGATAAATCACCAGCCCGCAGCCCAGGCATAGCCACAGCACCGTGTCGATATGCGATTTTTCAGCCTTTGGGCGCTGGACAAGAGCATCGCCGAACCCGGCTGGCACGAAGCAGGAGGCCAAAAGCGCGACGGTGCTTGTCAACGCGACCAGCCCGAAATCCTTGGGCGAGAGGATGCGCGATGTCACGACAAAGACCGCCATGCTGATTAGGAGCGGCGCGGCGGTGTTTATCGACGACCAGAACACCCCCCGGGCTGCGTGGACCAGCCGAGAGCCGCTCCTGGAAGTTACAGCTGGGTCGCTGGGCGGTTCTGTCTGGCCCTGACGGGCTTCGTGAAGATCACCTTGAGCTCTGCTCATGCTGACTCGATCCACTGCCATCGGCCTCGCGCGGTCGGGCTGGTCTCCACGGCGGGCATTCTGCTTCTAGCTGCGATGATGAAGGCCCCCTTATCGCGCGATGGGGCGGATGCTCTCGACGATATCCTTCACGTGAGAAGGGCGCGGCTGACGCTCGCGATCCCAACTCACCTCCGTTCTCAGTACCCTCGCCGGCGCTCCGGCCGCCAAGCAGCAAGGGGGAATGTTCTTGTTCACCAGGGATTTGGCGCCAATGATGGCGCTAGCTCCGAGGGAGACGCCCTTGAGGATCATCGCGTCCTGCCCGACCCAGACGTGCGGCCCGATAAGGATTGAGGCTGGCGGATTGAGCCAACGCTCGGTTTGCAAATCAACAATTCCGTGCAGATCCGATGTCCGGAGCGCGGTGCCGGCCGCGAACATGCAATCGTCACCCACGACAACGTTCTGACCGTGACCTTCGAGGATAATCGATGTGCCATTTGAAGTGGCTCCGCGTCCCCAGAAGAGCACTTCGTCATCCGAGGAAAGCCGAATCTCCAGAAGATTCGGCCAGAGTATATCATCTCCTATGATAACTACGCCGTTTGAGCCTTGAAAATGAACCGATTTTGGCGGGCGAGAGCGGCGCCCGAGAACAAGGATGTTTCCTGTAACTCCGGCGTCATTTCGGACGAGGCGGCGCTTCACTGATTGCGCTCCTCGGCAAGCCACAATCCAATTGTCGTCACCAAGGCTGATGACACTGGCCCCCTGGAGCGCAGGCAGGGTGTAACCCGCCCGCCCAATTGGTGACGGCAAGGCTTCGTTCGCCCAAAGGCGTGCGATTTTGTCCTCGACCGGCTTTGCTCGCCGAAGGGGAATGCGCGCGCGCTCCTTCGCGGCGCCCGCGACCTTCGCTAACAGGCCTCGAATCCTCACGAAATTGTCGTGAGGATCTTCTTTGCGGCCCGCCGGAACATATCATCTTTCGGCTGAAGGTGCATCGGCCGACGCGTGTGCATCAGGTCCGGAGTCGAGAGATCCTCGAACAGCCCGCCCGAGGGTTCGTAGAATTGGAACTGCATTCCGTAACGCTGGTTGGGCACCAAGTCGTCTATGGCTGCGACGGAATGGAACGAGTGCCGCGTCTTGAAGAATAGCAGGAAGTTGTTGGGTGAGTACGGTGCGATCTTCTTCACCTGGAAGTTCTCTGGCCCGTAGTGATCCGATCCCCAGCACCGCTGCATCCGATCCCTCGGAGCCAGCAACTCGGTTCCATATCGCTCGAAGCCAGGGCGGTCGGCGTATGCGAAGATGCAGGTGAAGACGCGCGTCGGAATGTCGGTGTGCGGACCGATATAGTAGCCCGGCTCGTGCCGCTGCAGAAATAGTTCGCGGCGGAAATGGGAGAAGAAGTCAGCTTCATCGACGAGATCGCCAAACCGAAGTCGAAAGAAATCATCATATTTTCTATAGACGAGTCGCGGAAACCAATCGTCAGCTAGAAAACAATCGGTGATCTCTTTCCAGAAGGCGGTCGCGTCTGGCGCTGCCTCGAACGGCTGTCCAACGTGGAAATTAATCTGCTTGCGTGCATGATAAGGCGTGCGCGAGCTGACTTCCTTCGAGGCGCGCTTTTCAAGCCACTCGACACCTTCGTTACCCTTGAAGGGATTGAAGCTCAGGATCTTCTCAAAGACATCTTGGGGAAAAAAGTCCGAGATGATCAAATGCGGGAAGGGGCTGCGCTCGATGTCGGCAGCCTCAAACTTCAGTTCGATGTGCCTGCGGATGTCTTGCACGCTACGCTCCTCGATCGTTGGCCGAAAGGACGCCGCCTTAGGTAGAGAGTCAATTACCACAGCTCGGATTCCCTGTGAGGAACGGCCTCAGCGCGCGATGACCGCCATCGTTATGAGCTTGGCCAAGCTATGTGACGATAGTTTGGTCAACTCGCCTCTACCCCCGCGACCCCAGGTGCAGCCCGGCCCATCCCATCAGGCGGCCGACTGGTCCGAGCCGGCGCAGGAGGGGCGGCGGGGGGGCGCGCGAGACGTCGGCCACGTCGTAGGCGAGCTCCGCCTTCCAGTAGGACCAGCCGTCCGAGAGCAGATAGTGGCTCATGTTCATCAGCGTCGAGCCGAAACGGGTTGCGGCCAGTTCGCGGTCGCCGCTGGCCAGGAGGCTGCGCAACGCCAGCATTTCCAGCAGCCGGATCCGAAGCTCGCGGCGGCTCGATGCGATCACCTTAGGAATGGCCAGGCCGAACAGCAGCGAGCACAGCAGCAGCGCCTGGGCCACGGCGCGGTGCACCTTCATCTCGCCGGCCTTGGCGTAGAGCCGCACGAGGTCTTCCTGGGTGAGGCGCGTCGCCAGCGCATGAATGTCGAGCAGCCATTTCAGCCGCGACCAGGCGTGCTCGGCGCCGTGGACGCAGAGGTAGATCAGGTTGACGTCTCCGCCCAGGGTCTGGACGACGCCGTCGCCGGCGATGCGGACGGGCGCGGCAGGCGGGCTTCCGGCGAGTAGGCCGGGGTTGTCGAACAGCCGCCAGTGCAGCTCGACGATCCCGCGCCCGCTCTCGTGCTCCAGGGCGATGTCCTTGTGCAGCTCCAGCCAACCAGCCGACGGCTCTTCCAGGCTCTCGTCCGTCAGCTCGGACTTCCGGTAGCCCAGCGCGCCGAGGATCCTCATGCTTTCAACGACATCCTCGGGCCGCACGAGCAGGTCGATGTCGCGATTGAAGCGCAGCCCGAGGCGGCCGAAGGCGAGCATGGCCACCGCCACGCCCTTCAGCACCAGGGACTCGATTCCGCCCTCTCGCAGGATGCGCTGCAGGCGCAGGGTTTCGGCGGCCGACCAGAGCTCGTCGATGGCGATCCGCTTGGCCTCGGCTTCCAGCTGGGCGAGCACGTCTGCGGGCGGCGTCATACCGGCGGACTTAAGGCCGGCGTAGAGCAGGCCGGAGATCCGATGCCGGCGGCCAAGCCTGGCCAACAGCGGCCAGTCGATGTCGCCGGTCACCGGCGCCGGCTCGCGCGGGCCCTGCGCGGCGGACGCGCTGGCGCACCAGGCCATAAGGCGGAATTCCGGCCCCATTCGGGGTGGATCGAGCCTGACGCCCGGCCGCTGGTCGGGGGAGTTCAGCATCGGCGGCTCACGCGCGTGATCCAGCGGCCTGGGCGGCGCCGGCGTCGCGTTCGCCCGAGATCAGGCGGGAAAGCAGGCTCTCGCTGCGCGCCAGCACCTCGCCATAGGGGCCCTCCTCGATCACGCGTCCGCCTTCCACCGCCACCACGTGGTCCGCGAAGCCTATCATCGAAGCCCGGTGTGCGATGGTGACGACGGTGACGCGGCCGCGCAGCGCCTTGATGGATTCTGCGATCAGTTGCTGGTTCTCCCAATCCAAGGCGCTGGTCGCTTCATCAAGAATGAGCAGGTCCGGATTGCGCAGCAAGGCGCGTGCCAGCGCGATGCGCTGCCGCTCGCCGCCGGAGAGCCTGAGGCCGCGGTCCCCGACAACGGTGGCCAGCTGGTCGGGAAGCCGGCGGACGAAGCCGTCCGCGCGCGCGGCGTCCAGGGCCCGCCACATGGCGTCCTCGTCGGCGCCCGGCGCGCCGAGCCGCAGGTTCTCGGCGATGGTGTCATGCAGCAAGAAGATATCCTGCGGCACATAGGCGACCTGGTCGCGCCAGCGCCGGCGGTCGGCCTCGGTGAGTTGCAGGCCGTCCACATCGATGGTCCCCGACTGCGGCTCCAGTATGCCAAGCAGCAGATCGGCGATCGTGCTCTTGCCGCCGCCGGAGGGGCCGATGAGGGCGGTGATCCGCCGGGCCGGAAGCTCGAAGGAGACCTGGTCGAGCACGGCCCGGTCCTCGTCCGTCGGATAGCTGAAGGTCACCTCGCGGAAGCGGACCGAGCGCTGGCAGGCGAGTGGAGGCGCCGCCGGCGGCGCGGCCACTTCCTGGTCCTGCTCGCAGCGCGTGCGCAGCGCATCGATCGCCAGCCAGGCGCCGGCGTTCACGAGCATCCCTTGCATGTAGGACTGCAACTCGATGAAACGCGGCGCGATCCGCATGAAGATCAGGATCATGACGATCACGCGCTCGAACGAGGCGTCGTAGAGGCCGAGCGCCACATAGATGAAGATCGCCAGGCCGGAGATGCTAAGGGTCTGGAACCAGAAGCCGCTGGCGGTGGTCAGACGCGAGTAGGTAATGGACCCGGCTGCAGTTTGCGACAGGCTGTCGGCGAGGCTGTCGGCGTAGCGCAGCTCGGCGTTGCAGCTCTTGGCGATCTTCAGGCCCGACACGAAGTCGGAGACGATGCCGTACTGCTTCTGCCGTTCGCTCGTGAGCGTACGGCCGAAGGTGGCCGCACGCCGCCGCAGCGGGGCGAGAACGGCCAAGGCCACGCCGCCCAGCAGACCGGCCACCAGGGTCATCGTCGGCGAGACGATCAGCGAGACACCGCCGTAGACCAGCGTCAGCACCGCCGCCTGGATGAACAGCAGCAGCTGGAACGCCGCCGCCTGGATGCGGTCCACGTCGGAGGTGAGCGCGTGGTTGAGGTCCGATCCGCGCAAGGTCGCCAGCAGCCGCCACCGCGCATTGCCGATGACGTGGAACAGGTTGAGGCGGAGCTTGTCGGAGAAGTGGAACAAGAGGCGCGTGGTGGCCACGTCCTTGACGCGCGTCAGGCTGGCGCGCAGCACCACCAGGACGACGAGCGACACCAGGACCTGAGCCAGGCCGAGCTCGAGGCGCTCGGGCGCGAAGCCGTGGGTGAAGGCGGGCGTGTGCAGCGTCAGCTTGCCGCCGCCCTTGCCGATCATCCCGACCACCGGCACGAGCAGCAGGATCGATGCGCCTTCGGTGAAGCTGGCGGTCAGCATCAGGGCGAAGGTCTTCCAGACGCGCCGTCCCGCCAGCGCATAGACGTCCGTCACGAAGCGCCGCACCAGCGCGCTCGAATTCAGCATCGGACGGTCAGGCGGGAGCATGATCTAGGGCGTGTTGGACGAGGTCGGGCAGGCGGGCGAGGTCGGCTGGAACGGTCAGTTCGTAGATCGGCGTGCTGTTCACCACGCTGGCGCATTGCCGCAGGTGCCGCGCCAGGCCGTCCTTGTCCAGCAACCGCCGGCCGAACCGGGTGATGTATGAGTAGCGCATGACCGCGCTCAGCGCCGCCACCGAATCCAGCCGCCGGAGGCTCAGCGCTTCGCCGCGGGCCAGCACATAGCCGCCCGTGATCCGGCGAGGCCCGCGCGAAAAGCCCTGCAACAGGCGGATGCGGGACTTCTCGTTCAGCGGCGCGAGCTCGGCGCGCCTCGTGTCGCCCAGCAGGTCTGCGGCGTCGACGGAAAGCTTGAGCTGGGGAAAGCCCGGCTCCACCGTGGGGACGCCGGCCGGCTCGGTCTTGAGCGCCAGCAGGTCGTCGGTGACCAGGTCGAAGCCGGCGCCGACCAGCGCCGCCGCGCTCGTCGACTTTCCCGCGCCCTTGTCGCCCAGAAAGAAGACCACCTCCTCGCCCCGGCTCACGGCGCTGCTGTGCAGGAGGAGCCGACCGGCGCGGTGAAGGACCACCGAGAAGACCGGACCCAACAGAGCGAAGCTCAGCTTGTCCTCGGCGCCGGGCGCGGCGTCGTAGAGGATGAGCCCGTCCTCCAGCAGCAGGAAATGGCCAAGCAGAGGCCAGCCGAAGTAGAGTCCCGCCGGGTCGCTGAAATCAAAGACGATCCCCTCCGCCACGTCGGGGATGGGGCGGGGCAGGCGCGCGCGCACCACGCGGACGTCCAGCGCCTCGGACTCGACGGGCGTGAGTTCCGGCGCTTCGAAATCGCATCCCACCGTCAGGCCGTAAGCGCGATAGGCGTGCAGGTCCGTTCGTAGCGCCGAAGCGATATGCGCGTCGGTCGGCTTCATTCTCGCTCCAAGTCGGCGCGCCGGCCCGTCCTAGGCGAAGGCCGCCGCTTTATATCAGCCACTCTAGCGAGCACTGTCATCTTTCCCTGATGACTGTCGCCAGCGTGCGAACGCGACGCAGCGCCACAGGGCTTGCGCTTCGAGCGGCGGGCGCCCCGCGGGCGCCTGCAGCAGGGCGTCATAGGCGGACCGCAGTTCGCGCAAGGACAGAAAGGCTTCCAATTCTTGCTCGCCGTCCGGGAAAACCTCATGGGCCGAGGCGGCAGGCTTAACAGCCAATCCGGCGAGGAAATGCGGCATGAAGTTGAACTTGTCGGGTCGGGTCCGGATGCCTTCCGGCAGAACGCCCACCATGCTTCGCCGCAGCAGCGCGCGCGTGCGGCCGTCCTTGAGCTTGTCCTCAGCCGGCGCGGAACAGCAGAACTCCACCAGCCGCTTGTCCCAGAAGGGGTAGCGGGCTTCCACGCCGGCCCGGGCGGCGGCCCTGTCGAGGATCTCGAGGGCGTAGGCCTGCAAAGGCCCGGTGAGGGTCGCCAGGTGCTGCGCCTGCTCGACCTTGCCCGATCGGGGGGGCGGTGACCGGTTCTCGCGTTGAAGCGCCGCGGCGCGGCGGGCGAGCGGGGGACTGAGGAAGCGGAGCGGATCGTCCTCTCGCCGCCGCGTCGTCCGCAGTCGCCGTTCGAGCCTGCGGAGGCGCCGCATGAGGCCCGCGCCCGGCATGTAGGCGGCGAACAGGCCCCAGAAGACCGATCGGGCGGGCCAGCGCTCATGGCGCGCCAGCAGGGACAGCTCGCGCCGCAGCGCGAACCAGCGTCCCTCCGCGGCGAGCTCGGCGAGTCTTCCTGACCCGAACGAGATCGCCTCGTCGCCGCCGTGGCCGTCCAGCAGGACGTCGACGCCCGCCGCGCGCGCGGCGGCGTAGAGCCGCCGGCTCGCCGCCAGGTTCGGGGCGAGGAAGGGGCCGGCCTGGTGCTCGAGCAGGCTGGGCAGTTCAGCGAGGTGGGCGACGCCGTTGGACGGCAGAAAGTGCGGTATGGCGTCGATGGCGGCCAGCACCGCCTCGATCTGCGGCCGCTCGTTCTGCTCGGGCGTCTCGTCGAACACCATGGAGAAGGTCGGCAAGGCGGCGGCGCCGGAGCGGTTCCTGAGGCCGGCGGCGAGGCAGGCGACCGACGATGAATCCAGTCCGCCGCTGAGCTTGGCTCCCACCCGAGGCGACCCCCGCATGCGGGCCTTCACCGCCTGCTCGAGCCTAAGGCGCACGCCCTCGACCACGTCCTCCTCGCCAATGTCGATCGGCAGCAGCCGCCAGTAGGCCCTAAGGGCCGTGCGGCTCTGCTCGACCACGGCCATGTGCGCCGGCGGCAGGCGCGCCACCTCGCGGTAGAGGGTCTCGTGCGGCCTGGGAGGCTGGCCCGCGAGGAAGGCGGCGACGGAATCCTCGTTGAGCGCGCGGCTGGGCCAGCCGCTGGCGAGGACGCCGCCGGGCTCGGAGGAGAAGGCGAAGGCCCTTGCGCCGGCATGGTAGTAGAGCGGCTTGATCCCGAAGTGATCGCGCACGCAGAGCAGGCGCCGGCGGCTCCCGTCCCAAAGGGCGAAGGCGAAGTCGCCGAGCAGCCGCGCGGGCGCCTCGAGCTCCCAGCGGCGGTAGGCTGCGAGGATGAGGCCGGCGTCGCTCAGATGCGAGGGGGCCTCCAGGGCGGCCAGGAGCTCGTCGCGGTTGTCGAGCCGGCAATCTGCAGAGACGACGAGGTCGGCGTCCTCGGCCATTCCGCTCATGGCGGGGCCGTCGCCTGAGGCGTCCAGCAGCTGGCAGCCAAGCGCGACGCCCGGCCGCTGAACCTCGCTGGCGCCATGAACCGCCCGGTGCGCCGTCGCCGCCATCATTCTCGCAAGCACGGCCGAGGCGGTTCTTTCCCCTTCGGCGGGGGCGACGCCGGCGATGCCGCTCAATGCGCGCGCGCCTCGAAATCGGCGAACGTGGCGTAGGTTTGCAGCGAGGCCAGGTCGCCGCCGATGACGACGCTGTCGCCGGAAAGCAGCCAGGCGTGGGCGGTGAAAGCCTGGCGCGCGTCCGGCCGCACGCCGATGCGAAGGGTCGTGGCGTAGCCCTGCCGGGCGAGGAGATAGCGGCAGGCGAGGGCCTGGGTCAGGCAGGTTGCGCGCGGCACGAAGCGTGAGGCCCAGGTCACGCCGGCCCTGACCCTCGCGACGAGGTGCGGCGGGGCGGGCGCGTTGGCGCAGGCGGAGGGCTGAGGCAGACGCCGATAACCCACGACGGTGAGGCCGAGCCTGGTGGCGGCGACGGTGAGCAGACAGCGCGCGAGCAGCTTGGCGTCGCGCCAGCTCAAGCGCCGCTTCGGCTCATCGCTGCTCAATCCGCACCAGTCCATGTTGGGCGAGGTTGGCGATCAGGTCTTCGAGGTCGTGGCGCGCGGTGGCGGATGTCACCTCGAAGGTGGTGGTGACGTGCTCGACGAGCGTGTTCACCGTGGTCGAGCGTTCGATCAGCGACCAGACGGCGGCGCCGACGCCATTCAGGGCGAAGTAGGTGCTTGATCCGGTGTCCAGAAGCGCCGCTCCGCCCGCGAGGTCGCAAGCGAGCACGCCGTCACGGGGGCGGATCACGGTCTGGCTTTTCAGGCTGAGGTCCTTCATGAAAAGGCGTGCGAAAGAGGTCGGAACGACTTGCGATCGTCCCGACCTCAGACGCGGAATTCCAAGACCTTAGGAAAGGTGGTTCAACACCACGGGCAGTGGCGTATTTGCGGGAAGATCCGCATCCAGCGCGGCCCCGACGCTCGTCTGTTGCGTCACCTGTTCGAAGGTGCCGATAACCGCCAGCGTTGGCGCCTCATAGCGGCGCTTGCCGGCAATTGATTCCAACATGACCTTCTCCGACATAAGCAATTCAAACCCCAGCCTACCGCTTCTAAGCGTAGCGATGGCTACTCTCAAGCCTAATCTGAGGGTAGAGCCTGAATCGGGTGAATTATGTCTAGTTGTGCCCAAATTTAGGCGCATCGGACGGCGCAGGTCTCACAACCTTGTCTGCAAAATTCTCGCCTCAGGCGAGTGATATCAACTTGAAGTTGCTGTTTTGGGGCCACCAAGCCGATGCGTGCAATTATCTTTATACTTCGCGCCGGGGCATGGGGCGTCGTGGCCCTGGCGCTCATCCTGACCTTTGTCGGGCTTGGCGGGGCGGTCTGGCCAAAGGCCGACTTCCTCAACCAGTTCGCGCCGGTCTGGGCGGTGGTCGGCCTCTCGGCCTTGCTGCTGCTGGCCTTTAGCGGCGGCGGCAGGGGTCCGGCGTCGGCGGCGGCGCTGCTCCTGGTCGCCGGGGCGGCGATCCTGATGGGCCCGGACCTGGCCGCGCGCGCGAGCCGACACTGGGCGCAGACGCCGCATCAGGTTCGCATCGTCCAGTTCAACGTCTGGAAGGGCAACCGTACCGCCGGCCGGGCGGCGGATTGGGTGCTCGCCCAGGACGCGGACATCGTGGTGCTGGAGGAAGCCGCCAATAGGGGAGAGGAGGTGGCGCGACGGCTGGCGCCCCGCTACCCCTTCCGCGTGACCTGCCGCGGCGCGCGCACTTGCTCCACCGTCATCCTCTCGCGACGACCGCCGGTCGCCAGCCAGGGACTGGCGCGCGGCGACGCGGAAAATCGCAAGGCGCTTTCGGCGGCCTGGGCGCGCTACGACTTCGGCGGCCGGGCCCTCACGGTCTTCGCCGTCCATCTCTCCCGCCCGTGGCCCTGGGGCGGCCAGGAAGAGGACCGTACGAAACTGATCGCCGAGGTCCGCAAACTGCCGGACCCGAACCTGATCGTGCTCGGCGACTTCAACACGACGCCCTGGACCTTCGCCGGCAAGCGTCAGGACGCAGCGCTGCAGATGAACCGCATCACCCGGGCGCTGTTCACCTGGCCCCTCTACTATCGTCCGAGGGTCAGGGTCTATCCGACGGTCCCGATCATGCCGATCGACCAGGCCTATCTTCGGCCTGGCCTGCTGCCGGTCGCTGTACGCAGCGGCCCGGAACTCGGTTCTGATCATCGACCCGTCGTCATCGACCTCGCCTGGGCGCCTCTGCCGGATCGGCCGGCAGCGAAATAGCGGCCGGTCAGGCGGCCGCCCTGCGCAGCCGAGTGAACACCGCCTCGGTGACGGCCTCGACGCTCACCGCCTCCATCACTGCGGCGCCGCCCACGGGGTCTTCGAAACCGTAGGTGATGTAGCCGGCCGCCGGGTGGGGAGAATCCAGCCCATAGCCGTTGCTGCCCCAGGGACCCCATCGGTCGGCGCGGGTCGGGCCGTGCAGGCTGAGCACCGGGGCGTTGACGGCGCTGGCGAGGTGCAGCACGCCGGTGTCGACGGTGATCAGCAGCCGCACGCGACGCAAGAGATCGCCGAGTTCGCCCAGCGGAACCACGCCGCACAGCGAGATCAGCCTGTTTTCCGGAAGTTCCGCGGCGGCCCTGACCTGCTCGACGAGGGCGGCGTCGGCGGCGACGCCGGTGAAGCCCACGACGAACCCGGCTTCGACCAGGCGCTGGGACAGCTCGGCCCAATGCTGGACCGGCCAGGCCTTCTGTTCAGCGCGCGCCCCGCCGGCGGACATATGGCAGAGAATCAACCGCTGCAGCGGCAGTTCGCCGACCAGGGCGCAGGGCGAGGCGACCGCCGCCATGCGATAGGGGGGTTCCGCGCCGAACAGGGCCGCGACCTCGGCGTGGTTCTCGCACTCGTGCCGATCCGTCCGGTGCGGGACGGTGAGATCGAAAAACCGGCCGCGCGGGGACCCCTGCGGGACGAAGCCCACCGTCACCGGAGCCGCCAGCCGCGCGCAGAGCGCCGTGAGGTTGGGCCAGGGCGTCTGGTCGACGATCAGGTCGAGATCCGCCGCGCGCAGGGCGGCGAGCGCGCGGAACGGGGCGCCGAAGCTGCAGGCGATCGGTTCCACGGGCGTAGGCAACATGCGCACGGCCGCGCCGTTGTTCTTGCCGTGGAACATCAGGATGCGAGCCTGCGGGTAGCGGCGATGAATCGCCGCGACCGCGCCGGACGCGATCAGCGTGTCGCCGATGGCGGTCGGCTGGATGACGCCGATCCGCTTGGGCGCCTCGGGCAACGGCCGTCTGCGGTTGAACACGGTCGGGAACATGGCGGCCGCCTGGCCCAGCCATCGATCCGCCCGGCGCATGAATTCCGTCGAGCGCGCCATCTCAGGCCGTTCCCCGCGAACGCTCGATCAGGCGCGTGGTGGAGTGGCCGGGCTCGAGGTCGATCAGTTCCACCCGGCCGCCGTAGCTTTGCACGAACTCCGCGCCCACGACCTGGTCGATCCGGTAGTCGGCGCCCTTGACCAGGACCGCGGGCCGGATCGCCTTGATGAGGTCGATCGGCGTTTCTCCGTCGAACAGAACCACCATGTCGACGGACTCCAAGCCGGAGATCACGTCGGCGCGGGCGCGCTCGGTCTGCACCGGGCGCTCCGGTCCCTTCAGGCGCCGCACCGAGGCGTCGGTGTTGAGGCCGACCACGAGGCGGTCGCAGCGCGCGCGGGCGGCCCGCAGCAGCTTGACGTGGCCGGGATGGAGGATGTCGAAGCAGCCGTTGGTGAAGCCCACCTTGAGGCCCTGAGCCGCCCAGGCGCGGCAGCCGGCGACTGCGGTGGCGCGAGCCGCCAGCTTGGCCGTGCGGTCGTCGTCGGCGTAGTCGGAGAGCAGCGCCGAGGTCAACTCCTCCGGGCTGACGCTAGAGGTGCCGCTCTTGGAGACGGCGACGCCCGCGGCGACGTTGGCGACCATCATCGCGTCGGCCATGTCCGCGCCAGACGCCAGCGCCAGCGCGAACGCCGCGGCGATGGTGTCGCCGGCGCCGGAGACGTCGCGCACCACCTGAGCCCGGGCCGGGGCGTGGACCGCCGGAGCCTCGGGGCGGAACAGGGAGACGCCCTGCTCGGAACGGGTGAGCAGGATGGCGCCGCCGAACTGCTCGAGGGCGAGCGCCGCGCCCCGGGCCACGCCGTCGTAGGTATCCGCCTCCACGCCGGTCGCCTCGAACAGCTCCTTGCGGTTGGGCGTCAGCACGGTGCAGCCGCGGTAGCCTTCGAAACCGCGGCGCTTGGGGTCGGCGATCAGCGGGACGCCGAGACGCCGCGCCTCCGCGACCGTCGCGGCGATCACCGCATCGGTCAGCACGCCCTTCGAATAGTCGGATAGGATGATCGCATCGCAGCCGGCGGCGTGGGCCTGCACGGCCGCGATCAGCCGCGCCTCGGCCCCGGCCGGCAGGCCGACGCGCTCGCGGTCGGCGCGCAGCAGGTGGCGGTCGCCGGCCACATAGCGGGTCTTCTGGATGGTGGGCCAGCCGGCTTCGGCGACGAGGCGGCAATCGAGCCCCGGCGCGGCCGAGCACAGGTCCTCGAGGATGCGCGCTGCGGGATCGACTCCCGTGAGGCCTATGAGGACCGCGGCGCCGCCCAAGGCGGCGATGTTTACGGCGACGTTGCCGGCGCCGCCGATGGTCCATTCGTCGGTTTCGACGTGCAGCACCAGAGCGGGCGCCTCGGGGGAGACCCGCCGCACGTCGCCGCGCACGAAGTGGTCCAGCATGACGTCGCCGACGACCAGGATGCGCCGGCCGGGAAAGTTATCGACAATCACCGTCCTACTCCTTCGTCCGTTCGCAGAGGGCGGCGCAGCGTGAGTCGCACGTGCGTGCGTCGACGCCTCCCGCAGCTGTTGTTGTTACCCCCTGGCTTAGAGACTCGCCCTCAGCACCGCGTAAAGTTGAGCGACACCATGTCGGGCTTCATCAAGCACCGCCAGTCGTTCGGTCTCGGAAATCCCCTCCTGTGCCGCCTTGATGGTCGTCGCTACACAGTCGATGGCCGAAAACGTTGCCAAATTGCGAAAGAAGCGTTCGCGTCCGACCGAGGCCATGAACGACTGCAACTTCCGGTCCCAGGCCAGGCCGACCGAGGGCACCCCGTACGAATAGGCCGCAATTATTGCGTGCATGCGAAAGGCGATCAGGGCGTCGAAGGCCGCGATGTGCGCGCAGAGCTCCGCAGGCGTCCGCTGCTCCAGGAACGTGAGCCGTTCCTCCCCGCCGAGGGCGGTGAGCGCCGGACGCAGCTTGGCAGCGTAGATCTTGTCCTCGGGGCTCCCGTTGGTGAAGACGCGGACCTGACAGCCGGCATCGATCAGGCCGCGCGCGACATCGACGTACCACCGGTCGAGAGACGCCGCCGGCGGAGCATTGTCCGCGTGGTAGCGGATCGCGATGTGGCTCATCACGCCTAGGCCGACGACGGTCCGCTCACCGGCGGGACGGGGCGGCTGAGGGCTCCATTCGGCCGCCAGCAGGCCGGGGTCGCGAACCACCTGGGCGCGGTGGCCGCTGGTTTCGGCGAGCGCCGCGTCCCACAGCGCCGCGGAATCCGCGTCGCGAACGAACACGCCCTTGAGGATCGGCTTGGCGAAGGCGCGCCGAAGCATCTCGGTCCCGCGCGGGGTCCAGCCGCTGGTGACGCCCGAGGCGTAGACGACGACCGGGAGCTTGCGCTTCTCGGCCTCCTCCATTGCGAGAGTCAGCTTGGTCGGGAAGTTGAGGTCGATGTCGGAGATCAGGTTGCCGCCGCCGATCACCACGCAGTCGGCGTCCGCCAGCCCGTGTGCGTAGTGCGGCCGCCAGGAGCGCGCTGCGTGCAGCGCCAGCGGCGCACGGATCACCTCGCGGCGGATGGGACCGGGCAGCAGATCGAGGGCGGCCATGATCTGCGTCCGCCCGCCGAGGACGTCGCCATAGGCCTTGCGCGCGGCGAGGTCGACGGACCAGGTGTCCGGGTCCGCGCCGAGATCCACGAGCGCCTTCTCCAGGCATTGGGACAGCAGGCCGTCGCCCAGGTTCGGGCTGAACTTCACGTTGAACAAGCGAACTTTCATTGGACGCGGCGTGCCCCGGACAAGCGGCGCTCGTAGAGCGCCATGTGACGATCTTCCCAGTCTGTGAGCGTATTGCCGAGGTGGCCGGTGGCGGTGAGCGCGGCCTCGCTCATCCGCCGCGCCAGGGCGTCGTCCTGCGCCAACCGTGAGAGCGCCTGGGCGAAGGCGTCCACGTCGCGCGTGTCGACGGCGTAGCCGGCGCCGGCCGCGGCGATCTCCGGGCCGAGGTAGGCGCTGTCGGAGGCGATCACCGGCAAGCCGCTCCAGAGCCCTTCCGCGGCGACCATGCCGTAGGGCTCGGCCCAGCGGCTTGGCATCACCAGCATCCGCGCCTGGCTGGCGATGGCGCCGATCGCCTCGCGGTCCTGCCACCCGTCCAAGACTGCGTCCGGCGCGATCTCGCGGACGCGCGTCTCCAGAGGGCCGGCGCCGACGAAGCGTGGGCGCAGTCCGGCGCGGACCGCGGCCATCGCCGCCAGGTCGGGGCCTTTCTCGTAGGTGAGGCGGCCGACGAACAATACGTCCCGGTTCTGCTCGACCTGAACCCGCGCATCCGTGAACGGCCGGACGGGATTGCGGATGACCTCGATGCTGGCATGCGGCACCCCGCCGAGCGTCAAGCCGGGGATCATGCCCTCGTGGATCGCCACCACGGCGGCCTTGGAGCGGGCGACATCGAACATCGCCTGACGCATGGCGTGCCTCGCGCTGCGCCAGAGCTTATCGGCGTAGTTGCGCCGGTCGCAGGCGTGGGACAGGCAGGCCAGGCTGTTGCCGCGCCGGGCGCAGACAGCCTCCTCGGCGAAGCTGTACTGGGCCCCGTTGGGGCAGCTGAGGAAGAAATCGTGGGTCGTCAGCACCAGCCGGTCGCCGACCCGCGACAGTGGCCGGAACACGGCAGGCGACAGGAACTTCGCCCAGTTGTGCAGGTGGTAGACGGTGCCCGGGGTGTCGTTGTCGGCGATCCAGCGCCCCACCGCCGCGGCCACCGAGCCGCGATAGAGGCCGACCGCCATGCCCTTGAGCCGCGCGCCGGGCGAGACCGGGGACCCCGGGAGGGGAACGATGTCCGCCCCGCTCGCCGCGAGATCGTCCCCCACCGGCCCATCCGAGGTGATGTAGGTGACCGGCACGCCGCGCTTGCGCGGTCCCGCCGCCGAAGCGATGGCCAGCGACGTCGCCCCGCCGGCCGCCTCGGCCAGATCGGTTATGACAACGACCCTGTCCATTACGCCGCGCCCCTCGTCATCCCCACGGCGACCTGACCGGGCCGCTCGTCAGTTGTTAGCGTCATGCTGCGCCGCAGCAAATGGTCGTTTAGCCGCGGTCAGCGATCGGGGCGGGCTTCGAGCCAAGCCACGTACTCGGCGACTCCCTGCTCCAGCGAGCGGAACTGCGGCGCGAGTCCTACGGCCGTGACGCGCGTGACGTCGGCCTGGGTGAAGTACTGATAGCGCCCTTTGAGGGCCTCGGGCATGTCGACGTATTCGATGTTCGGCTCGCGACCGACCGCGGCGAAGACGGCGAGCGCCAGGTCGCAGAACGAACGCGCCTTGCCCGTCCCGGCGTTGTAGATCCCGCCGGCGCGCTCGGACGCCAGCACCCGGCGCACGATCTCGACGCAGTCGTCGACGTAGATGAAGTCGCGCTGCTGGCCCCCGTCCTCGAATTTCGGATGGTCCGAGCGGAACAGGCGCACCGTCTCGCCCCGCGCCGCCGCCGGCCAGATCTGGTGCACGACGGAACGCATCGAGCCTTTGTGCGCCTCGCGCGGGCCATAGACGTTGAAGAACTTCAGCCCGGCCCAGCAGGGCGGCGTCCGCTCGCCGCGCGCCACGTCGTCGACGATCCGCCGGTCGACGAAGTGCTTGCTCCAGCCGTACGGGTTGAGCGGTTCGAGGCGCGCGAGGCCCGCGGCGCTGTCGTCGTCGACGAAGCCGCCTTCCCCTGAGCCGTAGGTCGCCGCCGACGAGGCGTAGACGAATTTCACCCCGTGAAAGCGGCAGTAGTCCCAAAGGTCGAGGCTCAGCCGAATGTTGTTGGCGATGATCGCATTGACGTCGCGCTCGGTGGTGGCGGAGATCGCCCCCATGTGGACCACGGCGCCCAGCGAGCGGTCAGGGCGCGCGAGCCAGGCTGCGAGGTCTTCCGGCCGGACGATGTCGTGGATCACGACGTCGGAGACGTTCTTCCAGCGGTCGTCCTCCCCGAACCAGTCGCAAATGGTCACCTGAAAGCCGTCGGCGGACAGCGACCGCGCGATATTCGACCCGATGAAACCGGCCGCGCCGGTCACCAGGACGCTCTTGCTCGCCGTCATACGAACTCCCCCGACAATCTACGGTGATGGTCGTCGCGGACGTCTTCCGCGAGAATGTGTCTCTGTAAAGGCTGGGCTGCGGTCTCAGCCGCCGCGCCGCCCAACCGCCTTCAGCAGCGCCACGATCGCGCCGAAGACGTGGTACAGACTGGTCGCCGGCGCGGGTTTGCCCGGGATGTCGGCAGGACCGCCCATGTGCTCGCGCCATAGCCCGGGGCTGGCGCCTTGCAGGAAACTGACGAGGGCGCGCGCCGCCGCCAGCGCCTCGTCCTCCGTGCCGAAGATCAGCGCGGCCTTGAGCCACTCCGTCTGCGGCCAGACCCGCGTATGCGGATCTCGGACGCTGAGATCGGGCCAGAGCGAGCCCACCGCCACCTTGCGCGCCGGGTCCACGCCGAGAAGGCCCGTCGCGTAGAGAGCTTGGGCGACAGGTCGCACCTCGCCCGTCGCGCGCAGCCGCGACCAGCGATCCAGCAGCCACGCCCACTCGAAGTGGTGGCCGGGTTCGATCAGGCCTTCGTCGCCCGCCAGCGGCGTCCAGTCGGCGTCGAAGAACTCGTGCAGAACGCCGGCCCCGCGGTCGATGAAACGGCGGAGCGCAAGCTCGACGATGGAATCCGAGAAGCCGCGCCATGCCGCATGGCCGGCTTCTTCCCAGGCCAGGGACGCTTCCAAGAGGTGCATGTGCGCGTTCGCCTGGAAGGGCTGCGGGCCGAGTTCGCGGTAGCCGCCGGCCGGGTGGGCGTGCGCCGCCAGCAAGCCCTTGTGCGCATCGGCCTTGGCCGCATAGGCGCCGCCGGTCATTTCCAGCGCGGACCAGGCGAGCAGGCCGAACGCCTGGTCATATAGCAAGGCCCGTTGGTCCTGCGCGTCGCCTGGTGGGACGACGGCGTAGGCGAACAGGCCGTCCTCGCGCCGGTATCGACGTTCGTGCGACGCCTCCACGGCGCGCGCAAGTTCCAGGAGCCCGGCGTCCCAACCCAGCCGAGCCGCTTCGGCGAACACCCAGCACTGCCGTGTCTGGACGCGGCTGCGGCGCGCGCCCGGGATCGGGACCAAGGCCTGATCCAGCGCTTCGTGGAAGCTGGCGTTCGTCGAGTCGAACCCGGCCGTGGACCATAGGGGAAGCGCTTGCTCCGTAAGCCAGGTCTCGAACCAGTCCGCCGCGGCCGACAGGTCGGCGAGATCTTGGTGCATGCGACCAATCCTGGATTGAATCTGACCCCCGGGCCTTCTAACCCGATGCCGTGCGCCAGCGCCATTCGTCTCTTGCTTCGACGCACGCCTGCCTCTCGGACAGGCGACGAGAGCGGCAAGGGCGCGCCCAGCGCGCCCTCGCGCGTCACATGATGAAGTCGCCGCTGGTCAGCGACGTCGGCGAGTAGACGTTCAGCATGAAGTCCGAGGCCCCGTCGCCGTTGATGTCGCCTTTGACCACGTAGCGGCCGGACTCCGTGCCGATCATCAGTTCGCCGGCGTGCTTCGTATACCAGGTGACCAAGGTGAAGGCCTGGTCGCCCGCCAGGCGCGAGTTAGCGTCCATGCTGGAGAGGTCGATCTTGTCGCCATCGGCGTGCGAGAAGTCGAAGATGGTGTCGCGCACCGCGCTGGTGCTGTCGGCGATCAGCTTGAACACGAAGCGGTCCGCGCCGGCGCCGCCGGTCAGGCCGTCGGCGCCGGCCCGGCCGATCAGGGTGTCGGCTCCGGCGCCCCCGACCAGGATGTCGTTCCCGGCGCCGCCGTCCAGCTGGTTCGCGCCGGCCGAGCCGGTGAGCGAGTCGCCGTAGGCCGATCCGACGAGGTTCTCCATGTTGACGAGGATGTCGTTCGTCACGGCGTTCACCGCCTGCGCGGTCGTCTGCGACAGATCGACCTTCACGCCGCTCGCCGCCCAGTCGTAGGTGACGGTGTCGACGCCCGCACCGCCGTCCATGGTGTTGACGCCGGCGTAGGCCTTGAAGGTCTCGTTGGCGGCTCCGCCATGAAGGAAGTCGTCGCCCGTCGTCCCGGCGAGGCGGGGGGATCCGGCGAAGGCGACTCCGGTCGCCGTGGTCTTGACCAGCTGCACCCGGTAGCCGGTCTGATCGTCGGTCAGCGTCACATTGGGCCCGACCAGGAAGTCGAGCGTGTCGCCGGGCCGAAGGTCGACGTAGAGGCCAGACAGGTTGAACGTCCCAGTGACGATCTTGCTGAAGATCTCCTCGCCGTTCAGCACCACGTGCAGGTCGACGCCGTCGCTGGCGGTCGAGGTGACGGACCAGACGCCCTTGATCTCGACCGCCTGATTGACGGTCGAGGTGAAGCGCACATCCGCCTGGACCGGGTTCGCTCCAGAGCCGGCGGGCAGCACGGTGTCGTGCGTGATCAGCAGCGGCTTGTAGAGGTCGCTGGACATGCCGGAGGTGAACTGGAAGTCCGTCATCTTCAGGCCGTGGAAGGCGCCGTCGGCGGTCTTGGCGAGCAGGGCCCAGGAGCCTTCCGTGAACGCGCCCTCGTTGTAGTCATAGAGGGTGTCGGCGATCATCGCGGCGTCGCCGAGCGCATAGCTGAAGGCGCCGCGGACGATGATCGGGCTGTCGCCGATTTGCGTCGGCGCCGTGATCTGCTCGCCCTTGGCGTTGTAGAACGTGGGCGCGCCCGTGAAGCTGACCTGGCGCGGGTCGCCCCACATCACATAGGTGTCCGCGCCGAACTTGTAGATCTGGGTTCGCGGGCTGTCGGTGGCCACCTGCACCGCGTCGCCCAGCGGCATCAGGGTCTTCTCGGCGAAGGCGAAGGCCGCCGCAGCTGGCTTCGCCGCCCCGGTCGAATCGTACAGCCCCATGTTCTTGAACCAGGCCTGGTCCTGAAGGGCGTACCAGGAGCTCTCCGCGACATGCGCGGCGCTCATCATGGTCACCATCTTGATCAGGTAGGCGGGCGCTTGGGCCGGGTCGGTGAACTCCTGGCCGAATTCGGTGGCGTAGATCGGCTTGGCCCCGCCGTACTGCGCCATCACCTGATTGAGCCGGGCCAGTTCGTCGTCTACGTGCTCGGGCGAGCCCCGGTAGGGGTGCAGCGCGACCCCGTCCATATAGTTGAGGCCGCCGAGCTTGAAGATGTCGGTCAGGTAGCCCGTCGCGACCGAGTGCGCGGCGCCGCCCAGCACCTGCACCTCGGGGTGAGTCGCCTTCACCGCCTGATAAACCGTCTTCAGCAGCTCGGTGTAGTAGTAGGCAAGATTCTTGGCGGCGGGGCCGGTGACCACGTTGGCGCCGTTGAATTCGTTGCCGACTTCGATCGCCTTTACGGTGTCGCCGTACTTGTTCAGGGTGGCGACCACGTATTTGGCGTAGGCGGCGCGCCCCGCGGCCGTATAGGGCGTTTGCCCGCCGTCGTAGAGAGGATTGTTGGCGCCGAAAACGAGGATCGCGTCCATGCCGAGGCTGGCCGTCTTCCCCATGTAGCTGGTCAGCTGGCTAGTATAGTTGTAAACACCCGGGGTGGTTTCTACGATGTTCCATGGCTGAGAGTCGCGAATCTCATCCACGCCAAGGGCTTTTGCCTTGTCTAGGAGAGACAGGCTCCAGCCTTGAGAAAAGTGCGTCTGAACACCGAGTTCCATAGGGGCGACCTTGTGGATGTATACTGCATAGTCGCCAAAACAATTTAATGGACTGGGTTCAGTACATCGCTAATTCGAACCGAACAAATAATGTGAAGGCGCCGTTGACCAAAACATGGCGCCGCTTGCGACGGAACGGCGCAGCTTCATCTTCAGACCTGGGGCGAAAATGCGGCGGGAAAGGGTCGGCGCCTGCAACCTATGCAGGCAGGGCCCAACTGGCGAACGCCCCCAGCGGAAATGTTAGGTTGCGCCTAACCACGCTTTGACACCCGCGCCACGGCGAGGCTACCTTGCGGCGCAGCATGAGGACTCTGGGTGACAGGTGGCCGATGTCGCAGGCGAGCGTTGCCGATGAGGGTCGATTTGCGGGCCGCGTTCGCGACCGCAACATCCTCGACGGGGAGTATGTGATCAACGCGACGGTCGCGATCGTGATCCTCGTGTTCTGCGCCCCTCTGTTGGTGCTCGTCGCGCTTTCGATCTTCGTCTACGACGGCGGGCCCGTGCTGTTCGCGCACCGGCGGATCGGCCGGGACGGGCGCACCTTCCGCTGCCTCAAGTTCCGCAGCATGGCCGCCGACGCTGAAGCCCGGCTGGAACGCCTGCTAGCCACCGATGCTGCGGCGCGGAGGGAGTGGCAGGCAGACCACAAGCTTCGCTCCGACCCGAGGATCACCCCGGTGGGCGGCTTCCTGCGCAAAACCAGCCTGGACGAGCTGCCGCAGCTCTTCAATGTGCTGCGCGGCGAGATGAGCCTGGTCGGCCCGCGTCCCGTCGTGCAGGACGAGGCTCGTCGCTACGGTCGCCGCTTCGCCCATTACTGCGCCGTGCGCCCGGGCATCACCGGACTTTGGCAGGTCAGCGGGCGCAACGACGTGAGCTATGGGCGGCGCGTCGCGCTCGACGTGCTCTATACGCGCCACAAGTCGCTGCGGCTGGACCTGGCCATCCTGCTGCGCACCGTGCCGGCGGTGCTGCTGCGCAGCGGATCCTACTGACCTTCAGTTGAGCGAGGGGCTGGCGCCGCCGTTGGTCCGGATGTTCGCCCCGTTGATGTAGTCGGCCCGGCCGCTGGACAGAAAGGCGACGGCGTCGGCTATGTCCTCGACGCGGCCGATGCGCCCCACGAGCTGCGGATGATGATGCTTCAAGAGCCAGTC
>Ga0268266_10001940_pt1 | contig 23257 bp, 25 predicted proteins | sample KBSS13metaG_FD_190356 | JGI IMG/M metagenome (GOLD analysis project Ga0268266, IMG submission 190356) | Switchgrass rhizosphere microbial communities from Kellogg Biological Station, Michigan, USA - KBS S1-3 metaG (SPAdes) (version 2) | ecosystem: Host-associated > Plants > Roots > Rhizosphere... | reverse complement strand
CTGTAGACCGCCTCGGCGGAGATGCCGACCCTGGCGCAGGCCTCGCGGATGCAGCCGCACTCGGCCATGGCCTGCACCACCGCAACCTGCCGCTTCGGGGTCAGGCCGTCATGGCGATATTGGAGCTTGACCGGCTCGAAGTCCGGAACGGAAGGCGCGCTTTCGCCCGCGCCGCGGCGTTGAGGGTTCGTCATTCTGGATTATAGGACGAGATTGGTGCTGTAGGAAAATGCCATTTGAACCAGAATGGTTCATTGTTTCACGGCCGCAGTTGGCCCGGTCGTGAGGATGCGCGGCTCCGAGGCTGCTCTGTCTCACGCAAAGACGCAAAGACGCGAAGGGGTTTGTGCGGGGCCCGATGTCTTTGCGCCTTTGCGTCTTAGCGTGAGATATTTCTGCGGCCGCGCCGCGGATGGGTCTGAAAGGAAGCTGCCAGCGCTACGGCCTTCGCCGGAGCACGGCTGTGGAATGACGGGCGGCCATGAAAAAGGGGCCGGTTTCCCGGCCCCTACCTCGCAGCAGATGGCGCGGCTTCTAGCGCCGGCCTTGCCCCTCGCGCTCCGGCATGACGGTGATGCGGACAGTCTCGCCGTTATTGCCGGGGAAGCCGGTGAACATCGCCTCGACCAGGTTCGGGACCAGGCGGGGCAGTTCGTTGGTCCGGCTGCGGGCCTGGGCCTTGCCCTCGAACAAGGACTGGCCGTCGCTGGCGCGGCGAATGTCCAGTTCCAGATAGGAGGTGTAGAGCGTGTAGCTGTCGATGTCGTAGCCGCCCCAGAAGGGATCGTGCCAGCCCCAGAAGAACGGACTGCGGTAGCGGCCGAACCCGCCATAGCCGCCATAGCCGAAGCGGCTGTAGAAGGGCCGGCGGCCGAAGCCGCGATAGCCCCAGGGGTCCATGAACGGATCGGGCGTGGCGACGACGCGCTCGCGGCCCTGGTCGACGCCATAATCGAGCATGACGATGAAGGTGGCGTCGCCGTCGGACGAGGCCTCGCGATAGCCGAGCCCGGTCAGGTGCTGGCGGACGAGGGTGGCGTAGCTGCCGAATTCGAGGCCGCCATTCTTTTCCCGGTCCTCGGCGCGGATCACGAAGCTCTGGCCGGCGGGCGCCGGCATCGCCTGGAAGCGCGAGACCTGGGTGGGTAGGCCGGTGACGCAGCCGCTGAGTCCCAGCGTCATGGTCGCGGCGGCGGCCGAAATGATCAATTTCCTGAGTGACATGGCATGACGCCTTTGCAGTCTGAAGCCCGCCGGGGGTAGCGGAGCTTTGTCCTGAATATAGAACAGCTTGACCCGATTTACAAAGCTGCGCTGAACAGCGGGTTTACGGGTGCTTCCAGACTGAAGACGCCGCGGTGCGGGAAAGCCGCAGCAATGCGCCCGCGCGGCGACGCGCCCCTTCCGCTCGGCGGCGATCATTCTCAAATCCTGAATGAATATGAAGGAATATGAGTCTTCAATTGATGACGTGTGTCGGTTCTGGAGCAAGTGCGGCAAAGCGCGATCTAATATAGCGTGCAACATCCATTGCCTTGACTACGCCTCGTCGAGACGACAACTTCAATATTTGGGGCGGCAAGCTGATCAAGCTTGCCTTCGGGGGACGTGCATGGCGAATGATGACGGGTTCGAGGCAGAAATGCGCGCGCGCGTCGAGGCCCTATCCCCTCGTCAGCGCGAGATCCTCATTCTCGTCGCGCAACATTACAGCAGCAAGGAAATCGGGCAGTTCCTGAACCTGAGCCCCGCCACAGTGGATACCCATGTTGCCAACGCCCTTGAGAAACTCGGATTGAAAACACGGCGAGAGGCCGGCGCGCTCATGATCGATCTCGGGTACACGGCCGGACGAATGCGCCCGATCCCCAACGACCACCATGGTGGAGATCACTCTACCCGCCACCACCGGGAGCCAGCCAGAGCAAAAGGAAGTATTATCCGTGGCGAGGCGAGACTGCAGGACGATGCGAATGATGGAATCCACGACGCAGGTGAGGGTCTTCCAAGGAAGCCTGGAATGTCCCCTGTGTTGCTCCGTTTCCTACTCGACGGCGTCTATATCATTATTTTCTTTTCCGTTATGTCAGGCGTCGCCTATGGCGTTCACTGGATCGTAATACAGTACGAACATTGGAACATGGATTCCACCGTTCTGGCGGTTTTAAAATGGGTTAGCTATTTACTTGTAGGATTGGATGCGATCGGGGTGGTGACGGCTACGGTTGTGCTCACCTATCGCTTCATTCGCGCTATTCTGAGGGCCAATGACTGACCTTGCAAATCACGATGATGCCGATCTCGTCACCATGCCGTCCGGCCGCCCGCATTTCCGGGACATGGCGCGCGAGGAATTCTGGATCGTCGCCAAGGCATTCTTTGCGCCAGTCTATGGCTTGTTTCTCGCTTGGAGAGAGCTTTCGGAATCGCTCCGGCGCGTAGATGGAAACACAACCGACCAGGCTGACCCGGATCCGGCTTTCACCCCGGCAGAATGAGCCGGCGGTGTGCGCCGTTCAGCGCGGCAGGCCCAACGCCCGGTAGGCCCCCTCCAGCGTCGGCGCGGCAAGCTCGCTCGCCTTGGCCGAGCCCTTGGCCAGGATCGCTTCCAATGAGGCCGGGTCCGCCTCGAAATCCTTCAGGCGGGCGCGGATCGGGGCGATGGTCTCGACGAGGAGGTCGGCGAGGCGCGGCTTGAACTGGCCGAAGCCCTGGCCGGCATGTTCGGCGAGCACGGCGCGCGGCGTGCTGTCGGTGAGCGCGGCGTAGATGGTGACGAGGTTCAGCGCCTCGGGGCGGCCGGCGAGGTCGTCCGGATTGTCGGGCAAGGGCTCCGGGTCGGTCTTCGCCTTGCGGATCTTCTGCGCGATCGCGTCGCTCTCGTCGGAGAGGTTGATGCGGCTCATGTCCGAGGGATCGGACTTGGACATTTTCGCATTGCCGTCGCGCAAGGACATGATGCGGGCGGCGGTGTCCCCGATATGCGGCTCGGGGAGGGTGAAGAGCTCGACAGCGTAGTCGGTGTTAAACTTGATCGCGATGTCGCGCATCAGTTCGACATGCTGCTTCTGGTCCTCGCCGACGGGGACATGGGTCGCCTGGTAGAGCAGGACATCGGCCGCCTGGAGGACCGGGTAGGCGTAGAGGCCGACGGAGACGCCTTCGCGATTCTTGCCGCTCTTCTCCTTGAACTGGGTCATCCGGTTCAGCCAGCCGATCCGGGCGGTGCAGGACAGGAGCCAGGCCATTTCCGGGTGGGCGGGGACGCGGGCGTGGTTGAACAGCACCGCTTTGTCCGGGTCGATGCCGCAGGCGATGAGCGCGGCCGCCATGCCGTTGACGTTGGCGCGCAGCTCCGCCGGGTCGTTATAGACGGTGATGGCGTGGAGATCGGCGAGGAAGATCAGGCACTCGACCTCGTCCTGCAATTTCACCCAGCGCCGGATCGCGCCGAGATAATTGCCGAGGTGGAGATTGCCGGTCGGCTGAATGCCGGAGACCACACGCATCAGTCAGTCTTTCCCATTGTTGGCTCAGGTTTGGGTTTGCGCCGGAAGAAGGCCTTCAGCTCGGCGAGCGAATAAGCGCGCGTGACGAAGACCATGGCCGCATAGACGATGACGCCGCCGCCGACCAGCAGCGCCAGGCCCAGCACGCGATGCTCGAAATTGCCTTCGAGGAAGGGGTGGATCCAGGGCGTGGCGGCGAACAAGGCGGCGGCCATGAGCAAGGCGGCGAGGGTCAGGCGGGCGGCATGACCGAGCAGGCTGCGGTCCACCTCGAAATGGCCGCGCTGCTTGAGCGTCAGGTAGAGCAGGATGACGTTGACCCACGCGGCGATGGCGGTGGCGATCGGCGGGCCGACATGCTTGAGCGGCCAGATCAAAGCGAGGTTCAGCACCAGGTTCACCGCGATCGAGATCAGGGCGAAGCGGAGCGGCGTCTTCATGTCCGAGCGGGCGTGGAAGCCGGGGGTCAGGACCTTGATCAGGATGTAGGCGGGGAGGCCGGTGGAAAAAGCGGCAAGCGCCCAGGCGGTGGCGGTCGCGTCGGCCTCGGTGAAGGCACCATATTGGAGCAGGCCGCGGATGATCGGCTCGGCGCCGACGATGAGCGCGGCGGTGGCGGGAAGGGTGAGGAAAAGCGCGAGCTGCAGGCCCTTCTTCTGGAAATCCAGCGCGCCGCGCTCGTCGCCGCCCGCGACCATTCGGGCGATGGCGGGAAGGAGGACGGTGCCGAGGCCGATGCCGACCAGGCCGAGCGGCAGCTGGGTGAGCCGGTCCGCATAATAAATGTAGGAGACCGAGCCCGAGTCCAGGAAGCGGGCGGCGAGCATGGTCGAGATGACCAGGTTGATCTGCATCGCGCCGGCGCCGAGCGCGGCGGGCCAGATCAATTTGAGCAGCTGCTTCACGTCGTCGTTCAGCTTCGGCAGGCGCAGGCGCAGCCTCACCCCGGCGCGGCGGCAGGCGAGCCAGAGCCAGAGGAATTGGAGCACGCCGGAAATGGTCACGCCCCAGGCCTGGGCGCGGGCGGTGCCGTAGCCCGCATCGTCCGTGCCGTGGAAGAAGAGCAATGCGATGATCAGGGTGATGTTCAGCAGGATCGGCGCGGCGGCGTTCACCCAGAAGCGGTGGAGGCTGTTGAGGATGCCGCCGAGCAAGGAGACCAGGCTGATGAACAGCAGATAGGGGAAGGTGATCCGGGCGAGCTCGGTGGCGAAGGCGAATTGCGCGGGCGTGACGTCGTTGAAGCCGCCGGAGAGGAGCAGGACCGCGGGTCCGGCGAGCAGCATGAGCAGACCGGTGAACAGGATCAGGAAGGGCAGGAGGATGGCGAGCGCCTGCTCGGCGAAGAGGATGCCCTTGGCCAGGCTGCCGCCTTCCTCGCTCACCTTGCGGTTGAAGCTGGGCACGAAGGCGGAGGCGAAGGCGCCCTCGGCGAAGAGCGCGCGGAACATGTTGGGCAGGCGAAAGGCGATCAGGAAGGCGTCGGAGGCGAAGCCCGCGCCGAGGAAACGCGCCATCAGCATGTCGCGCACGAAGCCGAGCACCCTGCTGACCAGGGTGAGAATGCCGATCGAAGAGAAGGATCGGACGAGATTCATGCGGTGGAGGCCCTCCCGGCCCTTCGATAGGGTGTATCGAAGGGCCGGTGAAGCCTTAGGCCTGGCCGGCGTCGCCGAGCTGGCTGCCCGTGGCCTCGGCCTGCTGCTGCGCGGCGCTCTGCATGTAGAGGCCGCCGAAATCGATCGGGTCGAGCAGGAGGGGCGGGAAGCCGCCGTCGATCACCGCGTCGGAGATGATCCGGCGGGCGAAGGGGAAGAGCAGGCGCGGGGCCTCGGCGAGGAGGAAGGGCTGCAGCTGCTCCTCCGGAATGTTGCGGAGCGCGAACAGGCCGGCATAGAGGAGATCGACGCTGAACGCCTTGCCCTGCTCGCCCTTGGCCTCGACCTCCATTTTGAGGACGACCTCGTGCAGGCCGTCGCCGACGCCGGTCACGCCGATATTGACCTGGACGTCCATCTGCGGCTGGCCCTGCCACTGGAAGACCGCCGGCGAGTTCGGGTTCTCGAAGCTCAGGTCCTTCACATATTGGGCGAGGATGCCGACCTGCGGCATGCCATTGTCCTCGGCGCCATTGCCGGCATTGGTGTCGATGAAGTCGGGAACGCCTGCGTCGTCGGCCATGATATCGTCTTTCAAACAAAGGGTGATTGCCGCGCGGCGCATGCTGCGCCGGGTCGCGGGCGCGGGTAGCAGGCGCGCCGCCGGGGCGCAACATCCGCGCCCATGGTTCGTTCATGTTTAATGCTTATTTGAATGTGGGCCGCATCGGGCCTATGTAGGGTTCACTTTCCGGGAGAAACTGGTTGACCGTCGAGATCGTCCTCTTGGCCATGATCGCCCTCTTCGTGGGGCTGAGGCTGTATTCCGTGCTCGGCACGAGGACGGGCCATGAGCAGCAGCCGGTGAGCCGGCCCGAGGCGCCGGCCGAGAAAAAGGCGGCGCCCGCCATCGCCGATCTGCCGGGCAATGCGGCCGAGCCGAGCGGTCTTGCCTATGAGAAGGGTGCCGCGGCGGGCATCGGCGCGATCATCGCTTCCGATCCGACTTTCGACGTCGCCCGCTTCATCGAGGGCGCGCAGGCCGCCTACCGGATGACCCTCGAGGCCTTCTGGAAGGGTGACCGTGAAGAGCTCGCCTATCTCGCCAATGACGAGGTGCGTGGGGCCTTCGAGAGCGCGATCGACGCGCGCGAGGCCGCCGGCGAGACCGTCGAGAACCGTCTGGTCGCGATCGAGCGCGCCGCTATCGAGGATGCGCGGCTGACCGGCAAGGTCGCCGAGATCGAAATCCGCTTCGACGCCTTCATCTCCGCCGTGACCCGCAACAAGGCCGGCGAGGTCGTTGCCGGCTCGCTGAGCGACGCGGTGCCGACCAAGGATCTCTGGACGTTCCAGCGCGACCTGAAGAGCCGCGACCCGAACTGGCGTCTCGTCGAGACCGACGAAGCCGCCTGAAGCGGCCTTGCGTCGTTTCCTACTCCTGACGGCTTCACTGCTCGCGGTGAGCGCGTGCGCGCGCGTCGTTCCGCCGCCGCGACCCATTCCGCCAGCGCCTGCGCCAGCCCCGGTTCCTGAGCCCACGCCGACGCCAGCCCCGGGGCCGCCGCCAGCGCCGACTCCGCCCCCCGTCCCCGATTATGCCAATGCACTGGCCGCGGGCGTCCGCGCCGGGCCGGCGGTGCGACTCGGCCAGGAGGAGGCGGAGCGGGCCTATCGCGCCTTCCGCCTGTCCTGCCGGATCGCGACGACGCGCCCGGATGCGAGCGGACTGACCCGGCCCGAGGACTGGCGCGAAGCCTGTGCGGCCGCGCCGCTGACCGACCCGGCCGCGATGGTCCGCTTCTTCGAGCGCCATTTCGAGCCGGTGCAGGTGGGCGACGGTGCCGCCTTCGTCACCGGTTATTACGAGCCCGAGATCAGGGGCTGCCGCACCCGCCAGCCGGGCTGCGAGACGCCGGTCTATCGCCGCCCGCCCGATCTGCTGGAGACCAATCCCCAGACCGGCGCCGCGGCGCGCGGGCGGCTCGATGCAAGCGGCGTCTTCGTGCCTTATTACAACCGCACCGAGATCGAGACTGGCGCGCTCGCCGGGCGCGGGCTCGAGATCGCTTATGCGGCCGATCCGGTCGACCTCTTCTTCCTGCAAATCCAGGGCTCGGGGCGGCTGCGGCTGCCCGACGGCGGGGTGATGCGCATTGGCTATGCCCAGCAGAACGGGCGCGGCTATGTGCCGATCGGCCGGCTGCTGCGCGAGCGCGGCCTGGTCGTGCCGCCGGTGACCATGCAGAAGATCGTGACGTGGCTGCACGAGGATGCGGAGCGCGGGGCGGCGCTGATGCGCGAGAATCCGAGCTATGTCTTCTTCCGCGAGCTGACCGGGCCGGGGCCGTTGGGCTCGATCGGCGTGCCGGTGGCGGAGCGCGCCTCGGTCGCGGTGGACCCGAAGTTCATTCCCTATGGCGCGCCGGTCTTCCTCTCCAGCATGGACAATGCGCGCGCGGACGGGCTCTGGGTCGCGCAGGACACGGGCGGCGCGATCCGCGGGCCAAACCGGGTCGACACCTTCTGGGGCGCGGGCGACGAGGCGCCGGTCATCGCCGGGGCCATGGCCGCGCGCGGCCGGGCGGTGCTGCTGCTGCCCCGCGGCGCGCTGGCGCGGATCCAGAGCCGGGGCCTGAGCAACGGCCAAAGCAATGGTACGCAGACTCCGCGCTGAGGAGGCGGCGCTCTGGCGCCGCGTCGTCGAGAGCGTCACACCCATGCACGGCGCGATGCCCGAGGTTATCGAGGCGCCAGTCACCACCAAGCCTTTGCCGAAGTTCGCCGCCAAGCCGGCAGCGCCTGCGCCCGCGAAGAAGCCCGGGCCGGGAACGACGCTCGATGCGAGCTGGGACCGGCGGCTGGCCCGGGGGCTGGTCCAGCCGGACAAGAGCCTCGATCTGCACGGGCATAATCTCGCGACCGCCTATGACCTGCTCGGCCGGCGGCTCGGCGAGGCGGTGGCGGAGGGCGCGCGCGTGCTGCTTCTGATCACCGGCAAGCCGCCAACGAAGGAGCGCAGCGGGCGCGGCGCGATCCGGGCGGCAGTGGGGGACTGGCTGGCAGCCTCGCCTTATGCGGGGGACATTGCCGCGGTGCGCGGCGCGCATCAGCGGCATGGCGGGGCGGGGGCACTCTATATCGTGCTGCGGCGGCGGCGGGGGTGAATTCCTCCCCCTTGAGGGGGAGGGTAGGGTGGGGGTGTCGGGCGTTGGATAACTTTCTCGAGCCGCCGAACCCCCTCACCCCAACCCTCTCCCCGCCGGGGAGGGGGGGCTCTAGGCCAGTGCCGCCTCGATCACCCGCGCGTAGATGCGGCTCAGGGCGCGGAGATCCTCCACCGCCGCCGCCTCGTCCAGCTTGTGCATGGTCGCGTTGGGCAGGCCGAAATCCACGACCGGGCAGAGCGCGATCAGGAAGCGGCCGTCGCTGGTGCCGCCATGGGTGGAGAGGCGGGGGGTGACGCCGGTCTCGGCGAGGATCGCGTCGGAGACGATCTGGTAGATCGGGCCGGCCGGGGTCAGGAAGGCCTCGCCGGAGATTTTCGCCTCGACCGTAGCGCCCGGGGCCGCCTCTTCGGCGGTACGGCGCACCAACTCGACCAGGTCCTCGCCGCGCTGGAGATTGTTGAAGCGGATGTTGAGCTGGGCGCGGGCCCAGGCCGGGATGACGTTGGTCGCCTTGGTCGCGGTCTCGACCGCCGTGATCTCCAGGTTGGACGGTTGGAAGGCGTCATTCCCGTCGTCGAGGTGAAGCGCCTCCAGCGCGCTGACCACTTGCGCCAGCTTCGGGATCGGATTGTCGGCGCGGTGGGGGTAGGCGACGTGGCCCTGCACGCCGGGGACGGTGACCCACATGTTCACCGAACCGCGCCGGCCGATCTTCACGATGTCGCCGAGCCGCGCCTCGGAGGTCGGCTCACCGATCAGAATCATGTCCGGCTTGATCCCGCGCGCGGCCATCCAGTCCATCAGGATGGGGGTGCCATAGGTGGCCGGGCCTTCCTCGTCGCCAGTGATGATCAGGCTGAGCGTGCCCTGATGCTCCGTGACGGAGGCGGCGGCGACGAAGGCGGCGATCCCGCCCTTCATGTCCACCGCGCCGCGACCGTAGAGGATCTCGCCCTGGATCGTGGGCACGAAGGGGTCGGTCAGCCAGCCGTCGCCGGGGGGGACCACGTCGAGATGGCCGGCAAAACCGAAGTGCGGGCCGCCGCTACCGCGTGAGGCGTAGAGATTCTCGACCGGCCCGTCCGGCGCCTCGCCAGTGACGAAGCGGTGCACCTCGAAGCCAATCGCGGCGAGCGCCTGTTCGAGCACATCGAACACTTCGCCCTGCGAGGGCGTGATGCTCCGGCAGGCGATGAGGCGGGAGGCGAGGTCGACGGGGTCGATTGCGGTGGTCATGCGCCCGGCCTAGCATCCGGGGCGGGAGGATTGCCATGCCGAAGCTCGACCTCGATGCGATCGAATTGCTCAGCCGGACCTCCTATCCCATGCCTTATGCGGCGGAGATGGCCGGGAGGCATTACAAGCGGCTCGCCCCGGCCGGCGGGCTCACCCAGCTCGGCATCAGTCATTGCCTGCTCGATCCGGGCGGCGTCTCCAGCCAGCGCCACTGGCATGAGGGGATAGACGAGTTCGTCATCATCCTGGCGGGCGAGGCGATGCTTGAGGAGGACGGGGGCGAGACCTTGCTTCGCGCCGGCGATTGCGCGGCCTTTCCGAGGGACGTGCCGAACGGCCACCGCCTGATCAACCGCAGCGACCGGCCTTGCCTGTTCCTCGCGGTGGATTGCCGGATCGGGGAAGGCGACTGCCATTATCCCGACATCGACATGCACGCGCCGGCGGGAAGCGACGGCTATACGCACAAGGATGGAACACCCTATTAGACCAGGATCGTCATGCCGGACTTGATCCGGCATCCATCTTTCCAGTCTCAGCACAGGCAGGTGGTCCCCGGATCAGGTCCGGGGTGACGGAGTCGCTAATTCTGAACTGACTCGTACTTTTCAATCACCCAGGGCTCTTCCTGCGCGGCCTCGATCCATTCCTTCATCCAGGCATGGTCGAGGATCGTCTCCATATAGGCCGCGGCGAAGCGGGGGACGGGGACGGAGTAGGTCACAAAGCGGGTGACGACGGGGGCGAACATGATGTCGACAGCGCCGAAATCGCCGAACAGGTAAGGGCCGCCCGTGCCGTGGCGGGCGCGGGCCTGCGCCCAGAGCTCGAGGATGCGCAGCACCTCGGCCTTGACCGGCTCGCTGAGCTCGCGGGTGGGGAATTGCTTGCGCACGTTCATGCCGAGCTCGCGGCGCAGGTTCGGATAGCCCGAGTGCATCTCGGCCGCCATGGAGCGGGCCATGCCGCGGGCGGTGTCGTCGCGGGGCCAGTAGCGGGCGCGATCGGTCTTGTCCGCCAGCCATTCGACGATCGCGAGGCTGTCCCAGATCACGGTCTGGTCGTCCCACAGGATCGGGACCTTGCCGCCCGACGGCGCGAATTCGTCGCCCTCGGTGCGCTTGTCCCACGCCTCGTCGAACATGGGGACGGTGATTTCCTCGAACAGGAGGCCGCTATGCTTGCAGGCCAGCCAGCCGCGCAGCGACCAGGAGGAATAGGCCTTGTTGCCGATGATGAGCTTGAGCAAGGCGTTCCTCTCCCGTGGCCGTGGCTAGATCAAAGCCGCCTCTAGCACCGCCGCGCGCAGGCGGTCCATGCCGAGGCCGCCCTCGCTGGAGGTGGCGATGACCTCGGGATGGGCGGCGGGGCGCTTGCGGGCCTCGGCTTCGGTCGCGGCGTGGACGGCGTCCAGCTCGGTCGCCTTGATCTTGTCGGCCTTGGTCAGGATCAGCCGGTAGGAGACCGCGGCGTCGTCGAGCATCTTCATGATCTCGCGGTCGATCTCCTTCACGCCGTGGCGGGAGTCGATCAGGACGAGGGCGCGCTTCAGCACCTGCCGGCCGCGAAGATAGTCGTTGACCAGGAAGCGCCACTTCTTGGCGACGTCCTTGGGCGCCTTGGCGAAGCCGTAGCCGGGCATGTCGACAAGGCGCAGGCGGATCGGATCGCCGATCTCGAAGAAGTTCAGCTCCTGCGTGCGGCCCGGCGTGTTGGAGGTGCGCGCCAGGCTGGAGCGGTTGGTCAGCTTGTTGAGCAGGGATGACTTGCCGACATTGGAGCGGCCGGCAAAGGCGATCTCCGGCACCGTCGCGTCGGGCAGGAATTTCAGCTCGGGCGCGGACTTCAGGAAGGTGGCCGGCCCGGAAAAGAGCTTCCGGGCCGATTCCTCGAGGTCCATTTCGTCCACGCTCACTTCTTTCGCGGACGCGTCCGCCCTTTGTTGGCTGCCGCGCGCGTGACCTGCCGCGACTGGGTCGGCCCGGCGGGCTCGGGTGGCGGGATGACCGGCACCGCCTCCAGAGTCTTGATCCCGAGCTTCCGGTTCAGGAACCAGATCTGCAGGATCGAGATCAGGTTGTTGGTGACCCAGTAGACCTGGAAGCCGGCCGCGAAGGGCGCCATGATCACCACCAGGATCCAGGGCATCCAGGCGAAGATCTTCTGCTGCATCGGATCCATGGGGGCCGTGTTCATCTTCTGCTGGAGCCACATGGTGACGCCGACGAGGATGGGCAGGATGCCGATGGCGAGCAGGCCCGGCGGGGTGAAGGGCAGCAGGCCGAACAGGTTGACCGGGGTCAGCGGGTCCGGCGCGGTGAGATCGTGGATCCAGCCGATGAAGGGCTGGTGGCGCATTTCCACCGAGACCATCAGCACCTTGTAGAGCGCGTAGAAGACCGGAATCTGCAGGAAGATGGGCAGGCAGCCGGCCATCGGGTTGACCTGCTCCTCCTTGTACATCTTCATCATCTCCTGCTGGAGACGCGGCTTGTCCTCCTTGTAACGCTCCTGCAGCGCCTTCATCTTCGGCTGCAGCACCTTCATCTTCGCCATCGAGCTGAACTGCTTCTGGGCGAGCGGGTAGAGCAGGATGCGGACGATGATCGTCAGGCAGATGATCGCGAAGCCGAAATTACCGAGCACCGAGAAGAGCCAGGTGAGCAAGGCGAAGATCGGCTTCATGATGAAGTCGAACCAGCCCCAGTCGATCGCGCGGCCCATGTCGGTACCGAGCTCGGTGGAGTAACGGTTGAGGTAGTGGATCTCCTTGGCGCCCGCGAAGAGGTGCGAGGTGGTGGTCATGCGCTGATTGGCGCCGACCTCGCGGGCCTGGCCGTAATAATCGGCCTGGAAGACGTTGCCGGCCGAATCCATCTGCCGGAAGCTGGTCGAAATGTTGGACTGCTGGCTCGGGATGACCGCGGCCAGCCAATATTTGTCGGTGAAGCCGAGCCAGCCGCCGCGGCTGTCCTGCTGGACGCTATGGTTCTGGGCGTCGGCGAGCGAGGAATAGTCAGTGTCGTAATTGGCGGTGCCGTTGAACACGCCGACCGGGCCGACCTGGCTCTGCCAGCTGTCGACGTCATGGCCGCGCCCCGTGCGGTTCACGAGCGCGCTGGACGACATGCTGATGGGCTGGCCGCGATTGATCAGGATTTGCTCGGCGGTGAACAGATAGCCGTCATCGACACGCAGGATGATCTGGTAGACCTGCCCGCGGCCATTGTTCCAGCTGAGGGTCACCGGGGTGGTCGGGGTGAGCGTGGTGCCGCCGCTGGCGGTCCAGAGCGTGTCAGCCTTGGGGCGAAGCTCGTTGGTGCTCGCCGGGCCACTCCAGCCGAAGCTGGCAAAATAAGCGTCGCGCGTGCCCACGGGCGAGAAAAGACGGACGGGCGGCGAGGTCGGCGAAACGCCCTCGCGATGGCGGACCAGGACGAGATCGTCGATCCGGGCGCCGCGCAGCGAGAGCGAGCCCTGCAGCATCGGCGTCTCGATGCGGACGCGCTCGCCGGCGGTCTCGCGGAGCACGACGGCGCGGTCGCGGTTCGCGACGGGAGCGGCGCTGATCGTCGTGGCCTGCGGCGGCGCGCCCGGCGCCTGCGTCGGGGCGGGCGCCTGTCCGTTGGCGACGACCGTGTTGGTGGCCGGGGGATTCGGAGTTGGAAAAAGGAAGCTCCACCCGAACAGCACCATTGCCGACAGGACGACCGCGAGGATCATGTTGCGATTGTCGTTGCTCACTTAATTTCCCTCTAAGGCACAGGCCAGAATCACGGAACGGGATCGTGGCCGGATCCCCCCCAGGGGTGGCAACGACAGAGACGGCGGAATGCCAGCCAGCTCCCGCGCAGGGCGCCATAGCGGGAAAGGGCGGTGATTGCATAGGCCGAGCAGCTCGGGCTGAAGCGGCAGCTGGGCGGCAGGATGCGCGACGGGCCCAATTGCCAGCCGCGCGCGACGAGAATGAGCAGCTTCGCGATCATCGGCGCAGCTTGGCCAGAGCGCGGCGGAGCTCGTCGGCGAGCCGAGCATAATCCCGCTCCACGCCATTTTGCCGGCCGATCAGGACATGGTCCGCGCCCGCATGGCCGGCTTCGGGCAGAATCGCCCGGGCCAGCGCGCGGAAGCGGCGCTTCATGCGGTTGCGGATGACGGCGTTGCCCACCTTCTTGGAGACCGTGAGGCCGAGGCGCATGGCCGGATCGCCGTCATTGCGGGGCCGAACCAAAAGGACAAAGCCCGGCATGGGCGCGCGCAATCCAGCATTCGCCGCGAGGAATTCCGCGCGGCGCGTGAGCTTGCCGATGTCAGACGTGGTTACGCAGACAGCTTCTTGCGGCCGCGGGCCCGGCGCGCGGCCAGAACCTTGCGCCCGCCGACGGTCGCCGACCGGACCCGGAAGCCGTGCCGGCGCTTGCGCACGAGATTGCTCGGCTGGAAGGTGCGCTTCATCGCTCATTCCTCGTAATTCGAAGTCTAAAGAAAACGGCCGCCGTAACGGGCGGCCTCGTTGGTGGCGCGGATAGGGAAGGGTTTGGCGAAAGTCAATCGGATACAGGCGCATTGCCGGCTTCCGCTTCCTCCGCCTGCTCGCGCTTCAGCCGATCCTCGCGGCGGCGGGCGCTGGTGCGGCGCATGCCCCAGTCCGCCCAGCGGCCCTTGTTCGGGTGCCGGCGCTTGAACTTCACATATTGGCGCTTTGCCCATTCGCTGTTCTTGAGGACGAGGGCGAGGCCCGCCGCGAAGACGAAAACGCCGCCCGGGCCAGGAACCGCCCCGACCAGCGGCGAGACGATGATCAGCAGCACACCCATGAAGAAGAGGGTTTGCCGGATCAGGATCGACTTCTTCTGACGCGTCGCCATGGGCCTCATGTGGGGAAGCTGCCGCGATCTGCAACGTCCCTCAAATCGTTTTGCTCGACTCCCTCAGTGCCCTCCGGCAGATTGTTGCGGGGGTGCGCATGCGCAAACCGATGCTGCAGGCAGTGCTATTGGCTTTTCTGGCGCTGGCCGGGATCTGGGCGATGCTTCATGCCGTGGACGTTCCCTATGCATATGAGGTGCCCGCGGCGCGCCAGCCGGCCCGGATCTGGGCGCTGGCAGGGTTTCTGGTTACCGCCTTCAGCACGTGGTTCGCGATCCGCGCGTGGATGATCGCACGGCTGCGCAGCGCCCTTATCGACAGCCATGACGGCCTCGCGCGCTGGACGGCGAGGTCGTCAGACGGGTCTGACATGCCGGTGGTGATCGGCCAGGAGGCCGTCGTGGTCGGCGACGCCTGCACGCCGATCCCGACCGGGTTCAGCCTGCTCACCTATACCAGGCTGGGCAGCGTGGACTGGATCGAGGGACCGCCGGGGACGGGCGGGATTCTGTTGCTTGGCCGCATCTTCGTCGGCCGTTCCAAATATATCCATTTTGTCCGGGTGCCGGTGCCGGAAGGCGCGCGTGCCCACGCGCAGGTGGCGATTGACGGGCTCCTCGCGCTGACCCCGGATGAGAATCGGGAGAAGGCCGAATTGCGGTTCGAGGCCGAGTTGGCCGCGGCGCGCGGAGATCCGGGCGGCGAGGCCCTGCTCCGGACGAAGCGTCTCCTGACCTGGGGCTTCAACATGGCCCTATTCAGCGGTGGGACCTTCGCAGTCCTGTATTTCCTCCCGGCATCGTCGGGTGCGCCTGCGTTCCTCGCGCCGGTTGCGGCGGGCCTGTGCATCGCGGGGATCGGCATGATGGTCACGGGGGTCTTGCAGAGCCGCTAGCCAAGTTCGCTCCATATCCGACTCTTTTGCTCGACTCCGGACCCTGACCCATTCAAAATGAATGGGTTTTCCGCCGAAATGGATGGAAACCGACAGGTTAAGCGGGGGAGAGATGGTCGCGCAGGTCGCTACGGTCGCATTTCTCGGACTCGAGGCGCGCGCCGTCGAGGTGCAGGTGCAGATCGCTTCGGGCCTGCCGAAATTCCTTGTGGTCGGCCTGCCGGACAAGGCGGTGGGGGAGAGCCGGGAGCGAGTCCATGCGGCGCTGGCCGCGATCGGCCTGTCGCTGCCGCCCAAGCGAATCACCGTGAACCTGTCGCCGGCAGACCTGCCCAAGGAAGGCTCGCATTACGATCTGCCGATCGCGCTAGGCCTGCTCGCGGCGATGGGCGCGATCGACCGGGAGACGCTCGCCTCTTATTGCGCGGTGGGCGAGCTCAGCCTGGACGGGCGGGTGGCACCGTCGCCGGGGGTTTTGCTCGCGGCGATCCACGCCTCGTCGCAGGGCCTCGGCCTGATCTGCCCGGCGGCACAGGGGAGCGAGGCCGCCTGGGCTGGCGAAATCGAGGTGATCGGCGCGCCGGACCTGATCGCTTTGATGAACCATCTGCGCGGCGCCGCGGTGCTGGCGCCGCCCCGGCCGGGCGAAGCCGAGCCGGTCGCGGTGGGGCCGGACCTGAGGCAGGTGAAAGGGCAGGAGACAGCCAAGCGCGCGCTGGAGATCGCGGCGGCGGGCGGGCACAATCTCTTGATGTCCGGGCCGCCGGGCGCCGGCAAGTCGCTGCTCGCCGCCTGCATGCCGGGCATTCTGCCACCGCTGACCCCGGCCGAAGCATTGGAAGTGTCGATGATCGCCTCGGTCGCGGGCGAGTTGAAGGATGGACGGCTGGTCAGGACCCGGCCCTATCGCGCGCCGCACCACAGCGCCTCGATGCCGGCTCTGGTCGGCGGCGGACTGAAGGTCCGGCCCGGCGAGGTCAGCCTCGCCCATCTCGGCGTGCTCTTCCTCGATGAATTGCCCGAGTTCCAGCGCAGCGTGCTCGATTCGCTCCGCCAGCCGCTGGAGACCGGGACGGTCCAGGTCGCGCGCGCCAATGCCCATGTGACCTTTCCGGCGCGGGTACAGCTGGTCGCGGCGATGAACCCGTGCCGCTGCGGGCATTTGGGCGATCCGGCGCTCGCCTGCTCTCGCGCGCCGCGCTGCGCGGCCGATTATCAGGCGAAGGTGTCGGGGCCGATGCTCGACCGGATCGACATTCATGTCGATGTCGCCGCCGTGGCCGCGGCCGACCTCGTCCTGCCGCCGCCGGCCGAGGGCTCGGCGGAGGTGGCGGCGCGGATCGCGGCGGCACGGGCGGTGCAGACCGGGCGCTATGAGGGGTACGGCATCCGCACCAATGCCGAGGCGGATGGCGACCTGCTCGATCAGGCGGCGACGCCCGACGAGCCGGGCCGGCGCCTCCTGGCACAGGCGGCGGAGGCGATGCGGCTCTCGGCCCGCGGCTATCACCGGGTACTGCGCGTGGCGCGCACGGTGGCGGATCTGGCTGGGAGCGACCCGGTGGGGCGCGTCCATGTGGCGGAGGCGCTCAGCTACAGGCGGCAGGCGCCCCGGAGCTGATTGGGCAACTAATTCCCGTAGATGATCCGGACGCCGTTCTGGCGGACCACGCGGGGGCCGCTGGTGCGTGCGGCCACCTGGCGCGGCTGGACCGTGCGGGGCGCGGCCATCGAAGAGGAGGCGCGGGTGGCGTTGGCGGCCATGCGCAGGCCGCCGCCGCGGACGAGCTCGCGCTCGGGGATCGGGATTTCGGCGATCTGCAGTGGCGCGTAGCGGTCGCGGCCGGGGACGCGGCGGGTCTGGACCGGCGTATAACGCTCGCGCATGCGCGGCGCATAAATTGGCTGCTCGACCGGAATTTCGACAAAGCGCTCGGCGCGCGCTTCGCCGCGCATGCGGCCATAGGTCTCCGGCTCGAAATCCCCGGGCGCCTGGCTGAACGCCTCAACCGACCGGCTGTCCGGGCGGGTGTAGAAGATATGGGCGCCTACCGTGGTCTGGGTGACCAGGCTTGAGGCCCAATAGGGATTGATCGCCGTCGTATGGTAATTCACGGCGAGGCCGACCGGGCGGTAGACGCTGCCGCGCAAGGCCGAACTGGCGATGGCGCGGGCGCGATTCCAGGCGGCGGGCTCGCCGATCGGGCCCATCACGCCGGTGCAGGTGAAGCTGAACTGGCAGCCGGTGGTGCGCTGCGAGCCCTGATAGACCACGCCGCAGACCGTATTCGGATAGGCCGGGTGACGGACCCGGTTCAGGACGACCTGCGCGACGGCGCGCTGGCCAGCCTCGGATTCGCTGCGCGCCTCATAATAAAGCGCCTCGGTCAGGCATTGGAGCGCGCGGTCGAACGTCGCGGGATCGCGGCTCGCCACATAGGGCTCGGCACCGCCGGCATGAGCCGGGGCGCCGAGAAAGGCTGAAAGCAGAGCGCTGCCCGCCAGCAGGTGATGACGCATAGGAAGTTCCGCCCGATTTCTTTTCGGGAGAGCTTCTATCGGGCGAGGGTTGGGAAGCGGTTAACAGCGTCACCGCGCCGGCCGCGATCTTCCCAGGCTTGCGGCGCCGCCTTGCAGGCTTACTGGCCGTTGCCGGTGCTCGGCAGGTTGATGTCGATATCGGGCGCCTTGACGTTGATGTTGATGTCGCGGTCCGCCTTGCCGCCGCCCAGATAGCCGCCGAAATAGAGGAAGGCCGCGATCCCGACGAGCAAGGCGACGATGACGGCCATCATGGCCGCGCCCCCACCGCCGCTTCTTTCGCCGCCGGCATTGATGATGGTGGTCTCGTGCCTGACCGGCTCGTCGCGTTCGTCCATGGCGATCATCCCTCTTCGGTTGCGCCGAGAACGCGACCGCAACGAATGGGGTTCCGGGGGAAGGGGGTTAACGGTGCCGCGCGGCCGCCGCGACCGCCTCGGTGAAGCGGGCCGGGGCGTCCGGGTGGTATTCCAGGAACAGGTCGGGCTCGACCGCCTCCAGCTCCATCAGCACGGGGCGGCCCTCGCGATCGCGGACCAGGTCGATGCGGGCGTAGAGCAGGGGCTCGCCGGCGGCGGCGAGGGCGGCTTCGGCGGCGGCCATCTCGTCGGGCGAGGGCGCGTAGGGCGTAATGCGCCCGCCATATTCCGGCTGCACGCGGAAATCGCCGGACTGTGGCACCTTGCTGACCGCATGGCTGAATGTGCCGCCGAGATAGAGGAGGGAGGGCTCGCCGGTCTCCAGCACCTCCGTCATGAATGGCTGGATCATCGCCGCGCCAGTCGGGGCGTCGTCGAGCGGGATGCCGGGGGACCAGCGGATCGTCCGGAAGGCGCCGGCCGAGACGCGCGGCTTGGCGACCAGCCGGTCCGTGCCGAAAAAGACGGCCGCCTCGTGCAAGGCCGCTTCGGTCACCCGGTCGACGAAGCGGGTGGGGACGACCGACGCGCCCTTCGCCGCGAACGCGCCGAGATAGGATTTGTCGGAATTCCAGCCCAGCACGCCGGGCGGGTTCTGCAGGCGTACGCCCGCCTCCCGCCAGCGCGCGACCTGACCGGCCCAGTCGCCATCGCTGTGATAGCCCCAGACGAGCAAGGCAAGGACGAGGTCGAAGCCGGTAAGGTCCTCGCCGCTCGACCAGTCCACGGCCTCGACGCGCAGGCCCGCCGCTTCGAGCGGCCCGACCATGCGCGCCAGCACCTCGGGCCAGCGTGTTCCGCCATATGCGCCATCCGCCGCGGGGACGAGGATGGCGATCTTCTCGCCTCTCATTCCTCTGGCAGGAAATCCGGCACGGACAGATAGCGCTCGCCGGTGTCGTAGTTGAAGCCGAGCACGCGCTTGCCGGCGCCGGTCTCGGCAAGTTTCTGGGCGATGGCGGCGAGGGTGGCGCCGGAGCTGATGCCGACGAGAATGCCCTCCTCACGGGCGGCGCGGCGGGCATAGTCCTTGGCGTCGGCCGGATCGACCTGGATCACCCCGTCGAGCAGATCGACGTTCATGATGCCGGGGACGAAGCCCGCGCCGATGCCCTGGATTGGGTGCGGGCCGGGGGCACCGCCGGAGAGGACGGGGGAGAGAGTCGGCTCGACCGCGAAGACCTGGAGGTTCGGCCAGGCGGCCTTCAGGACCTCGGCCGTGGCGGTGATGTGGCCGCCGGTGCCGACGCCAGTGATCAGGATGTCGATCGGCGAGTCGGCGAAGTCCTTCAGGATCTCCTGCGCGGTGGTGCGGCGGTGGACTTCGAGATTGGCAGGGTTCTCGAATTGCTGCGGCATCCAGCCGCCCTCGGTCTCGGCGACCAGCTCCTCGGCGCGGGCGATGGCGCCCTTCATGCCCTTTTCGCGCGGAGTCAGATCGAAGGTCGCGCCATAAGCCAGCATCAGCCGGCGCCGCTCAAGGCTCATGCTCTCCGGCATGACGAGGACCAGTTTATAGCCCTTCACCGCGGCGACCATGGCCAGGCCGATGCCGGTATTGCCGGAGGTCGGCTCAATGATCACGCCGCCGGGCTTCAGCGCGCCGGACTTCTCCGCATCCTCGACCATGGCGAGGGCGATGCGGTCCTTGATCGAGGCGCCGGGATTGGAACGCTCGGACTTCACCCAGACTTCGGCGTCGCCGAAGAGGCGGTTGATCCTTATGTGCGGCGTGTTGCCGATCGTTTCGAGGATGTTGGCGGCTTTCATGGGCTCGGCTCCTTCTAAGGCGAGGTTCGCAAGGGGGCGGGTTCGGGTTCGAGGCCGGCGACGAGGGGCGGGCATTCGACATCGGGCTGATCCTTGCCAGCGCTGTCCGCGAGGATCGGGGCATCGGGCGGGACGAAGCGGTCGGCCTTGCGCAAGGACGGGAAGGCCCAGGCGCAGAAACCGGTGGCAAGGACCGAGAGCGCGCCGCCGCCGACCACCGCAAGCACCGGCCCGAAGGCGGCGCCGGCGAGGCCCGCGCGGAACTCGCCCAGTTCGTTGGAGGCCGAGATGAACAGGCCGGAGACGGCGGAGACGCGGCCGCGCATGGCGTCCGGCGTGTGCAGCTGGATCAGGGAGGTGCGGACATAGACGCTGATCATGTCAGAGGCGCCGATCACGAACAAAGCGATGAGCGAGAGCCACATCCAGCGGCTCTCGCCGAAGACCATGGTGGCGAGCCCGAACAGGCCGACACAGAGGAACATTTTCACCCCGACATGGCGCTTGATCGGGACCCGGGCGAGCCAGAGCGCGGTCAGGGCGGCGCCGACCGCCGGGGCGGCGCGCAGCGCGCCGAGCCCCTCCGAGCCGACATGGAGGATGTCGCGCGCGTAGACGGGGAGCATCGCCGTGGCGCCGCCGAGCAGTACCGCGAACAGATCGAGGCTGATCGCGCCGAGCACGATCTTGTTGTCCCGGACATAGGCCAGTCCCTCGATCACCGCGCGTAGCGGCCGCGAGGCGCCGGCATTGCCGCGCGGGATCGGGCGGATCAGCAGCATGCAGCCGAGCGAGACGGCATACAGTAGAGCGGAGGCCTCATAGGTGAGGCTCGGCGAGAAGGCATAAGCGAACCCGCCGAGCACGGGGCCGGCGATCGCGCCGGTCTGCCAGGCGATGGAGTTCAGCGCGATCGCGCTCGGCAGGATGGCGGGCGGGACGAGGTTCGGCGCGATCGAGGACAGAGCCGGCCCGGCGAAGGCGCGGCCAATGCCGAGCAGGACGGCGACGGTGAACAAGGGCAGGAGCGTCATCGCGTCGAACCAGACCAAGGCCGCGAGGGCGGCCGCGCAGAGCATCTCCACGCCGATGAACACGCGCACGATCCAGCGCCGGTCCAGCCGGTCCGCGACATAGCCGGCGACCAGCGCCAGCAGGAAGAGGGGCAGGAACTGGGCGATGCCAATCATCCCCAGCCAGAAGCTGGCCGCCTCGATGCTCATGCCCATGGCCCGGCAGATGTCGTAGACATGGATGCCTATGACAACGACCAGCATGGTATTGCCGATCGTGCTCGCCAGCCGCGCCGCCCAGAAGGCGCGATAGTCGCGGAACCGGAAAGGCGAGACATCCGACATAGGTGGCCGCGTTAAGCCGGAGCGGCGGGCGCTTCAACCGGGGGATTGGGGAAAGCTGCAAGCTGGCGCCGGCTTTGGGGCGTGAGCAAGTTCCTGCTCGTCCTGATCGGCCTTGCGCAAAATCCTCCCCCTGATGACTCGCCGTGGATTTGGGTGCAGAACAGCGCGCGGTGGGCGGGTCACAGCGCGGAGGAAGCTTATGGCGCCTCGATTCACCCTCATGCTCGCATCGGCGGCCGTCGCCGCTCTTACTGTATCCAGCAGCTCCTTCCCGTCCGGCACGGCGGAAGCGGCGCAAACCAAGCAGCAGCGCCGGCCGGCGCGCCCGGCGACCCGGCAGAACTGGGCGCAGTTCCTGCAGACCTTCATCGACGGCGAGTTCCGCGCCAATCCCGCCTTCGCGGTCAGCCAGGGCCGGCACGAATTTGACGGCCAGCTGCCTGACTGGAGCGAGACCGGCCTGCATAATGAGCGGATGCGCCTGCGCTCGGCGATCGCTACGGCGCAGACCTTCAACGCGCGCAGCCTGAGCCGCGAACAGCGCTTCGAGCGTGACTATCTGACCGCTTATGCGCGCGGCCAGCTTTTCTGGCTGGACGTCGCCGATCAACCGCACACCAACCCGGCTTATTATATGGACGCCGGGCTCGACCCGTCCGTCTATGTCACCCGGCCCTATGCGCCGGCGGAAACGCGGCTGCGGGCCTATATCCGCTATTTGCGGGAGATCCCGCGGGCGGCGCGGCAGATCAGGGCGAATCTCAGAACGCCGCTGCCGGTCAGCTTCATCGACTATGGCAAGGCGGCCTTTGGCGGCTTCGCGGAATATTATCCGGGCGACGGCACCCGCGCCTTTGCCGAGGTGCGCGACGCGCGGCTGCAGGCCGAGCTGGGCGACGCCTCGCGGGATGCCGCGCGGGCGATGCAGGGGCTGGCCGACTGGCTGGAGAGCCAGCGCCGGACGGCGACCCGCAACTTCCAGCTCGGCGCGGCGCGCTTCGCCCAGATGGTCCGCGACACGGAGATGGTCGATATCCCGCTGACCCAGCTGGAGGCGATCGGGCGGGCGGACCTGCAGCGGAACCGCACCGCCCTCGTCGCGGCCTGCGGCCGCTATGCGCCGGGTGCGAGCGTGCCGGACTGCATGGCGCGAATGAACGCGAACAAGCCCGAGGGCGGGCCGGTCGCTGGGGCGCGGCGGCAGCTGGCGGGGCTGCGCGCGTTCATCGAGCAACACGACCTCGTCACCATTCCGGGGACGGAGCAGGCACAGGTCGAGGAGGCGCCGCCCTATAACCGGCAGAACAGCGCCTATATCGACATTCCCGGGCCCTATGAGCGCGGCCTGCCGAGCGTCTATTATATCGCGCCGCCGGACCCGAGCTGGTCGCGCGAGGTGCAGCAGGCCTTCATTCCGGGCGAACAGGATCTGCTCTTCACCTCGGTGCACGAAGTGTGGCCGGGCCATTTCCTGAACTTCCTTCACTCGAACCGCTCGCCCTTCCTCTTCGGGCGGGTGTTCGTCGGCTATGCCTTCGCCGAGGGCTGGGCCCATTATAGCGAGGAGATGATGTGGGATGCGGGGCTGGGGAATGGCGATCCCGAGACCCATATCGGCCAGCTCTCCAACGCCTTGCTGCGCAACTGCCGCTTCCTCTCGGCGATCGGCATGCACACCGGGCGGATGACGCAGGCGCAGTCGCTGCAGATGTTCCGCGAGCAATGCTTCCAGGACGAGGGCAATGCGCGGCAGCAGGCGGCGCGGGGCACCTACGACCCGGCCTATCTGAATTACACGATGGGCAAGCTGATGATCCGGCGGCTCAGGGATGACTGGATCCGCACGCGCGGCGGGCGCAGCGCCTGGAAGGCGTTCCACGACCGCTTCCTGT
>Ga0268266_10001939_pt1 | contig 23262 bp, 23 predicted proteins | sample KBSS13metaG_FD_190356 | JGI IMG/M metagenome (GOLD analysis project Ga0268266, IMG submission 190356) | Switchgrass rhizosphere microbial communities from Kellogg Biological Station, Michigan, USA - KBS S1-3 metaG (SPAdes) (version 2) | ecosystem: Host-associated > Plants > Roots > Rhizosphere... | reverse complement strand
GAGGCCTGACCGAACTGGTTCTGCGCGAGGTTGTCGTTGGACTGCAATCTCTGTATCCAGCCTCCGGCTTCGATCTGGTGGCGGCCGTGTGTCCAGAAGATGTGGTCGTCGAAGGTGAAGAGATTGCGCGTGGTGGCGTTGTTGGAGCCGACGTTGGCACCGGCTCCGGTGATCTGCGAGGAGCCGTTGGATGCGGTCGATCCGGCGATCACGATGGCGCCTACGGGCTGGCCAGCGACCCAACCGGGGACGTTCGCTCCGCCGAGAGGCGAGGAGGTTCCGAGGAAGAAGAACGAGGCGCGGGAGAAGCCGAAGCGTGCGGTGTTGAGAAGGCGCGGCGAGAAGACGTGCTGCTCCTGCAGGCTGGCGACCTGCTCGCGAAGATCTTCGTTGATGGCTGCTAGCGGATTCTGTGTAGGAGTATCGGCGGTGGAGTCGTCGATGGTGTAGACGGCGAAGAAGAGATCGCGCGGGCTAAGGTTGTAGTCGAAGCGCGTGGTGCCGAAGTCTTCGCGGATGCGCTGGATGGGATTGGAGTAGGCGAGCGCGATGCCGGTCTGGTTGCCATTGGCGTCGAGCAGCGCTGGGCCATTTTGTTCGGGCCAGAGATTGAAGAGCGGTGCCACTCCCGGGGCGACGCCGTAGTTCTTTCTTGGTCCGGTGGGTTTCGCCGGATCGGGAAGGTAGCCCTGCCGTGCCTGATCGTCGGGAACGAAGGTGACGTCGGAAAGACCAAGGTTCTGGCGATAGCCTTCGTAGTTGCCGAAGAGGAAGAGCTTGTCGTGGCGAATCGGGGCTCCGAGCGAGCCTCCGAAGTTGTTGCGCTGGAACTGTGGGATGTGTGCCTGGTCGAAGTAGTTTCGCGCGTCGAGTTTTGAGTTGCGCAGGAACTCGTAGGCGGAGCCGTGAAGGTTGTTGGTTCCGGATGCCGTCACGATGGAGATCTGCGCGCCCTGGCGCTTGCCGTAGCTTGCGGAGTAGGTGTCGCTAACGACGTTGAACTCGCGCACAGCATCGACGCCGAGAAGCTGGCCGCTGGTGCCGCCGGGCGTGACGTTGATGAGCGAGGCTCCGGTGTACTCGATGCCGTTAAGGAGGAAGAGATTGTCCTGCGGGCGGCGGCCGGAGATAGCGAACATGTTTCCGACGGAGGAGTTCGAGGTTCCGATGCTTCCTGAGCGCTGGTTGGTGTAGTTGACGACTGCAGGATTGAGCGTGATGAGCTGATCGTAGCTTCGTCCGTTGAGCGGAAGTTGTTTGATCTGGCGCTCGTCGACGAGGCCGGAGATCTGCTGGGTGGAGAGATTGACGATGGCGGGCGTGTCCTCGACGGTGACCTGTTGCTCGACGGAGTCGACGGTAAGTTGCAGGTCAAACTGTTTGCTCTGGCCTACGGTCAAGGGGATGCCGGTGCGACGCTGTTCTGTAAAGCCGTTATGCTTCACGGTGATCGTGTAGGTCCCGATGGGAATCGAGGGCGCGGCGAAGCGGCCATCTGTGCCGGTGATCAGGCTGCGCTCGTTGCCGGTCTCGTCGTTGTGGATGAGGACGGTGGCCTCGGAGAGCGCTGCACCGGTGGGATCCGTGATGATGCCTGAGAGAGTTCCGCCGACGACCTGAGCGTGCAGAGGAGTGAGAGAGAGGATTGCAAACAGAGCTGGAACAAGAAGGGAGGCAGACAGAAGCCTGCGTGTAGGGACGTGCATAACGGTCTCCGCAAGGTGTTGGTTCAGAGGCGCTCGCTTGATCGGGAGCGAGTCTCATGAGTTGAACTGAATTGTTAGAAGAGAAAGGGCTGGTCCTCGCGCTAGCGGCGACAACAACAGCGATTTGAAGAAAGGAGTGCCCGGATCATCGTGAGACTCCGTGGTTGTAGCTCCAGTAAACGAGCCCAAGCGTGATCAACGCAATGATGATTTCGCCAAGAATCCCGACGATGAGGGGGCGCCATCCCTGACCGGTCAGATCGCGCAGGTTGGTTCGCAGTCCCACTCCAGCAAAGGCGGGAAGAAAGGCCCACTTGGAGAGATTGGTAAGGCTGGTGAGCTGTGTGTGGGTAAAGAAGCCTGAGGTCGCGAGCACCGACAGAGCGATGAAGCCGATGATGAACTTCGGAAACTTGCGCCAGAGAAAGACGCCCTTGTGCTCGACATCGGGAGCCAAGCCCCGCGAAGACCAATAGACAGCGTACGCAAGTACAACGAAGCCAATAAAGCTGGAGCGTGCGGTCTTGGCCAGCACGGTCCAGCGGCCCGCCTCCTCACCAAAGAGGGAGCCGGTCACGAGCGATTCTGCGGTGTTATCAACGGCCAGGCCGGCCCACATGCCGTATCCCTGCTGGCTCATGTGCAGAGCATGACCGATGGCCGGAAAGGTGAACAGAGCGATGGCTCCGAGGGTCAGGATCGCGGCGATGGCTGTAGAGGTTTCCTCTTCTTCAGGTTCAATGGCTCCCTTCGCGGCCATGATTGCGGTAACGCCGCAGATGCTGGAGCCCATGGCGAGCAGAGAGGTGAGCTTTGGCGGAAGACGAAAGATGCGACCGAGCAGATGCATCATCGAGAGCGACAGAATCAACTCGACAGCGACGAGCGCTAGTGAGAGACCGCCGATGTGCAGGATGTCCTGCAGGACAAAGCGCGCACCGACCAGAACGATACCGAGCTTGAGCCAAAGTTCGTAGGTTGCGACGCCAGCACGGAAGAAGGGCGCAACACCTAACGTGTTGCCGACCGCCAGTCCAAGCAGAATGGCCCAGAGGACATATTCAAGATGCGGGAAGGGAATGTTGGGATAAGTCGCGCGAAGAGATGCGAAGGTGTGTTCGAGCAGCTTGGCAAAGAGGCCTATTCCGAAGAGAAGACCGACTCCCGGCAGAACACGGAAGAATCTCGTGCTGAGGGAAGGGGCTGGAGCCACTATCGGAATCGTCTGAACAGACACGAGAGTAAGGTTAGAACCCGACCGGGGGAAGGACGTTGAATCGGATAAGAGCTGCGAGCGTGAGCGCGATTGCGACTGCGATCAGGTCGATATTGATGCGGCTGTTCGTAACTTGAGGGGTTGCCATATTGCCTCGATTCAGCGATGTTCTTTTGAATGTTTTGCGCTAGGGGCAAATGAAAAACCCACGTGCGCGATGTACGCTGCTACGTGGGTTCCGAAGATCCTCTAAGCCGGTGTTTATAAGGGGGGCTTAGGTGAGGGAGATTCCAGCGCAGCAGCAACAGGTGCCCTTACAACAAGGACAACAGCTACAGACCGCGATGTGCATCGATCCCATTAAGGAAAAGGGTAATGGGTTCTTGGGTTCGCGTCAAGGCGGGGAAGGGAAGCTTACTTAACGGTTAAAAAGGAAACCCACGCAGCGCGGTGGGGGCTGTTGCGTGGGTGTTCCGTTAATGCAACGAAGTGGGTGGACTTCGTTATGACTGACTCAACCCGAAGGGAGTCCTGTCACAACCGTTAAGATATCGATAATTTCGACGCGCGTCAAGAAGGTCCGATCAACTTCCTGCTCATGTGGAAAACGAATATCTCCTTCGATATCAAGTGTATCTGGTCTGACAATCTACCCACGCAGGGGTACCTGCCGGAGCTCTACAGCCTGCAGATCAGAAGCTCCCTCTCGTAGATCATCTCCGGGGGAAGATGGTCGTGGAGCGCAAGAAAAAGCTCTTCGTGATCCATGACTTCTCGCCGCCATGCGGCGCGATCTACCGTCTGAAGTTGGTCGAAGATGGCGCGGCGGCGTTCTTCGGACAGCTGCAATCCCTCCCAGCGAATGTCTTCGTAGTGGGGTGTCCAGCCGATGGGAGTCTCCTTCCCCTGGGCCCGGCCGCGAACGCGATCGACGATCCACTTAAGCACGCGCATGTTTTCGGAGTATCCGGGCCACAGGAACCTGCCGTTTTCGTCCTTGCGGAACCAGTTGACATGGAAGATGCGAGGAGTTGAGGAAAGAGTTCGCTGCATCTTGATCCAGTGCCGGAAGTAGTCACCCATGTGATAGCCACAGAAGGGAAGCATGGCCATGGGATCGCGCCGAACCTTACCCAGCGCTCCGCCTGCGGCGGCTGTTGTCTCCGAGCCCATGGTGGCGCCGGCGTAGACTCCGCCAGACCAGTTGAAGGCCTGATAGACGAGCGGCATCGTGGTTGAGCGGCGTCCGCCGAAGATGATCGCAGAGATTGGGACGCCTAATGGAGCCTCCCAATCGGGATCGATGGTGGGGCATTGACTGGCAGGTGCAGTGAAGCGTCCGTTCGGATGCGAGGCGGGCTGCCCCGATTGCTTTCCAATCTCCGGTGTCCAGGCGTTGCCGCGCCAGTCCGTACACTCCTTGGGAGGAGTATCGGTCATTCCCTCCCACCAGACTCCGCCCTCCGGCGTGAGAGCGACGTTGGTGAAGATGGTGTTTTTAGCCAGGGTCGCCATGGCATTGGGATTGGTTGTCGCTGAGGTTCCGGGAGCGACCCCGAAGAAGCCGGATTCAGGATTGATGGCGCGCAGCCTGCCGGTGGAGTCGGGCTTAATCCAGGCGATATCGTCGCCGACGGTCCAGATCTTCCAGCCCTCGAATCCTGCTGGAGGAATCATCATGGCGAAGTTGGTCTTGCCGCAGGCAGAGGGAAAGGCTGCGCAGACGTAGGTCTTCTCGTGGGTAGGCGACTCGACGCCGAGGATGAGCATGTGCTCGGCCATCCAGCCCTCGTCACGCGCAATGTTGGAGGCGATGCGAAGAGCGAAGCACTTCTTGCCCAGCAGAGCATTGCCGCCGTAGCCGGAGCCATAACTCCAGATCTCGCGAGTCTCGGGGAAGTGGACGATGTACTTCTCGTCGTTGCAGGGCCAGGATACGTCCTGCTGACCTTGTTCCAGAGGAGCTCCGACGGAGTGCATGCAGGGAACGACGCGCTTGACGTCCTTATCTATCTCGGCGAAGACCGGGGCTCCGATGCGCGCCATGATGCGCATATTCACGACGGCATAAGCGGAGTCGGTAAGCTGCACTCCGATCTGCGACATCGGCGAGCCGATGGGTCCCATGGAGAAGGGAAGGACATACATGGTGCGTCCGCGCATGCAGCCGCGGAAGAGCTGTTTGAGCTTGCGGCGCATCACAAAGGGATCTTCCCAGTTGTTGGTCGGTCCGGCGCTGTCCTTCGACAGAGAGCAGATGAAGGTGCGGTCTTCGACGCGGGCTACATCGTTGGGAGCGGAACGAGCGAGGAAGCAACCAGGCCACAGTTTTTGATTGAGCTTGATGAAGGTTCCGGCATCGACGAGTTGCTTGCACAGAAGGTCGTATTCTTCCTGCGAACCATCGACCCAGTGAATGGCATCCGGTTGTGTGAGGTCGGCCATCTTTTCGACCCAGCGAATCAAGTGCTTGTTGGTCGTGGGAGGTGCGGAAGGAAGTACAGCAACGGAGGTTTTCTCGGTCTTCATGGCCAATCGTGTCTCTCCCATCAAGCATTCGCCCTTGATTCAGGCACTGTCAACTCCGGAAGAAGACCGAAACCGACGCGCCGCTTCGAAACGGTGGTGCGGCAATTCTATCCTCCTGTGCGGAAGTGAACGGTTATCGGTCAGCCTGTTGAGAGATTAGTTAGCGATGGATTCCGCCGAGCTGAATGCCTTCCTCACGCGCCCTGAGTTTTCCTTCTTCGCGCGCTCGCCAGATATCGAGCAGTGTTGACCCTAATGTGAAGGTAAGGGGACCGAGCACAATTCCTGAAACTCCAAAGAGTGTGACTCCACCGAGGATGGAGAGCAGGACCGCGACAGAATGTTGTCGCAGATGCGGCCCTACCAGTGTGGGGTAGAGGAAGTTGTCGATCAGGCTGACGAAGCCACCTCCCCAGAGGGCGAGCAGGGCGGCCTTGAGCCAGTGGCCGGAGAGGCCGAGATAGAGAGCGATGGGAGCCCAGACCAGGACGGCTCCGAAGGCGGGGATCATGGCCATGACTCCGGTGAGGATGGCCCAGAGCAGCGCGTTGGGGACGCCGAGGATCCAGTAGGCGAGGCCAGCGAGCGCTCCCTGGAGGGTCGCGATGGCGAGGCGTCCGAGAGCGGTGGCGTAGATGGTTCCTCGCATCCGGTTCAGCAGGAGGTTTGCTTCTTTGTCTTCGAGGGGGAGAAGCGAGCGCGCGAAGCGGGCGGCGAGGTCACGGTCGCGATAGAGGAAGAAGAGGATAAAGAGCATCGCCACAATCTGCGTGATGGCCCCGATGGAGGTTCCGAGGAGCGAGGCAAATTTTCTTCCGAGAAAGGCGGCGACGGTTCGTGCGGTGTTCTGAAGGTCGATGGCGTCGGTGATCGTCCCGATCCTGTCGTTGAGGGCCGGGTGCCGGTCGAGGTAGTCGGATATGTGCTGCTGCGTTGTCTCGTTGCGGAGCGTATTGACGAGGTTCGTTCCCTGCCTGCCTACATCCTGCGCCAGGAAGAAGATGGGAACGAGGACGCTGAGGATGACCAGAACGAGAGCGACGGTCGCGCAGAGATCCGGATTATGGATCCGCCTGGCAAGCCAGAGATAGGGCCGTTCGGTGATGATGGCAATCACAATGGCGCCTACGATAGCGACGAGGAAAGGCTGGAGGATCAAGCCACATAGGACCAGGGCACCAAGGGTCAGGAGAAAGAATGCGATCTGCTTCCACGAAGACGGCTGGCTTTCTGTCTGCATGGGATCCCCTCTACCTGTTCTGATGCAAAGTCTTCTATTCAGGAGGCTTAGGTTTGGACCTGAGGAAAAGGATTGGGTAAAACCATGTAAACAAGAGGCTTATCTGTAAGACCCTGAAAAGAGGAGAGTTGGTTTCCGGATCAAATGTCTTTGATGTTTTAAGTCTAGCAGGATGGGGCGAACTGTGAGTTGGGGTGAATGGGGTCTTGACAGACCTTGGGGCTGCGCCGACGCCATCCACCTTTCCCATCAGGTTTGTTAGATATGAGGAGCCCATCCCTTTTCGTACTCGCGATTCCAGGACTTCATCGCTTCCTTGTCATCCAGGATGTGCCCGGTGCTGGGGTCGAGCTTGAGCTCACGCTCGACCTCCCAGGCGATGTTTGAGAGCTGCAGCATGGTTACGGAGACGTTGCCAGATGCGACCGGCTGGTTCAGTTTTTCGCCTGTACGAATGGCGGCGATAAAGTTGGCGAAGTGAAGGTCGGTCATGCTGTCTGCGCCGGTGAGGTCCGCCGATGCAGAGGCTTTTCCGGAGGCATGTTCGCTGGTCTTAGCGCCCTTCAGATCGTAGATCTCGTAGCCACCCTCATCGAGGACGATACTTCCGGTGGTGCCGACGATGACGACACCGCGGTCGCGACCGTACATCTTGGTTCCGTTGCAGCTTTTGCTCTCCCACGATATGAGCTTGTCACCGTAGTCGAAGCTGGTTACGAGGGTGTCATAGAACTGCCAGTCGTCCTTGAACTGGTATCGTCCACCGCTGGCCGTGATGCGCTTGGGAAGTTCCGCTGCCAGGGCCCAACGGCACACGTCTACTTCGTGGGTGCCATTGTTGAGGGCTTCGCCGGTTCCCCATGTTCTGAACCAGTGCCAGTTGTAGGGTTGGACGTTGTCCTTGTAAGGCTCGCGCGGCGCTGGGCCCTGCCACAGGTCCCAATCGAGCGTCGCGGGTACGGGGACAACTTTTCCCGTACCAATCGACTTACGCGTATTGCTGTACCAGGCTCTTGCATAATAGGCGCGGCCCACAAGACCGTCGTGGATCTGTTTGATGATGTCGATATAAAGCGGGGAGGAACGGCGCTGAGTTCCCATCTGCACATGCTTGCCATATTTCCGTTGAGCTTCTACGAGCAGCGCGCCCTCTCCGGGATTGTGGCTGCACGGCTTTTCGACGTACACGTGTTTGCCGGCCTGGAGCCCGAGGATGGCCATGGGGGCGTGCCAGTGGTCCGGCGTGGCAATCGTAATGGCGTCCACATCCTTCGACGATAGGATCTTTCGAAAGTCCTTGTCCGAAGCCGGTGCATAGCCAACAGACTTCTCAACCTTGCCGCAGAACTTTTCGAGAATGGTGCTCTCCACGTCGCATACGTGGGTGATCTTTGCATTCTTCTGGTTTGCTTTGAGAGAGGAGAGATGAGCACTGGCTCTACCGTTGAGCCCTATCACGGCGAAGTTGACTCGTTCATTGGAGCCCATGATCTGGCCGTAGCTCTTTGCCGTGGAGTTGATTGCCACAGCGGCCGTGCCCATGGCCAGTGTGTCGATAAATTTTCGCCTAGAGATCATCTGTTCTCCCTGAATCGTATGTGAAGCTGTGATTGTCGATTTACCAGCGACTTGAATCTTACAGCTTGGAAACCAAAACAATCGAGTTCCTCGAATCCACGAAAGGCTCTACTTGGCTTTGTGGTGGCTATCACCATTTCTTTTCATTGCGCGGTTGCGCCTGGTTGCTGATTCCTGCCGGGTTAAGCTTCATCTGCAACGATAAGTCTGATTCCAGAGGGGCTGCGGCGAGCGGGCCGGAGTTTCCGCGTTATTCTTTTTGCATGGGTAACTTCGATTCCCAGCCGGAGATCGAGATCCGTCCCGCTGCTCCAGAGGATGCTGAAGGAATCACCGAGATCTTCCTTGAGAGTGCTGCCTATCATGCCGAACTGGATTCAGAGCGATATGTGATACCCGCCGCCGAGATGATATCGACACGCTACCGTGAGACACGACAACCTCCAGCACCTGGGGACAGCGCGGCTATAACCCTCGTCGCGAAATGGGGCAACGAGGTTGTCGGATTCGTCGACCTGCGGCTTGAGCAACCGTCGGATGCCATGCACCGGGAGATGATCTACTGCCATATCTCTGAGATCGCGGTACGCGACGGACAACGCGGTCTAGGCATCGGTGGCAGCCTTATGCGGGCGGCCGAAGACTGGGGTCGCAGTATGGGCGCGGAGTTTACATCGCTGGAATTTCACAACGAGAACGTACGTGCAAGCTCGTTCTATCAGGGCCGGATGGGCTATCGCCCAGCGTCGATTACAGCGATCAAACGGCTGTAGCCGGGGAAGAGAATCCGATCAAAGAGCTAAGGCCAATGGCTGTTCGGCGTGTAAACACTCGCGACTATCGTCAAAAGCATCAAACTGGCAGAAGTCAATTTCATGTTGAGGCGGCGAATGGAGATTCCCAGCCATATCCGGGACCATATAGAGACGATAGCGAGGCACGAACAGGAGTTCTCCGCAAAGAGATTGCGTCGAGACAAGATTGGCGATGCTGTCGCTCGCTTCGCTGGAAGCTTTTGGTTCGTTCTGATCCATCTCTTCGTCTTTAGTGTGTGGATGTTCGTGAACACGGCGCACCTTAAAGTCATTCCTCACTTTGATCCATTTCCCTTTGCAATGCTCGACACTGTGGTGGCTCTCGAAGCTATCTTGCTTGCGAGCTTCATTCTTATGAGGCAGTCGGGTCTGGCCAAACGCTCTGACGAGCGCGATCACCTGGTGCTTCAGATTCTTTTGCTGACGGAGCGCGAAGTATCTGCGGTCGTCAAGATGAACCAGCAAATGGCAGATCGGATCGGGATAAGATCGATCGTAAGGGATGAAGAGATCAAAGAGATGGCGGAGCCGACGTCCATCGATAACGTGGCTCAGATTATTCAGGAACATCTGACGGGCGAATAGTTCAGGCTGTAGCTTCGCCTTCTTCATCCACACATTCGGCACGAATCTGCGAATATTTTTCGTGGAGGATATCGAGTTCTTCATCGCTGAGACTTTCGATATCCATCATCTGATTTCCTGCGTTGTCGATCGCATGGATCAACTCATCCAGCTTGAGATTGATCGCGCGAGCATCCCGGTTTTGAGTGTTCTGAATAAGGAAGACCATCAGGAAGGTGATGATGGTTGTTCCCGTATTGATCACGAGCTGCCAAGTATCGGAGTAACGAAAAATCGGCCCCGTCACAGCCCATACAGCGATGATGGCGATAGCACCGACGAAGGCCCACTTGGACCCGAGCCAGCCTGAGGCGACGGCCGCAAACTTGCCGAACGCATCACCGTGTATCTGCTTGCGGTCGCTCTCGGCGACCGCCTTTGCGACCTCGAGACGACTCGCGTTTTTTACATTGCTCATGGATCGCTCTCGTGGCCTGTTTACTACACTACTGACTCTCCTGCTTTGCTTGTAAGTTGACCTGCTTTGAAGCACCCGTCAAAGTCTTATCGGCGTTCTTCTCTTCGGCTAGCGTCTCGTCGAGGAGAGCCGCTACTTCCTTCTGGCCTAACTGCTTGGCAAAGTCGCGGGCGGAGCCATATCCAGCCATTTCGTAATGTTCAACTCGCTGGCAGGCCGAGATGAGAGCGGCGTCCCGTACGATACCTTTCTCGGTGTCTTCCAAGACTTCAGAGCCCTCTTCGAGGACGCCTTTCATACCTACGCAAGTCTTGCCAGTCATCTTCTTGCCGAGGATTTCTCCCATCTTCTCAAGGCGCGTGACCTGGTTTTTGGTTTCTTCAAGATGGTTCGTCAAACCCTCCTTGAGCTCCGGAGTTGAGACGGCTTTGATGATCTTGGGAAGGGCACGAACGATCTGTTTCTCTGCTGAATAGAGGTCTTTCAGCTCATCTACGAGGAGTTCTTCTAAAGTCCCTACGCTCATTTTTTCACCTGTGAGAGTGCGAATCACTTCTGGTGATGAGATATGGAACAAAGCTAAAAAGTTGTACTAAGGTTTGGGCTCTCTGGTTATCTTCGCATGCGGAGGATCGGATAAGGGCGGCCATCGTCATCCGTGGGCGACGAGGCGTAGACAGTAAAACCAATCGCTTCGTAAAACAATACCGCCTGGCGATTCTGTGCGTTGACCCCGACCTCAAGATAGCGGGATTGCGCGGATGCCTGCGCGATGAAGGCGCGACCGAGACCGCGGCGTAGACAGTAAAACCAATCGCTTCGTAAAACAATACCGCCTGGCGATTCTGTGCGTTGACCCCGACCTCAAGATAGCGGGATTGCGCGGATGTCTGCGCGATGAAGGCGTGACCGAGACCGCGGCCGCGGGAGGACGGGTCGATAAAGAGGGATTCGATTTCGTGGCCGTTCATGCCCATGAAACCGACTAAGCGATTCTGGCCGTCCATGGCAACGAGGAGAGGGCGATTGGGCAGATAGTCATTCTTGACCTGAATGCAAATGTCGCTGAGATCGGACTGGCTTACAAAGTCGTGTGTGGCCACGACGGACGCATGCCAGACTTCATAGAGGCGTTCGAGATCTTCGGCTGATGACGAGCGGAAACACCATGCGATCGAAGAAGATTCTGTTGTCACAGTTCTTCTTCCTGGAGTGTGAGTACATAAGGGATCGCCTCTCGATCGACGGAGGCTCCTAATCGGTGATAAAAAGCCTGGGCGGCAGAGTTTCGGTGCCAGACCTCCCAGCCGAGCTTGGAGGCATTGTGAGCGCGGGCCCAGGCTTGTACTTCAGCCATCAGAGCTGCGCCGACACCTTGGCCGCGAGCTGCATGGTCTACCGACACATCGCTGATGTAGACGCGAGTGTCGGCGCTGTATAGCTCGTGGGTTAATGTCCAGGAGATCATGCCTACGATTTTATCGTTCCTGACCGCCAGTAGTAAGTGCATCGGCGCGTGCGGGCTGATGTAGTACTTCTGAAATTGCGCGGGTGTGAGAGGCGGGATGTCTGCTTCAATCTGTCTCGCGAGCTGAGAGGCGAGCTCCAGAACGGCTGCGAAATCCGTGGTTTCAGCGTGTCTGAAAGCTAATCCATCCTTCATACGTCCTGCCTGCCGACTTCCTTCCTTGCGTTAGATACACGCTGGGGAATTCGGTCACAAACGGACTACGATCTGTTCCACAGCTTGAGAGCTTCTTCGGCGATGAGGTCGGGCATCTCTTCGGGAAAGAAGAGGTTTGCGTTCTCGATGCGACGAACGCCCTGCGAGTTGGGGAAGGTGTGGTGGAGGAAGTCGGCCCATTCGATGGGGAAGAGAGGGTCTTTGAGGCCCCAGACGATGCGTGCGGGTCCCTTCCATTCGCGAAGTTTGTTGCGGAGAACGATGAGGTCGTTGATGCCGAGGGCGAGGGTGTACTGATTGAGTTGCTGTCTTCGCAGAGGAGATGTGGTGAAGGGGCGGAGGAAGATCTCGATGGTCTCGTCGGTGAGGCGATCGGGGTAGGTGTAGGCGAGGCCTCCGAGGCCTTTTGCGGAGCGGGCGAAATTTTTGTCGTTCAACTGCGGGATGAAGAAACCCTCGACGAGGGTTCCCTTGCTGGCGAGATCGACGAGGGGAAGAAAGCCAGATGGCGGGCTGTTGCGGTCGACGTCGCAGTTGGTGATGAGGAGGGAACGGACGCGAGTGGGGTATTGGGTGATGAAGATCTGCGCGGTGATGCCTCCGCTATCGTTGGCGACGAGGTCGACGGAGTCGATGTTGAGGTGATCGAGGAGAGCGGCGAGCATCGCGGCCTGGGTGTGAGGAGAGATGGTCTGATCGGGATGAGGTTCGGTGAAGCCGAGCCCCATGAGATCGGGGGCGATGCAGCGGCGGTGCGTGTGGAGGCGCTCGAGGGCTCCGCGCCACTGATAGCTGTTGAGTGGGTAACCGTGGAGGAAGAGAGCGGCGGGGCCATGGCCTACGTCGATGCAGGCGACGCGTGCCATGGGGAGATCGAGGAAGCGGCGGTTGCGGTTGTACCAGGCCGCGTTGAAGGAGATGGACTGAGTCGCGATGATGTGTGGCGCGGCGACGACCGCGGGAAGCGTGTTGAGCGAGTTTTTGAGGAAGTCTCTGCGAGTCATGATGTGAGTCTCGTGGCCGGAGCGGAGATTTGCGCGCACGTATGGATGGGAGTGAGCACAAACGGATGGGAAGGTTACGCATCCTGCAAAACCTCCTTCGCCGCTGTGCGGGCGAAGTTGGAGCGCCCGCCACACCGCAGCTTGCATCAAAGGCTGTTCAGGGATTTGCGCGTTTGAGGATGGTCACGGGAACGGATCCATCAGGTCGCGGAGGAGTGTGCCAGGTAAGCGTGTCGCCGTTGAGCGCATACGTGCTGACGCGGGTTGTGTCATCCCAGTTGGGGAAGGATGAACGGTCTACCTTGAAGGTGATGGTGTTCTTCTGAGGATCGACGACGTAGTGGCCGAAGTGAGTGCTGGTGCTGAGAAGGGCTTCCTTGTATTCCTCCGGAGTACCTGCAGCCCGATCGTTTGAGGCAAACTTTTTTCTGTCGGAGCGAAAGATCTCGATGGTGTAGCGACCATCGGAGGTGAAGATGGCGATGCCATGAGGATCGGCTCCGTAGTCAGCGACCTGTTTCCCGTTGGGAAGGAGCTTATCTGCGCCAGTGAGCACCCACGTTCCGACGATGGAATTTGATTGAGCGAGGGCGGGGAGCGCAGTAACGATGAAAGCGGTGAACAGCAAAAGCTTTTTCATGCTGTGACGCTATCAACGTAGGAACGAATGGACAATTTGATTGTTTTAAGCAGACCGTTAAGTTTGGCTTATGCTTTGCGAAGTACGCGAAGATTGCGTACTTTTGTCGCCGTCTGCGACTGAAAGTTGAGGCCTTCGGAGAGAAGACCGCTGATGCAGTCAAATACGGCACTCGGAGCAGGAGCGCGATGCAAGGTGATTGGAAAGGCTCCGAGGGCAGGGAAGCCGAAGAGCGATTTGCCGTGAACGATGCCGTTCGGCAGAGCGAGCAAGGTGCGCGCAGTCACGCCGAGTCCGCCGAGAACTGCGGCCCACAGACCATCGAGGCTCGGGCTGGTGGCGGCAATCCGATAGGCTATGCCCGCGTCGTCGAATTGCTGGACTACGGTTTTGCGGAAGACGCACTGCGGTCCGAGGACGGAGATCGGCAGAGGCTCGCCCGAGGGTATCGTGAAGTTTCTGGAGGCGATCCAGAAGAGGTCGATCTCTCCAATCTTCTTTGCGGTGGGGCGGTCTTCGTGGCCGATGACGAGGGCCACATCGAGTTGAGACTTCTCGATGGCATCAGCCAGGGCGGCGTTGCCCTCGATACGAAGCTCGATCTGCATGCGCGGATAGAGAGCGATGAATTGCGAAAGCACGCCGGGAAGAATGGTGGCGAAGTCCTGTGGGCAGCCGATGCGCACGAGCCCTGCCAGAGAGGCGCCGTGCATGGTGTCCAGCAGCTCATCATTCAGAGTGAGGATGCGGCGAGCGTAGACGAGGGCAATCTCACCGGCCTCGGTGAGGGCGAGTCCACGCCCGCTCTTTCGAAAGAGCGGCATGCCGAGCTCATCCTGCAGGCGCTTCATCTGCAGACTGATGGCTGCGGGTGTGCGCCCGAGGCGATCTGCTGCCTGCGAGAATCCTCCCAGATCCTGGGCTGTGACCAGCGTGCGCAGCGTGTCGAGATCGAGGTTGGTAAGGTTCACGTGATTTGTCGCTGGGACAGCGTGCTTTGTAGTGTAGCGCTAGTCGGCGGCGAATCTGCGGCGCAGGTCGTTAGGGGCGAGGCCTGTGGCGCGACGCATGTGGCGAGCTAGATGACTTTGGTGGGCGAAGCCGGTGGCGGCGGCGACTTCGGCCATAGTGAGGCAGTCTTGTGTGATGAGGTTTCTTGCGCGTTCGAGACGACGTTGAATGACGTAGCGGTGGACGGGAAGCCCTGTGGCCTGGCGGAAGAGTGGCTTGAGGTGGGAGGGGCTGAGTCCGGCGACGGCGGCGATTTGATCGAGGGAGAGATCTTCGGCCAGCTGATCTTCGATGAAGGCGAGGACCTGTTTAAGCCTATGGCCAGAGAGGGAGGCGGCGGTGATCTTCGAAGGCGTGGCGGCCGAGCTGTGCTGTGCGATGAGACGAGAGGTCATGGCAACGACGAGGCCTTCGGTGTAGAGGCGTCCGGAGGGATGGCCTTCGCTGATCTCGCGGTGGATGGCGTTGGCGATGAACTCAAGCTCGGAGTCGCGGACCTGGAAGCGGTTGCGAATCTCGATGCGGGATGGATTCTGGCCAGCCTGTTCGGAGACGGAGTGGATGAGCTCTTCAGGGAGAGCGAGGATGAGGTTGCGGTCGTTGTGATCGTGCGCGACCCACTTGCTGGGGGTGTAGGCAGGGATGATGTCGATGTCACCGTGGACGGCGGTGCCTTTATATTGCTTTCCATCGCGGCGGCAGGAGAGATGTGCGGCGGGGCCGATGTGGATGCAGAGGACGGTTTTGTTGATGCCGGGTAGGTCGAGGGAGCCGATAGCGTCGAGGCGGTGCTGAAGGAGGACGCCGTGCGCGGTCTCGGCCTGCGCGAAGATCTGCGGAGCTTCGAGCGGGAGGGGATTGCCTCGGGATGGCTGTCTTGCGGGCATGGGATCGTTACAGGTTAGATGGCCAGGGAAGGGGGAGGATAGATTTTTGTTCTCGTTGGGATGTTGGGGATTTGCTTTGAGCGTTCTGCAGCCTCACCTTAGCCGTCGCGCGGCTAAGGTGAGGCACCTGGGCGGGTTCCATTGAAGATCGGTGGTAGAGAAGCAGGTTTTCCCACTCCGCAGGGCGATGAAACCGCCCTGCTTCGGTCGAAATGACACTCTCAAAAATTCCGTTGCATGGAACGTGTGTGGCCGCACGGGCGAAATGCAGGTCCTTCGACTGCGCTTCTCGCGATGAGACTGCGAGAAGCTTCGCTCAGGATGACACTTTATTTTTATTTAGGCCGACAATAAGTTCTTGGTTGCATGAAAGTATGTGGTTGCATGGGCGAAATACAGGGATTCCTTGGCTTCGCGCTGCGCGCTGCGCTCGAAATGACGCTCATTAGCGAGAACGGGAAGAGCAGGATGACAGCCGGGCGAGCTCTGAAACAGTAAAGAATATCTTTGCTTTACGGAACGTTTGATAGCGGGACTTCTGCGAAGGCTATGCGTTTGCGGTTCCAGGTCCAGGTCATGTAGAGGTTCGCGTCCTGTCCCTGGATGATGGCGGGGTAGGAGTATTCGCCGGGTTCGCTTTCGAGGGTCTGGAACATGGTGAAGTGTTCGCCGTCTTTGCTGACGGCGAGGTTGAGCGGCGTGCGTCCGGAGGTGGTGTTGTTGTAGATGAGGACGACGCGTCCGTCGCGAAGGCCCACGGCGTCGATGCCGGAGTTGGGGTTGGGGACGTCGAGGGGATGGGCATCGGTCCAAGTGATGCCGTTGTCGAAGGAGTCGGCGACACAGATGCGTCCGATGTCGCGAGTGGAACGGGCGTAGAGGCGAAGGTGTTTTTTGCCGAGCTGGGCGATGGCGGGCTGGATGATTCCGGTGACGCGTTCGGAGCCGGGTTTGAGAGGAGGCTCGGTGGGCCGGGGGGTGGGCATGAGATTAGCTGGGACGGTGATGGGGCCGGAGCGGTGCCAGGTCTTGCCGTTGTCGGTGCTGCGATCGACCCAGACGGCCCAGGCGGAGTAGCTTTCGACGGAGGTTCCGCTAACGATGGCGCCGTCGGCGAGGACCAGAGGCTTGTCCTTGATGGGGCCGAGAAGGCCAGCGGGAAGGTGCTCGGGCTTCGACCAGGTTTTGCCTTCGTCGCTGCTGACGAGACGGGCTCCGGTCCACTCGCGCGGGTTTCGGCCGTACTTGTAGTAGAGCCAGATTTTGCCGTCGTGGGTCTGGAAGAGTACGGGGTTCCAGCAGGGGACGTTGGGCTCGCGGACGAGCTCGACGGGAGCGGACCAGCCGGAGGTGGTGCGGCGGGAGCCCCAGATGGCGACGTCATTGGCTCCTTCCCGGGCGCCACCGAACCATGCGGCCAGGATGTCTCCGTTTTTGAGGCGCACGAGGGTAGAGGCGTGTGCGGAGGGGAAGGGCGCTTCGGTGTAGACGAACTCTTTTTCGCTTCCCATTGCTGTAGAAGGGAGCATGGAGAACATGGAGAGAACAAGAATGAGGGAGAATTTGGAAAAAGGCTTTATGTTCTTCATAGTTTGATATTGCACGAGACTCGATCCTAGGTAGGCAATTGTATTCAAATTGAAGCCAGATAGAGTACGACCAAATGTTTCCGAGATAAGGGAGGATTGTCGTATGGCTCGCAGAATTGTTCGAAGAGTTGTGCAGGTGATGGTGAACCGTGGGCCATGGGGTTTCTGTGTTTTGGTTTTCAAGAAGGCTGGGCAGAAGCTGGGACTCGTTAAGGTTCCCGAGGCAACTGAGCGGGCGATGAAAGGAGGAGCGGGGAAGGCGATCCATCCTTTCGATGAAGAATATGGAACCGATACGAGCGGGCTGATCTTTGGAGATGATTTGTGGAGCACAGCTTACTACGGTGTGACTCCATCGCTGCTGACGCAGATGGTTGGCGCATTGGATCTGGATTGGGAACGGTTTGTGTTCATCGATCTAGGATCGGGCAAGGGAAGAGCTCTGCTGTTAGCGTCGCAGTTCCCATTTAAGAAGATTGTCGGAGTGGAGTTTGTGCCGGAGTTGAGTGCCGCTGCTACGGCGAATATTGCGAAATTCAACCCGTCGTGGAGGCGATGCAAGGAGATTGAATCGATCAACGAAGATGCGGCGAATCAACGAAGATGCTGCGAAGTTTGAGTATCCGCCGGACCCTCTGGTGGTGTATGTCTACAACCCATTTCTTGCGCCGGTTCTGAAGAAGTGCCTGAAGCATTTGTCCAAATCACTGGAGAGGGAGCCGAGGGAGGTTTATCTGATCTACGGCAATCCAGTGTTTGAGCGACTGGTGAAACGGTATGCGCCGAGATTCAAACGGCAGTGGGAGCGGACCTTTGCGTTTACTCCTGAGGAGGCTGCGGTGGACCGGTTTGGGAGCCAGCAGGAGAAGGTGATCCTTTGGAAGTATTCAGCCTGAAGCGTGTTGCCTTATAGCTCCATTGCGAACTGCATGGATGGCTCGTAGAGCGGGGATTTGGGTTCCGTGCAGAGATCGAGGATGAGTCGCTCGAGGACGAGGACCTTGCTGACGGGAGAGCTGCGCAGCTCGAGATCGGCCCGGGCGACCAAGCGCAGGGCTCGAGTGAGCTCGCGGCGGGATTTGTAGCGGCGAGCCTGCCGGATGAGGTCTTCGGCGGCGAAGGGAGGCATGCGGAAGCCCTGCCACAGCGCCTGCCAGATGGCGCGGGAGTCGCGAACGTTCTTCTCGAGGATGACGAGCATCTGGCGGAAGGTGCGGGCCAGCATGTAGAGGTGGCCGATTGCTGCGTCTTCACCTCCGTCGGAGGCGTTGAGCAGACCGTGGAGGAGGGCGAGGGCCCGGGCGCGGTCTTTGGCGCTGATGGCGTCGGTGAGCTCGTACAGGGAGCGCTGCTTGGCCGCGAGGACCATGGTTTCGACGTCGCCGAGGGTGACTCGGTTTTTGGTTATGGGCTGGGCTGGCGGTTTGGGTTGAGACGCGGATCTCTCCGTTGCGCCGGCTGCAATCGACATGACAATTTCAGATGTGGGGGCTTCGTTGGAGTGAAGCGGCGCTTCGAGCGAAATGCGGGGGTTCCTCGGCTCCGCGCTTCGCGCTTCGCTCGGAATGAGAGTGGTTGGAGGAAGCGAGCCTGGAGCGGTGACGTAGAGGAGGAGCTTCTCGAACTCGGAGGCGATGAGCATCATGTCGGCTCCGAGGGAGTCGGCTAGCTCGCGGGCGGCGTCGGGATCGAAGCGGACGCTGCGGGATTCGGCGTTGTCTACGACCCAGCGGACGGCATCGTTTTCGTCGACGCGGGCGAGCTCTACGATGCCGCACCAGTCGCCGAGGGTCTCGCGGATGCGGTCGAAGCGCTCCTTGTCCTGGTAGTCCATGCGGCGGATGTCGGTCGGGATGCGGATGTGGTCGGCGACGAAGAGGAGAAGTGCCTGAGGGTTGGGAGAGCGGAAGTAGGCGTCGATGGCGGCGAACTCTTCTTTTTTTGAGCCACGGCCGTATAGCGTCTTCAGGTTGCGGATGAAGAGGACCTGGAAGGGTGCCATGAGGGATGGCGTCTGGGCGCGATCGAGAGCGTCGAAGATGCTGGTTTCGGCCAGGTCGATGTCGTGAAGGGCGAAGTCGCGAGAGCCCTCGGGGACAAGTGTGGAGAGGACGGCGCGGCGGCAGCGGTCGTAGAGGAAGATCTCATCGCCGACGAGGACGTAGCCGGGACGCAGAGAGGATGGCTGGGCGATCTCCGTGAGGAACCGATCGGTGGAGGCAAAGCTGCGTAGAGAGGTCGCCATCAGAATGACTCCAGCATATCGCTGACGATGGTCTGCGCGAAGTCCTTAGACATGCGAGAGATGGCGGGGGAACCTTCCTGGATAAAGGAGTTGACGTCCTGGGTGGACTGGTACTGCTGGCGGAAGGTGACGGCGTCGTTGCGATAGAGGACGGAGCCGTCGTGTGCGGTGAGGAGGACGCGCGCGGTGACGACGACAAGATAGCTGGAGGACTGGCTGCTGGTGGCGTCGTAGGTGAGCGGGGTGATGGTCTGGGTGAGGATAGTGCCGTGGAGGATGGCGTCGGCGTCGGGAGAGTCGTTGTTGACGATCTGGTACTTCGTGCGGGTGTTGAGCTCGCGGATGACGGCCTGAGTGAAAGCCATCTCGGTGCGGTAGGCCTGCGCATTGGTGGAGAAGATAGGGACGGCCATCGTGCGGACGTTCGTAGGGATATGAGTGGCCGATCCGGCGGTGTGGTAGCCGCAGCCGGTTACTAGGGTGGTGAAAAGAAGGAAGGTCGCGGTACGAAGCTTCATGCCATTGGCTTTATTGTCGCATCTGCGGGGAGATAGGCGAGTAGAGGAAATCCGGCATCGAACGAAGGGTAGGCAGCACGCAGATCGAATCTGAGGTTTTATATGTATCACCACGTAAAAAAGCTGATGTATACGGTTAATATCGGGGAGCCGGATGTACGCTTCGGCAACATGTTGTTAGAGCAATTTGGCGGAGCGAACGGGGAACTGGCCGCAGCGATGCAGTACACCATCCAGGGTTGGAATTGTATTGACGACCTGGGGCGGAGAGATCTTCTGTTGGACATCGGTACGGAGGAGCTGAGTCATCTCGAGGTGGTGGGAGCGCTGATCCGGATGCACCTTGCGCCGATGAAGACGAATCGCGAGGCCGCAGAGGCCGATCCGCTGATTACGATTGCAGGCGGAGGAGGCGTTGCGCTGTTTGACTCCATGGGAAATCCATGGACTTCGACGTACCTGAAGATAACGGGGGAGATGGATGTCGATCTGAGGAGCAATATCGCAGCCGAAGCACGGGCGAAGATCGTCTATGAGCGGCTGATCGATCACACGGACGATCCGGGCTCGATCGATACGTTGCAGTTTCTGATGACGCGGGAGATCACCCATATGAAGGCGTTTCAAGCTGCTCTTGAGAGCATGGAAAAGCCACAGTTCTCAATTGGCATGCTGAAGCCGACGCCGGGCATCGTGGATGAATACTTCAATGGCTCGACGGGCGACGGGGATGAGGGAGACGAAGATATGCGCGGTCCATGGACAGCATCCCACGGGCTGCATGTAGTCGACCCTCAGCTGGAGAAGCCGGGAGGAGGACTCTCGGTAAGAGCGATCAATGGCAAGATCGACGGTGAGGAAAGAGGGTTGCAGGATGGAGCTCCCAAGGCTACGACCTCACCCGGCGAAGAGACGATCGGAAAAAAAGCGGCCAAGGGGTTAAAGAATGGGAGTGGGAAGGCTACTGCCGCAAAACGTGGAAGATAGACGAGACTGCCCGGCGTGGTCAGCGATGCCGGGCACAACCTCATTTGTTGGATTCAAGCAATGTGCTGGAGATGCGTGTCTTTGAACTGAGAGGGATATTTGAGGCCGAACCCGAGGACTCGGTCGAGGGCGATGTGGGAGATCCAGATGAGAGCGACTGGGATGAGGAGAGTGCCATGGAGGCTGAGGGCGAAAGAGAGGACGATGAGCGGGGTGGTGTAGGTGTGGGCGAGGTTGTAGAGGGCGGCTCCTATGCGCGGATTGATGAGGTAGCCGAGCATGAAGAGGTCGGGGGCGAGGAAGAGGATGGCGAAGAGAAGCCAGGAGAGGTGGAGATGGGAGTAGAGCAGCAGGATTCCGATGAAGAGGATGGAGTCCTCGAGCTTGATGAGGCGGGCCGGGTTGGTGAGCATGATGAGTTTATACGGGAATTGTGCTGAAGGAGGCGGCATGGAAACTGCGGGTCCTTCGACTGCGCTCCCTTAGGTCGCTTCGCTCAGGATGACACGTTCTTTTGGGAGAGATATAAAAAGAAGAGGCAGCCACGAGGGCTGCCTCTTCTTTGAGGCTGGGTTGAAAGTTATGCTGGGGAAGGCTGGCCTTCGTTGAAGCCGGGCTTGCGGCCTGACTCGGGCTTGAGGACCTTCTGGGCTTCCCCACCGGGACCGGAGTCGACACCTGCTAGGGCTGACTTCATGGGCGGGAGCTCCTTGCCTTCGATGATCAGCTTGATCTCGTTGGCGTCGAGGGTCTCACGCTCAAGCAGTGCGCTCGCTAGCCGGTGCATGATGTCCTGATTGGTGTTGAGCAGGTTGTAAGCCGACTGGTAGGCGGTATCGACGAAGCTGCGAACCTCAACGTCGATCTGCTTGGCCGTGTCCTCAGAGAAGTCGCGATGCTGTGCGATCTCGCGGCCGAGGAAGATCTGCTCTTCCTTCTTGCCGTAGGTCATCGGACCAAGTCCGCTCATGCCGAACTCGCAGACCATCTTGCGGGCGAGCTCGGTGATGCGCTCGATGTCGTTGCCGGCGCCGGTGGTCATCTTGCCGAGGAAGATCTCTTCGGCGCAACGTCCGCCCATGAGGGTGGCGAGGCGCGTCTCGAGATACTCCTTGGTGACGGTGTGCTGGTCTTCCTCGGGGAGATAGACGGTTACACCGAGAGCCATGCCGCGGGGGATGATGGTGACCTTGTGGAGCGGGTCAGAGTGATCACGCAACGCGGAGACGAGGGTGTGACCGGCCTCGTGATAGGCGGTAACCTTCTTCTCTTCGTCGGTGAGGAGCATTGACTTACGCTCGGCACCCATCATGACCTTGTCCTTGGCTACTTCGAAGTCGTACATATGGACCGACTTGCGGTTGTAGCGGGCGGCGGTGAGAGCAGCCTCGTTGACCATGTTGGCTAGGTCGGCACCGGAGAAGCCCGGGGTCCCACGAGCGAGAACGTTGAGATCAACGTCTTCTGCCATGGGGACCTTCTTGGAGTGAACCTTGAGGACCTCTTCGCGGCCACGGATGTCGGGACGGTCGACGACGACGCGACGGTCGAAGCGGCCGGGGCGGAGAAGCGCGGGGTCGAGCACGTCGGGCCGGTTGGTGGCGGCGACGAGGATGACGCCGTCGTTGGACTCAAAGCCGTCCATCTCGACCAGAAGCTGGTTGAGGGTCTGCTCACGCTCGTCGTGTCCGCCGCCGAGGCCTGCACCACGGTGACGGCCTACGGCGTCGATCTCGTCGATGAAGATGATGCAGGGGGCGTTCTTCTTGCCCTGCTCGAAGAGGTCGCGCACGCGGGAGGCGCCGACGCCGACGAACATCTCGACGAAGTCGGAACCAGAGATAGAGAAGAAGGGAACGTTCGCTTCACCGGCGACGGCGCGAGCGAGGAGGGTCTTACCGGTTCCGGGAGGTCCGACGAGCAGCACACCCTTGGGGATGCGGCCGCCGAGACGCTGGAACTTCTGAGCTTCGCGGAGGAACTCGATGATCTCCTTGAGCTCTTCTTTGGCCTCGTCAACACCGGCGACGTCCTTGAAGGTGATCTTCTTCTGCTGCATGGAGAGCAGACGGGCGCGCGATTTGCCGAAGCTCATCGCCTTGTTGCCGCCGGACTGCATCTGGCGCAGAAGGAAGAACCAGAGACCGAGGAGCAGAGCGAAGGGAGCGAGCTGGATGAGGAAGCCGAGCCACGCGTTCGAGTTCTGATCCTTGATGCTGATATTGACGCCGTGATCGCGCAGCGTCTTGTACATATCAGGGTAGTTGGCCGGAATGGTGGTGTGGAACTGGGTTTTATCGTCCTTCCAGTGGCCGGTTACTTCGGAGCCGTTGACGACGACTTCGGACACCTTACCGGCGTCGGCGTCGTTGAGGAGCTGGGTAAGGCTGATGTTCTTCTCTTGTCCGGCCCCTGTTCCCTTGACGACAAACTGCCAGAGAAAGACCAAACAGGTGATCATGAAGACCCAGATCAGAATTTGTTTGACGGTCGAGTTCAAAGCGTGTTCCTCGTTTTTCCTTGTCTGCATCGCCGTAGTACCTGGACGGCTTGTCAGACCCGGCTCACCCT